>Ga0209713_10000014_pt1 | contig 132424 bp, 99 predicted proteins | sample ArcOceMetagenome_3_FD_187444 | JGI IMG/M metagenome (GOLD analysis project Ga0209713, IMG submission 187444) | Marine eukaryotic phytoplankton communities from Arctic Ocean - Arctic Ocean- Svalbard ARC20M Metagenome (SPAdes) (version 2) | ecosystem: Environmental > Aquatic > Marine > Oceanic...
GATTGGTGATCTCTTCGTCGTTGGAGGAGGCGTAGATCTCGGCGTCGACGCTGCGTTTAAAGTCGGTGACTTCTTCGGGGCGCTCGTCGACCAGGAGCACGATGACGTGACATTCGGGATGATTCTCTATGACGCCGTGAGCGATGTCGTGTAAAATAGTGGTCTTACCTGTGCGTGGTGGTGCGACGATGAGCCCGCGGGTGCCTTTACCAATCGGGCAAAACAGATCCATAATGCGCGTGGTGACGCGACCGTCCTTGGCTTCGAGCTTAAGTTGCTCGTCAGGAGCGATGGAGACCATCTGTTGGAAAGTGTAACGACCTTTGCGCTCTTCCATTGTCGCGCCGTCGACTGTGTTAATGAAGTTGACTTTCGGATTCGGGAATCGCTCGTTGCTGATGGCGTTGCCTTCGATGAAATGGCCTTGTTTGAGGCGAAAGCGTTTGATCAGTTCGCGTGTAACGAATGGATCGGTCGGACGAGTCTTGCCGTTGCGAGCAGGGTCGAGGAGCTGCCCAGTCTTATTCGGGAGCATTTCAAGAATACCTGATACGGCGATTTGATTGTCCTTGGAGGCTTCCTTGGTCGTTGCTTCGTTACTCATGGTAGAGTGCCACGTATGGCGGTAGTGTGTCTTAGAGAAAGTGGTGTGCGTGGGCACGTTGTGCTGCGGAGATCGACAGTAAACAATGCGAAGATCAGTATAATATCGTTGTTTCAGCTGTTTGGTGGACATCAAGTCCGCTCCAGTGTGAGCTCTCGGCTGCACATGCTGTCTAAACGATATGTAAGGATTTGAAGGACAATTTAGCGGCTGTCAAGCGCAGCTTCGTTGCGCAGTGAGGCCGTGCTGCGCACGGGGTGATACTGAGCTTCGGTCAGGTGACGCCTGCGGCGAGTAAGAGCACGACTCCGCCGTGAGTGAAAGTGCCTTACTCCGCCGTGAGTGAAAGTGCCATGCTACGCATTGAGTAAAAGTGAGGAGTGGGGCTCTACGGACGACGCGGAGGTCGTCTCTCGCGTGTTCATTTCACCCCTTCCACTCTCACTACATGGCGGAGCCGAATGCTCACTTTCACTTCGTGCGCAGCGCGGTCACTCGACCGCAGGTCGTCTCGGCTTAGCCGACTCAAGGGAAGACGCCGCGTAGCTCGTAAACGTTGTCAATATGCTCGATCGCCGATGCGTAGGATGCGATGCGCATGTTGCAGTTTAAGCGTTTGGACATCTTTAAGACACGCTCGGCGGAGCGGGTCATTGTTTTTTTGAGACGTTCATCGACGAGTACTTCATCCCAAGTCTCGGATTGGCGGTTTTGTTTCCATTCGAAATAACTAACAGTTACACCGCCGGCGTTGCACAAGATGGCGGGCAGCACTTCGACACCGTTTTCGAGCAGGTAGCGCTCAGCCTGCGGTGTGGTGGGTGCGTTGGCACCTTCCACCAGTACCTTGCATTGCATGCGCTTAGCGTGTTCTAGATCGACCATCTGCTCGAGTGCCGCGGGGATGAACAGGTCGACGGGGGTGGAATAAAAGGTTTCGTTGCTAACGGCTGTGGCATCGGCAAATCCGTGCACGCCGCCAGTGGCTTTAACGTGTTGCGCGAGCGCTTCGGCGTCGATGCCGGTTTCGTTGAGAATTGCGCCAGTGTGATCCATCACTGTTTTGAGTGTGCTGCCGCGCTGTTGTAGCAGGCGTGCGGTCCAAGAGCCGACATTGCCGAAGCCGATCAGGCTGTAGGAGACTTTGTCGAGCTCGATGTTCATGCCGGGGAGCAGGGCGTCCAGTATGTAAACGAGGCCTTGCCCAGTGGCTTTTTCGCGTCCTGCCGAGCCGCCGAATTCGAGGGGTTTGCCGGTGACAACACCGCGGGCAGTGACCTTGCTTGAGGAATCAGCAAAATTTATATAGGTGTCGGCCATCCAGGCCATAACTTGTGAGTCGGTACCGACGTCGGGAGCGGGGATGTCGTAGTCGGGGCCAATGTTATTGCCCAGCGCTGAGGTCAGACGTCGTGTGATGCGCATGAGTTCGTCTTTACTGACGGCTCGTGGATCGATGCGGAGCGCGCCTTTGGCACCGCCGAAAGGGAGACGGGCGAGTGCGCACTTCATCGTCATGAGCAGGGCGAGGGTCTTGACTTCGTCGAGTTTGACTTCTGGGTGGTAGCGGATTCCGCCCTTGTAAGGCCCGAGCACATTGTTGTGTTGCACACGGTAGCCTTTGAATAGTTGCCAGGTGCCGTCGTCCATTTCGACAGGGCAGTGGACCATGATTTCGTTTTTCGGCTGGCTCAGGATAAGTTTCAGCCGGTGTGGCACGTCCAGAGCATTCGCGGCTTCGAGTACGGAGCCGATGGTTTGGAAGTAGAGATTGTGCTCGTCGTAAATCTCTTCGAGTTCGTGGAATATTTCACGAGCGGATTGGCAGGCAGGGGTATCGCTAGGTTCCATTTAAATTAGCGTAGCAGCTTGGGAACTTCTGACAAGCCTGCTTGCTGGATATGTTAAGGCACCGATCGTTATTCTGGATGGCTCCTTTGATGACTTACATATCTTTAATGGAATCGGGCGGACTGGAAGTGACGATTAAGCCAAATTGTAGCTTGCATGAGAGGAGAGGGAATTTAGGGTCTCAGCCTTTTGAGGGTCCCTATTTACGGGCCTCACATTTAGCATGCAAAATACAACCATAGCTTATGACAGTAAGGTCGAGGGTGAAGTCATTGTCACTCAGGCGGATGCTGTAATTAACTGGATTCGCAAACACTCAGTCTGGCCGATGCCGATGGGCCTGGCTTGTTGCGCGATTGAATTGATGGCCTCAGGCGGAGCGCGGTTCGATATCTCCCGATTTGGGATGGAAGTGATGCGTTTTTCGCCTCGTCAGGCTGATTGTATGATCGTTGCGGGCACGGTGACTTATAAAATGGCTGAAGTCGTGCGTCGTATTTACGATCAGATGGCAGAGCCGAAATGGGTGGTGGCGATGGGTGCTTGTGCGAGCACTGGCGGGATGTATCGTTCGTATGCGACGCTGCAAGGCGTGGACCAGATTATCCCAGTTGATGTTTATATCAGTGGCTGTCCTCCGCGCCCAGAGGCACTGCTGGATGCAATGATTAAACTGCAGGACAAGATTGGCACTGAGCGTTCGGTGACTAACTTGTTCCCTGAAAAAGCCGATTCGACAGAAGCAGCCGGAGCGACGAAGTAAAGTTAAACTATGACTACCAGTGATTTGGCTCTTCTTAAGGAGCGTTTCGAAACTCTCACCCAGCGCGAGTCTTCTGACCACGTTGCGTTAAACTGTGCGTCGTCACAGTTGATTGAGCTGTGCACAGCACTACGCGATGATTTCGGCTACGATATGTTAGTTGATGTGACTGCTATCGATTGGGATGCGCAGAGTCCGCGCTTTACCGGTATCTACCACTTCCTTTCGACGACTAAGCACGAGTATTTACGTGTGGCAGCGGATTGTACCGATGATATCAATCCGGCACTGCCTTCGCTGACGAGTTTGTATGCTTCGGCCAACTGGCACGAGCGTGAAACATACGATTTGATGGGTATTCGTTACCAAGGACACCCAGATTTGACACGTATTTTGATGTGGGATGCTTATCCTTATCACCCATTGCGTAAGGATTTTCCATTGGCTGGTATCGAAGTGCCTCTACCAGCGGATGATGTCGCTGAAGTTACAGGAATGTCTGTAAGGCCTGCGCCAATGGTCGGTGGACCGTTTGTTTCTTCAGCGGATGGCCCAATGAGTCAGACTGAGCCACGCGCGCGTGATGAGAGCTGGAATGAGAAAAAGATAAAACCCTGCGGTAAATAAGAGAATTTTTAAATGGCCACTAGCAAAGAAATTTCAATTGGGGATGCAGGTGCACGCGCAAGCGAGCTTGAAGGCGAGCTGCAAGGCGAGACCATGATGCTCAACGTCGGTCCATCACACCCGACCACGCACGGTGTGCTGCGTCTAAAAATGGAACTCGATGGCGACGTCGTTAAGAAGTGCGAGCCTGTGCTGGGTTACCTCCATCGCGGCGATGAGAAGATCGCCGAGAGCATGACTTACAATCAGTTCATTCCATATACGGATCGTTTGGACTATATTGCGCCGCTTTCGAACAATGTCGCATATGCGATGGCTGTTGAGAAACTCGCAAATCTCGAAGTGCCAGAACGCTGCGAGGCGATTCGTTTGCTCTGCTGCGAGTTGGCACGTGTCTCTTCCCACTTATTGGGAGTTGGCGTATACGGAATGGATGCAGGTGCATGGACGGTATTTATGTATACCTTCACTGAGCGTGAAAAACTTTACACGTTGTTCGAAGAATTGACCGGCGCACGTTTTACCACCAGCTACACACGCATAGGCGGCGTCGCGCGCGACATTCCTGATGGCTGGTTGGGGCGCGTGCTTGAATTTTGTAAGGGCGTTCTGCCTGTGCTCGATCAAGTTGATAAGCTGCTGACTCGTAACCGTATCTTTATGGATCGCACCGTCGGTATCGGTGTCATTACTAAGGCAGACGCGCTCGCTTACGGTCTGACTGGTCCGAATCTCCGTGCTGCTGGCGTGGATCTTGATTTACGCAAAGATAAGCCTTACTTGGGCTATGAGAATTACGATTTTGAGGTGCCGATTGGCACCAACGGAGATTGCTACGATCGCTATTTGATGCGTGCGGAGGAAATTCGCCAAAGTGTGGGAATAATCCGTCAGTGCATTGATAAATTCCCAGAAGGCTCTTATTATGCCGAAGATGCGAAGAAGATCTTTGCTCCGCAGAAAGCTAAAGTGCTCACCAGTATGGAGGAATTAATCCAAAACTTTATGATTGTGACGGAAGGGCCACAGATTCCAGCGGGCGAAGTGTATTTCGAAGCTGAAAACCCGAAAGGTGCCCTCGGCTTCTTCATTCACTCAAAGGGCGGCGGTGTGCCTTATCGCATGAAGATTCGCGGTCCATCATTTTGTAATCTTAGTATTCTTGATAAACTCATTCCAGGCCACTTTTTGACCGACATCACAGTGATCCTCGGCTCGCTCGACTTCGTGATGGGAGAGTGTGATCGATAGCATTAAAAATAAAATAGGAAGTATGAATATTGAGCGTCAATTACTAGCGTCCAACTTCTAATTCCTTTTGTACGATGAATTTAAAATCCGAAACAATCGAAAAAATTGATAAGTTGGTGCCGCGCTATCCAACGATGAAGAGCGCTGCGTTGCCGCTGTGTCACTTGGTTCAAGAGGACCAAGGCTACCTTTCAAACGAGGGAGTAGAGTGGATCGCAGACCGCTTAGATTTGCAGCCAATCAACATTCTTGAGCTAGTTACTTTTTACCCGATGCTTCGCACCGAGCCGACCGGTAAACATCACGTGCGTGTTTGCCGCACACTACCTTGCGCGTTAGCGGGTGCGTATCAGACCTGTGAACGCCTAGAAAAAGAATTAAACTGTAAGGTCGGTCACACCAGTGAAGATGGTTCTGTAACACTCGATTTCGTCGAGTGCCACGCGGATTGCGGTAAAGGCCCAGTCGTGATGGTCGGCGAAGACGAATACACCGATATCGATCTAGATAAGGCATCCGAGCTCGCAGCTAAGATCAAAAACGGCGAAATCTAGTCGCTTCTTTAATCCTAATTTTAATTTCTAATTGCTTCGCCATTTCGGGCAGACCTCCATCTCAATCACATGCCAACACCACAGCAACATAGGCTTATTTTTAAGCACATCGACGAGCCCGGCTATACCAACGACATCGACTGCTACCTAAAGCACGGCGGCTACGAGCAGTTAAAGAAGGCGGTCACGATGAAGCCCGAAGCTATTTGTGCGGATGTGCTGACCTCAGGCGTGCGTGGTCGTGGCGGTGCAGGCTTCCCCGCGGGGATGAAGTGGAAGTTTCTCGACCGCAAGTCCGGCAAGCCGATTTACCTTGTTTGTAATGCGGATGAATCCGAGCCAGGCACTTTTAAAGACCGTCAAATTATCCACCAAGACCCGCACCAGTTGATTGAAGGCATGCTGTGCTCGGCTTTCGCAATTCAGGCAAAGCTGGCTTTCATTTACATCCGCGGAGAGTTTTTCCAAGGCTACAAGATTCTCGAACGTGCGATCGAAGAGGCCCGCGAAAAGAATTTATTGGGTGATAATATTTTAGGCACTGGCTACTCGTGTGACATCATCGTGCATCGTGGTGCCGGCGCTTACATTTGTGGTGAAGAAACTGGCCTGATTGAATCGATCGAAGGCAATCGTGCGAACCCACGTATTAAGCCTCCGTACTTCCCCGCAGCGCTCGGCCTCTACCAGTGCCCAACCATCGTCAACAATGTGGAAACATTGTGCGACGTGAAGCACATCATTGAGCTCGGTGGTCAAGGCTTCTCTGAAATCGGCACTCCTGGCAATACTGGCACACGTATTTGGTGTGTCTCTGGCCACGTGCAAAAGCCTGGCTATTACGAATTTCCGTGTTCCGCAATCACTCTGGGTGAGCTCATCTATGACGTTTGCGGTGGCCTCAAGCCTGGGCGCAAATTGAAGGCAGTCATTCCAGGCGGTTCTTCGGCGAAGGTGTTGCGCGCGGATGAACGCTTTACAGGTAAGCTCAAGGATGGCACCGCGTTTGATTGGGGCATCGAAGATATTCCGATGGATTTTGATAGCCTTGGCTTAGTCGGTTCGATGTCTGGTTCTGGTGGTGTAATTGTGATGGATGACTCGACCGATATGGTTGAGGCACTCGCGAATATTAACTATTTTTACGCACACGAAAGTTGCGGTCAGTGCACACCATGTCGCGAAGGGGTGCCTTGGATGCGTAAGGTCACACAGCGCATGGTCGATGGTGAAGCACGCGAAGAAGATGCACAGTTGCTTAAAGATATTGCTGACCAAATTGCTGGTCGCACGATTTGTGCGTTCGGTGAAGCGGCCTCATGGCCGGTGCAGAGCTTTATCGCGAAATTTAATGACGAGTTTGTGGAAAAAGCCCGCACCCAAGCGGCCCTTCGTAAAGAAGGTAAACCCACAGCTGAGAAAACTACTTTGATTTAAGACCATGAACATTCAAAGCATAGTCGAAAACATCACCATTAATATTGATGGGCAGGAGATTGATGTGCCGAAGGGCATCAACATCATCGAAGCGGTGAAGCTTGCTGGTAAAGGCAAGGAAGTGCCGCATTACTGCTACCACCCAAAACTATCGATCGCGGGTAATTGCCGCATGTGTATGGTTGAAATGGGTATGCCGATGCGTGACCGCGGGACTGGCGACGCCGTTCTCGATGAGGGTGGGGTGCAAAAAATCGGCTGGATGCCAAAGCCGACGATCGCTTGTGCGACCAATGCGTCGCCTGGTATGCACATTCGCACGAATTCTGAGATGGTTAAAGAGTCCCGCAATGGCGTGACTGAATTCTTATTGATCAATCACCCGCTGGATTGCCCGATTTGCGACCAAGCTGGGGAGTGCCGCTTGCAGGAGTTTTCTGCTGAACATGGCCGTGGTTATAGCCGTTTCATCGAGCAAAAGAATGTAAAACCTAAGCGTACTAAGCTGGGGGCGCGCGTCACCCTGGATGACGAACGCTGCATTCTGTGCTCTCGTTGCGTGCGCTTCTCCAAGGAAGTCGCAGGCGAAGACGTGCTCGGTTTTGTTGATCGTGGCACTTACTCAACGCTGACTTGCTACCCTGGCAAAGGGCTGGAGCACAACTATTCGCTCAATACGGTTGATATTTGCCCAGTGGGCGCGCTCACCAGCACGGACTTTCGTTTCAAAATGCGTGTTTGGTTTCTCAAGCGGACCAACAGTATTTGCATCGAGAGTAGTATTGGTGCGAATACAGAAATTTGGAGCCGCGAAGGTAAGATTTACCGTATCACGCCACGTCGTAATGATGCTGTAAATGATACATGGATGACTGACTCAGGTCGTGAACTTTTCAAAGCATCCGAGTCGGATGATCGCCTTACCCATTACACGATCGAAGGCGTACACCAGACCGATGCTGAAACTGCGCAGGCCGCTGCGGAGCTGTTAAAAAGTGGCGATGTGGCACTGATTGGTTCCGCAAGCAGTTCGGTCGAGGAACAGTTCTTCTATCGTATGATGGCGGATCGCTGTGGTGCATCCGTCACCTTGGTCGGTCGCACCGGTGAGGGCGATGGGATTTTACTTTCAGAAGACCGCTCTCCGAATCTTCGCGGTGCACTACTAAATGGTTTGATCAAAGCACTTCCAAAACGAGATTTGTCAACGCTCGCAAGTCAGATTAACTCAGGTGCGATCAATACCTTGGTCGTCGTGAACGAAGATGTCACGAAGCTTGGCATTTCCCCTGAATTGCTCGCTAAGGTGAAGCTCGTTTACTTTGGCACACATGCGAATGCAGTGAGCCAAGTGGCCAATATAGTTTGCCCATCGTTGATGGTCTACGAGAAGGATGGTTCGTTTGTGAATCAAAGTTTCCGTCTGCAGAAATTCAAGGCAGCGGTGCCTGGCCCGCGTGGCATACAATCCGACATCACTGTATTGGAAAAGATGGTGGCTAGCTTAGGCGATGAAAAGCCAAGCGCGCTTACAATCGACGTCGCTTGGGAGCGCATCGCTGAAAAAGTGAGCGCCTTTGAAGGACTCACTTGGCGTGGTATTTCCGACGAGGGCGTTGCGCTTGATTCAGCATCGTTCATTGATTTACCGTTCGTTGAAACCAAGAATTTAAAGTTCGATCCAGTCGCGTTCAAGGAGGCGCAAGCCGCTGTCGCTGAAGCTTAAAGCAAATTGCCGGATATGGAATTTTTAACCAACACGCTGCCGTTCACATTACCGATTGTTTTCTCAATCGCGATGATCTCGGTCTTTATGGGACTTTGCAGTTACTCCGTTCTCGCGGAGCGCAAGGTTTCCAGTTGGATTCAAGGTCGCACTGGCCCGAATCGTACACGTCTGCCGTTGCTCGGGCATATTCCGATTCTCGGCAATATCCTGACACGCTTGGGGATCTTCCAACCCGTCGCTGATGGTTTAAAATTCCTGTTCAAGGAAGAGATCACGCCTGGCCACGTGAAGAAGGGCTATTACTATTTGGCTCCGATTTTGGCCTTGGCGCCAGCACTCACTACAATGGTGGTGTTACCGTTTGGTCGCTATGTTGATCCATCTGGTGTCGTGCAACCTCTGGTACTCGCCAATATCGATGTTGGCATGCTTTTCATCTTAGGAGTTTCTTCACTGGGTGTGTATGGCATCGTCCTCGCTGGTTGGTCCTCCAATAGTAAGTATCCGTTTCTTGGTGCGGTCCGTGCATCCGCACAAATGGTCTCTTATGAATTGGCGATGGGGCTTTCGATCTTACCGGTATTCATGTGGGCTTCTGCACCAGGTACAGATTACGGTTTGTCACTCTTTGGGGTGGTCGAGGCACAATCAGGACTCTGGTTGGTCATTTGGCAGCCACTGTCCGCATTGATCTTTCTCGTCTCCGTCTTTGCAGAAACCAATCGTCTACCATTCGATATGGCGGAGTCGGAAACCGACCTCGTCGGTGGTTTCCATACCGAGTACGGCTGCTTCAAATTCGGACTGTTTTTCGTAGCCGAATATGCGCACGTCATCATGGGGTCGGCATTGTTCGTGTTGCTGTTCCTTGGGGGGTGGAATTTCCTACCAGGAATGGCAGATCCTTGGGGCGCCAGTCAGTTCGGCGCAGTGCTTTCGGTGCTGTGGTTTATGGCTAAGGTCTTTTTTATGATCTTCTTCTTCATTTGGGTACGTTGGACGCTACCGCGTTTCCGTTATGACCAAGTGATGGCACTCGGCTGGAAGATTTTGCTACCACTTGCGATCGGTAATTTGATTCTCAATACACTGCTCATCGCGCTCTACGACACACTTTAAAACGCAACTAGTATGGCTAAGACAAAAGTTCTAGAGCGTAAACCGCTCACTTTCGCGGAAAAAACATTTATTCCTCAAATCGTTACTGGGTTGAAGACGACGCTTGGTGCGATGTTTGATAAGCCGATCACTCTGGAGTATCCGGAGGAGCGTCCCGTCATCCCTGAAAATTATCGTGGCGTGCCCACATTGGTGAAGGACCCAAATGGTCGTGAAAAGTGTGTTTCTTGCCAGTTGTGTGAATTCGTTTGCCCACCGAAGGCAATCAAGATCATCCCTGGTGAGATCGATGCCGAAGCCGAGCCAGATCGTGCACACGTCGAGAAAGCGCCGAAAGAGTTTGAGATCAACATGCTACGCTGCATCTACTGTGGCCTTTGCCAGGAAGTGTGCCCCGAAGAGGCTATTTTCTTAAAAGATATTTTTTCAATGTCCGGTTACACTCGCGAAGAGATGATTAATAAGAAGGACAAACTTTACGAAATAGGTGGCACCTTGCCAGATCAACACCACAAGTGGGACAAGAAGAAAGCTGCTGAAGAAGCGGGTAATACCCATTAAATTAATTAAAATTAGGGATTACGAAAGACTGACGCTGCGCAGTTTTGTTGAAGAAATTCCTAGGTCCCAATTGCCAACTCCCAATTCTAAATTTTCAATCCTCACACAATGTTAGACATACTTTTTTACGTCTTTTCAGCGACCACGCTGATTGCGGCTGTGCTGATGGTCCTAGCGCCTAATGCGGTGAATGGAGCCATGTGTATGATCGTCGCTTTTATTGGCACTGCGGCGCTCTTTGTTCTGTTGGAAGCTTACTTCCTCGCGGTCATTCAAGTGGTGGTCTACGCGGGGGCGGTGATGGTGCTATTCCTCTTTATTATCATGCTTCTCGATGTGGATAAAGGGGAGGGTGGTGCTACCGAATATAAGGATAAACTGACGATCGGCGCATCTGCGATTGGCTTCTTGCTGCTTGCCACTTTGATTTGTTCAGCCTTCTCCGGGGCTCATGTTCCTGAGCCTTCCCTAACAGCCGTTACTGAAAATCCTGAGGTGTTCAATGGTGGTGTACCCTTTACCACATCCTCCAAGTCTTTTGGCTACAGCCTTTTTACTAAATACATGCTGCCATTCCAAGTGGCAGGTTTCCTTCTTCTTGCTGCTATGATTGGCGTGATCGTGGTGTCGAAAAAACACGACGTCGCGGAAGATTAGTCATTATTTATATTTTCATTAGCTATTTAACATGACTGTCGGACTTAATGCTTTTCTTATCGTAGCTGGACTGCTCTTCGCAGTGGGGCTACTCGGGGTCACTCTGCGTCAAAACACGCTGGTCATTTACATGTCGCTTGAGCTCATGCTCAATGCCGTGAATTTGGCGTTCGTCGCATTCTCTCGTTACAATGGGACAATGGATGGTAACCTCTTCGTCTTCTTCATCATCACCGTGGCGGCTGCCGAAGTCGCCCTCGGCTTGGCAATCATCGTCGCACTGTTCCGACGTCGTCAGTCTGTAATGGTGGATCAATTGAACGCTCTGAGCCATTAGTATCATGACTGCCGCTCAAATACTTCTCGCCGCTCTTCTCACGCCATTACTCTCGGCAGTGCTGATTGCCTGTTTTCTGCGCCGCCGCGGGACACTGGCTTCCTATTTATCCGTCGCTGCTGCTATCGGAATTTGTGCTTTTAGTTACTTGGCGATTCAAGCCGCGACTGCGACTGATGACAACACCATCCGTGCCGCGGTCGAGTGGTTGAGCTTTGGTAACTTCACAGTATCGATGGGTTTCCTGTTTGATGGGGTTGCGGTGACGATGCTGACGATGGTCGCTTTTGTTGGTTTGCTGATTCACATATTCAGTCTTGGATACATGGCAGACGACAAGGCCAAGGGCCGCTTCTTCGGCGGTCTTTCGATCTTCATGTTTTCCATGGTGGGGATCATCCTCGCGGACAACTTGATCATGATCTTCGTATTCTGGGAGTTGGTTGGTTTTAGCTCATACATGCTGATCGGTCACTATCTTGATACAGACGAGGCCGCAGCGGCTTCTAAGAAGGCATTCATCGTCAATCGTATCGGCGACCTTGGATTTCTGGTCGGTATCGTCTATGCTTACTGGCAGTTCGGCACGACTAATCTTGAAGTCATGGGAGCTGCGGTGAACGCCGATCCTAGCTTAATTAGCTGGGTGATCGCAGCACTGCTCATGTGTGGCTTCATCGGTAAGTCCGCTCAGTTTCCGCTGCACGTCTGGCTGCCGGACGCGATGGCAGGCCCGACTCCGGTTTCGGCCCTGATACACGCGGCAACAATGGTCGCGGCGGGTGTTTACTTCTTAATTCGTATTGCCTTCCTCTTTCCTGAATCGGTGCTTGGCGGCATTGCCATTCTCGGCACGTCGGTTGCCGTGTATGCAGGCTTCTGTGCGTATGGTCAGAATGATATCAAAAAGATTCTGGCATATTCAACGCTTTCGCAGCTCGGCTATATGTCGGCTGCGTTCGGCTTTGGTTATCCAGGAATCGCATTGTTTCACCTGATCACGCACGCTTTCTTTAAAGCGCTGCTGTTCCTCGGTGCCGGTTCAATCATCCACGGCTGCCATCACGAGCAGGATATTTTTAAGATGGGTGGTATCTTGAAGAAGATGCCAATCACTTCGATTACTTTCTTTATTGGAGTCTTGGCACTTTGTGGAGTTTACGGTCTCTCTGGTTTCTATTCGAAAGACGCGATTTTGGTCGTAGGTGGACTTGATAGCACTGTGATTTTTGCATTGTTGACGCTTGGTGCATTTTTGACCGCGGGTTATATGGGCCGCTTGGTTTGGATCGTCTTTTTCGGCGAGCCGAAGTCCGATGCTGCTTCGCATGCGCATGAGAGTGGTTTTAGTATGGTGTTGCCATTGGTCATCTTGGCAGTGCTCTCGGTTGTCGGTGGTTGGATCGGTGTTTGGCCGGAAGCAACTGGTGAGATCATTCGCGATAATTTAGAGCATCTGCATCACGCCGAAGGGCACGATGCGATGCACAATAAGGTCATGATCCTCGGTTCGGCTGCATGGATCGTTGGTCTGCTCGGTTCGTTGTTCTTCTACGGTGTTGGTAAAAACGGTGATGCCCTGCAGAACCGTGCGAAGCCAGTTTACGAATTCCTCAAAGCCCGTCTGTGGTTCGACGAAATCTACGGCTTCTACGTCGCAAAGATTCAGCAGCGTTTTGCGGTGCTTCTCAGCTTTCTCGATATTTTCCTGATCAAAGGACTCTTCGTTCGTGGCAGTGCTGGATTAGTCGGACTCGTGGGTGCATGCTCACGCTCGCTGCATGTCGGTAATATTCACGGCTATGTTTACTGGTTCCTTGCCGGAATTATCCTCCTTTGGGCGTTCGCTGCTGGCGTAGCTCTATAAAAATAGGTGAACGATTTTTCAATTTAGATAGATATGATTCCCCTCGATACATCATCACTTTGCCTTCTGGCAGCTATTCTGACACCGCTGTCCGCGGGGTTGTTCTTGCTGTTTGGAGCCCGTTTTAGCCAGTCAAGCCTACGCGCAGTGAGCGTGATCGGCTTTGCCACACCTCTGATCATCGCGCTGGCACTTTACTGCCAGTTCGAGCCGTCGCTTGTCGGTGGCTATAATTTCGAGCTGCGTCTTGCCACTGGCTTGGAAGCGGTTGGCATTTACCTGCACCTCGGCTTAAATGGTATCTCGATGCCGCTCTTTATGTTGGCCGGTGTCGTTGGCTTTGCGGCTGGAATGTATGCCATGTTCTCGAAGGCAGAGCGTCCGCATCTGTATCTCGCACTGTTGCTGTTTATGCTCGGCGGTTTGATGGGTACCTTTGCTTCGGTTGATATTTTCTTTTTTTACTTCTTTCACGAGTTCGCACTCATCCCGACTTTCATCATGATCGGCGTGTGGGGCGGTGCTGGTAAGCGTGGTGCAGCGATTGAAATGACGATCTACCTGACGCTGGGTGCGTTGTTGTCGTTGATCGGGCTGATTGCACTGTATGTGCAGAGTGGGGCGGATTCGTTCTCACTGATTACATTACGCGAGTATCTGGTGGCGCAACCGATTGCCGATACTGTGCAAAATAACATTTTCGCACTGTTACTGTTTGGCTTCGGTATTTTGGTATCGCTCTTCCCGTTCCACAGTTGGGCACCTAAGGGCTATGCGACTGCGCCAACTGGTGCGGCAATGCTGCACGCGGGTGTGCTCAAGAAATTTGGTCTGTATGGACTGTTGCAGATCGCCGCGCCGTTGTTGCCTGCAGGTGCAGCCCATTGGTTCCCTTGGATCGTATGGCTTGCGCTAGGTAACATCATTATCATCGGTCTGATCACAATGGCTCAGAAGGATGTGAAGATGATGCTTGGTTATAGTTCGGTCATGCACATGGGCTATGCTTTTCTCGGGATCGCAACATTTTCGGTCGTTGGCGTCGGTGGTGCGTTGTTGATGATGATCGCACACGGCCTCTCGGTTGCACTGTTGTTCATGCTTTCGACTTGTATCTACCACCGTAGCCAGACTTTCGATATGTCATCGATGGGTGGGCTTGCAACCAAGGCACCTGTATTGGCGGCCTTCTTCGTGGCGGGCACGATGGCGAGTATCGGTCTGCCGGGCTTCGGTAATTTTTGGGGTGAGTTCACTATCTTTGCTGCCTTGGCCGAAACAGAGATGACCAGATGGATCGTGGCACCCGCTGCGCTCGGTATTATTATTTCTGCGATCTACGGATTGCGGGCAGTCGCAAACATCTTCTTTGGCAAGCCAACTGAGGCCTTTGCCGATCGTTTAAAGAGCGACGACATTGTGGATCTTAAAGTCCATGAGCGTGTGCCAGCACTCGTCCTGATCATTGCACTGATCGTTGTCGGTATTTACCCACGCCTGCTATCCGATGCCGCGAATAGCGAGCTGTCTCAGATTTCAAGTTATTCAAATAAGAGCACTTTGCCAGCCATTGAAGTCAATGCGGCGCTTCCTCAAACAGTCGAAGCACACCAGGAGGTTACCCACTAATGAACGAGCTTCTCGCCGAATTTCTGCGCAGTTTCACTGCGACAAACGACTGGGCTGCGATTGCGCCTGAAATCATGTTGGCGGTCCTCGCCCTCGGCCTGCTTGGGGCTGAGATGGCGTTGCCCCGATCTAAGCAGGGGCTTATACCGCGTCTTGCAATTTGGGGACAAGTCCTCGTCCTAGTTGTGACACTAGGTGCCTCCGCTTATTGTACCGCTCCGGGACAGACCTTTTTCAGTGGTATGATTGCGCAGACGGATGTGACGCAAATCATGCGAGCCTTCTTCTTGGTAAGTTCGATTCTCGTCTGCTACCTCGGCAAGATCTACTTATCGAAGCAAAAGCTGCCGCGCACTGAGTTCTTCCACTTGGTGATCATCATTGCAGCAGCGATGATGCTGCTGGTGCAGAGTGCCAATTTTGTGATGCTGTTCGTGGCGCTTGAAGCCGTGACGATCGCATTTTATGTCTTGGTTGCTTATTGTCGTACCAGTTCGCTGTCGCTCGAGGCGGGCTTAAAATATTTGATCCTCGGTGCGCTGAGTTCATCTATTTTGTTGTTTGGTATTGTGCTGCTTTACGGAGTTGCGGGTAATCCGGAGCTGAGTTTCTCGAGTGCTGACTCACTAAATTTCGAAGCGTTAAAGACTTTTATCGCGATACATCAGGATAATTTATTGGTGCGCATCGGTGCAATTCTGGTTGTCGCCGGCATCTGCTTTAAGGTGGGTGCCGTGCCTTTTCAAATTTGGGTGCCTGATGTTTATCAAGGCGCACCCACACCGGTCACCGCGTATCTTGCCATCGCGTCGAAAGCAGCTGGCTTTATTGTATTACTGCAGCTGTTGACGGGTCCGTTTATTGGCTTGGCGTCGTTCATGATCCCAGTGCTATCATTGATCGCAGCAGCCACCATCCTATTTGGTAATTTAGCAGCTGTGCGTCAGCGTAATGTCAAACGCCTGATGGGCTTATCGGGGGTCGCACATGCCGGTTACCTCCTGGTTGGCGTGGTGGCAGCGCTGAGCATTCCAGAAGCAAAGTATGCGGTGATCTTCTATCTAGTGACCTACCTGCTAGCCTCGTTTGCGGTCTTTGCCGTGATGTCGCATATGGCTGGCTCTGATGATGCCAACCAAGAGCTTGAAGATTACGAGAACCTTGCGCGCAAGAGTCCATTCCTCAGTGGAGTGCTCGCCGTTGGCTTAGGTTCATTGGCTGGTATTCCGCCATTAGGTGGCTTCATTGGTAAGCTGTTTATCTTTATCGCTGCTTACAAAGCTGGCCTCTACGGCCTATTGGCAATTTCCGTGATCGGTGTAGTGATCTCAATCTACTACTACTTCGGGTGGGTGCGCACAGTGTATTTCTCTGATTCGAAGGATGACGCAACCGAAACTGCCGGATCGCTCTGCAGCTGCGATCGCGTCGTGCTAGGTGCGCTCGTTTTTGCGACGGTGTTGGTCGGAATCTTCCCCGGTGTGTTACCGATCATTCCGTAAGCGCCTTCGGCGAGTGAGGCAGTGCTGCGCACGGAGTGACGCCTTCGGCTGGTGAAGGTGAGAAGTGCTAGTGAGTGACAGGAGAGAAACGCTCCGTTGTTTCCATGTATCGGATTGGACCGTATCGAACTATCGGTGGAAACGACGGAGCGTTTCCTTTCAACTATAATGCGAGGGTCGCGCAGGCGCGTCCCTCGCAAAGATTGCTGGGTAAACCCGCTCGCTAGGGAAACGTAGGGGCTGGCTTTATGCCATGCCCTTCGACTCAAAAAAGGCCGAGTTCATTACGAACTCGGCCTTTTGTTTTCAATTTAATACTCAGAACTACGCCTTCAGCGCCTGATCGAGATCGGCTAGCAAGTCCGCGATATCTTCGATGCCGACGGAGAGGCGCACGAAGTCGGCGGTTACTCCGGTGGCTTGTTGCTGCTCCTCGTTGAGTTGTTGGTGCGTGGTGCTGGCGGGATGGATCGCGAGCGACTTGGCGTCGCCGATATTGGCGAGGTGACTGAACAGCTCGAGGCTGTCGATAAACTCGCGTCCTGCTTCCAGGCCGCCTTTGAGGCCGAAGCCAACGAGTCCGCCGAAGCTGTCTTTATCGAAATATTTCTCAGCGGCGGCGTGGTGTGCACTTGCGCTTAGCCCTGGGTAATTGACCCAACTCACCGCTGCGTGGTTTTCAAGGAATTGGGCGACCTTGAGTGCATTGGAGCAGTGGCGCTCCATGCGCAGGTGAAGCGTTTCGAGGCCCTGAATATGCAGGAATGAGTTGAATGGGGAGGTGCAGTTGCCGGTGTCGCGCAGCCACTGTAGGCGCATCTTCATGATGTAAGCGATGTTGGCACCGCCAGCGGGTTCGAAGGCTTTGAACACATCCCAATGCACGAGGCCGTGGTAACTCCCATCGGGTTCGGTGAACTCGGCGAAGCGTCCGCTACCCCAATCGAAATTGCCACCGTCGACGACGATGCCGCCGATGCTGGTGCCGTGGCCTCCGATGTATTTAGTGAGGCTGTGGATGACGACATTCGCGCCGTGCTCAAGCGGACGACAGATCATCGGCGAGGCGACGGTATTATCAATGATGAGTGGGATCTTTGCTGCGCGGGCGACAGCAGAGACTTCCGCAAAGGGGAAGATGTTGAGCTTTGGATTGCCGACGGTGTCGCCGTAGATGGCTTTGGTTTTTTCGTCTATCAATGGCTCGAAGCTGGAGGGATCTTCGGCGTCGGCGAAGCGTACTTCGATGCCGAGCTTTGGTAGTGTGTATTTAAAAAGTGTATACGTGCCGCCGTAGAGTTGCGCGGACGAGACGATGTTATCACCGGTCCCAGCAATGTTGAGAATCGCGCTAGTGATGGCTGCCTGACCACTGGCATGAGCGAGCGCTGCAACCCCACCTTCGAGTGCAGCGACACGTTTCTCAAGCACGTCGGTCGTTGGGTTCATGATACGGGTATAGATGTAGCCGAGCTCTTCGAGGCCAAAGAGTTTGGCGGCATGGTCGGTGTCCCGAAACATGTAGCTGGTGGTCTGGTAAATAGGGACGGCTCGTGAGCCTGTTTCTGCGTCGGGGGTGTGGCCAGCGTGGAGGGCTAGGGTGCCGAGAGTGGGTGTTTTATTATCTGTCATAGGTTGGAAGGATTTGAGTTTGAGAGTTTAAAGGAGAGTAGTGGCTGGATGGAGGTCTGCGCGTAGATTGCGGAGCAATTAGCAACTAGCAATTAGCAACTAGCAATTAGCAATTAGAGATTAGGTGTTGTGGGTGGGATTTTACGGGCTCTTGTTTTGGCGGCGTCCCATGAGAGCCCGGTTTTTTCTTGAAAGCGCGCGGCTTCTTCGAGGAATTCGTTGTCAGGTTGGGTTTCGCGGAGGATGCGTTTGTATTCACGCAGTGCGTTACCGCGCTGTCCTAGGGCAGCAAGGGTTCGTGCGAGTTGCTTGCGCTTATCAATAAGATCAGGGCGCTCTTTGAGAACATCTCGCAGTATTTTTATTAGCTGGCGACTAGTCAATAGGGAGTTTTCTGAGCGATCGGTAAGGTTGATCCGATCGACTAGGGCGGCTTTCGGCTCCCATGCACTTGGCCAGCGTTCTGACATGACAGTCCACATTCGGGTGGGTTCTGCGATCGAATAAGCAAACGCAGCGCTGAAGGTGATCTCAATAATGACTAACAATGAGCATCCCATGAGCCAGAGCTTTTTACCGGGGGTGCCTATACTATAAATGAGGTGTCCGACTGCGGTAATGACTAGCGCGACAATCATTGGTAGGGCGACGTATAAGTGGTGGTCTTCGTAGGCGATAGCTCCGTTAATAAAATGGCCGTCTCGACTGGCGCCATACGCGATGAGCGCTAGGTAGCTGCAGAGCCCCAGTAGGATAGAACGGCTCCAGCCTTTTTTGATATTATAAGCGATGACGATAAAAAATGGAATGAGAAGCAGAAAGGGGAGCAGGTTCATCTGAATACCGATGTCGTAGTTGGCGTTGGTGTCGAATCGATGGAAGAGGGCGTTGTTTAAGGGGAAGAGCGCCTGCTGGGTGAAGTGAGCCATATTCAACGCTGCGTGATTGATTCGGTCTGTTGTATTGACTGGCTCTAATCCTACAGCATCGGGGTTTCCGGCGTTGACCCACAGCCCGAGAAAGAGGCAGAGGCAGACCAGTGGTAGCAAGCGATTAAAGGACTCTGCGTGTATCGACCGCTCTTTATAAAGGATCATCAGAGCGAGAATTGCTGGGATGGCAAATGCGGCAGGGTGCAACAAGCAGCCGATGCCGGTCAGCACAATCGTGAGGATGTAGTCGCGTGCGTTGCGATTGCGGCAGCCGAAGTAAAGCGCACTTAATATCAAGATCAACCCGATGATTTCGGTCCGGTAACCAGCCCAGAAGAGTGTCTGAATAGTGGCTGGGTGGAGCGCGAAAATTAGGGATGCTGCAAATGCACCGGGTAATTTTAGCGTCTCGAGTGTTTTGAGAAGCAGTATGGTCGCGAAAAGGTGCAGCAGAATATTGATGCCTCGGTGAACTGTTGCGGTCGGCAGTGGGATGACTTGCTCGAGGAAGTAACTACTGATAGCGATCGGGTTGTGTTGGCGAATGCTTTCGATCGTCCATGCTTGTTGCCAGCTGTCCATCGTTTGAAAGGAGCTGCGTTCGATGGTATCGTAGTCAGACCAAAGCACGTCCGATATTAACAGTGGGCTGAAGACTAAGGTGACTAATACAATGAGCGCGAGATATGCTCGCAGCCGAGTATTTTTCAGCGGGGCAGTCGCGCTTCGCTTGCGGAGCTTTGCTGGCTTTTCTTCGGATGGAGGGATGATCAGGTTTCCCGTGCGCGGCTTGCGCTCTTCTGTGTTGCGAGGTTGGGCCATAGTTAGTACGCAGTCTGAATGGGGTAGTTGTCGAGAGATGTGCCACGGCGACTCATGGCTTGTGCCAATGCTTCCAGGTCAATCTGAGCGCCGGCAACTATATTGTTACGAGCAAACCAGCCGCGGTTGGTCTCGATGGCGATGAGCACTTCTTGATTGTGGGAGGGGACGCCATTTTCATCGTGAGGGTAGAGCGCATGTATTTCGAGCAAACGTCCACTGGCATCAAAATAGCCGAGATCGAGCAGGATGTGGGTGTTACGCATCCAGAAGGAACGTGGCTCAGGTTGATTGAATAAAAAAAGCATGCCGTGGTCTGTGGGCATTGATTCGCGGTGCATTAGGCCTTTGCTTTGCTCGCTTTGAACCAGTGCGAGTTGCAACTTCAGGAGCGTGCCGTCGATAGAAATTGGGAAGTAAGTGTTGCTGGGTTCCAGCGTGCTCATCCGCTCCTGCGGTGTACAGGCAATCAGCAGCAGGGAAAGCATGAGCATAAACGGTAAGCGGCAGAGGGGTTTCATAGAGACTCGCTTATTAAGTCAAAGCGTGACAGATTGATTGGAATACGGAAGATTTATAACGCAATCATTTGAAATGAAAAGTAAAGTCTCAGTTATTCGTATTCTCTTTGCCTCATCGGAGCAGTCTGCCGATGTTTTCTATCTGACGAAGGTCTTTGTCCCGGACCCGTTCTTGTGCTTCATTGTCGGCGGGCGCTCAACCGCGGTGGTCAATCGTTTAGAGTATAGCCGAGTTCGCGCGCAATCGAATTGTGATGAAGTGCTGCTGCTGGAGGCGGTTCAGAGTGAGGCGGCAAAGGCGCTGCGGATTGAACTTTTGGAGGTGGGTCCTGCGGAGATCATGCGCTATGTCGCAAAGTTAAACCAGGCTCGTGAATTGGAGGTGCCTGAAGATTTCCCATCAGTGTATTTTGCCAAGCTGTTAGCCGCGGGCATGCAGGTGCGAGTCGGAGCGGCCCCGTTCTTTCCTGCTCGTGAGCTGAAGAGCGATGCTGAGGCGAAGGCATTGCGACAGGGCAACGCCGCCAGTGCGGCCGGTATTCGCAGGGCCGAGAGCGTGTTGCGTGCATCGAAGATTGCCGGTAAGTATCTCAAATATGAAGGGTGTACGCTCACTTCCGAGAGCTTGCGCATGATGATTGATCAGGCTTGCCTGTCAAAGGGCGCAGTGGCGCACAATACGATTGTGGCTGGCGGCAAGCAGGGCTGTGATCCTCACGAAGGCGGACACGGGCCGCTTAAGCCGAACGAACTAATTATCATCGATGTGTTCCCACGTGTGCAAAAAACTGGTTACCATGGTGATATGACGCGGACTTTGTTGAAGGGCCGCGCGAGTGATGCACAGCGAGCAGTCGTCGGTGCAGTGCGTGACGCGCAACTCGCGGCTTTAGCAAAAGTGAAGGCCGGCGTGGGTGGCGCGACGGTGCATGGCGCCGCAGTTCAGCTATTTGAGGAACGTGGATTTCAAACAGAACGTCGCGACGAAGGCTTTGTGGGATTCATTCATTCGACTGGGCATGGCCTCGGACTTGAGGTGCATGAGGCACCACGAGTGTCACAAACTGCCGGCCGTTTACGCAAGGGTCACGTGATTACGATTGAGCCTGGCTTGTATTATCCGGAGATTGGTGGTTGCCGAATCGAAGATGTCGTGCGTGTGACGAAAGAGGGCAGTGAAATGCTCTCTTCGATGCATTATAAGTGGGAGCTTCGTTAATATTTTGCGCAATTGAGGTTGAGCCATCTGAAGTTAGATTGTTGTTCGAACTGAACAATCTCGCGGCGCCAAATGATCGGGATTGCCTGCCATTTATTCGTTTTTTCGACCGAGTAATAATGGTAGTAGTTAAAAATAAGGCACAGAAGTTACTTGGCTGCACGATTATTAACATCTGCGAACGATTGATTCCACGGGCATTTGCGAATGCCATCGCGATGCCGCCGGCAGCCATGATTTCGGGAAGTCTGGATGCTTTAATGGTGTGAGTGCTTATGCGAGAAAGGCACGGAAGCGGTGGTTGAAACTCAAGTTCACTGCGTTTTTTATAGACAGCTTCTGATTTGAATGAGCGCGGTTCGCCCAGCTTGACCCGATCCAACGCTATGAGCAGATGTTTCTAGAAATTTTGTGAGCCTTTCCGTCTAAAACGCTTGGCGATTCCGATTTCTGCGCTTTAATCCCGCACTTCGCTTTTTTTATTTTTCAATCCGATCCACTTTAATATTCAACACTATGCAAAAAAACGCACTCCTCTCCGTCAGCGATAAATCAGGTCTCGTACCGTTCGCTAAAGCACTCGTCGAGCAGCACGGCTACCGTCTGCTCTCCACTGGTGGCACTGCCAAGCTCCTTGAAAAAGAGGGCATTCCAGTCACTGAAGTCAGCGATTACACTGGCTTCCCTGAAATGATGGAAGGCCGCGTCAAGACGCTGCACCCGAAAATCCACGGCGGTCTCCTCGCTCGTCGCGACAAGGCAGACCACATGGCAGCCGCGGCTGAGCATGGCATCGAGATGATCGATCTCGTCGTCGTCAACCTGTATCCGTTCGAAGCAACCGTTGCTAAGCCAGACGTCTCTTTTGAACTCGCGATCGAGAATATCGACATCGGTGGCCCATCGATGCTTCGCTCTGCGGCGAAAAATCACGCGTCGGTTTCCGTTGTTGTCGATGCGGCCGACTACGACCGCGTGCTGGCTGCGATCGGCGACGATGTTGCGCTCACCAGCTTGCGCCGCGAACTCGCCCTGAAGGTATTTCAACGCACCTCGGCCTACGACGGTGCGATTGCTAAATACCTCGAAGGTCAGGTCAACGAGCCGAACCTTGGGGACATTTCTGGCATCCCAGTCGAGTTAAACATCCAGCTTCCCCAAGTGAAGGGCCTCCGCTACGGCGAGAACCCGCATCAGAAAGCCGCGCTTTATGGCAGCTTCTTTGATTGCTTCGAGCAACTTCAAGGCAAGGAGCTGAGCTTCAACAATATCATCGATATTACTGCGGCGACTTACTTAATCGGCGAATTTCAAAAGCCGACCGTTGCGATCCTCAAGCACACTAACCCTTGCGGCGTCGCGAGCGCGGACACACTCGTCGAGGCATGGGAACAGGCATTTGTGACTGACCAGCAAGCACCGTTCGGTGGTATCATCGTCGTCAATCAGACAATGGATGCAGACCTCGCTGCGATTATCGCCAAGATTTTCTGCGAAGTGATCATTGCTCCAGACTTTACTCCAGCTGCCCGTGAAATCTTTGCTAAAAAGAAGAATCTGCGCCTGATGACGGTCAAAGGTTCATTGCCTGCGGATTCCTTGCAAGAGATGCGTTCGGTTGTTGGTGGCGTGTTGATTCAAGATCGTGATACGATGCCAGATCGCCCAGGCGACTGGAAGATTGTTTCCAAGCGTCAACCGACTGCCGAAGAAATGCGTGCGATGATCTTCGGTTGGAATGTCGTCAAGCACGTGAAGTCCAACGCCATTGTTTATGCTGGTTGCGAACGCACCCTCGGCGTCGGCGCGGGTCAAATGTCCCGCGTAGATAGCTCCAAGATCGCAGTTTGGAAGGCCAGCGAAGCAGGTCTCGACCTTGCCGGATCAGTCGTCGCGTCCGATGCCTTCTTCCCCTTCGCCGACGGCCTGATCGCCGCCGCAGAAGCTGGAGCGAAAGCAGCCATCCAACCCGGTGGCTCGGTGCGCGACGACGAAGTGATCGCCGCCGCCGATGAACGCGATATGGTCATGGTCTTCACCGGCAAGCGCCACTTTAAGCACTAAGCTCGACACCCTGTTTTATAAATCAAAAGGCCGAGCGGAACCGCTCGGCTTTTTTGTTTAGACGTGAACTTGGATTGATTAACGCGGTCCAAGTGACCAGTATCCACATCTATGAAAAAGACTTGCCGTTCGTTCGTGCTTCTTTCTGCGGCTTTACTGATGCTTGCTGGTTGCATCACAGTGCCGCAAACGGGGCGCTCAGCTTTACATTTGGTGCCTTCGAATCAGCTCGCATCGATGTCGGCATCGCAGTTTGGGCAACTCAAGCAGCAAACGCCGATTTCGCGTAATCCAGCGTATAATGCGATGGTGCGCCGTGTGGGGGACCGAATCGCGTATGTGGCGGGGCCAGATATGCCGAATGCGCAGTGGGAATTCGTGGTGTTCGACGATGACGAGCAGATCAATGCCTTTGCGATGCCAGGTGGCAAAGTCGCGGTTTATACCGGTATTTTTAAAGTTGCGAAGACCGACGCTGATCTTGCCATTGTGATTGGGCATGAGGTGGCACACGTGGCCGCGGGCCATGGCAATGAGCGCATGACTCAACAGTTGTTGGCTGTGGGCGGTGCCCTGGCGCTGCAGTTCGGCAGCTCTGACATGGACAGCGATCAACGCGCCTTGCTGATGGCGGCTTATGGCGCGGGTGCCTCAGTCGGTGTGATGCTGCCATATAGCCGTTACCACGAGTGTGAGGCCGACGAGATCGGTCTGATCTACGCCGCCAAGGCAGGCTATGACCCACGCGCTGCGATTTCTTTTTGGGAGCGTATGGCAGCGCAGAGCCAAGGTGCTCCACCTGAGTTTTTGTCCACTCACCCCGCAAGTTCGACCCGTATTCGTAAGCTCGATGAGCTCATGCCTAGGGCGATACGGGTGTATCAGAGTCGCTAGCCGCACTGAGCGCGCTTCGCGAGTGACGCCTTTGGCGAGTGAACGTGTGGAGTGGTAGTGGGGAAGTGTGCTGCAGGCATTGCATAGATCAATCAGTCGCTGATCAACGTTGACTCAATTCGGCATATTTATTGAGTGCGTAGTTTGCTTTGCGCCGTAGTCATTTTTTAAACTGCGACAAATCCACCTCATTTTTTTATTATGTCACAAGTTCGCGTTCGTTTCGCTCCAAGTCCTACTGGGTTTTTCCACATCGGTAGTGCTCGCACTGCATTATTCAATTGGCTGTATGCACGCCATACGGGGGGTACGTTTGTGCTGCGTATCGAGGATACGGATAAGGAGCGCAATACGGACGAGTCGCTGCAGGTGTTGCTCGATGGGATGCGCTGGATGGGCATGGAATGGGACGAAGGCCCAGAAGTAGGCGGCGAATACGGCCCGTATTTCCAGAGCCAGCGCCAGTCGATTTACGATGAGTATTTGAAAAAGTTGCAGGACGCAGGGCGCACTTATGAAAAGGATGGCGCGATTTGGTTCAAACTCGAAGGCGAGCGCTACACTGAGTATGACGATTTCAAAAAGAAAGAAATTGAGAAGGTCAAAGCCGCTCCTGTGGTGATCGACGACGCGGTGCGTGGTCGTGTCGAGCGTGCAGAAGAGTTGGATTTCGTGATTGTGCGCAAGGATGGCAATCCAGTGTTCCACTTCGTCAACGTAGTGGATGATATCGCGATGGGCATTACCCACGTGATTCGCGGCGAAGACCATTTGTCCAACACCAGTAAGCACGTCGAGCTGTTTAATGCCTTCGGTGTGACGCCGCCAGTGTTTGCCCACATTCCGTTGATTCTGAAAGAGTCGGGGCCTGGCAAGATGAGCAAGCGCGACAAGGGTGCATTGATCGAAGAATACGAAACACGCGGCTTCTTGGCCAATGCGGTGCGTAACTACATTTCGCTGCTCGGTTGGAACCCGAAGGATGAACGCGAGAAAATGGACATCGATGAGATCATCGAGTTGTTCGACTTTGCTGGAATCAACAAGGGCAACTCCCGCTTTGATGAGAAGAAGCTGTCTGCGCTGAATACTGAGTATTTGCGCGAGATGAATGTGGAGACCTTCACATTCTTGGCACGTCCAATCTTACATACTGCAGGTGTGATCGAAGAGGACGCGGATGAAGATTACATTCAGTCTGTGCTGTCACTCTGCCAAGGCAAGGCGCGCGCGCTAGAAGAGTTGCCGGAGTTCTGCCGCTACTTCTTCCTCGATGATTATGAGATGAATGAGAAGACTGGCGCTAAAATCGCCAAGAAGGCGGATCCTAAGGAGCTACTCGCTGAGATCGTGCCAGTGATCGAAGGTATTGAAGCATTCACCGAGGATGCGCTGCAAGCAGGGTTGGAAGCGCATGCGGAATCGAAGGGCGCCAAGGTCTTCGCATATTTCCCCGCGCTGCGCTACGCATTGAGCGGGCAGGGTGGTGGCCCAGATCTGTTGCCGATGCTGGTGGTGCTAGGTCAAGCGCGCGTGCTTGCACGTTTGAAGGCCTTCATTGCTTAAATTTTTAATTGCAGACGCTTTTGGTCTGGCAGATTTTTCACGATTCATCTTCTTCAACGCTTATGTCAGACGCTAAAGATACGCCGACCGATTTTATCCGCCAAATGGTGGCTGCCGATGTGGCAGCTGGTAAACATGATGGACGTGTGCAAACACGCTTCCCACCTGAGCCGAATGGTTATTTGCAGATTGGCCACGCCAAAGCGCTGTGCCTGAATTTCAGCATCGCAGAGGAATTCGGTGGGCAGTGCAACCTGCGCTTCGACGATACCAATCCTGAGAAGGAAAGCGACGAGTTCGTCCAAGCCATTCAGGAAGACATCGCATGGTTGGGCTTTAAATGGGCGAAGATCTGTTTCGCGAGTGATTATTTCGAGCAACTGTTTGATTGGGCGATCAAGCTGATCGAAGAGGGACACGCGTATGTTGAGGAGCTTTCCTTTGACGAGATGCGTGACTACCGTGGTTCGATTAACCAGCCGGGCCGTCCGAGCCCGTCTCGTGAGCGTCCGATCGCTGAGAGTGTGGATCTATTTAAACGCATGCGTGCGGGTGAGTTTGCCGATGGCGAGAAGGTGCTACGCGCCAAGATCGACATGACGCATCCGAACATGAACATGCGCGACCCAGTGATGTATCGTATCAAACGTATTCATCATCACCGTGTGGGCGACCAATGGTGTATCTATCCGAGCTACGATTTTACCCACGGCCAAAGTGATTCGCTTGAAAAGATCACGCATTCGCTTTGCTCTTTGGAGTTCCAAGATCACCGTCCGCTCTACGATTGGTTCATTGAAAAGCTCGACATTTTCCCATCCAAACAGACTGAGTTTTCGCGTTTGAACATGACTTATACCGTCGTGAGTAAGCGTAAGCTGCGCGAATTGGTTGAAGGCAACTTCGTCGATGGTTGGGATGATCCGCGCATGCCGACACTCTCTGGCATGCGACGCCGTGGCTATCCCGCCGTTGCGATTCGTAAATTTTGTGAGACTGTCGGCATTACCAAGGTCAATTCGACCAGTGATGTAGCGCTGCTTGAACATGCGGTACGTGCCGAGCTGAACAGCACCTCAACCCGTCGTATGGCGGTATTCAATCCGCTCGAAATTAAGATTACTAACTGGCCAGAAGGTGAGGTGGTTGAAGTCGATGGGGTGAATAATCCTGAAGACGAGTCTGCCGGCACGCGTAAGATTCCATTCTCAGGGCGTCTGTTCATCGAGCAGGACGACTTTAAGGAAGAGGCCAATCGTAAATTTTTCCGCCTGAAGAAGGGCGGCGAAGTGCGTTTACGTAATGGTTACATCATTAAGTGCGACGATGTGGAAAAAGACGCCGATGGCACAATCACGAAGCTGCTTTGCACGGTCGATCACGACACACTCAATAAGCAACCTGAAGACCGCAAGGTGAAGGGCGTCATCCATTGGGTGAGTGCTGATCACGCGGTGAAGATTCCGATTCGCTTGTTCGACCGCTTATTTACCGAGGAGCATCCGGAAGCGGATAAGGAGATTTCATTCACTAAGTATGTGAACCCAAAATCATCAACAGAAGTGACTGCGCTCTGTGAACCGAGCTTGATGGAGATGACCGCAGGCGAGCAATGCCAGTTCGAGCGCATTGGTTATTTCTGTGTGGATAACAAATTGTCGAAACCTGGTGCGCCAGTGTTTAACCGTACGGTGGCCCTGCGTGATTCATGGGCGAAGTCGAAGTCGTAGAGCGCCAGAGAATCGAGTAAGCAGAGAAGGAAGATTGACAAGGGCAGAGCTGTTGCCGTCAATCGGCGGTGAATGAGCGAAGAAAAGCCAGTTATCCTTACATGTGCCCAACCAACCGGAGTCCTGACTCTGGGTAACTATTTAGGCGCCGTTAAAAATTGGGCGACCTTGCTCGACGATAACACCTGTTATTTCGGTGTGGTCGATATGCATGCGATTACGGTTAAGTATACGCCCGCTGAGTTGCGCAAGAATACCCTATCTTGCGTGGCGCAATACATCGCTTGTGGCCTCGATCCGGAGCGTTCGAATATTTTCATTCAGTCGCATATCATTGGGCATACCGAGTTGGCTTGGTTATTGAGCTGTATCACGCCGATTGGTGATTTGCAGCGCATGACTCAGTTTAAAGAAAAGGCCGCGAAGCTCGGCTTTAAAGTGTCCCAGGGGGAGACCTCGATTGCTAACCAAGGAGCGCGTCCAGGTGCGTCGCTGAATGCAGGGCTGTTAATGTATCCGGTGCTCATGGCGGCCGATATCTTGCTTTATAATGCCGATTCAGTGCCGGTCGGTAACGACCAGAAGCAGCACTTAGAGCTTTGCCGCGATTTAGCGCAGCGCTTTAATCACAGCTATTCGGATACGTTTACAATTCCGGAGCCTTTTATCCCGAAGACGGGCGCACGCATTATGTCGCTGCAAGATCCGCAGCGGAAGATGTCGAAAAGTGATGATAATCAAAATGCGACGCTCTATATTTTGGATGAGCCAGCTGTGCTGCGTAAGAAGATCATGAGTTCGGTGACGGATTCGGGCAACGAAATCGTGGCCCGCGATGATAAGCCGGGAGTGACGAATCTGCTGCAAATTCATAGTGCGCTTAGTGGTCGTTCGACTGCCGATCTCGAAGCTTCATTCGTCGATAAAGGCTATGGCGAGCTGAAGCAGGAGGTAGCCGATGTGGTGATTGCTGCGTTGGAACCTGTGCAGGCGCGTTATAACGAGCTAATTCAAGATAAAAGCTATTTAGAGTCGGTGTTGAAGACAGGAGCTGGCGAGGCGCAGAAGCGCGCTTACAAAACACTGGGTAAAGTCTACCGTAAGGCAGGCTTCGTCGAGCGTCCGCGCTAAGTTGTAAAATAGAGGGTTGATCGTGGCGCTAGAGTCGCTTTGATCTAAATACAACTTACTGACGCTGCCACGTATGCAATCGGACGACGAAGCCCCCCTCACTCTCTCAAAATGGCCCTTTTACTTGGGGGACGCGCTATTGGTCGTTACCGCGCTAGCAATTGCCATTCTAGGCAATTGGCAGCTGACCGATATACAGGTCATTTCCTGCGTGGTCGCTGTGGCCTTGGGGGCTGTGGTTTTCGGGCTGCCCTACGTGGTGGAGTATTCGATGCGAGTGCGCGAAGAGCGAGACGACCAGTCATCCGAGCTTCGCTTGCTACAGGGGCATTTGCGGAAGGCCGAGGCCGCGTTGCTGGAATGCCATGAACGGCTCAATGAATTGGAGTCCGGCTCCGGTTCGGTGGATCAGCGCTGTGAAATCTTGGCGTCTGCGGTCGATCAAAAGCTGAATCATACGTCGCAGGTTTTGGCTACATTGTCGCAACAAGTTACAGCGATTGATGTCTCTAATACGGATCAAGTTACAGCATTTGCTGCGCTTAAAGTTCAGTTGGATGCCTTCAGCGTGATGCCGAAGGATGGCGCTTCTGACACCTCTGCTGAAGCAGTGACCGCCTTACAGGCAGCGTTAGCCACCTTGGAGGCTCGCTTGACTGCGGCAGTTGAGCCTTTGGGTTCGATTGAATCACGGGTGGTCGTTTTGGAAGCAAGTGCCCAGGTTGCGGTCGAAGCCGCTAGTGCAGCAACTGCAACTGCTGAAGCCGAAACATCAGCGCCCGCACGTGCGCCGCGATCACGGCGCAGCAAAGCGGATGCTGGACTATTGCAACGTGCGATTCAGGAGAAGCAGAATTCAGCTTCGTCGGCGGTGAGCCGCATTATCGATTCGAAGAGTAAATTAGCAAAGCCAGAGCCCGAGGTGACTGAAAGCACAGAGATGCCGGAAATGCCAGAGGAACCGATGTCCGAACCGGCCGTGCCAAACGAGTCAATCTCTGAAGTCACTGAGGCTCAAGAGTTGGTGGTTGAGCTCGACCCTAATGAGGTATCTGAGGCCGCCGCGAGGTTGCCTGAAGAGAGCGAAGTCCAAATTAGAGCGGATTTGATTGAGGCTGACGAGTTGCAGGAGGCTGCAGTGTCGGAGGCTGAGGTCAATACCGAGGCCGAGCGAGACGAAGCCGCGGATGATTTAATCGTTGAGGTTGTCGACGGTGCGGCAGCGGAAGCTGGATTTGAAGAGCCTGAACCGAAGTCGGAAGTCGCTGAAACAGCAATGCAGCCGTCTCCCGAGCTCAACGCTGAGGCAAATGCACCAGTTGATTTGTTTGGCGAAGGCCAGCCAGCGGCCACTCGTCGGACTCCCACGAAGGCAAACGACGCAGTCTTTACCGCGAGCATTTTGATTGGCATTGGCAATAAGCCCTTCCTGCGCGGCAGTGCGGGTGGCCTGAGCTGGCAAACAGGTATACCGATGGACTTTGAGGAGATTGGTAAGTGGCGCTGGGTGGCTCCGGTGGATTTGGATGGCCCGCTTGAACTCCAGATCTATCGCAATGATGAAGATCCAGATCGTAAAGGGCGTCATATTTTGGAGCCGGGGCAGAAACTGGAAGTGACTCCTGTTTTTTAAATTAGGATGAGCTTCTCTGATGGTAGCATCGCAGACCAAGATCTCCTCTAAGTCATTACGAATGAATCGACACAAAAAAGCCCCGTTCGAAAACGAGGCTTTAAAGAATACCCAGACCGGGGGTCGAACCCGGACGCCCGAAGGCACAAGATTTTGAGTCTAGCGCGTCTGCCAATTCCGCCATCTGGGCTCATTCAAAATGAATGGCGCTTTTATGGCGGTGATTTTTCGGAATGCAAGCTCTGGATTATGAATTTAATCAACCGCATATCTATTGAAGCTTTTTTGACTGTTAGATCGTCATTGCTTGTCGTCACATGTTTTTTTAAGTCTGCTTAGCGAATTATGAGAATACGCATTGAAGACAATTTTGAAGACGTACTGATGAAGGCTGCCACTGGGTTAGGCTTAGGCAAACAGGCAGTTGCACAGAAGGCTGGCCTATCTGTGACAGCTGTTGCGGCATTGCTGGACGCCGAATTAGATGAAGCCAGCTTACGTGCTGTCGCCCCAGTGCTAGCCTTAGATGCCGACGCACTCGCTGCGATGGCAAATCGTGCATGGCAACCTGAGCCAATTGAACTGGAAGGGCTGCGATGCTATAACACATCCTTTCCTGTGGTTGGTTACGAAGCGATGACAGTCAATAGTTACTTGGTCTGGAGTCCGCAAACAAAGGTGGCGGTGGCGTTTGATACGGGGGCAAATGTGGACGAATTGCTGGCCGAGGTAAAAGCGCGTAACTTAGAGTTGCAGGCTCTAGTGGTCACGCATGCACACCGCGATCATATTGCCGCGTACGATGAGTTATTGAGCCATATCGAAGGTGGCATTGCGTTTGCCCCTAAGCTCGAGCCATACGGTGAGGCTGACTTGCTTGAGCATGGTGATTGGATGGAGTTTGACGGATTCGAGGTGCAAGCACGGCAGACTAATGGCCATTCGGCAGGTGGCATGACCTATGTAATCGAAGGCCTTGATGCGCCGATTGCGATCGTTGGAGATTCAATTTTTTGCCTTTCTCAAGGTGGAGCTCGTGAGCACTATGCTCAAGCACTGGAGAACAATCGTGAGCAGATTCTGTCGCTGCCTGAGACTACGATTCTATGTCCTGGCCATGGGCCTATGACGACTGTTGCTAATGAACAGGCGCATAACCCGTTTTTTCCTGAGTTTAAATAGGGCTGCCTGAAAGAACCTTGTTAAGTTCATCTCGAAATTTTCCTTGAGCCATATTTATCTGGAAGCCGTGGGTCGTAACAGCATTGGATTAAGCCCGCATTAATCATCTTGGATAGTTATAAATAACGATATTTAAATATAGAATAGTGGCACTCGTATAAATTCGTTTGCAATAAGGTTTATTTTTTTTTAATGTCAGGATTAGTTCACATGTACTAAACCATGAATGACATAAATCACCCCCCTCAGGCCGACTATTCCTATCGTATTTTGGTGGTTGAGGATCATCCACTCATGCGTGAGGCGATCTCGAAATGGATCGATAGCGATCCGGAATTAAAGGTGTGCGGTCAAGCCGATAACTCCGCAGATGGAATGAACGAGGTGCTTCGCCTCAAGCCCGATCTGGTACTATCTGATATAAGTTTAGAAGAGTCCAGCGGACTCGAATTAGTCAGAGATTTAAAGGCGATCAATCCAGGCCTGCCAGTGGTAATGCATTCGATGCACAAAGAGTCAGTCTTTGCCATGCGCGCGATGCGTGCCGGCGCAAGTGGATATGTTATGAAAAAAAGCAGTGGTGCTGAGGTCGTTAATGCGATCAAAGAAGTATTGGCGGGTGGTTCCGCTTTCAGTCGTTTCGTGACGAATCAAGTGATGGATGAGCTTGCGGGAAGGGCACGTGGTCATCAGTCGCCAATTGCTATACTTACTGACCGTGAGTTTGAGATACTCCAATTATATGGGCATGGCCAGACGTCTGGTGAGATCGCCCAGCAACTTAATATCAGCCCCAGGACAGTTGGTGCGCATCGTTACAACATCTGCGGTAAGCTAGAACTTCATTCGACTTGCGAACTGATTTGCTATGCGGCTAAATGTCTTAGCCACGACAATAATACTTGAATCACGTTGTAGTTCCGTTCGATGCGGAAAACATCCGATTAGGTCGAGTTAAGCAGAATTCGAAGCTAACTTTCGGCAACAAACCAATTAGCGGATCGTAAGTGGAATGGCAATTTCGGCTATGTCGCTTGCATTGATGAACAGGTGGCCACTGCCAAATTGATCGCCTTCGATCGTAGCACTGACTGTGCGTGCGCCTTCGGGGATAAGTACCTCTGGCATGATGATACTGCCGGGTATGTCGGTGGTGACATTGATATAAAGGCCTCCGACGGGGGCAGGATAATTGAGTGCAAAGGCGACTGCTTGGCGTTGCCCTGGCTTCAGGCTGAGCTGATTTGGTAAAACGCTGAGTGGGTTAGCGGGTTCGATGCGCAGGTAGCCTGCGCTCTGTGCATGTGTGGTGCTGCGCACTTCAATGCTGTAGCCGAAATCTGGTTCTACCTCGGGCACGACGAATAGTAGTTCGGTGGGCGAAATATAGATGGTTTCGACGGGCATGTGTTCGACAAAAACAATATCCTCATCTGTAAAGCCTTGGCCATCGATCGAGATTCGAGCGCCCACGGCTGCACGAATTTTATCAATTTTCAGTGTGACCTGATTCGGTAGCTGAACTTGGTAGAGGTCGGAGATAATCTGCGCGGAGACGGTTGATTCGTCCTCCCACTGTGTCTCGAAGTTGAGCACGTAGTAGTAGCGGGCGAGCTTCTTTTCGACCGGCGCTTGATAGTCGTATTCAAAGTAGTTTGGTACAGTTGTGGCAGCGGTCATTGCGCGCTGTTCGCCATCGATCACGACGAATGCTTCCAAGCTGCTAGGGACGACGTTCTTTTTGTTGACCTGCGCATAAGCACTTAAGGTGTAGTTGCCGGTCGGTGAGGTGGGGGCGATACTAGGCGTAGTATCGACGATTCTGACACTGCAACCAGTCAGGTAGAATGAGAGGGCGAGGAAAAAGGAGAGGAAAATGCGCTTGGCTTTCATAGTTGTTGGAAGATGGTATGCCTTCTCACTATGCACCTGCAAGGAAAAGAGCTGAAAACCGTTAATCCCGCACCAACGACGCTGGGTCTCTATTGTCACGTCCCGTTTTGCGCATCGACCTGCGATTTCTGTGCCTTTTACCAAGAAAAGCCGCGGCGCGTCGACTTGGATCGCTATCTCAAGGCAATGGACGTAGAGTTTGCGCTAATTTCGGATAGCCGGTCGGTAGATACCGTGTTTTGGGGCGGCGGTACGCCAGGCTTGTTGTCGGCCAAAGATTTAGATCGCCTTGGGCGCTCGATGCTGGAACGCCTCGGCAATGCGCCTGCGGAGTGGACGATCGAGATGGCCCCTTCGACGGTTAAAGCAGACAAGCTCGCAGTGTTACGCGACCTCGGTGTGACGCGTATTTCGATGGGGGTGCAGAGCTTTGATGAGGAATTACTGGAATCACTGGGCCGTCTGCATCGTCCTAATCAAATCTATAAGGCTTGGGGCTTAGTTGAAGCCGCTGGTTTTCCTCAGACTAATTTAGATCTGATGTTTGCCATCCCTAATCAATCGATGGAGCAGTGGGAGGCCGCGATTCGCGAAGCGGCTCGGCTGGGACCGTCGCATCTTTCGACTTATTGTTTAACTTTCGAGGAAGATACTGCCCTCTATGTGAAGCTATCTGAGGGGAAATTGAAGATCGATGAGGCACGCGAGTTGCGCTTCTACGAGGGCGGCTGGGAGTTGCTCGCTGAGCTCGGATACGCTCAATATGAGATATCGAATTTTTCCAAGATTGGAGCGGAATGTCTGCATAATATTAATACCTGGAAAATGACGGAATGGATCGGCTGTGGTCCTTCGGCGGCAAGTCAGTATTGTGGGGAGCGTTATCAACGTCCGTCAAATTTGGACGAGTGGGCGACTGCGATGGAGTCAGGGCAGCCGATCAAGACCGAACTGGTATCGCTCGATGCCAGTATTCTGATGGCAGACGCTATTATTTTTGGCCTGCGCATGAATTCAGGGATTGATTTGGCTGACATCGCGCTACGCTTCCCGGCAGCAAATGTGATGGTCAGATTAGAGCCATTGTTAGCACGTTTTGAGGCTGAGGGACTAATGGTCCGGAGTGGAGTACACGCATGCTTGACGCATAAGGGGCGTCTCGTCTGCGACGCGATCGGCAGCGCGGTGCTTGAAGCGGTGGTCTAAGGGTTGAATTTTCGTTGAAGGGTGCTGAACCGTCGAACTTCAGAGTCAGCAGTTGTGGTGCATATGTTTTGTAATGGAGTGAGGGTGACTCGCCCTCGTAGTTGATCGAGGTGGGCGAGTCGCCCACACTCCTTTAACTGTTTATCCCGCGATTTTCTCAATGCGGGACGAGCTCTGCCTGATCTGCCACGCTTATTCGTATCTACGTCTCAGGTTGGTGGGTAGAATGCCGAGCTCTTCGCGGTATTTGGCTACGGTGCGGCGGGCGATCTTAATCTTCTTTTCGGTTAAGATATTGACGATGCCCTGATCGCTGTAGGGCTTGGCGGGCTTTTCCTCTTCTATGATATGGCTAATCATGTCTTTGATCGATTTATTCGAGACTGATTCGCCGCTGCCCGCCTTATAGCCTGGTGTGAAGAAATATTTAAATGCGAAAACGCCATGTGGGGTGCGAATGTATTTATTTGCGATGGCGCGGCTAACGGTGGTCTCGTGTACACCGACAATTTGCGCGATGGTATTCATTGTCAGTGGGCGTAGCTTGGAGACGCCTGCAGCAAAGAAATCGCTTTGAAATTTGAGGATTTCAAGTGTGATGCGCTCGATGGTTTGTTGGCGCTGTTCGATCGAGTTGATTAGGAATTTACCGGAACGCATGCGCTCGATCATAAACTCTTTTTCTTTTTGGTTCAGGTTCCCTTTAGCCAGCATGTCCTTGTAAGTGCTGCTGATGCGTAGGCGAGGAATGTAGTCGTTGTTCAGCGTGATCTGCCACTCGCCATATGCATCTTTGAATACAATGGCATCGGGTTCGATGACTGCGTTTGAGTCTGGGCTGAAGCGTTTACCTGGCGATGGTTCAAGCGTCGCGATCGTTTCAATAGCATCTTGGATGTCCTCAGTACTGACTCCTAGCTTGCGAGCGAGCTCGGGGATGCGGCGCCGGATGAGGAGTTGAAAATGGTCGCGAAGGATTTGAGCTGCGGTGGTGTTGCCTTGGCGGCTTAGCTCTAGCTGAGTGACGAGGCAGTCTTGTGTGTCTTTCGTGCCGATCCCAGGTGGATCAAAGGTCTTTAATGTTGCGCTGGCCTTACTGACTGAGGTGTAGGGGATACGGCTGGTGAGAGCTATGTTGGAGATTGTCTCAGTGAGGAAACCATTATCGTCAATACTACCAATGAGGTAGAGGAGTGCTTCGCGCTCTTGATCGGAGCAGTCGGTGAGTTCGGCCTGTTCGATGAGATGCTGCTGTAGTGATACACTCGTGGTCAGCGAATTCATGAAGTGCTCGCGGCGCTCATCATCCTCGGAGGTGTGGCTCTGCCCAGTGTTCTCCAGTGCGTAGTGTTCACGCATATCTTCGCTCATGCGCTCTAAGGCGCTGAAGTCCTCTGGGTTGAACTCGGTTTCTTCATCTTGTTCGAGTTGGTTGGCAGTTGGATCTTCGCGGTGTTCTTCGACGCTGATAGTGTCAATTGCTAGTTCTTCGAGTAGCGGATTCGCCTGGAGTTCCTTAAGGATTGAGGTGCGTAGTTCTACGGATGGCGCTTGGAGAATCTTGAGAGAGTTCTGTAGTTGAGGCGCTAGGACGAGGGTCTGCGCTTGTTTTTGGACTTGTTGGAACCCTGGTGAGCTCATGATGATTTGTCGGTACTGTGGGCTCTAGGCCACTGCGTCTTGTTCGAGCCCTGGTGTCTCGCTTAATACCCAGCGCTTTGCTGTGCGAATACTGTTGCTGCGAAACACTTCAAATTGAGAGTATTGTTTACGGATTAGTTTGATCGCCGCGCCTATGCTGTAATGCCCCGTATCCATTTGTTTAGTTGCATACGAAATACCCATGCCGCTTTTGGCGGTCACATGCACGAGGTCGAAATGTAGTTGGTTAACGATGTGTTTGAGCTTAGGCACGCTCAGGATAAAACGCCCAATTAAAACTTTTTTCAAGCCAAATTGTAAATCTAGCATGAAAAATGCTGTATGACGTAAATCCGCGACAAGTGTGGGTTGACAGTTGTACCGAAGCGCATTTGTTGTAGGGCATGATCACATTGACAGACAGTGCCGTCGTACAAATCCGACAGTTGCAGGCCGAGAAGGCTACTGAGGGGCAGAAACTCCGTATCTTAGTTGAGGCGGGCGGATGCTCAGGCTTCGAGTATGGTATGTCTTTTGACGAGCAGAAGGACGCTGATCAGTTGTTTGAAAACAACGGTGTTGAATTTCTGGTCGATGAGACGAGTCTAGAATACCTCGATGAGAGTGTCGTCGATTTCGACGATGGCTTGTCGGGTAAAGGCTTCGAAGTGCGTAATCCAAATGCTAGCAGCACTTGTGGTTGCGGCCGTTCGTTTAATTAGTGAGGCAGTGTGAAGCCGACACCGCTGTCTGTCGGCCTGCCTGTCTGTTGCAATGGATAGGCAGAAATGTTTGTGTCACAGATCGCATGTGCCCGTTTAACTCGCCGCCGCTTCTGCGCAGCGGATACCATCGAGTGCGGCGCTGACGATGCCGCCGGCGAAGCCCGCGCCTTCACCGCATGGGTAAAGGCCCGCGATATCTGGATGCTGTAGTGAGTCTGCATCGCGTGGCACGCGCACGGGCGAACTGGTGCGCGTCTCAAAGCCGATCAAATTGCACTCCTCTGTAATGTAGCCGCGCATCTGCTCGCCGAACAGCGTTAAGCCGCGGCGCATTCGTGAAACGATCCATTCTGGCATGATCTGGTCGAGGCGTGCGCTCTGAATGCCGGGGAAGTAGCTGGTCTTGGGTAGATCAACCGAGGTGTTGCCTTCTAGGAAGTCAGTCACGCGTTGCCCCGGTGCGACTTGACCGCCACCACCAGCTTGTTTGGCGGCGATTTCCAATTGTTTCTGAAAGGCGATACCAGCGAGGACGCCGTGTTCGGCTTGAAAGGGAGCGGTGTCTTCCGGCTCAACGCTAACTACCATGCCACTGTTGGCAAAGGGGGAGTCGCGCCGTGCGAGACTCATGCCATTGACCACGACCTCATCGTTCTCAGTCGCAGCAGGTACGATGAAGCCACCTGGGCACATGCAGAAGGAGTGTACGCCGCGGTTGTCAATCTTGGTGGCGAGTCGGTAGCTCGCTGCGGGGAGTAGCTGCGGGCGTTCTTGCCCTAATGGGTAATGATACTGAGTGCTATCAATCAGAGGTTGCGGGTGCTCGATGCGGACCCCGACCGCAAAGGACTTTTGTTCAAGGCGTACATTTTGGGCATGCAACTGCTCATAAACGTCGCGGGCGGAGTGGCCAGTTGCCAAGATCGTACGGTCGCTGAGGAACTCGCGGCCATCGACTGTGGTGACGCCGCGAATGCGACCATCGTTGAGAATGAATTGATTCACCTTCGCGCCGAAGTGGACTTCACCGCCAGCTTCGAGAATCGATTGGCGCATCGCCATCACCACTTTTGGCAGTAAGTTAGAGCCAATGTGCGGGTGCGCGTCGATAAGGATGCGCTCGGGAGCGCCATGCGCGACGAGTGTCTCGTAGATATCGCGAATCGGACCGCGCTTTTTAACGCGAGTGTAGAGCTTGCCGTCCGAGAATGTGCCGGCACCACCTTCGCCAAAGCAATAGTTGGAGTCCTCGATAACGGTGCCTTTTTTGAGAATGGGACCGAGATCGAAGCGTCGCGCCGAGGCGTCCTTGCCGCGCTCTAAAATGATTGGCTTCAGGCCAAGTTCGAGGGCTCGCAGCGCGGCAAACATCCCCGCCGGGCCACAGCCAATGATGAGCACTGTTTTTGCATCCGCGGTTGGTCTGTCGTAAAGGGGCTTCAACTCCGGTTCTGCCGGGAGAGGCTGGTCGAGGCCGACTTCGATTCGTAGCTGCACCTTGATCTGTCTTTGGCGGGCATCGATCGAATGTTTACGCAGGCGCATATCGACGATCCGCTCTTCTGGCAGTGCGAGTTGCTCGGCGATCGCGGTTTTCCACGCCGAGACGTGCTCTGATTCCTCGACTGGTAGGACGATATCAATAAGTGGTGCTTGGGCGGAGTCTTCTGGTGTGTGCTCTGACATATTCAAGGGGGAGTATCCCTGTTGCACCAGCGACGACAACAAGTTTGTTGCCTAGATTTCAGGACGCACACTCGCTCTGAAGGCTGCAACTTGGTTACCTTGATATTGAAGGCTGCCACTGGCGATTACTCGGTCAGCGTTGCTTGCAATTTTTGCAGGGTGTGGATGCCGGAGCTTGTTTCGAAGTAGAGCGTGTCTTGAGGGGCCTCAAAGGTGCGCAGCTGTTCGACATCGATCAGCATTAGAGCGGTTGACCAGGCATCAGCTAGCGCGGCATTGGGTTGCAATATCCATGCGCGTTTAAAGTGGTAATTGGGGGCGCGGCATTTGTGGGGAGAGACGATGTGGCTGCCTTGGATGCTGATCCCAGATGCGCTCAGTGCTTGGTTGTTTAATTTGATGGTCTGCTGATGGTGATCGCCGCTCAGTTCAATCGGCCAGGTCGCAGAGCCGAAGGCTAACTGCGTGCTCGCACCAGCACAAAGCAGCGCTGATTCAATGCCCCAGTCTTCCAGTAGGATTTTGAGTTGGTCAAGCGCGTAGCCTTTGCCAATGCCGCCGAGATCGATTTCTCGTCCGGCTGTGACACATGTGATCGCCGGTCGATCTGGATCAATGCTGAGCGTGCCGCTGAGCGATGGGACGCTGCCGGCAGCTTTGTTTTTTTGATGTTCGATTAATGTGCCGAGAGTGATGTCGAACAGGCCACCAGTATGCTCATGTGCTTCGGCGGCCAGTCGTAAGCAGTCATAGCAGGTCTGACTGATGAACAGTTTTTGTCCGGTCTCCATGTGGTTGATTCGAAACACATCACTGCCTTCGATGTAGCGACTAAGAGTCATTTCGATCTCGTCCAGTAGGACGATCGCTGTGTGCGCGACATCCTGCGCGAGTTTCGCATCGTCGCTAACGATACGCAAAATGAAGGTGGTCTTCATCGCGTGGTGGTCGAATTTATGGATATGGCTCATTGTGTGTCGGTGCGCATCCAGTGCTGCCAGATGTCGTTGCGTAAATAAAGTGTGACGGCGACGTTGGCGCGAAGGCCGCGCGGGAGTTTTGTGTGGGTGGCTCCGAGCAAGTTGTCACAGGCCTGTGCTTGTGCAGGCATCGCGAAGATGATAGGTAAATCTGTGATGTCTTGAATCGGAGTCGGCCAGTAGCCAATGGTTTCGAAAGTACGTAAATACCACGGCAGTGGCCAATACTCTTGACCGATTACGCCGATGGGCGTGAGCGTGGGTGCATCGGGAAGGGCCCTTAACTCGTGTAGCCAGCGTTCGACCTTTGCTGCGTTTTTGCTGGTGGGCACATACGCGTAAGGATTGCGGCTGTCACTGGCTAGGCGGCCGCTGGCATGAATACTTTGTTTGGTCTGGTAGGCGAGTCCAGTGAGTAAAAGTAGTGTGAGGAGGAAGCGGGACCTGGTCTTTAAATTTGGAAAATAGCTAAAGACATAGCCAGCCAGCAGACAGGCATGTGCCCATGGCACCATCATGAGCCAAGGGGTTTTGTAGCCGATGCAGCTGTAGATAATAAAGTGGCATACCGTCGCGACCGCCAGGAAGAGAACCGCAGGGTTTGGCACACGCTTGACTACGGCGAATGCCACCGCGATCACTGCGAGTAGGGCGATGAGTGCTTCGGTCCACCAGATGCCGAACTGTTGCTTGGGCCAAATTAGCAGCTCGAGGTAATAACCCATGCCTTTTTCGTGGCCAGCGGAGGTCTCGTAAACGAAGTAGGTGCGCACCGCGTCGATGATACCCTGCATGGAGCGAAAACCATCGCTGTAAAAGTAGGCGGCGGTGAATGCTGCGGTGATCGCTAAGCACACGCTGGGCAATAGATAGATACGAAGGTTGGGGCAGAGATGCCGCGCCTCATTTGCTTGCTGTCTCCAGTAGCAGAGTCCGACGGCTGGTAACCACGCGAGTATCGAAATGGCGAAGGTTTCTTTGGTGGCAAACATCAGGCCGATGCAGAGCCCCGACGCGATGCCGATACGCTTGCCTGGTTGCTCGGTGAGCCGTAAGACTGCCGCGCAAGCCAGCATTGCAAAGAGCGTCAGCAAGCTCTCATGGATATACATGCGATTGTAATACACCATCAGCGGTGAACTCGCTAACAGTGCGGCGGCTGCCAGTGCGCCCCATGATCCGATCGATCGTCTCCATAGGAGCGGGGTAAATACCACTAGTAGACCGGCAATGACAGTGCTGAGACGCAAAGTGGTTGTGGATAGTTCGCTCCAGGAGGTTTCGGATCGGCTGCGCGCGATGGGTTGCGAACTAAGGCTGAGTAGCGGACCATGGAAATGCTGTGGGTCAAACTGGTAGTCCTCGCCAGCTAATTGACCTGCGAGAATGCGTGCGCCGGTCGCCTCGTCGGCGTGGATTGGGCGTTCTTCTAAGTTCTGCAGGCGTAACGTTAACGATAGTATAACGATACCGATCCATATGACGATTATGAGGAGACGTTGCGACATTGTGAGGTGGTTTTATCTGAAGCGACTTATTTGCCGGCTGCAATCTTGCTTTGCCGTTGTGTTCATTCTGTAGTCACTATTATTTATCAAGCGTGCCTTTCTCAGAACAACAAATTGTATTGGTAACTCCAGTTTGGAACGACTGTAAACGGTTGGAGTTGTTTGGCCCGAAGTTGGCGCAGGCGTTGTCAAAATCTGATTTGTCGGTGCGTTGGATCGTGGCGGATGATGGTTCGTCCAAGCTGGAGCAGGCTAAGATCTCAGCCTTAGTTGAGTGCCTGTCGGCCGTCTATGCGGATGTCGAGGTGATGCTGTTTGCCGAGCGTTCGCGAAAGGGCGGTGCGATTTATCAGGCGTGGTCTGCATGTCCCGATGCCGACTTGTTGGCCTTTGTCGACGCTGATGGTGCGGTGGATGCTCCGTCAACCCTTCATTTACTTAGGCATGCTTGCCAGTGTGGTCCTGATGTTGGTGTTGTTGGTGTTCGCCATAACGCAGTGGATACGCCGGTCCAGCGTCCATGGCTGCGATTGCTGTGCTTCCGCATGTTTACTAAATTGGTGCATGGCTTGGTGGGTATTGAATTTGAGGATACGCAGTGTGGTGCAAAAGTAATTCCAGCAGCGGCGTATCGTGCGGTGTCGAACCAGTTGATCGAGCGCGGCTTTGTGTTTGATGTTGAGTTATTGCTTGCGCTAGAGGCTCATGGTAGTCGGGTCGAGGAGTTGCGTATTCCGTGGCAGGAAATGCCGGGAGGTAAGGTTAAGCCGCTTCGCGATGCGTGGGGGATGATCGCTGGATTATTACGTATCCGAAAACGCCTGAAGGCGAATTTGTATTAGCGCAGTGCTGCTGATCGGTTGTGTCGATCATGCAGAATGCGTATGCATGCTTAAGAATTGTACTCGCAAGGTGTTTGCCGATTCTTGACAAAGACGGCGTGCGTGAATTGCTGCGCCATCTACAGCAGACCTTCGTTAGCAACCGCTCTCGCTTGTTAGAACCGCTTGTCTACGCGTAATGCCATGGAGCTGTTCGCCTCTCGACTTGGCTGTCAATGTCTGCTGCTTGGCTAACAGCGACAACAAACGCATGGGCACAACTGAGCGTGTAGCGGTTTACAGCCGCTCGAGTAACATGGCCTTGACTGTGCAAGGCACAGCGTTCGCTGCATCACGATTCACATTAATCTACAAACTGCGAACGACTGCCTTGGCGACGCCTTGCACGCAGAGTTCAGTGATGGGGTAGAGCTCTGGGTAAAATTTGTTTTCTGCTTTGAGGTAGGGAGGTTCGCTGCCTTTTTGAATGTAGCGCTTGAGAGTTGTTTCGCCATCGATGAGTGCCGCGACGATGTCGCCATCATGGGCGTCGCGCGGCTCAATAATGACCATGTCACCATCATAAATTTCAGCATCGACCATACTTTCGCCTCGGACTTGAAGTGCAAAACTGCGGCGACGGCTGGAAAAACCGGCGCTCTGAATGTCAACTTGCAAGCGACCAATCTCACCTGCGGGTTCGACACGGTCGGGATAGCCAGCGGCAATGTCGCCCATGACGGGAATATCGACCACTTCGGTCGCGTCCTCAGGAATCTCGGGCTTTTCGGGTGCATCTGGCCGGTTGATACGAAAGGTCCGGGCCTGGCCGGGGATGCGCTCAATCATTTCCTTTTTCTCAAGTGCACGAAGATGGCCCATTACGGCATTGGTGCTGGCGAAGCCGAACTGCTCTTGGATATCACGAATACTCGGCCAGTAGCCGTTGCGCCATTCGTAATGCTCGATAAAAGTGAGGATTTCTTGCTGTCGAGTGGTTAGATCTTTCATAGTGTTCACTTGTTTAGGTGAACAGTTGAGCATTGTCAAGTCGTGCTTTGTCAAACGATCTGGCTTGCGGGTTTGAATCACTTACAAAAAGCGTTGAACAAACCAGGGAGAGCGATTTGGTAAGACTTTTACATGGCACCCTATCTCAGCGACATATTTGCACCTCGGTTACAGCTGCTGCTGGCTGCGTCGGTGATTCTGTCTGGATGCGGTTCCGAGCAGCAGCGACCATCGATCGGTGTCGTGGCTCCGATTCCTGTAGATGCGTTGGTGGTTGATTTTCCGGCTGGTAAGTTTGACTCAACTATTGTCGAAACGCTTGCGGGTGATTTGGCGACGGTCAATCCTCTGGTCAATGAGACAATGGCAGGATCGGCCGTGATCGGGCGTATTTTGGCAGGGTTGACCACGCTGGATCCGTATACTGGCGATGTGATCCCGAATCTGGCCAAGTCATGGGAGATCTCGGCAGACAATCTTCAGTACACCTTTCATTTGCGGCGTGGAATTCATTGGAGTGATGGCCAGCCGTTTACGGCAGACGATGTCCTGTTTACCTGGAGTTGTTTTTTCGCGAAACAGCTAGATGTTGATTCCGGTGAGCCCGTGCTAGATGAAAACGGTCGTGTAAAATATCGCTACAGTTCGCGCTCTACTTTTGGACAGCTGATTAATGGGCAAGAGCCTGTGGTCGAAAAGTTAGACGATTATACGGTGCGCTTCACGACTCCAGAGGTGTATGCGCCTTTTCTATTGTTTGGTGGTGGTGAGGAGATTTTGCCCAAGCATGTGCTACAAGTGTCTTTTGATGATGGCACTTTGATGGATCAGTGGAGTGTGGATACGGCGATTAATGAACCATGGAAAATTGTCGGTTTAAACATGTTTGTACTCGAATCGTACCGCCCTGGTGAACGCATTGTATTTGCGAAGAACCCAAATTATTGGAAGGTGAATACGAAGGGCCAGCGTCTGCCCTATGTGGCGCGAGTAATTACCAAGATTGTGCAGGATCAGAATAGTAGTAATGTTGCCTTTGCGCAGGGCTTGACGGATTTTGAATCAATTGGTCCCGATAATGTGGCTTGGGTGAAGCGGGGAGAGGAACGCTTCGATTATACCGTGCTCGACATGGGGCCTTCGAGTCAGACGAACTTTATTTGGTTTAATTTAAATCCTGGTAAGGATGCTGACGGCGTTGCGTATGTAGAGCCTTATAAATTCGAGTGGTTTTCGGATAAACGTTTCCGCCAAGCGGTTTCGCATGGTATCAATCGCGAAGGTATTGTTCGTGGGGTGTATTTTAATCGTGCCGATATTTTGCATGGCTACGTATCGCCTAAACGCAAATTGTGGTACAACGATGAAATTCGAAAATACTCTTACTCGCCGGCGACCTCACAACAGTTATTTGCTGAAATGGGATTCACTTTAGAGGCGGGTCAGTTGAAGGATCCGCTTGGTAATCCAATCGAGTTTTCATTGATGACGAACTCGAGTAATGGACTACGTGTCGAGATGGCGACGGTGTTTAAGGAGAACATGGCAGCGCTTGGTATCGACGTCGAACTGCAGTTCTTGGATTTTAATTCAATCATCAATAAGACATCAGATTCATTTAGTTATGAGGCGTGTATGCTTGGTCTGGGTGGTGGTGCGCCAGATCCTTATGCGGGCAAAGATATATTAATGAGTGGTGGGCGCTTACATCAATGGTATCCGCAACAGGTTGAGCCTGCGACTGATTGGGAAGCGCGCATTGATGCGCTGATGCTTGAAATTGGCCGGCATACGGATGTGGAGGTGCGGAAGAAGTATTTTTCCGAAGTGCAGGAAATTCTAGCCGAGCAACAGCCGCTCATCTTTTTAGTCAGCCCGAAGGACTTTTTCGGCTATCGCAATCGCTGGCAGAATATCGATCCCACCCCGCTCGGTGGTGTGACTTGGAATAAAGAATCACTGTGGGCGCAGCCGAATCCATGAGCACCTTTATCTTCAGACGATTACTCTCACTGATCCCTATACTGCTAGGAATCACGATGCTGGTGTTCATTTTAATGAGTCTCGCGCCTGGAGACTTTCTGACGCCGGTCAAAGCGCAACGCGATGTGCCAGCAGAGCTGATTCAAGCGATTGAAATCGAGTTCGGATTGGATCGTCCGTGGTATGTACAATATTGGAAATGGTTGGGCAATGTGGCGCAAGGAAACCTTGGGCATTCGTGGGCATATAAATTGCCGGTTGTCGATTTGATCGGACAACGCCTGTGGGCTACTTTTCTGCTGTCAGTGAGCGCATTTGTATTTGCGTGGGGGATTGCGATTCCGCTCGGTGTCTTGGCTGCAGTTTATAAGGATTCGATTTTTGATCGTATCGCGTCGGCATTAGCGTATGCGGCGCTGTCGATTCCTGAATTCTTTCTCGCGTTGTTGTTTGTCTTTGTTGCGGCGCAAACAGGGTGGTTCCCGTTGGGCGGTGCCACTTCGATTGAGTATGATTATTTGAACTGGTTTGGTAAAGTCGGTGATCGTGCCTATCACTTAATCTTACCGACCTTGGCACTCGGAATTGGTTCGGTCGCGAGTATTATGCGGATTATGCGGGCTAATTTCCTCGATACGATGCGCGCGGAGTACGTGGCGACGGCGCGGGCGAAGGGCTTAAGTGAATTTGCGGTGATATTTAAGCACACCTTGCGTAATGCGATTAATCCACTGGTGAGTTCATTTGGTTTCGCATTTTCTGGGCTATTGAGCGGTGCGCTGATGGTTGAGATTGTGCTGCAGTATCCGGGGATTGGTCAGTTGATGTATCAATCGATTCTGCGAGAAGACCAGTTCGTCGTATTGGCTTCTGTAATGATGGGCTGCTCGATGCTGGTGCTGGGAAATCTATTGGCAGACATTTTATTAGCGTGGTCAGATCCGCGTATTCGATTGGAGATGAAAAAGTAGAATGCCCATCTTCAGTATATTTCGAAAAGTGTTGCGGCGTCCTTTGGGGGCAGTCTCGGCAGCGGTCTTAGTTGCCCTGTATGCGGCAGCGGTTTTTGCGGACTTCTTCGCGCCGTATGCGACCAATGAACAAGACTTAGAGCGTACGTATCATCCGCCCACAGCGTTGATCTTTCAAGATGGTGGTCTGCAAGTTCAGGCCTACGAATTAGTCGATCCGACCGAGGCGAAGTATGAAAAAATCGCAGGAAAGGGGTATCCAATTCATTTTTTTGGCAAGGGTTTTGAATATCGTTTCCTTGGGCTGTTTAAGACCCAACGACATTTTTTTACGATTCAAGAGGACGCTGGTCGAGTATATCTGCTCGGTAGTGATTCAACGGGGCGTGATGTATTCTCGCGGTTGATCTTCGGTTCCCGTGTGTCGCTGTTCATCGGACTGCTCGGTATCACGATTACCACGACACTCGGATTTCTTGTCGGTGGCTTGAGCGGTTACTTTGGTGGTCGAATGGATTTTGTAGCGATGCGCTTAGTCGAATTTATGATGGCGATGCCGGGGCTCTATTTGTTGTTGGCTTTACGCTCTGCGTTGGCACCGCACTTCGCATCCGATCAGATGTTTTTCGTGATCATTCTGATTCTGTCTTTAATTGGTTGGGCTGGCACCGCCCGAGTGCTGCGGGGGATGACGCTCTCTCTCCGGCAAAATCAATATGTGATGGCGGCTGAAAGTATGGGGCAGTCGCCTGTGGTGATCTTACGGAAGCATATTTTGCCCAACCTTGTGAGTTATTTGTTGGTGGCCGCGACACTCTCGATCCCAGGTTATATTTTAGGTGAAGCGGCTCTGTCATTTCTAGGGCTCGGTATTCAAGAACCCTCGGCATCTTGGGGGCTGATGCTCTCACAAGCGCAGGATGTGAAGGTGTTTTATTTGAACTTCTGGTGGCTATTAACGCCGGGCCTTGCGATCTTCGTCACAGTGATTGCATACAACGTGCTCGGCGATGTGTTGCGCGATGTGGTCGATCCGAAAATGAAAACGCGCTAGCTTTAAGTTGAGCGTTGTCAGTTGAATGTTGAATGTTGAATGTATGTGGACTGATGTCTGAATTATTAAAAGTTTCTGATCTGCGGATCGCCTTTCACTCGCGTGGCGAATCCAATGAGGTGGTGCATGGGATCGATTTTTCAATCGACGCAGGCGGGAAGACGGTGGCGATTCTCGGTGAAAGTGGTAGTGGTAAGAGCGTCACTTGTATGTCGCTCACTCGCTTATTGCCAGAGGCGCCGACCTGCACTGTGAGTGGTGAAATACTGTTTGAAGGAAAAAATGTGCTGGAGATGGATCGCGAAACAATTCGTAGCGTGCGCGGCAATGGCATCGCATACATTTTTCAAGAGGCGTCGGCCTCGCTGAACCCAGTTTTTAGCGTGGGGCATCAAATCGCGGAAGCAGTCAAATTGCACCGGGCCGATATCACAAATGTGAAGGGGCGCGTGGTGGAGTTGCTGGAGCTAGTTGGGATTCGCGATGCCGCGCAACGCTACAAGGCCTATCCGCACGAGATGAGTGGCGGCATGCAGCAGCGTGTGATGATTGCGATGGCGCTGGCTTGCGAGCCAAAGCTATTGGTCGCTGATGAACCGACGACCGCGTTGGATGTGACCATTCAGGCGCAGATTATGGATCTGCTGCGCGAGTTGCGTGCAAAGCTCGGTATGAGCATCGTCTTGATCACGCACAACTTCGGCATCGTCAAAGGCTTCGCCGACGAGGTGATCGTGATGTTTCGTGGTGAAATTGTTGAGCAGGGCCCCGTGGATGAGGTGCTGAACAATCCGCAACATCCTTATACGAAAGCGTTGATCGCATGTATTCCAAAGCTGGGCGCGAAGCAGCACCGCCTGACAACGATTGATAAAGAGATGGCGCTGGATTAGCGAGTCGGGGTGGCACTCTTGTCGCTTGGTTCTGCTGGAATGAGTGTAAAAGCGACAAGAGAGTCGCTGCTACTTTAGCGGAACCGCTGCTGTTCGGGCATGTAGTGGTAGCCAGCGGTCGCGAGTCGTGTTGTCAGAATGTCGGAATCGAGGTCGTGCGTCTTGCATAGATCGTCTAAGGATTCGCAGTGATTACGGATCACGGTGTTGACCACGCCGACCAGTAGGTGCGGATCCATTGTCTGATAACTGCTCAAGTCCATTGATTGGCAGGCTAGGCATCTGTGTTTGTGTGACAAGTGCAACTTGTTGTCGGAATCAAAGGTTGCGAATCCATTTGTGCCGTCACATTTTGGCTTATTCATCGATATGAACGACTCCACATCAGCCCAATCGCCACTCCTTTCCGTTCGTGACCTTAAGGTGCATTTTCCCATTAAAGGCGGCATTTTGCAACGCACGGTGGATCATGTGAAAGCAGTCGACGGTGTGTCGTTTGATGTGCCGCGTGGTAAGACCGTCGGATTAGTCGGCGAGAGTGGCAGTGGTAAGACGACGACGGGGCGCGCGATTGCGCGACTCGTGCCGATTACTGATGGCACAATTTCTTACGAGGGGCAGGATTTGGCGCACCTTTCACGTTCGGATTTTTTTGAATACCGTAAAAAGATTCAAGTGATTTTCCAGGATCCCTTTGGTTCGCTCAATCCGCGTATGTCGATCTACAGCATTATTGCGGAGCCGCTGGATATACATTTCAAAGAGTGGACGAAAGCTCAGAAGGTGGCACGCGTCGCCAACCTGTTGGAGAAGGTTGGCCTGAGTGTAGACTTCATGCAGCGCTATCCGCACCAGTTCAGTGGCGGCCAGCGACAGCGTATTGGTATTGCCCGAGCTCTAGCGGTCGAGCCGGAATTTATTATTTGTGATGAGCCAGTTAGTGCACTGGACGTGTCGGTGCAGGCGCAGATCGTAAATTTGCTGCAGGACCTGCAAGATGAGCTCGGTTTGACCTATTTATTTATTGCGCACGACTTGGCGGTGGTAGAGCACATCAGCGATCAAGTGTTAGTGATGACTGAAGGCAAGATTGTTGAGCAAGCATCCTCTGAGGAGATCTATAATAACCCGCAGCATCCGTATACGCGCAAGCTGCTAGATGCGGTGCCGAGCTTGTAGTAGTCTGCAGACTGTAGCCTTGGCTGCTGCCGTCGTTCGATCGCTCATTGCGTAAGGCAGAACCAGCGTTTGTTGTATGTACTGTAATCTGCTTATGAATTCGATTATGATGCTGGTGAGTCGGCTAATCGGGCTTCTAGTACATCGGCAAAAGCAACTTCGGCGCAGCTGCCGAACTGTTGATTGCCGCGCAGCCCACGCGTTGCTGAGACGGCTGGCGAATTAAGGCCGCAGAGAAAGCGGGCTTGTTGTCGCGGGCGGGCCAAGGCATTGGTATTTTGCTCAACTAGAGTGGTGAAGTGGCTCAAGTCATAGCTTTCGATACTGGCATGCTGACGCGGCGGTAATTGCGCTGGCTCATCACCTAAGCAAATTCCGCAGTGGCCGCAGGGGCCGATCGATTCGCCGAAATAGTCTAGTAACATGGCGGTGAGGCAGCCTCCATGTTGAGCGTAATTCAGCATCGATTCGATCCGACTGATCTCCATCTGTTCGTGCTGACTAAAGGTCTCTTGGAGTTGCTGGCACAAGGCCGCGATGTCGACCTCCTGCTTTAGGCGGCGAAAGCGTTGACGGTAGCCGGCCAATTGTAGTTCGGCGAGGCCTTTGTGTTGCAGGCTGTCGATCGCACGCAGGATGACGCTGCGTTGTTGACCAGTGTGCGCAATTGCCTCGTCGATGTCTAAGCTGATCCACTTGCGAGCTTTGGTGCAGCAGCTAAAGATCTTGCGGATAAACGCCGCTTGCTTCTCTGGATACTGTGCTAAGATCTCGGCGCTACTGCCAATCGGTGCAAAGCGTATACTGCCATAGTAATGACCCTCGGCGCGGATGATGCCTTTCAACTCCAAGCGAGTGAGCAAGGTATTGACCACTAGCTGACGGATATCGTGGCGGCGCGAGAGGTCGGTAATCGCGATGTCGATTTCATCATCGGAGCCGAGCAGTTCGGTGACAATCGATGCAATGCTCTCGGGATCAGGCGTGTCGCCATAGACGAAATTTTCCAATGCCGTGCAGTCGTCGGTGCAGGCGAACAGTTCGCAGGTCGAAGGTGCGCCATCACGTCCAGCGCGGCCGATTTCTTGCATGTAGCTTTCATAGCCTTTGGCCATGTGATAGTGATAGACGTAGCGGATGTCGGACTTATCTACGCCCATGCCAAACGCAATCGTGGCGCAAATGATCGGCACTTCACCGTTCATAAACGCATCTTGAGTGGCGACGCGCTGCTCGGATTTCATGCCCGCGTGGTAAGCCTTTGCGTCGAAGCCTGCTTTGACGAGCCGCTCCGCGACTTCTTCGGCATGGCGTTGCAGGCTGACGTAAATGATGGTCGATCCGGCGGGGCGCTCGCGAAGGCGTTGCTCTAAGATCGCGGGACGCTCAGCATCGCTGCAACTCGTAATGCGCAGCTCTAAATTTGGCCGATGGAATCCAGTGTTGACGATGTCGCCGTCGGCAATATCGAAGGCGCGCGCCATATCTGCAGAGACTTGTGGTGTCGCTGTCGCGGTCAGCGCGAGCACGCGTTCGACCTTCAGCTCCTTGGCCGCGTTGGCCAATTTTAAATAGTCGGGCCGGAAATTGTGGCCCCAGGATGAGATACAGTGCGCCTCATCCACCGCCAGCAGACTAATCGGGAGTCCATGAATGAGATTAAGGAAACGTTCGTTGCCGAGCCGTTCGGGAGCGACAAACAGCAGTTTTAGTTGGCCACCGCGAATGTCTTGAGTGACGCGGCGGTAAGTTTCCTCGTCGAGGCTCGAGTCCAAGCGTTCGGCTGCAATACCGCGTGCCTGTAGGCTGTCGATCTGATCTTTCATCAGCGCTAGCAGCGGGGAGACGACTAAGGTCAACCCCGGTAGTAGTAGGGCAGGCAATTGATAGCATAGGCTTTTGCCCGAGCCGGTCGGAAAGATCGCGCTAGCACTGCGCCCTTCGAGCAGCGTCTGAATGACCTGTTCTTGCCCTGGTCGGAAGGTCTCAAATCCAAATGTCGCTTTTAAAAGTGAGTGTGGATCGGTCGAAGGTGTCATGGTCACGAGGTATGTAAAATATGCTGAATAAAGTCGTTTAGATAGTTGTGGGGCAGGTAATACTTAGCGAGGATCGTTTAACGTATCAATTTATCCTGATATGTTGATAAGTTACTTGATTAATCTAAATGATTGTTGATAGTAAAAACCTTATGAGTAAAAAATTCATCTTTTCTTCAGAGTCTGTTGGCGAGGGTCATCCAGACAAAGTAGCTGATTATATTTCTGATAGCGTATTGGACGCATGCCTCGAGCAGGATCCGCAAAGCCGCGTGGCGTGCGAGACATTGGTCAAGAGTAACTGCGTGTTTCTTGCCGGCGAAATTACTACCAACGCGAAGCTTAACTACGAAGAAATCGTACGCCAAGCGATTCGTGAGATTGGCTACACCAACGACGACGATATCTTCCATGCCGATAAGGTGTTTATTTCCAATATTCTGACTGCTCAGTCCTCTGACATTGCACAAGGCGTCGATGCGGCCGAAGCCGCGGGTAAGGACACCGCTGAACAAGGAGCAGGGGATCAAGGCATCATGTTTGGTTATGCCTGTAATCAAACTCCAGAACTGATGCCAGCACCTGTGATGTATGCACACCACTTACTTCGTGAGATGGCGCACCAGCGAAAGGATGTGAAGATCCCTTGGCTGCGCCCTGACGTGAAAAGCCAAGTCGCGCTCGAATATGTCGACGGCAAGCCGGTTGCGATTAAGAACGTGGTGATCTCCACGCAGCATGCTGCAGACGTAAAACACGCTGAGATTAAAGAATTTTGCATCGAGCAGGTGATCCGCAAGGTGCTGCCCGCTGAGCTATTAAACGATCAGACCGAATATTTGATCAACCCGACTGGCAACTTCGTTATCGGCGGTCCTCAGGGCGATGCGGGTCTCACCGGTCGTAAGATCATCGTTGATACCTACGGCGGTTGGGCACGTCACGGCGGGGGTGCTTTCTCTGGTAAAGATCCTTCGAAGGTCGATCGCTCGGCGGCATATTTCACACGTTGGGTGGCGAAAAATATCGTCGCGGCGGGTCTCGCCGATGCGTGCGAACTGGAAGTTGCCTATGCGATTGGTCATCCTTACCCGACCAGTATTCACGTGGATACATTTGGCACCGGCACTGTCAGCGATGAGCAAATCGCCGCAGCGGCACAAAAAGTATTCAGCTTCAAGCCAGCCGACATCGTCAGCCAGCTCGATCTACTGCGCCCGATCTACCGAGAGTCCACTCACTATGGTCACTTTGCGAAGCAACATCTCCCTTGGGAATCGATCGCCAAAACGGACGCACTTAAGGCCGCGTTGTAATTCATCTTGCCTGCGAAGTGTTGCGAAAAAACAGATTTTTAATCCGATCAGATTGCAAATACTAAGTAAGCTTAGCGTCATCTTCACGTTCCTTAACGGGCAAAAAAATCTAAACTATTAAATACTATGAGTACAGATACACTAACAAAAGTAGACTACAAAGTCAAAGACATCACCCTCGCTGACTTCGGTCGCAAAGAAGTCGAGATTGCACAATTCGAGATGCCCGGTCTCATGGCGACCTGCGAGAAATACGCCGCTGAGCAGCCGCTCAAGGGGGTGCGTATTATGGGCTCCTTGCACATGACGATTCAGACTGCGGTTCTGATCGAAACTTTGAAAACGCTCGGCGCAGACGTACGCTGGTGCTCTTGCAATATTTTCTCCACCCAAGATCATGCAGCGGCCTACGTCGCGAAGAATCTCGAAGTGCCTGTGTTCGCTTGGAAGGGCGAGACGCTCGAAGAGTACTGGTGGTGCACGCAGCAGGCACTCACATGGCCAGACGGTTCAGGCCCTCAACTCATTGTCGACGACGGCGGAGACGCAACACTCTTGATTCACAAAGGCTATGAACTTGAGGATGGTAGTGAATGGGTGAATACAGATTCCGAAAGTGAAGAAGAGTCCGTAATCAAAGCGCTCCTAAATAAGATCCAAGCGGAGAATTTCTCCAATGATCATTGGCACAAGATTGTGGAAGACTGGAAAGGTGTTTCTGAAGAAACAACGACTGGCGTGCACCGTCTCTACGAAATGCACAACGCTGGCAAGCTGCTCGTGCCTGCGATCAATGTAAATGACTCTGTCACTAAGGCGAAGTTCGACAACCTGTATGGTTGCCGCGAATCACTACTCGATGGCATCAAACGTGCAACTGACGTAATGATTGCGGGTAAGGTTGGCGTCGTTTGTGGATATGGCGATGTGGGTAAAGGCTGTGCTGCTGCACTTAAGGGCATGGGCGCACAGGTTGTCGTGACTGAAGTTGATCCGATTTGTGCACTGCAAGCTGCGATGGAAGGCCACCGCGTACTGACCCTCGAGGACACACTCGGCTGGGGCGATATCTACGTCACCACCACTGGTAACTATGGCATCATTACCGCTGACCACATGTCGAAGATGAAGGACCAAGCGATCGTTTGTAATATCGGTCACTTCGATAATGAGATCGGTGTGGATGCGCTCAATAACATGCCAGGTGTTGAGGTTGAAATGATCAAACCAGACATCCAAGGTGCGGTTGATAAATATACCTTCCCCGATGGCCACAGCATCTACTTGCTTGCCAAGGGTCGTCTGGTGAACCTCGGTTGTGCCACTGGTCATCCATCTTTCGTGATGTCGAACAGTTTCACTAACCAAGCGCTCGCTCAAATCGAGCTTTGGAAGCAGGTCGAGAAATATACACCTGGTGTGTATATCTTGCCGAAGCACATCGATGAGGAAGTGGCTCGTCTGCATCTCAAGAAGATCGGCTGCAAGCTCACCACTTTAAGTGACGAGCAAGCGGACTATATTGGCGTCAAGTCGTCTGGCCCTTATAAGTCTGAGCACTACCGTTACTAGGCAGGCTATTAGACCATTCGTTTTTCGAAAGCGTCCTCCTTGGAGGGCGCTTTTTTTGTACGAGGATATGGCGTATTACTAGGCGATCGAGGGCGACTTTCATCGGCAACCAATCTCGCTCTGAGCGATCGCTCTATCGCATGCATTTAGATGATGAAAATTCGTGCGCTTTGTGATTAAGTTCTCTATTTTTTGTAACATGCCTAAAAAGACAACTGCCAAGAAAACGACCAAGGCCTACAAGGCGCCTCAATTTCTCGTCGATTTACTCGACGCGCGTTCCCCCACGGGGCACGAATACGAAGCTCAAGCAGTGATCGATCGTTATGTTGAACCGAAGGTCGATGCCTATCGTAAGGATACCATGGGCAACCGCTTCGCCACGGTGAATCCGGATGGCGAGCCATCCTTGCTATTTGCCGGCCACATTGACGAGCTCGGCCTGATCATCACCTACATCAACGACAAAGGCTTCGTCTATTTCGACACGCTTGGCGGTCATGATAAGTCGATGATTTCTGGGCGTCGTGTTTCAATTTTGACTAAAGATGGGATCGTCAAAGCAGTGACGGGCAAGCGTGCCATTCATCTGATGAGCGCAGAAGACCGTAAGAAGGTGCCAGAGACGCACGAGATCTGGATCGATCTCGGCGTCAAGAATAAGCAAGAGGCCGAAGCGCTGGTCCGGATCGGCGATACCGCGGTTTACGATCAAAGTTTTGAACTCATTCGTGGTAGCGTCGGAGTGGCGCGTGCCTTTGATGATAAAGCCGGAGCCTACGCGGTGCTCGAAGCAGTGCTGCGGCTTAAGCAAGAAAAGAAGCTGGTCGCTAGAGTCACTGCCGCCGCCACAACCCAAGAGGAGATTGGTACACGTGGTGCGATGACCGCAGCGTTCTCTGAGAACCCTGATTTCGCGATTGCAGTGGATGTCGGCCATGCGACCGATTCGCCGGATTGTGATCCGCGCAAATATGGCAATTTCATACAAGGTGGTGGCCCGATTATTTGTCGTGGCCCGAATATCAATCCGGTCATTTTCGAAAAGATCGTTGCCTGTGCAGAGAAGAACAAGATTCCGTATCAGATCGAAGCCGACTCACGCCCGACTGGCACTGATGCACGTGCGATTCAAGTCGCGCAGGCCGGTATCGCCACAGGTCTTCTGTCCATTCCGCTGCGCTATATGCACACACCCAGCGAGATGGTGGATCTTGAGGATATTGAGTACACCGTGCAATTGTTAGTGGCCGTCGCCAAGTCTCTGAAGAAGAGCGACCGCGGTGTTTGGTAAATCTCAGCTTGGGGCAAGAGTAGGTACGTGCAAGTCCGATCAAACGTGGCTGTATTTTCAGTAGATAAAGCTAGGGTGAGGCAGTGCTTAGATCGCCAATGCGTTGAGCTGTAGCGGAAAGAATGAGCGATTTAATATGTTTTTCTTGTAAGGAGTCATCATTCAATTCGATAATACCAAGTATGTCATCTGATCCCTCACCCTCATCTATAACTGAACGTGCTTGTGCTCTTGTCGGATCTGTGATCCCGAGCTGTATGGAAGGATTGCGGCTCGTTGAGCTAGGGCAGCAGCGTCAGCTGAAATTACATGAGCGCATTGCATTGTTCTACAACTCGCCGCTCTGCTTGCATTGCAATTGCAAGCGAGAAAAATTCGATAAGGAACGAGCGAAGCTGCGAGAAATTGATCTTCAGCGCCGTGCTTCAGATCAATGAACCCTTTTCAAGCACGCATTGGGCCAGGCACCCTCGGTAGGATTTTCCTTCCCCTGGGCCCAACAATCCGACTGGTATTTACATACTTAAAGGTCCTCACTTTCCCATGGCGGAGCCAGACAAAATCCACAAACCGCTAGTCGCCGTATCTGGGGCAAGCGGGTTTGTCGGCACTCATTTGCGTACCCAACTCGCGGATGTATATGAGTTTAGGGCGCTGTCGCGCAGTGCCAATGCAGTGGAGCGAAATGCGAGTGAAAGCTCGACGCAATGGAGCCAGTGCGACCTATATTCACTACCAAAAGTCACCGAGGCACTGAAGGGATGTGACTATGCGTTTTATTTGGTGCATTCGATGGCACCTTCGAGTCGCTTAATGCAGGGAAATTTCGAAGACACTGATCTATTATTGGCGGATAATTTTATACGTGCTGCCGAAGCGGTGGGCATAAAGCACGTGATTTATTTGAGCGGCTTGCTGCCGAATGAGAAGGGTGAATTGTCGCCGCATTTACGTAGCCGATGCGAAGTTGAGCAGGTGTTACGTTCACGTTCTGTGCCGGTCACGGTGTTACGGGCGGGACTGATCTTTGGCCCCGGTGGCTCTTCGTTTTCGATGCTGATTAACCTAGTGCGTCGCTTGCCAGTCATGTTGCTGCCTGTGTGGACTGGTTCAATGACGCAGTCGGTTGATATTAAAAATGTGTGCCAAGCATTTCGTCTCTGCTTGGGGGATGCGACCTTGGCTGGGGGTATTTACGATTTAGGCGGACATGAGCCGATGACTTATCGTGAGCTGATTTTACAAACCGGTAAATTACTTGGCCGTGAAGTTCGATCCCTGCGCGTCCCGGTTAATTGTTTTGCGCTGTCGAAACATTGGATCGCTTTATTCAGTGGTGTCGCACCCGCGTTGGTTGGGCCATTGCAGGAAAGTTTACAGTACGATCTACAGGCTAGGCCGAATGCCTTACTGCAACGCTTAGAGGGAGAATTCGTCTCGTTTTCGGAATCGTTTCGAGCGGCGGTGGATGCTTCGGGTTGTCCGTTGTCAAACCCCAGAAGTCATACGCAATTAGCAGATAAAAAAGCGATTAAGCGCGATCGTCGTGTTCGCTCCGTGCAACGTATGGCGTGGCCGAATGGATGGACTGCAGCTAGGGTGACGCGTGAATATGGCACATGGTTGAGCCAGCGTTATCGTGGGCTCCTTGCAGTCGAAACAGATAGTGCTGGTGTCGTCCGTTTTTTGATTGGTGGACTGAAGCTGTGCCTGCTGGAGTTGACGCCGACACCGTTCAGCGAGGATGCAGAGCGTTGTGCTTTTTATATTACAGGTGGGTGCCTTTCGCGCAGGGTTGACCCTCCCGGGCGCTTGGAGTTTCGTATTGTTGAATCGCGCAATTGTGTGGTGGCATCGATTCATGGATTTGCACCGACCTTACCGTGGTGGTTGTATGCATCCACCCAAGCACGTGCGCATTTATTAGTGATGCGCGCGTTTGGCCGGCACTTGAAGCGGTCCTGTTCGAGCTGATTCAATCGAAACGGTCGTGGTGAGACTTCGGCGAGTAGTGAATCTGCTCGGAATCATTTGGGTCACGGTTGGCGAGCGCCGCCTGAGTCGGCTCTACTAAATGGTGGAGCCGCCGGACCTTTGAGGGGCCGCTGATCTATCGCGGGCTACGTGTATTCCTGCTTGATGTAGGCCAGCAGTGAGGGGATGCCTTCGATCATTGAATCGAGGCACTGCTGATAGGCATCGAAATTTTGGCCGTAGGGGTCGGGGATTTGTACATCTGCGTCCGGTCCCATGAATTCGCGAAAGAGGTGTAGGCGCTTGGGGAGTCCGGTATGGTAGTGCGCTAGGATGTCGAGGTGTGACTCGGTCATACCGATGATCATGTAGGCACGGTCGATCAGCTCTTGAGTCACGGGCTGGCTCAGGTGCTGTGCTAAATCAATTTTTACCTTGTTGAGCGCTGCGACCGAATTACATGAGGCGGGCTCACCATATCCAGCTGCGACGCCAGCTGATTCGACGGTTAGCTGATCAAGCGGAGCGCCTTCGGCAGAAAGTGCATGTTGCAGTAATTTTTCTGCCATTGGGCTGCGACAGACATTGCCCGTGCAGACAGTGAGGATGAGATTGCGATCTTGAGCCATTGGAAAGAGAGATTAAGCAAGTTGTCGGGCCAGTCACAACAGTTTTACCCGAGTGGGATCAGAGTTCGGGGCGTTGCTGCAAGATTTTTAGGGCGCCGCTGATATCAACGCTATGTTGCAAAATACGATCGGTCTTAATGAGGCCGCGATTAGCCGTACTGAGAAGCTGTTTAACGGACATCATCCACAAGGTGCTAGTTTAGCGGTTAAGCTCTTTATGGCCGATGTCGCGGCGGAGATATTTGGCGTCGAAGAGTACCTGGTCACATACGCCATAGGCGAGGTCGGCTGCGGCTTGCAGGCTCGGCGCTTGTCCACTGACGCCCAGCACGCGGCCACCGTTAGTGGTGATGGTGCCATCCGCTGCGCGCGTAGTGCCAGCATGCACGATCGCGGAACGCTCCGGAGTGGTTGTTGGTAACGTGATGGTGTCGCCCTTTGCATAACTGTCCGGGTAGCCGCCTGCTGCGAGCACGATGACGATCGCAGCGCCGGGATGGAAGTTAAGCTTTGCTGGTAATGCTTCGCCCTTTGCTGAGGCGAGTAGGACTGGCACGAGATCGTCTGCGACCATTGGTAGTAGTACCTGTGTTTCAGGATCGCCGAAGCGGACGTTGTATTCAAGTACGCGCACACCTTTTGGAGTTAACATCAGGCCAGCGTAAAGGGTGCCGCAGAAGTGAATGCCGTCTGCTTTAAAGCCATCGAGGGTCGGGCGCAGCACTTGTGTTTCGATCTGGGCCTGCATCTCTGCAGTGACGCGACTGGTCGGAGTGTATGCGCCCATGCCGCCAGTATTGAGGCCTGTGTCGCCTTCACCGGCGCGCTTGTGATCTTGGCTCGGTGGCAGGCAGACGAAATCATCGCCAGATACAATGGCGTGAATCGAGGCTTCTTCGCCATAAAGTGTCTCTTCGATGACGATCTCGTGGCCGCTAGCGCCGAAGGCGTTGCCCTCTAGCATGTCTTTGACCGCAGCAATCGCTTCAGCTTGAGTTTCCGCCATGATTACGCCTTTGCCTGCTGCGAGGCCACTGGCCTTGATGACGATCGGTGCGGGGTGTGTGTCGAGATACGCTAACGCCGGGGCGACTTCGGTAAAGCTGGCGTATTCTGCGGTGGGGATGTTGTGGCGGGCGAAGAAATCCTTACAAAAGACTTTGCTCGATTCGAGCTGAGCGCCCTGAGCGTTCGGGCCGTAGGCGGGGATACCGACTGCTTCTAGCGCATCGACGAGGCCGAGGCTGAGCGGCACTTCTGGGCCGACGATGACGAGGCCGATGTGGTTGTCTTGAGCGAGCTGGACGATGCCTTCGATGTCTTCGACGCCGATGTTGTAGCAATCAACCTCGGAGGCGATGCCACCATTGCCTGGTGTTGCAATGACGCGCTCGGTCAAGGGGCTCTTTAGGCACATTTGTACGAGGGCGTGTTCGCGGCCACCAGAACCCACGACAAGAATAGAAAACTTAGATGTATCAGCCATACTTCAGAGCACGTTTCCAGAATCCGTTTCAGAGGTAAAGGCTGTTTTAGATGAGAATAGAGTGTTTTTCTTCGGTTCGAGCTATTCGACCTTGTTCCTGCTAATTTTAAGGGCTCGAATAAATAACGATGATCGACCCGATCAAAGAACTGTCCGATTGATCATGCGTGGCAGCCATGTACGCTGAGTCAATGGACAGGTGCCGAGCCGCCGTACACCCATTTTGACTGATTGCTGCGACTTGCCGCTTGTATTTTTCAGCAGCCTAAAGTGATCTAAGTTAATGCGGATTTATTTTATGGGCATTTGCGGGACGGCGATGGGCAATGCGGCGTTGTTGGTGCGAGAGCAGGGGCATGAGGTTTGCGGCGCGGATGCGGGCGTGTACCCTCCGATGTCCGATGTGCTGGCAGATGCTGGAATCGAAGTATTTGATGGCTACGATGTCGAACGACTCGCAGCGCTGAAGCCGGACCGCGTGGTGGTAGGCAACGTAATGAGTCGGGGAAATGTCGAGGTGGAGTGGTTGCTCAACCAATCGGAGGTCTCCTTCATTTCATTGCCACAGTTGCTGCATGATACAGTGTTGCTGGGGCGTCGGCCAGTGGTGATTGCGGGCACCCATGGCAAGACGACCACTTCGGCGATCACGACTTTTTTACTCGAGGTAGCGGGGGCGAAACCGGGCTGGTTAATCGGTGGTGTACCGCGTGATTTACCCAGTGGCGCGCAGCTCGGCAGTGGTGACGCGTTTGTCATCGAGGGAGATGAGTATGATACAGCTTTTTTCGATAAGCGCAGTAAATTTATCCACTACCGGCCGCAGCTTGCCGTACTGAATAATTTGGAATTCGATCACGCAGATATTTTTCGAGACTTGCAAGATGTGCAGCGTACCTTTCGGCATTTCTTACGTATCATTCCGAGCGAAGGCTGTGCGATCGTCAATGGTGATGATGCCAACATTACCGCGCTGTTACCCGCGCCGTGGACGCAGGTGGTTCGCGTTGGCACCGGCGAGGCGAATGATCTGGTGATCGCGAATTTCACTGATGCTGCGCAGGGTGCGGCGTTTGACTTGATCTGGCAAGGGGAGCTGTGGACGCGCGTGAACTGGCCAATGCATGGCTTGTTCAATGCACGTAATGCTGCGATGGCTGCGCTGGCTGCAGCGTTTTCCTGCGGGCACACGTCGCCTGTGGAGTTTGATCTAGGAGCGTTGGCAGGCTTTCGTGGAGTGAAACGGCGACAAGATGTGTTGCACGAGTGTGCGAAGTGGACGGTGCTTGAAGACTTTGCTCATCATCCCACTGCGATTACTGGAGCGTTGGAGGGCCTGCGGGCGGCGTATCCGGATCGCAAGTTGTGTGTGAGTTTTGAGCCGCGCAGCAACACTGCGCGAACCTCACTCTTTCAGGAAGCGTTTACGCAGGCGCTTTCGTCTGCAGATCGCGTTTATCTGGGCGCAGTCCATCGCGCTGATTCGATGGCGGCGCATGAGCGTTTAGACACTGAGCGCATGGTGACTGACCTGACTCAGGGTCGCTCGGTGGCGATGGCTTTTACCAACAATGATGCGCTGTTTGAGCAAATTCGGGCAGATAGTTCGGCAGCAGAGGGCTGGGTTTTTGTATTTTTGACTAATGGCGCGTTCGACGGCATTCCGCTTCGAACGGCCGAGCTACTTGCCTCTAAGTAGTCAGAGTGAGCCGTCGTTTTAATCCAAAAAAAATGCACCCGACCTGTTGGTCGGATGCATTCTCGAAAAGAGTGGGCTTTGATCGTTTAAGAGATCTTCGCTTTCAGGTCCTCCTTGGAGGTCAGCCCGACGATGGTGTCAGACACTGCACCGTCCTTAAAAACTAGGATGGTTGGGATGGCGCGGATTTCGAATTTACCGGCGATCTCGCTGTTGTTGTCGACGTTGACCTTACAGATTTTGACTGCATCGCCGAGTTCGGCTGCGAGTTCTTCGAGGATTGGCGCAATCGCTTTACAAGGGCCGCACCATGGCGCCCAGAAGTCGACGACGACGGGGACGGATGCACTTATTGCAGCTTCAAAGTTGCTGCTATCGAGTTCGGTAATGTTTTCTGACATAATATTTTAATTTTTAAGTTAGTTTAAGAAAGGAGATAGGTCTTGAAGCAACAGGACAGTAAATGCGATGGCAATTGCGGCTGCGATGGCATCGATGATGAGCATGGGCACGTTGATCGATGATTCCTCTGTGGTAGCGGGCGATGTGATCGAAACAGTGCGCGCGCGGGGAGTCTTCGGTTCGGTTGTGGGGTTGGAGGGCTGAGCAGCAGCGGGTGCGGGCGTCGGAACCTCAGTGGGGCGCGGTGTTGCGGGTGTTGCGAGCTTGAGTGCTGGTTGCACTGGAGTTTGGGGCGAGGCGTCGGTCGAAACGGCTTTGGCGCTGGCGACCTCTGCTTCCGCTGGTAATGCGGTGGCGTCGTCAGTTGCGTCGGATGGGACTTCGTCGCTAGTGTGGAGAGAAGTGTCTTTGGGTTGTTCGCTCATAAAGTAATCGCTGAAATTAGGTGTGTTCGGGGTGAGCTGTCAAGCGGCTCATTTCCGCGGGGTGTTTTTGTGTCCGTCCTTGTGGTCTAAGCCTACTTCGATCAGCTGACCGGACTCTTTTATTTTACGCTGCACTTTAAGTGAAGCTGCGATTGAAAGTAAAACCAGTATTGGTGCCGCGTTCACAACGAATGTCAGAAAAGGCGCGATCTTGTTTAATCAGTATTTCTCCAAGCCGTGTGAGCTCAAGCACTGCGAGAAAGGTGGCGACGATGGTCGTGATCGTGGTGGTCGCTTCGAAAAGCTCTGAAAATAGAAAATTGGGCTTCTGCTTGAAGCGCAGCAGGATGAATTCCATGCGATCGGCGACGGTGACTTGTTCGGCATTGATCTCGCCTGTGGTGATACGCTCTGCGAGTCGCCTAAGCACTTGGTTGAAGGTATTCCAAAGGTCGACGCGTTCGACGGGTTTGAGCGGTCGTTCGACTGCCTGTAGCGCCTCTTTAGGGCCAATTCGAGCAATCAGATCGTTACTGTTGAGGATGAGCTCTTCAATCTCGGAGGATGCTTCCTTGAATTTTTTATATTCAAGCAGCTGTTGCACCAGTTCCCAACGTGGGTCGATTTCGTCGTCTTCGACGTCTTGATTGGAGCCTTGGTCTTTTTGTGGCAGGAGCATGCGGCTCTTAATGTACATGAGCGTCGCGGCCATGACGAAAAATTCACCAGCGACTTCGAGGTCGAGATTTTCCATTGAATCGAGAATCTCAATGTATTGCGAGGTGACGTGCTCGATCGGTATATCGTAAATATCGACTTCGTTGCGTCGAATCAAGTAGAGCAATAAGTCCAGTGGTCCCTCGAATGCCGGCAGACGTATAGCGAAGTCATTTGAGGGGACGAGTGCTTCTTGCATATTAATCGATGGTTACTGATTTGCGAGTCGTAGGCGCACTGTAAATTCTAAATCGCTTTCGCGGCTAGAATTTTGCCGAAAGGTCAAGCCGTAGAGAATTTCCCAAGCATTGTTGAGCCGCGTGTTGATGCCAATCTCGGTCCTAGTAAATTTGCCAGTTTCAGCGTCATAGCGAGTGTCTGCTAGGAGCGAGTAGCGCTCATTGATACGATAGATGAAGTCGACGCGGTATTGATCGATCCGATCATGCAGAAAAACAGTTGAGAGGCCGATTTCCCAAATTTCGCCACTTCTTATTGAGGTGCGGGTACGGAGCTCTTCGAGTGACATGCTCTCGGTTTGAAAGCGGCTAGCGAGGTCGAACTTGAGCCAAGGGGCGGGATGCAATACTAGCTCGACCCATGTAGCATTAAAAGTGTCTTGCTTGCCGCCATCGTAACGCGTGTGCTTTTCAAACAGAATGTCTTGGTAAAAATTCAATGCGGCAAGTGTGCGTGAGCCATAGCCTTTTGCGCGGGTTTGGAAAAGGTTTTCTACGCCGAGACGTGTGAGGTGTGTTTTACTGATGGAGTCGACGTTGCGTAAGTCGCTGAGGTCGAGCATCGGACGGTTCAGAGCGAATGCGGTACGATCGATCGGGACGATCTCGTCTTTAGCATCTGGATCCGAGTAGTAGCGATAGCGTACCACGGGGCGTACTATGTGGCGCAGACCGTTGATTGCCCATATTTTGTTTTGAGTGGCGTAGGTGGCGTAGGCACGCGCTTCGAGGTCGAAACCAACTTCGTAGATCTCTCGTGTGAATTGATCGTCTTTAAGTTCACTCAGCGTCGGGGCGCCGTAAGGGTCGTTGTACCTGCCTAGGACGGACGGATCGATCTCTTGATTCGCGTAGTGTGTGACACGGGTCCCTGCCAGTGGAGTCAAGGTGAGCCATTCAGTGAGGCGGATCGGGCGCTCGATGCGGTAGGTTAAGTCGTAGCGATCTGATTGACTGTGTTGGCCAATATCCGGTATGACTTGGCCGAAATCTTCTTCTAAATGCGCATAACTGGCAGAGAAACGTTGGTAGGCTCCGGTGCTAAAGACAGGCACGGGGAGCAGATCGAAACGCAATTCTGGGAGACGCTCTTGAACCAGTTGGAAATCATTCGGGCGGAAGCGTCCAAAGGCAGACACGAAGTAGTTGTCCCCAGCGTACACAGCTTCGACAAAAGAGTCTGGTTGTTGGTTGTCGCTGAAGTAGTCGTCGCGAAAATCGCGTGTCACCTCAGAATCAGACCAATAACTAGCGGAAGCAGTTATATTGATGCGTTCGCCAATGTGGTGTTGGTGACGCCATTCTACAAAGCCACGCGCGGAATCGATCGGTTGATCGTAAAGGCCAGGCTCGGGATCGCCTTGATCGTTAAGATATCCAGTACTCAGTGCGCCAGTGATCGTCTGGCTTTCGGAGTTGTAGGAATATTGAGCTGTCGGGCCAACCAGCACCCCGCGTTTGCTGTAGAGGTCGAGATTGGCTCCGGCACGTAGCCATGAATTGACTGGGAACAGAGTCGTTGTTTGCAGGTAACTGCCGAGTTCGCTATCAGAGCCCGCATCAACCTCGAGGAGCAAGGGGGTTTGATCGATGTAGTGGGTGTAGCTTGGGAGTTTGGCGACTGGCAGGTTACCGATTCTGAAGGTCGTGGCGCTCATCGTTAATTTGCCGCCTTGTTCGCTGGTGAAATCAATCTGGTCAGAAGAGATATTGGGCGTGAAGCGCCCTGGATTACCATAATAAATCGTGGCTCCATCAAGGGTGGTACTTTCTATGGTGCCACCTGCGCTGACAGCAGTAATGTAGATCGGCCATTGACCAGTTCGCAAAATATCGACTGCGAATACACTTTCTTCGGTATCATAGCTCAATTGATCGGCGACAAGGCGATAGCCATCTCTTGAGATCGCGACGTTACCGAGGGCATCTGCAAGAGAATATTCCTGATAGTAGGTAATTCGATCCGCATTGAGACGCGTATTTTGGAAGTCGAGTCGAGCGTCGCCGCGGGCAACTAAGCGCTGAGCGGCTTCGTCGAACTCTAAGGGTTCAATCGAGCTTAGTTCAGGCAGAGCCGCGGAAAGCGGCAGCGAGAACTTCGAAATGAGTAAAAGAGAAAAATATAACCGAGCTATTCGAGGCACGGGATGGGACTATGTGCGTGGTATTTTAGAGCGACAAGACTTTTATCGCATGAGTGTAAATCAGGTGATTTTTTCTCTGTTTGAATCGTATGCAACGGCTTCGGTTCTTGCAAATGGCAACGGAAGTGATTTTTTCTGGTGCTCGTGATTGTTTCCAAAACCCTCCTCGACTCGGTGACTCAAGTGACCTCGAGTCAGCCGCACGCAATATTGGGAATGCATCCCCATATAGTTGCATCAAAGCCTAGCGTTGTGGTGCGCGCTTTTTTAGATGATGCGGTGACCTGCGAGGTTGTGGACGTGTCGGATCCCGAGGGGCCGCGCTACCCGTTGAAACGTTTGACGGATGACGGTTTTTTTGAAGGTGTGATTCCTAAGCACAAAGATGTATTTGCGTACCGCTTAAGGGCCGAGCAATATAATGGTGAAATTCGTCAATTTCATGATCCATATAGTTTTCTGCCTAGCTTGTCGGATAATGATGTCTACCTCTTTAACGAAGGTAATGAGCATCAGGCTCACAACAAAATGGGCGCTCAGTTGCGTGAGTTAAAGGGTGTCGCAGGTGTGTCGTTCGCCGTTTGGGCACCGAGTGCAACGCGTGTTTCACTGGTCGGTGACTTTAATCACTGGGACGGTCGCTACCATCCGATGCGTAGTCTCGGTGAATCTGGCATCTGGGAGTTATTCGTGCCCGGGCTTCAAGCTGGAGCCAAGTATAAGTTTGAGATCGGCACGCAGCAGGGAGATTTCCCATTGTTAAAGACTGACCCTTATGGCGCTCGCTTTGAGTCGCCTCCCGGCAATGCATCGATCGTTTGTAAAGTTGATGGTTATCAATGGAATGATGCCGACTGGATCACACAGCGTGAATCGAAGGATTGGGCGAATGCGCCAGTCTCAATTTATGAGATGCATTTGGGCTCATGGAAGCGGGTCGTCGAAGATGCCAATCGCCCGTTGTCCTATCGTGAATTAGCGAGTGAACTGGTCGACTATTTGAAGGACATGCATTACACGCATGTTGAGTTTATGCCACTATCGGAGCACCCCTTTGATGGTTCCTGGGGCTATCAAGTGACTGGGTTCTTTGCGCCGACGTATCGATTCGGCACGCCAGAAGACTTCATGTACCTAGTCGATATATTGCATCAGAATGGATTGGGTGTGATTATGGATTGGGTGCCAGCGCACTTTCCGACCGACAGTTTCGCGCTTGGTCAATTCGATGGCACTGCCCTCTACGAACATGCCGATCCGCGGCAAGGCTTCCATCAGGACTGGGGCACTTATATTTTTAATTTTGGTCGCAATGAAGTCTGCACTTTCCTGATTGCCAGCGCATTGGCTTGGTGTGAGCGCTATCACATCGATGGTTTACGCGTCGATGCCGTGGCGTCGATGTTGTACCTTGATTACTCTCGCGAAGAAGGGCAGTGGATCCCGAATCAATATGGCGGTCGCGAAAACCTCGAAGCCATCGACTTTCTGCGCCGCACCAATGATTTGGTGCATCAATATTATCCGGGCACATTGATGATTGCTGAGGAGTCGACCGCATTCCCAGGAGTGACTAAGCCGACATCTGAAGGTGGCCTCGGCTTCGACATGAAGTGGAACATGGGCTGGATGCACGATACTTTGGAGTACTTCCAGAAAGATCCGATTTATCGAAAATTTGAACATCACCAGCTTTCGTTTGGTATGCTTTACCAGTATACCGAAAACTTTACGCAGGTTTTTTCACATGATGAGGTCGTGCATGGTAAAGGTTCGATGATGCTGAAAATGCCCGGAGAGCAGATGTCGAATAAGGCTAGCCAGCTCCGCATGCTGTATGCGTTTATGTGGATGTGGCCAGGTAAGAAGACGCTCTTTATGGGTTGTGACTTTGGCCAATCCGCAGAGTGGGCGCACGATGGTAGTTTAGATTGGCACTTGTTAGAATACTTGGACCATCAAGGTGTGCAGATGGTGGTACGTGATCTCAATCGTATTTACCAAGAGATCCCTGGCTTTGCCGCGGGCGATAATCGTCCAGATGGATTCGAGTGGATTAATGATTCGGACGCAGACAATAGTGTCTTAACTTTTCTGCGTAATGGCACCGCAAAGACCGATACATTAGCAATCGTTGGTAATTATACACCCGTGCAGCGTGCAGGTTTCCGGGTCGGTGTGCCGTATCCTGGATTCTGGCAGGAAATTTTGAATACCGATGCTAAAGGCTATGGCGGTCTTGGATTCGGTAATGAGGGTGGTGTCTTTGCGGACGAGGTTGAGTGGGATGGACGTCCGTATTCGATACAGCTGGAATTGCCTCCAGTGTCGATGACTGTCTTCCGTTTTCAGGGATAGGTATCGTCTCTAGCAGTATCCTAAACTTTAGTTTATTGGGGCGCAGGTGAGATCGCTGACTTTAGTGGTTTCACACATACATAAATACTTTTTTACAAAGTATACATAATTTGAGGCGTATTCGCCCTAGAATTAGATCTACGAGTATTTCTCATGTTGCTTCTCTAGGGGCATTCTGTTCATTAGATTGTACTATGTCAGACGCAGAATCTATTACCGAACTTCAGTCGCAACTTACCCACTTGGAGCGTCATATCGCAGAGCAAGATGCGGAATTTTATCAATTAGCAAAGCGCGTGGATGCATTGACGCAATTGGTACAGGCGCAGAAGGCACAGCTCTCCGCGTTGTCGTCGGGAGGCGTGGCTGGTGCGGGTGATATGCCTGCGAATGAAAAACCGCCGCATTATTAAGCCCTGCAGAGCTACGGCGGGGGGCTACTTACTTGGTGCTGCAGTGGGCGTGAGTGGCCTTATTCCTTCGCTGTTCCCTCGCTATTCCTTCGCTATCCCTTCGCGAGTTCTAGCGAGCGTGTTTTGGCCGCGGCGAGTGCATTGTCGACGAGACCGCGAAGGTCATTGTCGCTGAATACCTTGAGTGCCGCAGCAGTAGTACCGCCGGGCGACGTGACTGCGTCACGCAGTGCTTCGGGGCTATCGTCACTGTCGGCCAGTAACATGGCTGCACCGAGCAAGGTGTCGATGGCAAGGGAGTGAGCGAGGGCTTCGTTGAGCCCGCAGTTGATACCTGCTTGGCGTAGTGCAGCGGCAAATTCAAATACGTAGGCGGGGCCACTACCGCTGAGAGCAGTGACAGCATCGAGGTCGATTTCTTCAACTTCGTGATAATTGCCGAGCGAGCTGAGTGTATTTTCAACAATATCCTGATCCTTGGGACTTAGCGGGTGCAGTGGTGCAAAGGCTGTCACGCCTGCACCGATTTGGCCAGGGGTGTTCGGCATGGTGCGTACCACGTTACGTGCATTGATGAATTTGCCGCTCAATCGTGATAGTGGTGTGCCGGCCAAGATCGACAGGACAAGTTTGCCGTGTGCGCCTTCGGCGAGTGCCGAGTCGATCTCGTTAAATTGCTGTGGTTTGCAGGCGAGCACGATAGTTTCGGCTTTACGAACTACCTTGAAGATATCTTTAACGAACTGAATGCCGGTTTGCTCGGCTAGTTCGGGGCCACTTGGATCGTCGCCGCAGGTGCAGGCGATTTCTTCAGGTAGGTAGTGCTCTTCTTCGAGCAGGCCTCGGACGATGGCTGAGGCCATGCGGCCGGCGCCGATAAATACGATACGAATACTCATTGTGTTTACAAAGGGTGGGTCATGGTAGTGGTGACGCCGCCATCCGCGTTGGGCTTGAGGGTGATTTCACCTTCAAGGTTGCGAATGGTGTGGCGTGAGATAGTTAGGCCCATACCACGACCAACTGAGGTTTTGGTCGAGATGAATGGTTCAAATAAAGTGTCTTTAACTTGAGGGTCAATGCCAGTGCCCTGGTCGATGACTTTTATCTCTAGCATGGCAGGTCCATTATCGCGCGAAATCCGGGCGATGATATTAATTGTACGGTCCGCATCTGCGGTGTCTTTCGTATAGCTTTCATATGCGTTGATGAGAAGCCTGACGAGGATGATTTCGAATACTTCTGCATTGGCAGAAAGGGTGGCGTGCGCGTCGATTTGGGAGTCGATTAGGACTCGAGCGTGGATCACTTGCTCATTTTTAAAACGGGCAATGCTGTTGTTTAGTAGGCCGTCGATTGAATGAGTGGACAGTTCGATACGTTGGTTGTTGGCGATGGTTTCTAGTTGGCGAATCATGCCGACCATGCGGTTGATGGCGTGGTCCATCGGTATCACACTTCGCTTGACTATGCCGGGGTTGTCGTAGCCGTTTTTGATTAGCTCGAGATAGCCGACGAGGACGCCGAGTAGATTATTTAAGTTGTGCGCGATCTCTGGAGTGATGGCTCCGACTGCGGCTGATTTTCGAACGTCGCCGAGGCGTGTTTGCAATTCGAGGTTTTCACGAGACATCTCTTGCAGGCGAAGCTGTGTACGCACGCGGGCCAGAGTCTCATCGAGGTCGATCGGTTTTGTGATGTAGTCAACTGCGCCGGCATTCAGACCTTCGAGCTTATCTTCTTTCGAGGTTTTCGCGGTGATGAAAATAATGGGGATGGCCTCAGTCGCGGCATTTGCCTTCAGATGTTGGCAAGTTTCGATGCCGTCCATTTCGGGCATCATGATGTCGAGTAGGATTAGGTCGGGGAGATCTTTTTTAACAATGTTCAGGCATTCGCGTCCGTTGTAAGCGACGAGGATCTCCATGTTTTGTCGTTCAAGTTTGCATTGCAGCAGCTTGATGTTGATCGGCTGATCGTCGACAACGAGTATTTTGGGCTTACGTTTGGTGCTCAAAAGGAGGCTAGTTTAGGGGACGAATGAAGTGCTTGGCTTACTTGGTAAATATATAAAAAGTATAGCCTGCTTTTTCGTAAGTTAAAACAGAAAAAATTAATTAGGATTTGTAGATTAATTTGTAAGTGGTTCAGCAACATTGAGTTGGGTTTCGTCAATGACGGCGGTTCGACTTAGTAAATCGTGGCCCATTTGGCGGCGCTTATTGAACCAGAGTGGAATCAATAGTGCTGCCCAGCCGATTATACCAAAGCTAAAGAGCATGATTGTTTTTAGACCTCCACGAACGATGCCACTAAAGATCGTCGGTTCTCCGAGTGTAATGGTGCTGATGCTACGAAGCCGACAGCAACGTTTGCCGAGTGAACTGCCGCCGAAGAATGCTTCTCCCGCGGAGAAGTAAAACCAGGCCACTGTGATCGTCGTACTCAGGACATAGGTAATTATTTCAAACAGTTCAGCGTTGGTGCCGCTCATGTCGAAAACCATGCGTTTTGCATAATCAAGGTTTTGCATGGCGACGTTGTAATCTGCCCAAATTGAAGCCGCATCGGGGTAGTTTTCGAAAAGCGTCACTTTTAAAATCAATGCACTGACGCCAATAATTAGCGCTAAATCTAAGCAGAATGCCAGCGCACGAATAATAAAGCGCGCCGGTGGCATCGGCCCGCTGTCGCTTAATACTGAGTCGAGCGGGTTGCTTGGTTTGATCGATGTTGGCCCTAATGGAGCGTCCTGTTTGCTCATGGTTAAGTGGCCTGGCTGGCTTTGAAAGCTCGTAGAGTATTGTGCATCAACATGGCTACTGTCATCGGCCCGACGCCCCCTGGGACGGGGGTGATGTGTGCCGCTTTGGCTGAGACGCTGGCAAACTCAACATCGCCAACGAGGCGATAGCCGCTCTTCTTACTGGCGTCTTCAACCCGATTGATGCCGACGTCGATGATGTTGACGCCGTCTTTGACCATGTCTGCAGTCACGAAATTGGCGCGACCAATCGCTGCGATCAATACATCGGCTTGGCGAGTGATGCTGGGTAGGTCGGCGGTGCGAGAGTGGCAGACGGTGACGGTGGCATTGCCGGGGCAAGCTTTTTGCATCATGAGTAGTGCGGCTGGTTTACCGACAATTTGACTGCGGCCGAGCACGACGACGTGCTTGCCTTCAGTTTCGATGCCGCTGCGCTTAATCAGTTGGACGATGCCGGCAGGGGTGCAGGCGACGAAGCCACTGCTGTCTTCTTGGCAAAGTTTACCAATGTTAACGGTGTTGAAGCCGTCGACGTCTTTGCCTGGGAGGACGCGGTTAAAAGTGGCGGTTTCGTTGATGTGTTTTGGCAGTGGCGCTTGAATGAGGATACCATTGACGTCTGAATCTGCGTTGAGTGCGTCAATTTGAGCGAACAGCTCTTCTGGTGTAATGCTTTCGGGGAGCAGTATTAAGCGGCTTTCGATACCGATTTTTTCGGCAGTTTTTTCTTTTTTACGCACATAAGAGACCGAGGCTGGGTCTTCGCCGACGCGAATGAAAGCGACCACAGGCTTTTTACCTGAAAGCGTGCCGACTTCGACGGTGAGTTCTTCAATAATGGATGCTGCGATTGCGTTGCCGTCTATGAGTTGCATGAGTGATGGGTTGATCGGATTTTTTGTTAAAATTTAGCGGTATGTTAAAATTTATTCTGTGAGGCGAATGGTGCGAGCCTGAATTATTGGTTATTGATTATTGATTCTTGGCTACCCGCTACGACTGGCCTGATTTCGCCGATGAGTTGTTCTTTCTGATTTAGCCAGGGGCGCAGATCGTTGATAAATAGTGGAGTCTGGTCGACGCAGAGAGTGTGTTGGCCAGTCGGCGATTTGAGACGAACTGGAAAGCGTGGCCCTGTGTGGTTCATTTCGCAAACTAGAGTGCCGGCCAAGTTACGCAGTACTGTCATTGCGCGGGGAGTTGTTCAGCAGATCTAAATCATGCAATTATGATCGGGTAATCTGGTGAGGTTTTATTTGGTGAAGAGGCGCTCGATATCTTTTTTGCCTAGTATTTTGATGCCGCCTTTAGGAATATTTTTTAAAATAATGCCACCGATTTGCACGCGGACCAATTTTTTAACAAAATAGCGGTGTGCTTCAAATAGGCGGCGAATTTCACGCTTTTTTCCATGATGAAGATGCACTTCGACGCGCCGCGCAGAACCTTCGCCTAAATCGGGGGCGGGGATGACTTTCTCCGCTTTGAGGAAATCGCCTTCGAATTCTACGCCAGCCAATAGCTTTGGTATGTCTGCTTTTTTGAAATCTTTGTTGAGCACGACGCGGTAGCGCTTGGTGATCTCGGTGCTCGGGTGAGCGATTTTATTGGCGAGGTCGCCGTCGTTGGTAATGATCAGTAGGCCCTCGCTGTCTTTATCGAGTCTGCCGGCACAAAAGAGGCGCAGGCGCTGAAGGTCGGGTTGCAGGAGTTGAAAGACCGTTTTCTCAGCAAAGGGGTCTGAGTTGGTGCAGACGTAGCCTTTTGGCTTATTCATTACTAGAGTGATCGAGCGCTCCTGTTTGTGTAGGATTGGCTTATTGTTTACGAAGATCGCTGCGTCTGGGAGCGCTTTGTCGCCAAGTTCGGCTCTTTTACCGTTTACACGTACATTACCATCTTCGATATGACGCTCTGCTTCACGACGTGAGCAGATGCCTGCGTTGGCTATAATTTTCTGAATGCGCTGTTCTTCGGGCTTTGACATACCTGCACTTGAGTCTACTTCCGGCTCTGCTGTCAATATTGCTCGATAAAAGTAACATTCGTGCTTGCCCCGAGTCGAAATAATGGGGAAGACTTTATCTCTTATAGAAAGCGAACTTACTTTTTGAATGACTGAAACAACTGATAGAAAAATAGCTCTCGTCACTGGAGCGGGCCGCGGAATTGGCAAGAGCATTGCTGAGCTACTTGCAACAAGAGGGCATCATGTGATTTGCGTGAGCCGTTCGGCTGCGTCTTGTGGCGCGGTTGCAGATGCAATTAATGCCGCTGGCGGCTCTGCTGAATCGCTGGCAGTTGATGTTGCGGACAATGCAGCGGTTCTGGCTGCCTCAGAGCAACTCCTAGAAGCGCACGGCAATATCGACATTCTAGTCAACAACGCTGGAATCACCAAAGACGGACTCCTGTTCCGCATGAGCGATGATGCCTGGAGTGATGTGATTGATACCAATCTTACGAGCTGCTTTAGTTGGATCAAGCACCTTGCGCGTCCCATGACCCGCAAACGTTGGGGGCGTATTATCAATATTTCTTCAGTGGTTGGTTTGACTGGAAACGCAGGGCAGGCCAATTATGCTGCTGCCAAGGCTGGCATGCTCGGTCTCACGAAGAGCCTCGCCAAAGAATTTGCGGCGCGTAATGTCACAGTCAACGCCGTGGCACCTGGCTTCATTGCAACTGATATGACTGCAGAGCTCAATGAAGATCAGCAAAAAGCCATCGTTGGAGCAATCCCCATGAAGCGTATGGGCTGCGCAGCAGACATCGCACATGCAACCGCATTTCTCGCTTCAGAAGAAGCAGGCTACATCACCGGTCAAGTTTTTACAGTTGACGGTGGTATGGTCATGTGATGCTGAAAAGACTTTAATCTAAACCTAGTATATTATGTCAGAACAAACAATCGAACAACGCGTATCAACTATCATCGTAGACCAGCTCAACGTAAATGAAGAGCAGGTAACGGCAGCAGCGTCTTTTCTTGACGATCTCGGTGCTGATTCTCTCGACACAGTCGAGCTGATCATGGCATTTGAAGAAGAGTTCCAGGACGAGATTGACGGCGAAATCCCAGAAGCTGATGCTGAAAAGCTACAGACTGTTGGCGATGTCGTTAAATACATCACAGAAAAGGCTGGATAAGCCCCTTTCTCCACATTTCATAACTTAAGCCGCTTAATCGCGGCTTACTTTTTATCACAGACTATGGACGAATCGTTTAAGCGACAGCGAGTAGTGATCACCGGCATCGGAACTGTCACAAGTTACGGCAATGGAGTCGATTCCTTCTGGGATAGTCTCCTTGCTGGCAAAAGTGGTATCGATCGGGTTCAATCATTTGATACAACTGAATATGCATGCAAGGTTGGAGCGGAAGCTCTGGACTTTAAGCCAGGTGATTTCATGGACCCGAAAGAGGCTCGTCGAAATGACCGCTTTACCCAATTCGCGGTCGCCTCTTCGCGGCTTGCATTAGATGATGCTGGTATTGATCCGGCCACGTTGGATGCGGATCGTTTTGGTGTGCTCGTTGGTTCCGGTATTGGTGGGATGTTGACAACTCAGACACAAAGCCGCCGTCTCTTTGAGAAGGGCCCGCGCAAGGTGTCTCCATTCATGATTCCTTCTTTGATCGCAAATATCGCCAGTGGCGTCGTGGCGATTGAGGTGGGTGCTCGTGGTCCCAATTACGGGATCGTCAGTGCTTGTGCCTCTGGCACGCATAGTATCGGCGAGTCATTCCGTATGTTGCGCGACAATGATGTCGACGTCATGATCGCTGGAGGTAGCGAAGCTGCCGTAACCGAGCTTGGTTACGCCGGATTCTGTTCGATGAAAGCGATGAGTACAAACTTCAATGACGAGCCCACACGTGCGAGTCGTCCTTTTGATAAAGGCCGTGATGGTTTTGTGATGGGTGAGGGCGCTGGAGTCTTAATTATGGAGACTTTGGAGCATGCGCAGGCACGCGGTGCTACGATCTACTGTGAAATTGCTGGGTATGGTGCGACCTGTGATGCGTATCACGTGACGTCTCCCGATCCAGAAGGTAAGGCACTTTCGGTTGCTATCTCCAAGGTGATCAAGCAAGCGGGTCTGCAACCGGAAGACGTTGATTATATCAATGCACACGGCACCTCGACTCCATATAACGATAAGTTTGAGACTGCCGCGGTTAAGAAAGCGCTGGGTCAACATGCATATAACATTCCTGTTAGTTCCACTAAAGGCATGACCGGGCACTTGCTCGGCGCTGCGGGGGGGATTGAATCTGCGGTTTGTGCGCTTGCGATTCGTGATGGTAAGATTCCACCGACGATCAATTACGAAGAACCTGATCCCGATTGTGATCTCGATTGCGTGCCCAACGCGATGCGTGAGGCGGAAGTGAACGTTGCGATTTGTAACAACCTTGGATTTGGCGGACATAATGCGACGCTGCTATTTAAGAAGTTCGTCTAGTATCGATCATCGATTTTTTTCATCAAAAAGCCCGCGATTTGTCGCGGGCTTTTTTTGTTTTAGCGTTGCATGGGCAGCCTTGTCATTCTTCTAAATGGAATTCCTTGATTTGCCTATTTCGGTATATTTCAAGCGCCAGCATCGATCTTCACTGCTGTAAGGAATTACACTGATCAACGGGATGAGCATTCTGAGGCCTTGACGAAAATGGAAGCAGCTTTGGGCGTCGCGCCGCCTAATATGGTGCCATACGAAGCTTCCGAAGTGTAGTTGGTACCATCTAGCAATTCCTTACTTTAGCGCGGCCAGAATCGATTCAGCGATCCGCGCGCTGCTGCCTTTATTATTTGTGTGCCAGTCGCTGCCTGCTTGTGACATTACAGTGCGTTTCTTCGAGTCTTTGGCGAGGTCGAGGACGAGTGTTTTGAGGTGATTTTCGTCAGTCGCGTATAGCGCTGCACCACTCAGCACTAAAGATTTTGCCACTGCCTTAAAGTTTGTCATGTTTGGCCCCATTAAAATCGGTATGCCAATGCCAGCTGCTTCGATCGGTGTTTGCCCACCAGTATTTGGCTCAAGACTTTTACCAACGAAGGCTAGGTCCGCCACTTGCGTCAGGCGAGCGAGCTCACCAGTGGTGTCAGCCAACTGAATACTGACGTTCTTTGGAGTCTTTGTATTTTGTGAGCGTTGATGCCAAGTGAGCGGCTGTTGTTTGAGCAAGCGTATGATTTCCGCACGACGCTCTGCATGGCGAGGTACTAACAGCAGGCGGCAATCGACGCCTGTCGCAATGACACTCGCTTGAATGCTCAGGAGGGTGGCTTCTTCGTCCGGCCAAGTCGAAGATCCGAGTAAGATGAACGGTGGCCCTTGTTCGGCTTGGTGGCCAAACCCTAGCTCTTCGCAGAGTGCCGTGTGGGCGATCTGGTCGAGTTGCGCCCCAATAGTGACGTCAAATTTTATACTGCCAGTGGATGCGGTGGTGTCTGCATTGGCGCCCAGCTCAATGAGACGAGCTTGATCTAGATCGCTGGCTGCGAAAATGTAGTCCAGCTTTTGTAGCAAGCGTTTTGCGAGTCTGGGTACCTCTTGATAACGCTTAAAGCTTCTATCTGAGATGCGTGCATTGATTAGGAATGTGGGGATGCCGTTGTTACGCGCTCGATGCAAGTGTTCAGGCCAAAGTTCACTCTCGGTCATAATAATGACGTCCGGTTGAATTCGTTGCCATGCAAGCCGTGAAAATAGCCAGAAATCGAGAGGAAACACGCCAATGCTATAAACGTGTTCTTTGTAGCGTTTTCTGGCCTCGTCGTATCCAGTGCTCGTGGTCGTGGTCAGCACGATTTCAACGGTATTGTCTGCCTGTAAGGCTTGGATTAGTGGGCCGATTGCCAGTATCTCGCCGACGCTGACTGCTTGCAGCCAGATGCGTTTCTTATTTGGAGCGGGTGGGCTGAGCCGCCGGAATCGTCCGAGCCGATGCTGGAAGTCTTTTGCATAACCGCCACGCCGCCACATGCGCCAACCATAGTAGGGCAGCACCACCAATAAGGCGGGGAGGTACAGTAATCGATAGAGCAGAATCATCCTACGGGATATCAATCAGGATTCAGCCAGTTTGAAAGTTTAAAAGGGATAAAACTGAGCTGACGCGCATCTGTGCTAAATAAAATAGGCCAGAAGCAAAATGCTTCTGGCCTATCGAGAAAAGTGTATGCGGGAATCTTAGAAAGAATGCGATAGGGCGAATGCGTGCATCTCTAAGCCCGGATTTTCATCTTCCAGTCCTGCATTGGATGTGTGTTGTAAGCGATATTCGACCGCCCAGCCTTCGCACATCTGCCAATTCAAGCCGATGCTGCTGGTAAACTGCATATTTCCACCAAGATCAAAATCGCCGAAGCTATCCTCGGAGTAGAGTGATGGACCGGATTGAAACACCACGGCGAGTGGTACGTCCTCATGGGCTAATTCAAGATTTAAGCCAAAGTGTATGTAGCCCGCGACCTCATCCTCGCCTGAGAGGGCGCCAACTGCGACTTCGTATCCGAGGCCAGCATTGAACTTCTCTGAGAGATCCCAGTCCCACTGTGGTGCAGATGTTTGATACAGCTCGAAGCTGGTTAGGCTTACCGGTGTACTCGTTTCAACCGCGCCGCGTAGACCAACCGTATCAAAGGGTGAGTCTGGAGTTTCTATGGCAACCAGCAGGCTGGAGCTGATCAGTGTCAGTGCGATGTATGAAAGTGTGTGATTCATTCGATTAGTTTGTTAGTTTTATTTTATTAATGGATATTGATATTTAATATCGTATTATAGGATAGTCAAAGTAATATAAAATCGGTCTATTGATTAGTCAATATATAATTTGAGCAAATAATGGTCTAAAAGGTCGATTTCTATTGACCTGAGAGCTACTATTAATTTGTTCAACGACTTCCCAAGGAGAGGTGACAGAGTGGCCGATTGTGCATCCCTGGAAAGGATGTGTGGGGGTAACTCCACCGAGGGTTCGAATCCCTCCCTCTCCGCCATTGGGTGCAGCCCAATCAAGTAAGAGGGATTAGATGCGAACCCGAGCAGAGGGTTTTTTGAGCGTAGCGAATCAATCCCTACCTCTGCGCCAATTTTTAAAGGGCTTAGATATGATTTAAGGTTCTGTATTGCCTCATTTTTGCTAATCAGGCCTTACCATGTGCGCATAGAATTCATTAGATTGCATAAATGGTAAATAAGCTAGAGTCATGGATGCATCCCTCAAATAGCGGCATCCGCATACCTCAGAAGATCAACGTCCGCGGCACTACCGCATTTGGAATCTCATACGTTGTCACTGTACCTACCAAGCTGACGGGCAGCGCAGTTAGGCGTAAACAATTCATGAGCAAGGAACAGGCTGAGGCGTTTGCTGAGGACGAGTGGTCAGGGTTTCGTAAGCAAGGTGAGGTCTACTTATTCTGTGATTTTGACAGGCGATTCAACAAGCTTCTGCGTCACGTTGGCTTCGTAAAGACGGAGAGACTGAGAAAGTTTTCGGCGCTTGAAAGAAGAGCGCTCAGCAATACTTCGATCTCAAGCCATTAGCTAGTGCCAAGAAGGTAGTCGCATTCGCATCATAAATGAGGGAAATAATAATGATCTAGTAAGCATTGACCGAGAGGCTGTTAAAACCGGCGATGCGGAGCTAGTTAGGCGGTACTAGCACTGGCTGCGTCGTAAAAAAGTTAAGGGCTATCAAAGCCCTGCTCAGCAGCCTTACTTAAGGGTGGATTTCTTAGCCTGTCCGTCTTTAATTAGGCAAATATAAGGGGAGCTGCGCGTTTGGTCGTTTTTATTTACGCTTACGTGACTCATTGACTAGTAGTAAATTATCTGTGCGTGTGTCGCTATTTATTAGCAGCTGGATCCTTGCCGTTGGTAGGAATTGCACGCGCCTCTTGCTAGCTCCTAGGCCCCTTGCTGGGCTGTTAGTCGCCTGTCTAAGTGTATGCTGATCGGGTGCTTCGCTTACTCCTGAGGCATTGCAAAGCGGAAGAACTCCTTGCCTTGCTGGATGGGCAGTCTGACTTCGATTAAGTCGTCTGAAGTCGAGGTCCATGTGCTGAGATCGTCACTGCGCTGAATCTGTAGCTGTAGCACTGCATTCGAACCGTTGATGTTAAGCATCGTGGAGCCTGTTCGCATGTCAATCAACTGCGCCTTCGCAGTGGCGCTGGTATAGTAACTGTAGCGGGCGAGGGCGGCAACTGCATCTTGCTGACCTTGTGTCGTCGCAGTGGCGACCGCAGTGTTTACTTCGCCAGCTGTGGAGTAAGTAAAATAGTCTTCTAGCGTGGCCACATGGCCGTAGGAGCCTTGATATCCTGTAGCTCCTTGACGATAGTGAATCATTGCAGCAATTGAGATGCCATCGAATGCGTTTGTCCCAATTGTCGGGGCGACTATCGATTGAAAACGTATGGATGCTAAGTTCGTGCAGTCAGCGAATGCGCTAGCCTCGATGCTGGTGGCGCTGTCGGGAATGTTGATGCTCGTCAGTCCGGTGCAGTCAGCGAATGCGCTACGCCCAATGCTGGTGACGCTGTTGCCGATGTTGACGCTCGTTAGGCTGCTGCAGTCAGTCAATGCGAAATCTCCGATGCTGGTAACGCTGTCGGGAATGGTGATGTCACCGCTAGCGCCTGGGCCAGTAATCAACTCTGCGCCATTCTTGTTGAGCAACAGTGATCCTATCGAACTGTAATTGGGATTGTCGACAGCAACCACAATGCTCGTCAGGATGCTACAGCTATCGAATGCGCTACGCCCGATGCTGGTGACACTGTTGCCGATGTTGACGCTCGTTAGGCTGCTGCAGTCAGTCAATGCGAAATCCCCGATGCTGCTGACGCCGTCTGGAATAGTGATATTAGTCAGGCCAGTACAGCCAGCGAAAGTAGCAATCCCGATTGAAGACACGCCATCTAGTATAGTGATATTAGTCAGGCCAGTGCAGTTACGGAATGCGCTACCCCCGATGCTGGTGACGCTGTTGGGAATGGTCATGCTCGTCAGGCTAGTGCAGTTACGAAATGTGCCACCCCTGATGCTAGTGACGCTGTCGGGGATGTTGATGCTCCTCAGGCCAGTGCAGTTACGGAATGCGCTACCCCCGATGCTCGTGACGCTGTTGGGAATGTTGATGCTCGTCAGTCTGCTGCAGTTATTGAATGCGAAATCCCCGATGCTGGTGACGCTGTCGGGAATGGTAATGCTCGTCAGGCCGGTGCATTCAGCGAATGCGCCATACCCGATGCTGGTGACGCTGTTGCCGATGATGACGCTCGTCAGTTTGCTGCAGCTATTGAATGCGAAATCTCCGATGCTGGTGACGCTGTCGGGAATGGTGATGTCACCCCTAGCGCCTGGGCCAGCAATCAACTCTGTGCCATTCTTGTTGAGCAACAGTGGTCCCATTGAACTGTAATTTGGATTGTCGACAGCAACCACAATGCTCGTGAGGCTGTTGCAGCTACCGAATGCGCTACCCCCGATGCTGGTGATGCTGTCGGGAATGTTGATGCTCGTCAGGCCAGTACAGTAAGCGAACGCGCCATACCCAATACTGGTGACGCTGTTGCCGATGATGACGCTCGTCAGGTTGCTGCAGCTATTGAATGCGCTACCCCCGATGCTGATGACGCTCCGTCCGCTAATAGTAGCTGGAATCTCAATCGTGCCAATGGCATAAGCCGGACAGTCGGTAATTGTCACCGACACGTAATCGGGATTGATCTCGTAGGTATACAGGCCAAACGTTGCAGCTCCCGCATTACCTAATAGTGCGATCAATAGGAAGATGGTTAAAAGCCGTATCATTTGGAAGTCGCTTCCAAGCTATAGTATTCTATACAATAAAAAACAATGCAATTAGATTAGTAGCCTAAGCAGCAAACACGCGAAGCGTTCTACTTTAACGACACGCAAGAAGCGGTTTCCCAGTTCAATTTTTTCGGTAGCTGGGAATGAATATTCACAACAGCAGGGCAGGGGAGATGCCGACCTCCACCGCCCCTGATGGATTTTTTGGTTAACAGTGGCACGCTAACAGCCACTGAGAGCCTCTAGAAGGGCTTTGAATAAATCGCTAAGGGTCAAGGGCGATACCGGCTTAATAAGAGGAGCTAAAGTTACTCTAAGGAGTTGATGATTATCTAGATAAACTTATATTCAAAATAGGGCTTAATCCATGTATTCTCGCATAATTAGGATTATGCAGGATGAGCTATCAGTATTGTCAAGTATTGCCAAAATGTGTGCACATATTGTGCAACGGATGCCCTGATTCTAAAATAGTGTTGTGAGTGTTTAAGCGGCTTCCCGCTCAGGCAGTGTGTTCGATTTTCAGCCACCGAGGGTTTGTGGAGCGCAGCGGAACGGGCAGCCGAGGGCTGGAGGCGAAAGCTCTGTGCCGAGCCGAGTAATTTGCCCATGCGTTGTTATTGAAAATAGATGACCTCACGAGTCCAGCGCAGCAGTACTGAGCTGCTAGGGGTTTGAGTTAAATACTTTCAGTAAGGTAGGCGTGCATCGTAGGTAGTGACCTCTGGCACTTTTACGATCGGTGCAGCGGCGATACGCCAATCTTGGTAGGCAGTGATACTGTGAGGGCGTTGACCCAAAAAAAGCGGCCACCTTTCGGTGACCGCTTTGGGGTTAAACGTATTGCAGCGTCCGATTACTCGGCTGCTGTGGTTTATTCGCTCGCTTCGTCAGCGGCTGGTGCGTCTTAAGCTGCTGGAGCTTCTTCTTCAGCGGCTTCCTTGGCTTCTTCAAGAGCGGCTTTGCGCGAGAGACGCACCTTGCCCTTGTCGACGCCGAGGCATTTGACGACCATTTCGTCACCAAGCTTGCAGATGTCTTCGGTCTTGTTGACGCGGAAGTCAGCCAGCTCGGAGATGTGCACGAGGCCTTCTTTACCAGGTAAGCATTCGACGAAAGCACCGAAGTCCTTCACGCCGCGAACGATACCGCGGTAAGTCTTGCCGATTTCGATTTCAGCGGTGCAGGCATCGACTTCCATGATCGCGCGATCCATGGATTCTTTGTCAGTTGCAAAGACCAGGACTTGGCCTTCGTCGTTGATATCGACTTGTGCGCCAGAGACTTCGGTGATGCGGCGGATGTTTTTGCCACCAGGACCGATGAGCGCACCAATTTTGTCGGGTGCAATCTTGATCGTGTGGATGCGTGGCGCGTGCTCACGGAGGTCCTTACGAGACTCAGGCATGTGCTCGGACATGACGGCGAGGATCTTCATACGTGCATCGCGGTTCTGCTTGATAGCTTCGAGTGCGATGTCGAATGGCAGACCTGTGATCTTCAGGTCAAGTTGGAAGCCGGTGATACCTTCTGGTGTTCCAGCAACCTTGAAGTCCATGTCGCCGAAGTGATCTTCTGCGCCGAGGATGTCAGTGAGGAGAACGCTCTTGGTGATGTTACCATCCGCGTCCTTTTCAGTCACGAGACCAGTAGAGATACCAGCACAAGGTGCTGTAATTGGCACACCTGCATCCATGAGAGAGAGGCAACCACCACAGATCGACGCCATTGAAGTCGAGCCGTTAGAGCTCATGACTTCAGAGACAACGCGAATCGCGTAGGGGAACTCGTCTTCTGGAGGAAGGATCGGTAGGAGGGAGCGCTCTGCGAGTGCACCGTGGCCGATTTCGCGGCGTCCTGTGAATCCGAAACGACCTGCTTCACCAACCGAGAACGGAGGGAAGTTGTAGTGCAGGATGAAGGATTTGCTTTTGGCACCACCAGTGAGGCCGTCGATGTCCTGCGTGTCGCGGCTAGTGCCGAGAGTGGTGATAACGAGTGCTTGTGTTTCGCCACGGTTGAAGATGGCAGAACCGTGCACGCGTGGCAGCACACCAGTTTCGCAAGAAATGGTGCGTAGATCAACACCGGCACGACCGTCAACACGCTTACCGGTGTCGAGGATGTTTTGGCGGTAGAGCTTTTCTTGGATTTCGTCGAATGCGCGAGCGACGTCGTCACCCTTTACATTTTCAGCACCAAGCTTTGCTTCGAGCGCAGTCTTAGTTTCCTTGGCGATGACTTCGATCGCGAGCTTGCGCTCGGTGTAGCTATCAAATCCAAGCGCACCCTTGACCTTTTCAGCGGCGTGTTCTTCGCAGAAGTCGACGATCGCTTGAGGCGTTACGAGCAGAGCGAACTCTTTCTTTGCTTTGCCGCAAAGCTTAGCGAGCTCTTTCTGAGCCACGATGATTGGCTGGATAGCTGCTTGGCCGTAGACGAGGGCTTCGTAGAAACGCTCGTCAGAGATGAACTCAGCAGACCCTTCGATCATTAACATCTTGTCTTCAGAACCGACGTAGATGAGGTCGAGGTCGGAATCGAGCATTTCGTCGTGAGTCGGGTTGGTGACGAATTCGCCATCAATTTGACCGACACGCACACAGCCGATAGGGCCGTTCCAAGGGATGTCAGAGATCAGAGTCGCAGCAGAAGCGGCGTTGACCATAAGAATGTCTGGCTCATTTGTGAGGTCAGTCGCAAGGAGAAGACCGATCACCTGCACTTCATTCATGAAGCCCTTCGGGAAGAGCGGACGAAGTGGACGGTCGCAAAGACGGGATGTGAGGATTTCCTTTTCGGAAGGCTTGCCCTCGCGCTTGAAATAGCCACCTGGGAACTTACCCGCTGCGGTGAACTTTTCGCGGTAATCCACGGTGAGCGGGAAGAAATCCTGCCCAGGACGAAGCGATGAGGCTGCAGTCACCGAAACGAATAGTTCGGTGTCGCCCATGCTGATGGTGACGGCGCCGCTAGCAAGGCCAGCGAGTGTGCCAGTAGAGATCTCGATACCGAGACCTTCAACGGTTACGTTGTGTTTTTGTTTCATACGTTTCTTTGTGTTTTGCTTTATGCATTCAACGGCATGTCGGGAGTGTGACCCTAATTGCCGCCGACCATGATCGGCATGGTCTTCTTGTGTGATTCAAAGAACAGAGTTCTATTGAATCTAAATTGTTTGATCTAAATCAGAGTCGAATCTGAGATCTGGATCAGTCGGGGACGTTGCCCTTGTCTGTAAATGAAAAATGCCGGACTCTCACGAGTAGAGTCCGGCATTGAAAGGAAAGTGATTCGACTAGCGACGAAGCTGTAGCTTGGTGATAATCGCAGTGTAACGATTGAAGTCTTGGCGCTTGAGGTAATCAAGTAGCTTACGACGACGAGCGGTCATTGCGATCAGGCCACGGCGTGAGTGAAAGTCCTTGTGGTTGCCACGAAGGTGCTCTGTGAGGTGCTTTACACGAGCGGTGAGAAGTGCCACTTGGACTTCGCAAGAACCCGTGTCGCCTTCTTTAAGAGCAAACTCTTTGATGATCGCTTCTTTGTCTACGATTGTGTCTGTGATATCTGTCATTATATTGATTTTTCTTTGCACGACTGTTGAGTTTCGAGTGTTCGAAACTGCTAAAACCGCAACTGAGCCGTTTTAGCCGTTATACCCGCATATTTAATGAGCGGGAAGTCGAGGAACTGACCTTTCGCAAGGTGAGCTCTAACGCTGAAGGGCAGGAAAATGGCTTTTCAGAGTGCTGAGGCAAGGAAAAAGTGCGTGTTTTGCTGAGTGCGAGTTAGTCGGCGCGAGCGCTGCAATCCGCACGCGAGGTGTGGTCGCGAAGATTTCGCCGGTAATCGTTGCTGAGGTTTATTTTAATTGCCACTGAGCGAATTGAAATTCGGGCATATTGGCGTTGCCAATCTGGGTGGCGAGCTTGAGCAGTTCTGCCGCTGCTGTGGGATGCTGACTGAGGCGCTCATACTGAGCGAGCCAGTACGCAGCTGCGCAAATTTGTTGTTGGGCGTTCGCTGCTGTTTCGGCGCGACCGGCGGCGTCGAGCACGGCCTTGCGGTCGAGTTCACCTTTGATGTAAGCGAAGAAGTTCTTGAGGGCGATTGAGACGTCAGTGGCTGTGGTGCGTTGGCTGAGCTGCTGGATTGCCAGATTGGCATCCTGTTTGGCCGTAAGTGTATATTCGAGATACAAGGCGGACTCGTTGGCCTGCTCGGGTACCAGTGCTAAGTAGCGATCAAGTGCACTGCGGGCAGTCTTCGGGGCGGTAATGTTGTAGGCTAGTAGGGCATGCAAGAGCTGTATCCCAGGGTTTTCTGGAAGTAGTTGTGCGCTGAGTCCGATCGATTGCTCGGCGGCGACGAGATCGCCTTGTTGAAAGCGAATCAATCCGAGGCTGTAGGTCAGTGCGGGATTGCCGATATCGAGGATCAGTGCGCTTTCGGTGTCGGCGGCGGCGCCTTGGAGGTCGCCCATTTTACGCAGCAAAGAACCGCGGAGCGCCAGCGTTTCGGCTTGCTTGGCCTGAATGCTCAGTGATTGGTTTAATGCGCTCAGTGCGAGTGCGGTGGCGTCGTCGTTTAAGTGGGCGCGGCCTAGTAGAGCCCATGCCTCGGCAGACGGGCTGACAGCGCTGAGGTTAATGGCTTCGAGGGTGGTAATGGCACGTTTCGTTTGTTTGGCGCGTAGTAGGGTACGGCTGGCTAAGATCGCTTCTTCTACGGTCTCGGGGCGGAAGCCGCCGTCAAGTGCCTTGAGGATTTCGAAATCACCGTCGGCGCTGCGACCGGTCTTGTTGAAACAGACGCCGTGGTAAAATTCGAGCGCAGCACGTAGCTTGGTTTGACCATCGGGCAGTAATCGTAAGGCGCTTTCAAATCTTTCACGGGCGGTGCCGGCGCGGCCTTTGGCGAGTGCGGTGCGACCTTGCAGGTAGAGAGTGATATCTTCCAGTTCTGGTTGCTGTGCGATGCTGGCGATTATGTCTTGCAGGGAATCCCATCGCTTAGCACTGGCGTAAAGTGAGGCGAGGGTGACAAAAGCTTCGATATTTTCGGGCTGTTGATTGGTAATCTGTTGTAGGTCTTCGATCGCTTCGTCGACTCTGCCTGCTTGTGTGAGCACGCGGACGCGCATCATTCGCAAAGCAGTGCGGTGCTTGAAACTACTCTCGCCCAGTTGCTCTTGGTGTAGCTCAAGGGCTTCGATGGCATCAATGGCGGCGTCCGTGTCGCCTTGATTGAGAGCATTGCTGGCCTTTTTGAGATAAGCTTCTTTTGCAAGTTCGAGGCTGACTGCTGCGGTTTCGGGATTATTCAGGTAGATCTGATTAAATGTTTTGGCTGCGTTATCCCAATGGCCTTCTGCCACGAGTAAGAGGCCCAGTAGTTTGCTCGCTACGCGTTGATCCTCGGCGTCGATCGGGGCGCGTTGCATGACCTGTTCAATGAGAGCGATGGCATCATCGCGGCGGTTCATATTACCGAGGACGAGTGCTTTGAGGAGTAAGTGCTCGAGTGTTTCGGGTTCGAGTGAGATAGCATGATTGGCGGCTTCGAGTGCGACTTGCGGCTCGCCTTGATCAATTTTTATTCGGGTTTTGAGCGTGAGTGCGGGCACGTAGTCCGCATCGATTTTGAGCATTTGCTCGACGCTGTTGGCAGCTCCCTGGAGGTCGCCGATCAGGTAGTTACCTTCAGCAATTCCATAGTAGAAATCGATACGCGTGGCCTCTGATTTTGCATATGCTGTGCAGTATGACAGCAGCAGAAGTGTAATGAAGATGCGAAAGCGGGGAGGCACGATAATGAATTAGAACGGAGGTCTGCCAGAGATGGCTGAGTCATGAGGAATTGCAGCCCGAGCTGTTGAGGCAACTAGGAATACACTCCACCCAACTAGTTATTTTCTAATTCTCAATTCCTAACTTCGCCTACACCCTTTTATCGCGGGCGGTTCGTTCGACAGGTTTGGCTAGTCTTCGATCTTTCGGCTTCGTGGTGCCCATTTTCTATTCTTGGAGTGCAAATTTAACCGGATCACTTATGGGGGTAGTTTTGCAGTCCAATACCTGTTATCAATGCACAAAAAAGCCTTCCCAGTTAGGAAGGCTTGATGCGGTGTGCGTTTGCTTAGTTTTTCAATTCGCCGAATCCACCAGGGAGCGTCTCTAGTTGCTTTTTCAGTGCGGCTTTCATTTCGGCTAGCTTTTGGGCGTACTCTGGGTGGTTGGCTAGATTCATCTGTTCGCGAGGATCTGCTGACAAATTGTAGAGTTGGTCGCGGTCGAAATAACCCGGATAGGAGCCTGTGGAACGTTTCTCAGCGTCGCCTCCACCTGGGATCGCAGTCAGGTGACTGAAGGGTTGGCTGGGGTCTTCGGTAACTGTATTCAAGTGCTTGCGGCGGCGTTCGGCGTTCCATTCGTACAGTATTTGTGTGCGCTCCTCGAGTGTCATGTTTTCAACGGCATCTGGATAGCGAATCGCCATGTACTTCCAGTCGCCTTTACGAACCCCGCGGGCGTAGCCGAGCTCGAAGTAGAGGATGCGACCTTCTTCTTGCTGTGCGCCATTGAGGTAGGGGAGGAAGCTCTTGCCATCAAAGCTGACGTCGGAGTGATCATAGCCTGCCATGTCGAGAATGGTCGGTGCGAAGTCGACGATTGAGACGAGTGCTTCGCTGGTGGCCCCAACGGCAAAACCGCCTTTTTTCCAGACGATACTGGGGTCGTGCACGCCGCCTTGATAGACTGTGCCTTTGGAGTTTTGGCCGTGGTCGCTGAAGAAGAAGATGATAGTGTTGTCGAGCTCGCCTGAGGCTTCGAGGGTGCCGATTAGTGCGCCCAGGGCATCGTCTACCCAGAGCATGTTGGCGGTGTTGTCATTGACGGGGAATCCTGCGGCTTTGAGCCGGCTGGGAATGGTGTGGCGGGCTGGTTGCACGCTTGGTGACTCATCTAGATAGCCGACCGCGGTGATGAGTGGATCGGCATTCCAAGAGCGTTTCTCTGCGGTGGGACCATGCGGCACGGTGGTGGCGATGTAGAGGAAGAAGGGCTCGTCGTGATCTTGTTTGAGGAATTCGACGCCGGCTGCGGTGATCCAATCCATGTTCTGTACGGCGACTTCGTGTAGGCCGAGGAAGTTCGGATTGTTTTGATACACGTTATCCACGAAGTCGAAACCGACCTCACGGATGGCTTGGCAGACTTTGTCGTGGTTGGCCTTAAGCTTGGATACATTTTCTGGAGCTTTAGCGCTGGCATCAAAGTTGGGGAATCGTTTCAGATTATGCACATCGACGACGTGGTTTTTACCCGTCATGCCTGTGGTATAGCCTGCTTGCTGTAGAAGCTTGGGTAAGGTGGTGTCGCTCGCGATGATGTGGGTGTTGAATTCCACGATGGTTTGTCCTTCATTAGCTGTGGTTTGCTTGAACCAAGCATTATTGGCTCGGCTGGCATAGTTGCCAGTCAGTACGTTATAGCGACTCGGCGTGCAGATCGGAGAGGCCACATGTTGCTCGAGCATGAGGGTGCCTTCTTTGGCTAGACGATCGATGTTTGGGGTGAGGTTTTTTCCTTTGCCCTGCGGTAGGCAGTTAAAGTGCTTGGGTAGCATGTCATCTGCGATGAAGAAGATGATATTCGGTCGAGCATCATTCGTCAGATTCGCAGCGGATGGTTTGGCTGCGATGGCATGTGAAGTGTAGAGTGCTGCTGTGCTGAGTGCGCAAAGCGAGAGGAGTTTTTTTGGTTTGTAGTTCATGGTAAATATTGGGTGATCTATTTTTGGGTATAGTGGTGCAGGAATTGAGTGAGCTGGGTGCCTAGGTCTTTGCTGATTTCGGCGTAGGCGGCTAGGTTGGCTAGGTTACGCGTCTCGAGTGGGTCGAGTTTATAGTCGTAGAGCTCAGTCGAAACGGGCGCAGTGCGACCGTCGGCGCCTTCGTCTTTCTGATTGGCATACCACGCGATATAGCGGAAGCGCGCTGTGCGGAGGGCGTAACCCATGTGTTGGTAGCGTGGGTATTGGCTGACTGCAAACTCGCGGAGGTCGTCGTTGCCCTTCTTGAGCGTCGCGACGAGGCTGACTCCATCGAGGTTTTGCGGTGTTTCAATCTCGGCGAGTTCGCATAGCGTTGGGAAGAGGTCGGTCAGTTCGACTGGCATGGTGGACGTCGTATTACGTTTCGATTGAGGCGCGGCGATAATGAGTGGCACACGGGTGGCATTTTCGAAGTTGGTATGCTTACACCAGAGGGCGTGGTCGCCGAGGTGGAAGCCATGGTCGCCCCAAAGTATAATGAGCGTATTATCGTCGAGATCGAGCGCTTTGAGTTGATCGAGTATTTTAGCGATCTGGGCATCGATGTAGGCAATGCAGGCGTAGTAGCCGTGAATGAGCTTGCGCTGTGTGGCTTCATCGAGTGCACCTGTTGCGGGCACGCCGTTGTAAGCACGGATTTCCTCTGAGTTATGGTAAGCGATGTCGGGGCTATTGAGCGCCTTGCGTTGAAACGCGGCCAGATCGAGTGAGTCCCGGTCAAAGAGATCCCAGTATTTTTTTGGTGCGACGAAGGGTAGGTGCGGTTTTTTGAAACCGACGGCGAAAAAGAATGGTTCGTCGCGTCGAGCGAGTTTTTTAAGTTCCTTAACTGCGCAGGCACCGATCGCACCATCATCGTAGGCGTCGTCGGGCACATCTTCGGATTCAACGACCTGCCAGGCATCGTTAGCAAAGAGGTATTTGTTGACGCCGCCCCAGCCTTCTTTGCCTTTGGCTGCAGCCTCGGCAGCTAGGGTTTTGCTTTTTGAGTTTTGATAATGGCCTGCGGGTTTGCCTGTGGCTTCGTTGTATTCAAGATGCCAGGTTTGTTTAAAGGGTTGGCTCCAGGATGCGGCGTCTGCGCCTTTATCGACGCTGCGGGGATCGTAGATTTTGCCGACGCCTGCGGTGTGGTAGCCGTGCGTCTTGAAATGTTGTGGGATTGTTACGATGTCTGGATTAATGTCGCGAATCTTCGTTTTTAAATCCCAGACCTGTGTGTAGTCGGGGCGCTTACCTGTCATCAAGCTAGCTCGGGAAGGGCCGCAGACGGCTAGCTGGGAATGGGCATTGAGAAAAGTGGTGCCTTGTGCCGCGATGCGATCGATCGCGGGGGTTGGAACGGCGTCGCCGTAGCTGCCGATCAATGGCTTTAGGTCGTCGATAGCGATGAATAGCACGTTCGGTCGATCCGCTGCAATGAGTGCCGTAGTCCAGAGCGTCGCAATTGCGAATAGGGTATTTTTAAGTCTGGGGTGCATGATTATATTTCTTACAGACCGGTGCGGAAAATGAAGCCGAGGTCGTCCAAGTAAATATCGCCAGTGATCGGTGCTTCGGATTGTATTTGGAAACGGATCCCGTAGAGCTTCGCCATCGCATCGAGTTCTTCGGGTTTGGTCACTTTAGCGGCGAAGGGTTTCCATTCTCCAATGATGTCTGAGAGTTTGATTGAGCCGATTGGCATCCAGTGATTGGCGTCACTCTGTAGGATAATATTAATCCGTGCTTTGCGGTCGGCGCATTTTAGATTGTGAGCGGCGCGGAATTGGCCTGTCACGCCGCTGGCATTTGCGAAGGAGATTTTGTCACGGGGCAATGGCTCGAAGTGGAACAGCAGGTCGGCTTCACGCTTTGGAGTTTCGCCTTTTAATCGTGCGGCTGCGACATATTGATTTGGTTTGATAGAAGATTCAGAGCCGAGCTCAAACGTGCTTTTTGCGTGCCATTCGGGAATCGGGTTGTCGAATGTCCAGTTGGTGTAGGCGCGTTCTTTGAGTGCCACGAGTTCGATGCTGTGGCTGGTTGTGTGTTTACCTGAATGCGCGTGAATTGTGATCTTGCCTGCGCCTTTGGGATTGATCGTGAAGGTGGCGGCGGCGTTATCCAATTCAAGAGATGCCTCGCTCAGTGTCGCTGGCCCATCGATGCTTAGTTGGATCGTGTCGATTGATTGGAGGTAGGGTAGCTGGGCTTTGGGATCGCTGGCAATGATCCATCCTTCGATGGGACGATCGGCAGGCACGCGATCGGGGAGGCTGAGCCGGAGCGTTGGTTGGACTGCCGCGGCTGAGTGCGTGTGGTTGGCTGTGGGTTGGCCTGCCCATGGTAGTTCGAGCACGTTAATGCTGAACTTGGGCAAGGTGAGTGTGGTGCTATGATTGATCGTGATTTGACCAACCGTGGGGGGACGGCTCCAGAGTGGTTTGCGGGCATGGATATCCCAGAAATATTCGGCACTGGAATAGCTGTGCAACTGCCCGACGGCTGCGCTGGCTGCGCTGCTTTGAAGTGCGACCGTGGCTTCGTCTGTCGCCGAAGTATTGATCAACATAATTTGCAGACCCGCATTTGAACGAGTGACAAAGTGTTTCACCGTTGCTGGTCCTGCGAGGTTGCTTTTTACCATCTCGCTGCCCATTAAATTGCTCCACATCCAGAGTGCCCAGTATTGGCTCTTGGGAAGCACGGACATGGTGCTCTCATCAATATAAAATGCACTGTGGCCGCCGTCTTCGGTGTAGGTGGTCAGGTCCCATTGATTGGCGAAATCCACACCCTCCTCAAACAGTGTGCCGATCCAGAGGGCCGACCAGAGTGCGCTGATTAGTTCAGCGGTGTCGCGGTCTTCATTGACCTTGATATTCCACTCACTAATGCCGATTTCAATTTCATTGGCACGTTCGGGTTGGTATTTACTGATCCAGCCATTTACGCGCTGGATCGCCTCGCGGAGATCTAAAATAGCGGCAAATTTATCGGCGCTCTGCCGTGTATTAACTCCAACGGGGTAGGCATGGATGCTGACAAAGTCGACGGCGTCGCCACCATCTCGAATCAGTTCTTCGACGAAGCTGAGTGCCAGGTCGGAGCAAGCGGGGCCGCCCAGATGTATGTCGGGATCGACCGCGTGCATTGCCTTTGCATATTCGACAAAGCGTTGCGTGTAGAGTGTGCCGTTCATGGAGGAGCCATCGGGTAGGCGATAACCTAATTCCCAGTCGCCATTGAGCTCGTTGCCGACTTCCCAGTAGCGCACCCCGTAGCCTTGCTTTTGATTGGCCCACTTGACCCATTCGGCAGCGACTGCGGGCGTTCCTGAGCCGACGTTGACAGTGACCATTGCCTCGCTACCGAGACTGTTGATCCACTCGTGCTGAGTCTTTACATCTAGATCGCCGTGATAATTGGAAAGGTAGCGTTGCTCTCCATGTAGGCGGAATCCTTTTTTATATTCTGAATAGTCGACCTCCCAGCTGCCATCGACGTTCTGCTTAGACGTATCAAAGTTTTTAATACTGTGGTCATTGCTACCGATACGCACGCCGTTGCCGTTCCAATAATACTCGTTGGACCACGAGCCGCCAGGCATACGAATAGATCCAGGCTGCCAGTCGCGAATTGCATCTTGAAAGTCTGTGTTCTCGAGAATCGGTAGGCGGCTCCACAATGAGAGGTTAGTGCCGGTGAGTCGATGCGGGTCGGCTGTTTGAACAATCGTGTCTACGTCAATACTGAGAGTTGCATCGACTGAATCGGTTGCGGCCAGGCAGTTAATTTGCAACAGTGCGATGACGGTCGACGTCGACATCGATTTGATAAAAAGAGGTAAGTTAAAAGTCATAACAGGGGAATACGAACAGGATTAAAGTGGAGGATATTCGATACAGGTAAATGTAATATATCATTTATACTTGTATTTAGAATAATGAATTTGTGCACATTTTGGTTTCATAGGTCATTAATTGCTTATATCTGCTTTAATGGTTCGGCTTTTACCCTATATCATCCAGTCAGGGCGTTTTCTCATTTAAAAATCTGTTTATATAATGTTTTAATGCCCTTGCGACCTAGCTGTCTCATATGAAAATCTTTATTATGAGTATCCTCAAACCCCACGAAAATGTGATAGCTGCATCCGCCGACCGCGTCCCTTTTGCCAAGAAACTTGCTTACGCGCTCGGTGGTCCTGTCGATATTCTCTCGGTTTGGGTTTTGGTGAGTATAGCATACCCGTTGTTCAACATGGAGTTACAGATGCGCCCTCTTTATGTGGCGATCATATTAATGTCTCTTCGCCTCTGGGACGGTGTCATCGATCCAGTCATGGGTTGGATTTCGGATAATGCGCGCACGCGCTGGGGGCGCCGTCGCCCGTTTGTTTTTGTCGGAGCGATTCTTTCGGCGATTACGTATCCCTTAATTTTTTGGTTTCCAGTCGGACTCACGCCTGAGCAAAATATGCTTTGGGTGATCGGCTTTGGCATTCTATTTTATACCTGCTTCACGGTTTGGGCGATGCCGTATCAGAGTATGATCATGGAGATGACTCCGGACTATAATGAGCGCACACGTGTGGCTGAAGTGCGCGGCTATTTTCAAACCCTTGCTGGCCTAGTGAATGGCTGGATCTGGTGGATTACACTGCGGCCGCTCTTTATGATTACAGAGCCTGGCACGGGAGAATTGGTTGCAAGCACAGCCAACGGTATGCGCTATATTAGTCTAGGGATTTCAGCAGTCATACTGGTGGGTGGTCTGATTCCCGCAATATTTGTTAAGGAGCGTTATTACGAAAAGCTGGTTGCGAAACAAAAGTCGGTTAATCTTTTGGATAGTTTACGTGAAACGCTCTCAAATCGTGCCTTTGTAATCTTGTGTTTGTTCACTCTCTGTTTCTTATTAGGGACTGCTATTTTTGATAGTTATGGTCGCTACGTAGGCACCTATTATGTGTTGGGTGGTGATTGGGATATTGGTGCGATTTTCGCAGGTTGGGGCACCCTTGTATATACGGTATTTAGTCTAATGTTCATCCCGATTTTTAGGCGCCTATCTGAGCGAATAGGTAAGAACAAATGTTTAGCTATCGCAGTCAGCATCGTGCTGTTGTCGGCCTCGACGACTTGGTGGACTTTTAACCCCAACTATCCATGGCTCATGCTGGTTAATACTGCTTTTATTGGAGTCGGTTATGCAGGGCTTTGGCTTATGTTACCGTCGATGCAAATTGATGTAGTGGATATGGATGAATTAAAGACTGGCGAGCGTCGCGAGGGTAGTTTCGCTTCGATTTTTTCGTGGATTTTGAAGCTTAGTTTTTGTATCGGTTTTTTAATTTCTGGGCCTTTGCTTGAACTAACAGGGTTCGATGCTTCGCTGAATGGGGCGCAGCCCGATTCAGTCTATCAGAATATGCGTGTCGGCTATATTTTGATTCCAGTGGTCTCTTTGGTAGCCGCTCTGTGCTTATTGAATTTTTTCCCGATTAATCGTGAGAAAGCCGCGAGCATTCGCGAGCAACTCGAAGCCCGTCGTGGGCAGGTGTAAGTATTGGGGTTGTTTTGGGGGATTTGGTAATTACCTGTTGCGCTTTGATATTGCGTGATTTCAAGATTTATCGACCGAAAAGGAACGGACTTGTTGATCGCGTTATGTCGCGGTGAGAACTAAAAAGTAGTTTAATCTTTCATTGGCCCTATATGATTTGTTATCCCATTTTTTCTAGTCGAGCATTTGTGTATGCCCGTTCTCTGTTAATGACCGCATGTGTTTCGACATCACTGTCTGGAGCTACTCTCTTACACCATTGGAAGTTCGATGAAGCGTCTGGTAGCTCGGTTGCTGATTCAGTCGGTTCGGCGAACATGTTAATTAATGGATCATCGACCGGTTGGACAAACGGAAAGGATGGTGGGGCTTTTACTTTTGATGGCAGTAATTACGCCAAAACTGCTGCGAATGATTTAGTCACGAATCCTTCGAGTTCTGTGGCAATTGCTGGTTGGTTTAAAACCGCTGCGAATATCGCAGATCGTAGCTTGCTGTTTCAGATCGAGCGCGCCTATGTAATGCGGGTTAGCACGGGTGGCCAACTGCAATTATCCTTTAATGGAAATGTGCCCAATGCACCGGCTTGGGGCGATCCTATCAACGACGGCTTATGGCACCACTTCGTTGCGCAAAATAACGGCGTAACTACTCAGTTGTATATTGATGGTTCATTAGTCGGAAGTAGTTCAGAGAGTTTGTCATCGCTAACATCTGAGTCGAGTGCTTCAGCCATTGGGGCAAGACAGTCGGGGCAGGCCAATTTTGCGGGTACCTTTGATGATATTCGTTATTACGATGCAGTTCTGACTGAGTCTGAAGTCGTTGCGCTTGCGCAGATTTCAAATGTGCCACCGGTCGCTCAACCTGATTCATATACCGTGGCAATGAACACACAGTTGGTAGTCGAGTCTTCTGGGGTTTTGTCGAATGATACTGAGGCAGACGGTGATGTGGTCACGGCGGTCCTTGTTGCCGATGTGGCATCAGGCACTTTGAGCCTGAGTTCAGACGGTAGCTTCTCCTATGATCCAACGACGGGATTTTCTGGGTTGATCGAATTCACCTATCAAGCGGTGGACATTCATGGTGCTTCAAATACGGTCGCTGTCCAACTGACGGTGCTTTCAAGCCTGACCTCTGAAGAGGTGAATCAAATAGAAAGCGATCTCGGGATTACCCTTAGTGCGCAAGATATTCTGGATTTATCGGCAATTGTGAAGCCTCAATCGCTCCCGCTTTGGCGCAGCGATGCAAACTTGAGAATCGAGGGAAATCGCAAGGCAGATCTGACTGTTTCAGTGGTCGATAGTCTAGGCTCACCGATTTCTGGTGCGATGGTGAATGTGGCGCTGCAGAAGAATGCCTTTAAATTCGGTGGTGTTGCCACAGTGATGGATCTAACTGATGCGCAGGATAATTTTACTGGTGGCTTGGATGTCGCTGGTTGGCAGCAGATTGTCAAATCGATGTTCAATTCAGTTGGCTTCAACAATGCCTTTAAACCGAAAATTACAAGTCAGCATCAATACATTCCCAATTTCATGTCTTGGGCGGCGGCGAATGAGATAGATGTGCGCGGGCATTTGTTAATATGGCCAGGGCTGGGAGGGGTCGAAGATCTGGATAATCCAGCGGCAGTCTCGGGAGTTGAATATGGTAACCACCTCTCCAACGCGAACACTTCGGAGTTTGCCTCTTACAATGTCCGAGGCGCCGTCGATACCTATCGAGCGAGTGCTCGTGATGCTACGGCAAAGGCTGCATTAGAGGCAGTTGTCGATGCCGAGATTACTGAGTGGGCGAGCCAGTGGGATGTCTATGAATGGGACGTCGTTAACGAAACTGTTGGTAATACTTTGCTGCAAGAGATACTTGGCTACGACCAAATGGCTGAGTGGTTCAATATCGCTGAAGCACACAAAGTGAATTCAGCTGCGGATTTATTCATTAATGAATATCAGGTGGTATCTGCTCAGTTTGTTGCGGGCAGCACGGACTATGTGACCCGCCGAAATACTTATTTTTCACGCATTGATCAAGTCATCGCCGACAATGGACCGATGACTGGTATTGGGTTTCAGAGCCGTTTTAAATACGGACACATCCCCCCCGAGACTGTGTATGCACGGCTGCAGGAATTTTCCACGCGTTACCCGAGTCTGAAATTGGCTGGCACAGAGTTTGAGATTAAAGACTTGTATGATAACAGCACCGGCAACGTGGTCGCAGCGTATGACGAAACGCTGCGTGCACAGATGACTGAGGAAATTCTGACGACCTATTACAGTCACCCTAATGTGACTGGGATGAGTGCGTGGGATTTCATGAACCCTCAAACTGATGTCGATGACCCGACGACTTCTCGTGCGCTGTGCTACTATGATGGTACCGTGAAGCTGAATGGTCTAGTCTGGTATTATCTTCACCGGATTCGCTATCATACAGATGTTACTCATACGACCCCAGCGAATGGCGAAGTGTCACTGAGTGGCTTTAAAGGGGAGTATGCGATTTCCGTGAGTTATGAGGGGAATGATTACCCAGCGACCTATGCGCTATTGGCAGATGGTTCGATTCAGGTGCAACTGGAGGACGTCACCGTGCCGCCGACTGAGGCGACGATTGAGCACTGGGAGTTTGATGATGTCGTTAATACTCAGCTTGCAGACACCTTGAATATGAACGGCTCAGTGCAGTTTCCTGATGCCACGCCTTCAATCATGACCGATGGATCGGGTCTTTTAGTCGTTTCACAGGATGCGTCGATTACATCCGGCGGTAATTTCTTGGGAAGTAGTGGGATCACGATCGGTGGGCGCTCAACTGGTGTCTATGAGTTGGAGCTGATTATTGCTTCGGTGGTACTGACTGGGGGCGATGCCAACGGCGCCAATGTCGGAATTGGCTTTAAGGATTCAAGTCAGGGGAGTGACTTGTTCCGTATTCGTCTGAATAAAACAGGTACTGGCTTAACGGTTAATACATTCCTCGATTCAACCTACACGGTGTTTCATACTTTCGAAAGTATCTATACTCTGACCGATCCTCTGAGACTTAGAGCTGTTATCGATCTAGATGCCAATACGTCAGATATATACATGGCTTTAGGGGCAGGAGCGGAATCTTCGCTAGGGCAAATCGCCATAGCATCTGGTGCTATTTGGGATCAGATATCATTTTCGGCGGTCAACAACAGTGTTGATTGGGGGCCGGATGATGTGATCAAAATCGATTCTATGGTCATCCGTAAGCTGCAGTTAGATAACTATGAATCGTGGCAAGCTCGCACAGATTGGTTCAGTGAAACACTAACCGCTGAATCTGACGATCCCGATGGCGACGGTATCTACAACCTGATGGAATACGCACTCGGTGGTAATCCTACCAGCGCTGATCAGGCATTGATTCTGCCTAAGATAGTGATGCTTTCAGGCAGCCCGCAGCTCGAAATGACACTCGGTGTCGATTCTGTGGATCTGCAATACTCGATAGAATACTCCGAGGATCTGATTAATTGGGCGGCCATACCTGCCACACGAGTAAATGGTGAGGTTGGAGATGTCGTGCAAATTTCACTGTTTGATGCCGTGTATCAGATGCTCTTTAGTCGACTGCGTGTCAGCGGTAATTGAGACTTCAATGCATTCTTCGTATTTTAAAGTAAGCTCTACTTCTTGCGGCATTTATATGTGCGGCATTCGCATCCTCAGCGGCAAATCGTCCGAATGAGCATTTCATTGTAGTTGTTGACTACGGTTTGGAGGTTGTACCACGACGGCTTGTCCCCGGGACTTACGCGCGTATGCACTTGCGTGAGAGGCAACAGGCGGGGCGTCCAGGATTTTACTGTTTCATCCTACCTTCTAACTCCTCTTTCTAATATTCTGCGATCGTTTCCGATTTGCTGTACTTCAGACGATAGGCTCGTGGTGACATATCGGTATCGCGGCGGAAGGCGCAGCTTAGATTCGAGCTGTTGCTGTAGCCACAATCCAGTGCAATGCTGTCGATTTTATCAAATGTCTCGGTGAGTAAGCGTTTGGCTTGGTCGAGGCGCACACGGCGTAATTCACTGGCAGGTGTGCGGCCTAGGTGTTTCTCAAATGCTTTTTCTAGTCCACGTTTGGATAAGCCGGTAAATTCAATAATATCCTCTATGGTGATGGGCTCTCCGTAATGTTGCTTGATGTAGCGCAACGCAGTCGCCACCGCAGGGTGTTCGATAGCGAGTACATCCGTGCTTTGTCGGCTGACGATGCCATGTGATGCGACTAGTATCGGATCTGTATTATTGCTGATCTCTTTCTTCATTAAACGATGAAGTTGACGTGCCGCTTGATAGCCAACTTCCTTCAAGCGCGTGCGTACGCTTGAAAGTGGCACTGGAGAGCTCTCGCAAATGAGTTCTGTATTATCAACGCCCAGAATGGCGATTTCTTCTGGCACGTGTATGCCAGCGCGTACGCACATTTCGATTAAACTGGCACCTAGATTATCTTGGCCAGCAAAGACCGCAAGTGGGCGAGGGAGTCGGTTTACTTGATCAATGGTGTCGGATTGATGGGTTTCCCAGTCGCCTAAGTTTTCGGGCGGCGATTGTTTGATCACAAAGATATTTTCTTCTGGGACACCTTTCTCCAGCAATTGTTGTTTAAAAGCCTCGTGGCGAAGTGAATTGACTGGCACGTCCTGCCATTCGTAAAACGCGAAAAACTTATAACCGCGCGAGATGAAGTGTTCCGCTGCCAATTTACTAATCGCATCATTGTCGACGCGCACGCGTGGCACTTGGCGTGGCATATCGTTATAGCTAATGTCAACGACGGGCATATTAAGTGCATCGACATACTCGGCGGTTTCCGGGCCGTAGCAGGTGATGGCACCATCACCAGGCCAACCATGTGGCACGAAATTCCCCGCGGCTAAGTAGGGGGAAATATGCCAATTCTGTTCGCGAGCATAGTTGTAGATGCCGCGTACGATTCGTTCATCATACCAATCGAGTGCGATAATAATTGAGCGCTGCCGCTGCTTTTTAGGCTTAGGCTTCAGGGTATTTTTTGAACTCTTTATCGATTTCTCCAAGGGCATATTTGCATTCAAAGGGCGTATTCTCATAATATCGAGTGATTTTTTAAATGAGAATATGCCTTGTTACGGTGAATTTGTGAAATCAGATTGTATTATTATGTTACTCTATTCGAATCCTGCCCCTTCCTTATACTTTCGCTTACTGCTCACGATTTGCAGTTTCTGTATGTGCTTGAACCTCGCTGCATCGGATGTCGAGCGCCCGAACGTGCTTATCCTTTCAATCGATGATCTTCGTCCTGAGTTGGGTTGTTACGGTGCATCTCACATGGTAACGCCGCATATCGATGCCCTGGCTCAATCGTCTACGTTATTTAAGAGAGCCTATGTGCAACAGGCGGTCTGCTTACCATCGCGCATTAGTCTTTTTACTGGAATGCGTCCGAATTCGACTGGTGTGCATGATCTAAACACGAAATTCCGTCAGACGATTCCAGATGCCGTGACGATGGTGCAGCATTTTGGCGCGCACGGTTATCAAACTATCGGCATGGGTAAGGTCTATCACGACGAGCAGTGGAAGGAATGGTCGCAGTGGATCGATACGCATAATTTGGCAGGAGTGAATTTCTACCAAGCTCCAGCAACCATCGCGCGCATGGAAGTTTTGAAAAAAGAAGCTAGAGTAAAAGGACTCAAAGGGAAGTTATTGCGACAATATGTAAAAGGCCCTGCCTATGAGTCTGCTGATGCGCCAGACAATGCTTATCTTGATGGTGCGATGACTGATCTTGCGATTAAAGCCCTCCAGCAATCTAGGGATGTGCCATTCTTTATGGTCGTTGGCTTTAAGAAGCCACACCTTCCATTTGTTGCACCTCAAAAGTATTGGGACCTTTACGATTACGAAGGGCTGACGCTTCCCGATAATTATTTCCAATCGAAAGGCGCACCAGGCATCGCGCAAATGACATGGGGGGAGTTGCGAGTTTATGCAGGGATTCCAAAGAAGGGGCCAGTCAGCGATGCGGTGGGGCGTCAATTAATACAGGGTTATTATGCATCGGTTAGTTTTGTGGATGCCCAAGTCGGCCGTTTGATGGCCGCGCTTAAAGAGCAAGGTCTGGCTGACAATACTATCGTCGTACTTTGGGGCGATCATGGATGGAAACTCGGCGAGCACGCCATGTGGTGTAAGCACACAAACTACGAGATCGATGCACATGTGCCGTTTTTGATTAAAGCACCAGGACGAGAGTTTCAACCGGGCTCGACTGATGCGCTGGTCGAGTTGCTGGATCTTTATCCGACGCTGTGCGATTTGGCTAAATTGCCCACACCTTCGCAATGTGAAGGCTCCAGCTTAATATCGCTGTTACAGGATCCGTCTGCTGAATGGACTGAGCTCGCTTATAGCCAATATCCGCGATGGGGCGGGGTGATGGGCTATTCTGTAAAAGCACCAGGTGGGCGCTACACGGAATGGCTCAAAAAAAATACGGGTAAAGTAGTTGCGCGGGAGTATTACGATCATCAACTAGATCCAAGTGAAAACCTTAACCGTGCAGGTGAGGCAGACTATGCAAGCGTGATCGAGTCACTATCTAAGGCCATTGCCGAGGAGCGTAAGCGCTGCGAAAAATAAGGAAGATACGATTATGAAATCGAAAGATAATTTTATATGGGGCGTCGCAACTGCTGCACATCAAGTTGAGGGTGCCTGGTTGAAAGATGGCAAAGGACTAAACATTTGGGACGCTTTTTCGCATACGCCGGGGAAGATTACTAACGGAGATACCTCGGCAGTTGCGTGCGATCATTATCACCGCTACGAGGAGGATATCGACTTGATCGCCGATCTTGGCGTGGGCGGCTATCGCTTTTCTATCAGTTGGGCGCGCATCATCCCAGATGGTAAAGGTGCGGTGAATCAGGAAGGCATTGATTTTTACAACCGCCTAATTGATGGCTTGATCGCTAAAGGGGTGACTCCGTTTGTGACGCTGTATCACTGGGACTTGCCACTGGCGCTGCAAATGGAAGATGATGGCTGGCTGAGTTATAGCACAGCCGAAGCATTTGCTAAGTATGCGGAAGTTTGTTTTGAGGCATTTGGTGACCGCGTCGACCATTGGATGACCTTCAATGAGAACTGGTGCACCGCGGTACTCGGCTATGGCACAGGTCTATTCGCCCCGGGTCGTATTTCTGAGACGGATCCGTATGTAGTCGGGCACAACCTATTGCTTGCACACGGTTTGGCAGTGCAGTCGTTCCGTGCGGGTGAGTATGGCGGCGAGATTGGTATCGCCAATAATTGTGATTTCCGCGAGCCGCTGACAGATTCGGATGAGGATCGTGCTGCTGCTCAGGAGAGTTTAGAATTTTTCTATGGCTGGCTGACCGACCCGGTGGTCTTCGGCGAGTATCCCGCAATCATGCGTGAGCGCTTGGGGGATCGTCTGCCGGCGTTCACTGCTGAGCAAAAAGAACTACTCAAGGGCTCGGCAGACTTCCTTGGTTTGAATCACTACACGACGCACTACGCCTCCCGCTCAGGCCAAGTGGCAAACGCGATCGCATCTGATGATGGTAATGGCGGTATGAGTGATGACCAGCAGGTTGTCTTAAGTTTAGATCCCGATTGGCACGTCACTAGTATGGGCTGGTTCGTCGTGCCTTGGGGTTTCCGAAAGATGCTGAATTGGATTCACGAGCGCTACCACGGCTTGCCGATCTACGTGACTGAAAATGGCACTGCGTTGGCGAACAATGATGTCGAAACTGCGATTGATGATACGGAGCGCGCAGATTTTATCAAAGGCTACACTGATGCCATGAAGCAGGCGATCGAAGAAGACGGCGTCGATGTGCGAGGTTACTTCTGCTGGACGCTAATGGATAACTTTGAATGGTGCCGAGGCTACGATATGCGCTTTGGACTCATCTTTTGTGATTTCGAGACGCTGGAGCGTACGCCGAAGGCATCGTATTATGCTTACCGTGAGATCATTCAGAATTCCTAGTCGTTATAATTTACGCGGCAAACTTAGTCTGAAGCATAAATTACGGATGAATGCTTTGGTATTATTTACATAAATTAGTAAATTAATAACCAACATTTAGTAAATACATCTAGTGATATCGCACTGTGATCAATGGTAACGATGAGGATTTATAGCGAATTGCTAAAAAAGCGCAGTTTAGTGCGTTTATTCATTAGGGTAGGCCGATTTATCACTGCTCAATGTATTTGTGAATACCTCTAGAAATCGTCTTATTCAATGTATATCCCCACTATTAACCCAAAAAAAATACAATGACTACAAAAAATATACTCGGCGCGATCGTTCTACTCTCTGGAGCCTCGGCTCTATCTGGGCAAACGATCATTGAACAGTGGGACTATACCTCCAATAGCTTAACTGGTGTGAACGGTAACAACATGACCTTCGTTAATACTGGTAGCACTGACCTAACTGGCCCGGGATTTGAAAACTCATACACAGTCAACCGAGGTTCGGGAAGTGGAGGGAGTGTGTTGCCTGCGGATCTAGGCCTGACTGGAGGTACAGTAAAAGCGGAGATGACATTTTCTTCTTGGGAACTCTCTGGCAATAATGCCTTTTTTGCTATAAATTTCAGAGATTCTGGAAACACTTCGATTGCTCAACTTCGCTTACAGGGTAATGCCCAAGGAACAAGAGTCACTTTAGATGGAGAAATTGGGCAAATTACAGATAGTGGAGGTAATGCTCGCGGCACCTCGATTGGTGGATTTGTATCTGCCGCAGTGGCAGATACAACGCCTGTTACGATCAGTCTAACTTTGGGACTAGATGATGGTAGCTATCTGCTTGAAAGTAGTATTTGGACTACTCAGTATGGAGGGCAGCAGTCGGGCACGATCGCGGGTCTATCTAGTGCGACAGTCGATAATTTCCGTTGGGTTGCGAACAACTGGGCTGCAGGAACCGATTTTGTTGAACTCGATCAGATTGTGGTTTCCTCTGTCCCAGAGCCAAGCACCTACGCACTGCTTGCGGGTCTTCTAAGTCTGACTGTGGTAATGATCCGTCGTCGTAAGTAAACTTTAGGCTTATATACATCTGTAAAAGCCTCCGGTCCGCCGGAGGCTTTTTTTTGAACTTCTTTTCTAAAAACTAGATATATGCGACTTACATTTCAACTTCTCTCTATTTCTTTACTGCTCAGCTTCCTTGCTGCCTCACCATCCATAGCTGAATCGACTACTCCAGCAGCACCTGAAGTTGGCGTCGCGCGTGTGACCCATAATCTACCGGGATCTGCTTTGAAAACGTTGAATCAAGCAGAGACCTTATTGGGTTTGAGCGACCAGCAATTCAATGCCTTGGTAGGGGTTTTAGAAGCGCGCACAGCCGAGTGGGTGGCTCTGATGGCGAACAAAAAATCCATGGATGGCGTGAGTTTTGAAGCTGGCAAGAGTCGGATTTTCGGCGAATATACAAAACAGATGCTGGCGATCTTTACCCCAGAACAACTGGTTCTTTGGCGTAGCCGATAACCCTAATAATCGTGGCGCTGCCGCTGACTGTTTCGACGGTTAGAAGAGCGCTCCGTAGGCAGCTTCGGCATCTTGAATTTGATGAAGGAGCGGTTCGCTATTTCCGGTGAGTGCATCGCCGTCGTCTGGCTCGCCGTGTTGAGTAGTCAATCATTGCCGTGATTTCTTAGGCGCGGGGCTTGGTTCGTATGACCTGCCCCAATAGATTCATTGCTTAAACCCTTTACTTTTTACCCCATGAACACACACGTTTCTTTATGCGGATCATTGGCTGTTCTGGCCTCAGCTGCATCTGTACACGCAGCACTCAATGCGCCTACAGATGTCACTGCTATTACAGCTGGCCCCGCGACAATCGTTTTGTCTTGGGAAGACAATGAGGTCGCGGAGGATAGCTACATCGTGCAACGTAATGACGGCGACTGGTCAACTATTGCCACACTGCCCGCGGGCAGCACGCATCACTACGACCGTGGCTTAGGACTTGGTTCGTCGTATAACTACCGTGTATATGCGAGCAACGACGCTGATATTTCGGTCGCAGTCGAATCGGGCGCCGCCAGCACTTTAGACTATCAGCCTAATATCATTTTCTTTCTCGCTGACGATATGGGCTACAAGGATCTCGTCGGTTTACGTGACCAAGCAATTGATGGCCCGACGATTTATGAAACTCCAGCGCTGGACAGCTTTATCGAGACATCTGCACTTTCTATTAACAATGCGTATTGCTCGGGCCCACGTTGCGTGGTCGCGCGGCGTTCGATTCAAACCGGCAAGTATGATTGGCGCCCAGAAGTGGTGCCAAATAATGATTATTATGTCGACGATACGGGTAATCCAATCGGCAGTGGGCTGTGGGCAGGGGGGACGACGGTTGCTGGTTCCGAGTCGGGGGCGGGTGTTGCCATTCCGTTTGACAACAAAACCTACGCAGAAGCGCTGCAAGATGCAGGCTACCGCACTTGTTTTATTGGTAAATATCACCTGGGCGAGTCACCTTCGGGAACCCCTGTTACCGGCTATTCATTTGGTGACCAACCCGCTCGTGGCCCTGACGCGCAAGGTTATGATGTGAGTATCGCAGCGGGTCATGCAGGCGCGCCGCCTGCTTCTTATTTCTCAGTCGAGAATATGCATGCCACCGGCACTTACACGTTTGAATTGCCTGATATGGACGATGCCAACTATGGCAGCGCTGCCCCAGTTGCGGGTGAATACATCACCGATCGCATGACGGATAAGGCAATTGGTTTTATTGCGGATGCGATGACGAACCATACGACCGAACCTTTTGCGCTTACGCTGGCGCATTATGCGGTGCATACCCCAGTCGAGGCGAAGTTGAGCGACATTAATTATTTCAAAGATAAGAAGGTGTCTATGGCTGCCGAGTTTGCCGCGCATCCCGCGGGTGCGAGCGGACTCATTACAGACTACGGCTCTAAGACTCGCGTCTGGCAGGATAACGTTGTGTATGCTGCGATGATGAGAAGCTACGATGATAGCTTTGCAGAGTTACGCAGCTACTTGGTCGAGACCAATGATCCGCGCAACCTAGGCAAGACGCTTGCTGAAACCACTATTATTGTAGTCTCCTCGGATCACGGCGGCAAATCCACCACGCCACTTGATGATAATAAGATGCTTGAAGACGATGCCACCGATGAGGTGAACGCTGCGCCTTCTTACGATCCAGCCAAAGGGGCCTACAAATCTGGCACGCCGAATGCATACAACTCGTATCCAACTTCTAACTACCCATATCGCCAAGGTAAGACTTGGGTATATGAAGGTGGACTGAAGGTGCCGCTCTTGGTTTACATTCCAGGGATTACCGTGGGGGGCAGTCGTTCGGATGCCTTTGTGCATCATGCCGACATCTTTGCGACTTTTGTTGATATGGCTGGTGGTTCGCAGTCTGCCGAAAGCTCCGATTCAATCAGCTTTATGCTCACTGCTGTGAAGCCGACAGCGAGCGCCCGCGATGAAATGCACCACTTCTTTACTAATGCGAGTTCGGGCACAGGCAACCCAGCGCTCGGTGCATACCGTAAGGGCGATTACAAATTACTCTACTTCATGGTGCAGCGCCGCGTCGAACTCTACAATCTTGCTGCCGATCCTTATGAAAGAAATGACCTCGCTGTGAGTCGTCCTGAGATGGCTGCTGAGATGCTGCATGAAGTCTATCAGCAAGCGCTTTCGACTGGTATCAATATGCCCAAGCCTGGCCCTTATACCTGGGCCAACGAGCAAGCGGTCCTTGTTGATAATGGTATCATCGCTGCATTGCCAGCTGTACCAGATGCCGACCCCTCAGCGCTTACGCTAACCGAACTGTCATCAACTGCGATTGAGCTGAACTGGACTGTGAATGCCAGTAACGCAACCCATTCGGTGGTCTACCGCTATTCTCCAACTGAAAGCAATTTTCGCGAACATGCCTATGTGCCTGTCGGCACGACGACCTTTCGCGATCTGAATCTAACACCTGGTGGGTTCTATCGCTACCGAGTCGAATCCGAAAACCTCGGCGGTTGGTCTGCTGGTAATACTGGCAACAAGACGCTCACACTGTCTGCGAATGGCGCTCCCTTGGCGATCACTGCAGTCAATGACATCGTCACGACCGTTCCTGGTGAATTACGTCGCTTTAATCCTTTACTCAATGACCAAGGGGAGGGCGCAATTGAAATTACTGGAATTACGCAACCGACTACGGGTTCAGCAACTATCGACGGCCAGTGGATTTGCTATCAAGCAGCTGATGGCTTTGCGGGCAGTGTAACGATGACTTACACCATTGAAGATGCTGCGGCGCAAACCGACACCGCTTCGGTGACCTTTATATTGCCGAATTCACCTGCGACGAACTTACGTGAAGGATGGGAGTTTTCTGAAGCCATTAATACTGATCTCGATGACTTGGTTAACACTGGTTCGTTGGGAAGCCTGTGGCGTTTTAATTCTGTCGATAAAACCAATGGTTCAGGGCAGTTTGTGTTGGCGGGGGACAGTGGCTCACAAACACGGAAGCTACCTGCTAGAAACACTGCAAATGCACTTTTGTCCGATGATATGTATGCCATACCGCTCACGACTGGGAAATATCGCCTAGAGATTGAGTTTGCATCTTGGGATGTGAATGCCGCGAGCGCAGGTGATACTTGGAGGCTCAAGTTAAACAACAACGCCTCCCCAAATCCAAGTCAGGTCGTCGCGCTGACTGTCGAAATAACTGCAAGTAGTATAAACATTCGCTATGCGGCAGTAGGTGCTAGCGACGAAGTGCAGACTTTTAATTTGGTGGAAGCTGGTACTAACACGGTTGCGGTTGAATTCGATTTCGATGCTGATGAGGTCGATTTTATACTCAACGGTACTGTCCTCCAATCGTATCCCTTTACGGGTGACAACCTAGGCCAGTTAATCTATGCGAAGACTGGCGCATGGAGTACTGCAGGTACTTCGCTCAATATCGACCACCTAAAACTAATAGAACTTCTTGCGGGTGGCACATTATATGATGCCTTTGCCTCGGCTTATTCATGGAAGGGTATTCTTGAGCGCGGTGAGTTAGAAGATCCGGATCGTGATGGTCTGAATAATTTCTATGAGTTTGCGTTTGGTCTTGATCCGATGGTTGCGAATATCGCGAGCCCTGTATCAATTGACTTGAGCGGGATCGAACCGGCGATCGAGTTTACGCCGACCCGCGATACGTCTGTCATCAATTACGCGGTTCAACTCGCGACTGATTTGAGTGACTGGGCAATGATCCCTGAAGTGCCTGTAAATACTCCAGCTGGGCAGATTGTGAAAGAAGACCTGCCTTCGGGCGGTAATGGCTTCGGACGAGTCGTAGTCAGCCCTTAGTATTCAAAATTCAATTGCGGTGCACTTAGTCAGCTGGTGCCGTGTATTTTTGATTGTATAAGTGACTCGTTAAAGGTCGGCCAATCAAACAGCGTCTTAATTATATTATCCCCACTAGCATTTATTAAAACTATTTATTACTTATGAAGTACGGTTACTTTGACGACGCAAATCGCGAATATGTTATCACAGATCCACGCACACCAGCGAAGTGGATAAATTATGTCGGAACTTTGGCGTTTGGTGGAATCGTGGATCACACTGGTGGTTCATTGATTTGTAAGCAAGATCCTGCATTGAATCGTATTTTAAAGTATGTGCCGCAAATGCCTGACTCTGATTTCAAGGGTGAGTCGCTCTTTATCCGCATCAAACGCGCGGATGGATCTTATCAAGTGTTTTCACCATTCTATGCGCCTACCCTAGATGCGATGGATTTGTATGAATGTCGTGTAGGACTTTCGTACCAGAAGATTACATCCGAAGTTTACGGTGTGCGCACTGAAGTCACCATATTTGTGCCACTAGGTGCGGATGTCGTGGTACGTGATATACGGGTCAGCAATGTCGGAGACCAAGCTTTAGAATTGGACGTCATTCCAGTGGTTGAGTTTAGCCACTTCGATGCTTTGAAGCAGCTGGTGAATGCTGACTGGGTGCCACAGACGATGCAAGTCGATGCGGAGCATCAAGAGGGCGGTCATGTCGTGTTACGGCAAGCGGCCTTCATGAAGAAAGATGCTCAAGCTAATTTTTTCACTTCGAATCATGCAGTTGATTCGTTTCAAACCGATCGCGAAAAACTACTCGGTAATATGGGCTACGGTAGTTGGCGCTGGCCAGAGGAATTGCAAAATAAGCAACTCTCAAACTACGAAGCACGCCGCGGTAACAATATCGCAGCTTTGCTCCATAAATTAAACATTTTGCAACCCGGCGAATCTCGTCGAATCATCACACAATTAGGGCAGGGGGCACCATCCGCTATTGGGGATATGATGGTGCAATATCGTTCCGAAGTTGAAGTGGATATGGCTTTCGCTGGGTTGCATTCTTTTTGGGACGACTATCTCAACGCCTTTCAGTGTGAGACGCCGGATGCTGCGTTTAATTCGATGATCAACGTGCACAACCCACGGCAGTGCCATACCACGCTGAACTGGTCGCGCTATCTTTCGTTGTATCAGCTTGGTTATGGTGCTCGGGGTATCGGTTTTCGCGATTCGTCACAGGATGTGATGGGGGTGCTGGCAAGTGCGCCGAAGGAGGCAAAGGCATTACTGCGCAAATTGCTGAGTGTGCAAAATCCGAATGGATGTGCGATGCATCAATTCTTTCCATTAACGATGGAAGCTAATGAGGGCGACTCTCGCGAAGAAGGGAACAAGCGGGTGTACGGCGATGATCACCTCTGGGTAATTTTGGCCGTCTGTGCCTACGTTAAAGAAACTGCAGATTACGCATTTCTGGACGAGGCTATTACTTTCTATTCAAAAGCGCTTCCATTGCAGGAGCGAGAAGCTGGAACGGTACTTGAGCACTTAAAGCGCTCAGTCGCCTACACCAAGGCGCATGTGGGTCAACACGGGTTGCCACTCCTAGGCTTCGCTGATTGGAATGATACAGTGAACTTACACGGTGATGCGGAAAGTTTGTTTAATGCCAACCTCTATGGAGTGGCACTGCGTGAATTGATCGATTTATGTGAGTATCTAGGCAATGCTGATTCTGTGATTGCTTTGCAAGCGGACTGGAAGTCTATGCGTGATTCGGTGAATCAACATGCTTGGGATGGCGAATGGTATACTCGCTATTTCAAAGAAGACGGATCGCCGATGGGTTCAAAAGAAAATGCAGAAGGTAAGATTTTTGCCAATGGACAGTCCTGGCCAGTGATGTCTGGGTTTGCTACAAAAGAACGTGCAAAAACTGCATTGGAATCGGTGTATACACATTTAAATACCAAAAATGGGATTAAATTGAGTGGCCCTGGTTATACCAAATACGACCCTGAGAAGGGCGGGGTCAGTACCTATCCTCCTGGTGCGAAGGAAAATGGAGGTATCTTCCTGCATTCGAACCCGTGGATCATGATTGCGGAAACGATGCAGGGCAACGGCGATCGCGCGTTCCAATATTACTCCCAAATCAATCCAGCTTCCAAGAACGACTCTATTGAGTCGTATGAGATCGAGCCCTATTGCTACGCGCAGAATATTCTTGGCGATGAGCACTCACAATTTGGCCTTGGCCGCAATAGTTGGCTTTCCGGCACGGCGTCTTGGACCTATCAAGCCGCAACACAATACATTCTTGGTGTACGTCCATCGCACGGCGGATTGATAGTCGATCCCTGTATTCCAAAAGCGTGGGATGGGTTCTCAGTGGTACGGAAATTTCGTGGTGTGACTTATAGTATTCAGATCAAAAACCCAGATCACGTCTGCAAGGGTGTGGCGCAACTAATCGTAAATGGTTTGCCAATTGAAGGTGATACAGTGCCGTTTGCAGACTCTGGAACTGAAGTCAGCGTTGAGCTGATCATGGGTGAGCTCGCGGCAGTGCCTTCCTAATCAGATTGCGATTAGATCTGGTAGCAGAGCCTGATGTAATAGATTCAAGCATGGCGCTACTCTCGGCCTGTTTGCTTCCCAGGTTATGCTGCGAGTGTCGGCTGCTTGAGCTGCTTAGTCTGGTAGGCATCGCTTAGCCTTCGCCGAGTAGTTGGCGGGTGGTAACACTATCAGAATATTGTCTCCGACGATCTTGCAGTGCGTGTGAGCTTATCTGCTGCGCGGAGGAGTGGCTTGGCCTTTTCCACTCGCGATTCAGCCAAGCTCACGATCGCGCACTGCCTCGACACGTCGGCAGTTAGAACTGAACGCCAGCTTTCAGGCTGATGGTTCTGTTTTCAGTATAGTACGCAGTGCTGCCTCGATTGACCAAGTCGATCGCGTCAAAGAGATTATCCACGGTAATCTGGAAGTTATAAACTGGCGCGGTGCGACTTTTGTTAAAGAGCTTGCCACGCCAACCAGCAAATACCGAGGTTTCAAAGTGATCAGAGAGGTAGACTTTATGCTTCTTTGGCTGTTTGACCTCACCAGTAGCACCATCAGTGACCGGTAGGATGTCGGATCTACCATCGCGAAAGTCAATTCTGTTACGTTCTGGAAATTTAGGATTAGTATAGGCAATGTCTTCATAGAAGTTCCCTAGGAAAGACTTCGAGCGATATTTTCCACTTAGGCCACAATACCAGCCTTTTAATGCACCGTCTTTAAAGCTGTAACGTGCTGTGATGGTTGCACTGTGACGCGAGGTCCCCGGCACGGTGCTTCCGTCGTTGATACCTAGCGGTGATTCTGTGATTTCTGTATCTAAATAGGCATAGCCGAGGAAGAGTGAGAGGCTGGATGTGGGGTTGTAGTATATGTCAGCCTCATACCCTTTGCTTTCTACGGTGGTGCCCGCAACGTTCGCTCCAGCCTTCGAGAAATTGCCAGCGTCGTCTACTAGATTTGGATAGATCTCCCGCAGGACGATATCACTGAGTCGCCCAACGTCATTTTCTTTTTCGATCATAAAGCTCAAGATTTGTCCGTTGAGCTTGCCCTCTAATAAATCAAACTTGAAGCCATACTCGAAGCCTTTGCCGGTTTGAGGAGGCACAATGTCTCCTTCCGGGTTGATGCTAAATCCAGTGGGTGACTCAATCGACTCTGCATAATTAGCAAAGATAGCCCAACCAGGAGAGATCCAGAAAAGTGCGCCGATCGAGGGGCTGGCTTGGGTGTAATCCTCTTCTCTTTTGCTCGGGTTCGGAGCGCCGCCGACGTTGCCTGTCTTTATGTCAGAAAAACTAGACTGCACATTCATCGTATCAAAGCGCACGCCAACAAGCGTATGAAGTCGACTGCTCATGTAGCTACCTTGTATGGCCGTCCAGATTGCTTTTGTCTCAACAGTTGCGGATTCTTCGCGCTCTGGAAGGAAAGTTCCGATGCCATTTGCTTCGAATTGGTTTGAAGGAGTAGGATTACCAGTGAGGTTACTGGTTGTCGTTGTGTCAAAATAGTTATAACTGCCTGTCGAAAGTTGATAGTAATCCTTCGCAACTTGATTGCCCGGGAATGAATCACCTGAGTTCGCCACACCCTCGTAGACTAGTGTCTCCAGTTTGCTGAAACCATTGCGTCGGTCATAATCAAAGCCAAATAGAATCTGTTGTTTTGATTCTGCGATTTCCGTATTCCATGAGAGCGTGCTGCGCAGTGCACTGGTCTCATCACGACCCTCTTTCTGCTGCCAGACAGGTTTGATGTAGAGACGATCGCTATCCTCTGCATCAACGCCTCCCACTTCATCCGCCGCGGCCCTCACTCCTGCAAATTGAAGTGAACCGTAGAGATTCGCTCGGTCGGTGTTTTGAAGTAATTCAGTGTTTTGCTCTTCGCGCATCACTGCGACTTTTAACTGAAGGTCATCCGTAAACGCATGAGTGATGTCGCCAATAAAAAAGAATCCGTGCGTATTACGTTCTTCATCGGGTGAACTCAGCGTTCCAGAGTTTTCCACAGTAATGTCACTGTAGAGGTCTTTAATGTCCTGTTTGGAGTCGAGTTGAATGAGGATCGGTCGGGGCGAGTTGGTATTCAAATCAGGCCGCGTATTATAGTCAATATCACCAGCGTCGAAAATACTGCTAAGAAGGGCGTCGGGCAGGAAGTCAACGATGTCTGGGGTGGCGGGCAGGCCTTCGGGGATTCCGCTCATTCCAGATAACCCAGTTTTATCGATGTATGTGCCAGCAGGGTTGTTGCGGCGTTCATCAATCCCTTCCAAGTGGAGTCTGATTTGAGTTTTTTCGGTGGGTCGATAGGTGGCTTCCACGGTCAGACCGTTAAACTCCTTCTCCTTGAAATCTTGATTGAACTTACGCTCCTCATGAACGCCCATCACGCGCACGGCTAATTTATCATTGATCACCTGATTGTGATCAAAGGACATGCGGAAGAGGTCCTTATTGCTCACGCTAGTCTCGATCGAGCTTTTATCTTTATTGAGCTGTGCCGTTTTAGCCAGAAAGTTGACCTTGCCGCCTGGAGCGGCTTGCCCATACACCAGACTGTTCGCGCCACGTACTACCTCAGCACGATCAATATTGTATCCATCTTGTGAAATCTGACGCGGCATGAATTCGAAGAGTTGGAAATTAGAACGGAATCCACGAAAACGAATCGCGCGGTTAGTGAAGCCATCCTCCTCTGTGTCGGCACCAGCAATCAGACCTGCGATGTCATCAATTCCATAAAGATTCAAATCTTCGATCAAATCCTTATTCATCACCGAGATCGTCATCGGAGTATTTTTGATCATCTGATTGGTCCGAGTGCCTGCGAGGGAGTTCGCAGAATAATAGCCGCGGTCGCGTTCGGCTGAGACGACGAAGTCGGGCAGTGTGTAGTAATTCTCATCTTCAGATTCGTCGTCTGTAAAAGCTGGGGCAGCCATGCCAGATGTATCGTTGCTGTTGCCTGCCGAATCGCTCTCTGCGATGGGGATGGTGAATGCCGCTGTACCGTCTTCGGTGATTGCAGACGCTGCTTCTGGTTGAGCGACTGTCGATTCGGTTTCGTCTGCTGCGTGTGAGATGACGAGCCCAGTGAAGAGCATCAGTGTTGAACTGGCGGCGAGGTACTTAGTAAGCATGTTATTTTTTTAGAGGGGGGCTGTTGAGAAGGTATGTGCGTAGTTATTACGCGTCATTGTTACAGAGGTGGCTGATGGGGAAATTTCCAGTAATGCATAGACGTCGTAGTTATTATCACACTAGAAAATCATCAAATATAATAAGAGCAGGTGGGCTCACTCATCAACTGCGCAAAACCATGATCTTTAGCGGCGAGGTGTTGTAATTGTGCACTTTGCCAAAGAGTGTTGACTGCCTCTTACGGGTGGAGCCTATCAGTGACTACGATAGCACTGTTGGAAGCGCAGTGGCGACACAGTTTAGATCAACAAACCCTAAGCTTAAGCTGGCGGTGCCAATTTTTGATTGATCTTAATGGCGCTGAGTGCCACCACTTCCGGGTGGCTTATTCGCTCTCGTCGCTGCCGATTTCAGCGAAGCGCATGACCTCTTCAAGCGTGGTGGTACCACTTTTGATGTGCTCCCAGCCGCTTTGTTGCAGCGACCGCATGCCTTGTTGGATGGCCGTTTCGCGGATCGTGCGGGATGACTCGCGTTTGACAATATGCTCGTGGATCTCTTCGGACATGCGGAGAATTTCGAAGATCGCGACGCGGCCTCGGAAACCGAGCTTGCGACAGCGCTCGCAACCGACCGCTGCTTTGGCCTGGTTACCGAATTGTGCCTCGTTGCGATCAATACGCATCGTGGTGAGGCAGCTTTCAATGTGGTGCTGCTCGTAGTTGGCTGGTTGCGCACAATTGGGGCACAAGCGGCGCACGAGTCGTTGCGCGATGATCATTTCCACAGAGGAAGCGATCAGAAAGGGCTCGATGTCCATATCCGTCAAGCGAGTGAGTGCGCCTGGGGCATCGTTGGTGTGTAGCGTGCTGAGCACGAGGTGACCGGTCAGTGAGGCGCGGATCGCGATGTCGGCGGTCTCGCGGTCGCGGATTTCACCGACCATGATGACGTCCGGGTCTTGGCGCAATACAGCGCGTAATGAATGAGCAAATGTAAGGCCAATATCGGCATGGACTTGCGTCTGATTGACGCCAGGCACTTCGTATTCGACCGGATCTTCGACGGTGATGATGCGACGCTCGGGGCGATTGATCAGGCGAATGAATGCTGTGAGCGAAGTGGATTTACCGGAGCCTGTGGGGCCGGTAACGAGCACGATACCGTGCGGTGCGGCAAGTGTACGCGTGACTTTTCCTTCTTCCTCTTCGGTTAAGCCAAGCTCGCGCATCGAGAGTGGTTTCGACTTCTGGTTGAGGAGACGTAAGCTGACGCTCTCGCCGTACATCGTCGGGAAAGTGGAGATACGAATGTCGAGCTCGGTATCGCCTGCACCAAATGAGATGCGGCCGTCCTGCGGACGGCGCTTTTCGGAGATGTTGAGCTTCGCCATGATCTTGAGGCGCGAGATAATCGCGTCTTGAAAGCGGATCAAGTTGTCTGGAACGCGAATGGCAACTAGTTCGCCGTCGATACGATAGCGAATTTGCAGGGCATCACGGTGTGGCTCGAAGTGAATGTCGGTCGCGCGATCGCTAACCGCTTTTTGTACGACTTCGTTGACAAAGCGAATGACGGCGGCGTCCTCGTCTTCGTCCTCCTCTTGTTCCGCTTCATTGGTGGCGATGTCAGATTCATCGAGGCTGCCAGCGCCGACGCCGAAGCGTTGCGTGATAGTATTGATAACTTGTTCCGGATCGCCGAGGTGCCACTCCGGCTTGCGGCCACAGACTGCAAAAATCCAGCGATCCATTTGGTCATCAGGTGGCCATAGTGTGACCAGTGGAATCGGCGTATTTGCGCTAACAGGTGTGGCGTCGAATTCGTCGTCTTGTGCTGGTTTACGAACCGGCACGCACTGATACTCATGGATGAGACGTAAGGGCAGGGTGGCCGTGGGATTATCGATTAGTACGATTTCGTTGAGCACGGGGAGGTTCGCCATCTCCGCGATTTGAGCGACGAGCGCTCGAGTCGGACGGTTTTGTAGGGTCGCAATTTGGACGAGTCGCTCACCGCGAGGGAGTGCTTCGATCTCTTCGCGAGCATCTTCGCTGAGGTCACAGTAGAGTGGGGAGAGGTCCATTTTTTAAATAAACTAAAAAGTTGACGAAGCAAGAGGTGTGCGGAGGGGTGGGTCGGAACGATTTGTGCGCAAGGTGTGAGTGATGTGGATGCCCTTTAAGTCAGTGCAGGGACCAATAAAAAACTGGAAAATAATAGCGTCAAATTAATATAGAAAAGTACGAAATACAGGCATTGTTAACTATCATTCTTCAATCAGCAACTCATCGTTTTCCCAATAATCTTCGCCATAGTCGAAGAAAATCTCTCCACCGGCTTCAATCACACAGAGTGCTTCGAAACGAGCGCTCTTCCATCTGGAAGAGACAGTTAGAAACGCATTTGGCGCGTCGCTGTGATTGATGAAGCGTGTGTAGTTGGCCTTCGGGCCTTCGCCGACGATGATGTGCGAGTGGCAGACCCATAAAGCATAAGCAGAAAAAGGGCGATCGGGGTGATGGAATTCAGCCGAGTTGATCACCTCGCCAGTGTAATAGCCGATGGTATCTTCAGGCTCGAGGTGGACCTTAGAAAATAGGCCTTGGCCAGCGCCTTCGATGCCGGACGCTTTCACTTCAAAGTCGGATGCAGTCCATTTTTTAGGTTTAGGCATAAAGGATCAATGATGTTCTTATTGCGAAAGTACGACAAGGACAGATTTGACAAACTGAAAGACCGGACCAGCCCAGGTGAAAGTCCCATGATGAAATCGCAGCGCTACACATAAAAAAACCGAGCAGTTAAGCTCGGTTTTAAAAGTGGTGGTCGAAGGGGGACTTGAACCCCCACGCCCGAAGGCACGAGTCCCTTAAACTCGCGTGTCTGCCAATTCCACCATTCGACCAAAAATACTGCGCTTGCACGCGGTGAAGTTGGAAGGTGATAGGTGAGATTTTTGAGAGATCAACCAAATTTTTCAAAAAATATAAATTAGTTTAAAAAAGCGTACTCGCAGGCTTGAATGTTGAGGTTCTTTCCCTTACCACAATATCCCACCTTAATAATTATATACACGCGGCTGTTTTTTTCGGCCCGTTTCCCAGATAACGCTATGGCTGAAAAACCAGCAGATAAACCTCAAGAGTCCTCTAAAAAAGCACTCGATCTTAATACACTTTCCGGTCTCGATTTCGGTCCTTCATGGGCAGACGAGAATGCGAAGCGGCCATCCTTAAAGCAGTTCGACGCCCGTGGAGATTCTCGCGGTAAGGGTAAGCGCTCCGGCGGCGGTGGTTCGCGTGATCGCCGTGGCTCCAATAGTGGAGCACGTCCAAGCGGGCCTAGCGCTGGAGGTCGTCCACAGAGCGGTGGCCAAGGTCGTCCACAGGGCGGTGGCCAAGGTCGTCCACAGGGCGGTGGTGAAGGTCGCCGTCGAGATGATCGTCGTGGTGGGGGTCGTCCTGGGCATGCGGTGTTTAACCCGACAGTGAAGGTAGACATTTATCCGCAAGACGAAGCCTTCGAGGCATTGGTCAAGCGCCTGCGTGCAACTGTTCGCACTTACCAACTTTTTGAGATCGCGCATCTCTTGCTTGAGAAACCCGAGCGCTATGTCGTGGTGATTGAAAACAAAGCGAAAGCTGGCGAGAAACCTGCACCGCTGTTCTTCTCCGTTCCTGGGCATTTACCTTTCGAGACTGAGGAAGCTGCGATTAATCATGTATTGGGCAACCATCTCGACCTATTCTTCGATCTGGAAGAGATCGAAATCGAGGCACCTAAGGGCAATTTCCAGATGGTCAATCGCTGTTCGGTCACTGGTGATTTACTCGGACCACCGAATTACCACCTCTACCAAGAGGCGTTGAAACGCCACTATGCGGCTAAAATTACTGGTATGTCCTTCGATCGTTTTGTATCGAAGGTTGAGACCATCAAGGAGCAGGAGTCGATTGATGCATGGGTGGAGTCGATGAAAAAAGGTGCGCGTTATATACTTAAGGAGCGTCAAGAAGGTGAGCCTGAGTCACTCGAATCCCTCGAATCGGTACGTTTCTTCCTGTTGCAGCATCGTAAAGACAAGATCGTTAGCTCTGGCGAGACTATCCGTTTTGCTGGACGCGATATTGAGCGCTTGGCAAAGGGCGACATTCGTCGTTCGGTCGAAGCGTATGTGGAGCAGCAGCTGCATTTCCCACTTGATTCAGCGAACAACATTCGCGGTCGCTTACGTCGTCATAAATTTGCCGTCTATAAAAAAGGCTCAAAGGGCGTCTCTTTTGTCTGTGCGGTGAAACGTAAATTCCGCGATAGCAAGACAGTTTTCACACCTTCCATTCAAGGGCTGATTGAATTTGTAGAGAAGCATCCTAACACGCCTGCCTCAAAATTGCCTAAGCTGTATATTGATATTGATACGGAGAAACAGCAACCCGCCAAACTCGAAATGACCGAGGCTGAAATCGCAGCTGCAGCCGCGGTGGTAGAGGCTGCCAAACTTGCGGCTGCCGAAGCTGCCACAGCAGGCGAAGGCAGCGCTGAAGCGCCTGCCTTGCAAGCTGTCGAAACGCCCGCGCCTGCTCCAAACGCAGCTGCCTCAACTGAAGCGATGTCAAAGGTCGAACTCAGCGAAGACGAGCAGAAGCGCCTGAATCAGCTGATGCGTGATTTGCGTTGGTTAATTGTCGAAGGCTACGTCACCGAATACGGCGATGGTCGTCTGTTTGCAGCACCGCCGATGCCGGATGCGAAACCGAAGGAAGCGAAGAAGCCTGCTCCAAAGCAAGCGCAAGCTGAAGCTGTAAAAGCAGAGCCGGCGGCTGAATTGACTGCCGCTCCGGAGACAGTTGCCGTCACTGAAGTAGGCGCAGACTCAACAATCGAAGTGGCGAAAGTAGAACCGCAGGCTGAAGTAGCCGTTGAGGACGCCTCAGCAGCTCCTGAAGTTGACGAAGTGGTGAAGGCTTTTGCTGAAGTTGAGGCTGAAGTTGAGGCTGAAGTTGAGGCTGAAGTTGAGGCTGAAGTTGAGGCTGAAGTTGAGGCTGAAGTCGCTCCTGAAGTTGGGGCTACCGAAACTCCTGCAGAAGAGGCAACCGGCGAAGCAGGATCAAAAGCTTAGCTGCCCTTAAATTTGCGGGCATTCGGCGAGCGTTAGAGTTTTGCCGGGTGCTTGTTTTTTTGTCAGTGGAGTGCGCGTCTAGGTTCGTCTTTACGATGTTGATTTTAGGATCACTTAAAGCGAAGGTTTGGTAAAACGCTGGCGAGACACTAGTGTTAAGGACTCGCGGGCTCATTCAATCGTTTAGCCGTCGAGCTACAAGCTGAAGTCGACTTCCTTTTAGCGCGGTCCTTCCGTGGACGAGTTCATCATCTTGGGAAGGTCAAGAGACCTAGGGCGCGCGTCTAGCTTTGGCGCCTAGCTTTATTCTGCGTCGCGTTCAGCGATCGCCCGAGTGTAGAGGTCGCGGCTGATCCATGCGTCGGTGGCGGCGTAGCGGACTTGCTTGGGGTCGAGTTCCGGGCGAGCCCAGTTCGAGACTTGGGCGGCTTTACTGATGCGTCCTTGCATAAGTAGACCTGCGAGGGCTCGGAGGCCGCGGTTTTCATAACCTAGTTTGAGAGTAATGTCGGCAATCTCGACAAAGCCCCCGGGTTGAAAGTCTTCCATCTTACGCAGCTCTTTAACGTCGTCTTTGATTGCGACGCCGGTCTTGAAGATTGATTCTGACTCCAGGATCGGTAGCAGTGGAGCGAGTGTTTTTGTGACGCAGATACGAAATAAATAGACGCAATCAGAGCTGCCGAGCTGAATGAGTGCGGGAGGGTAGTAATCGCCTTTTTTAAAGGTAGGTCGAGTCTCGGTGTCGAAGCCGAGGACTGATTCACATTTGAGCTTTTCGACGGCTACAGTCATTTCCTCTATAGTATTGAGGATTTCGATACGTCCTTCCCAGTTGATGAGAGGAAGCTGGTTGATTTCGGCTTTAGAGATCTTGCGTGGCTCTGTTTTGGTTTGGTCGTTATTCTTAGGCATTTTATAGTGAGAGTCAGGTGACCCTGTAGTGTAAATTGACAGTATTTTATGCTTTAATGAACACGGGTTAGAAACTTAAAAATCATGGTGGACTTTTTAGTCTGAGTCAAAGCAAAGGGTGAGGCTGCGCAGGAGGTGGATGCTTGCCTGTGTGTTATCAGGGGCAACGATTACGTAATTCTAAATATAGATGCCAAACACCGACATTCCAACAAACGCTAGCCAGGTTAGGCCAATAGTGACGATTCGTGTGACGACTGTAATTTGAAGCGCGTCTGCCCAATCATGCGCCTCGGTAATGATCCGAATCATCATCAACATAATCAAAGAACTTAGAGCGATTTGAATTGGATTCAACAGGCTAATACCGAGGGTGATACGCAGAAGTATCCCGACGAATCCGACTGCGAGGCTAATCGGCAGCATCTGAGTGAGGTGGTAGCGGAAATCAGCCAATAGGAAAGTGATTCTCAGGACAATTAGAGTGATGACGATTTCAATGAGGAAAGCAATGAGGATGCCAAGCAGCGGATTTCTTTTCTGGGACTTTTTGTTGATGCTAAATTCTGCTCTGCCATCGTCGAGTGTGGCGGCGAAATCTTGGATTTTTTTGCCGTAATTGCCGTCAAAGTCTTCGATCTTGACTGAATAATCCTGGGAACTTTGGGTGATTGTGAGCTGTTTTCGTATCAGGGATCGTTCCAATACATTGCCGATTAATAAAGAGGTGTCTGCGTTGACAGATCGATCCGCTTCGTGGTTTGCAGTCGCCTCTGTTATGCTCGCTGCAGCAAACATGATGGGCTGATCTGATTGGTTTATAACCGCTGAGGGGTGACTCGCCTCGGTTTGGTTGACTTCCAAAAGTAAACTAAGCAGCGCGAGGATCGCGTAAAAAAGGGCTTTCATAGTAATAGTAATACAGGGTATATTTACATCGAAGGTACTGGGTGGGGGTAGGTCAACCTTGTAGACGCTCAATGCCACGATTATACCGTGGCTGAGATTAGGCGCTGCTGGTGAAGCCGAATACGTCGATTATACTCGGCACACAGTTCCTTTGCAGGTCCAAAACATTGTCATCTGCACGTACCTTACTGACTTGCAGCTTCTTCGCGGGCAGCTTTGGTCATGCGGACCACGTTGCGGACGGAGTTTTTCGTAATAACGTTGCCGCCAGTGCTACGGCCGCGCACTGCTAGATCGCGAAACAGGACTTCTTCTTCGCTCTTGCGTAGGCGTGGAGCGGGCTTGAGGTTGACCTTTACGGCGTCGGCTTCGCCGCCTTCGGTCGGGTAGCAAGAGATATAAAATACGCGTGATCCTGGCTTGCCTTTGGTAAGGTCGTATTCCTTATCGCGTGTCACGCCGCCGATGGTGAAGTGTTTGGCAACTGTCGGCCCGGTGCGGCCATCGCGGTATACCATGCAATAGGTGAGGGCGTTGGGTTCGGTGCGGTTGTAGATGTCGATGTGCAGGATATTCTTACCATAAAAAGCCTTATCGCTGACTTTGGAGACGATCAGCTTGCCTTCTTGATTGATTGATAGGAGGTCGCTGAGGTTGGAGCACTTGCAGACGGCTTCGTCTTTCTTCATACTGGTGCCTGCAAAGCCTTCCTTGCGGTCGACATAGAGGGTCTCGTTGGCGATGACGACTTCGTGCGCGAGGACCTTTTTGAACGAGGCCAGTTCGGTCTTACGTTCGCGGCCTTTGCCGTATTTTTTAATCAACTCTTTGAACCAGCGAATAGTATATTTGGTGAGTTGCTTGAGGTGGCGATGCACTTCCTCGATGCCACCTTCGAGGCCTTTGATCAGCTCGTCAGCACGGATGGCGTCGAACTTCGAAATACGCTTAATTTTGATTTCGAGCAGCCGTAGAACGTCGTCGCGCGTGACTGCGCGCTTAAAGATTTTTTTGTAAGGCTTGAGGCCGACATCGACCGTTTCGATCACGGCTTCCCAAGTTTCTTCTTCTTCGATGCGGCGGTAGATACGTTTTTCGATGAAGATTTTCTCAAGTGAAGAGAAATGCCACTTCTCTTCGAGTTCACTGAGTTCGATTTCGAGCTCGAGTTTGAGCAGCTCGCGGGTTTTTTCGGTGGCTAGGTAGAGGAGATCGAGTGCGGAGTAGAAGTTGGGCTTGTCGTTCTCGATCACGCAGATGTTGGTCGAGACTGAGACTTCGCAATCGGTAAAGGCATAGAGCCCTTGTTCAGCGGTCTGAGCGTCCATGCCGGCGGGCAAATAGACGAGGATCTCGACCACGTCGGCAGTGTTGTCCTCGACTCGCTGAATCTTGATCTTACCTTTTTCGTTGGCTGAGATGATTGAGTCGATCAGCGAGGTGGTAGTCTTGCTGAATGGTAGTTCGGTGATGGCGAGTAGATTCTTCTTACGCGCTTCAATGCGGGCGCGGCATTTGACGCGGCCACCGCGTTTGCCGTTATTATATTCGGAGACGTCAGCGATCCCGCCAGTCGGGAAGTCGGGGACGATTTCTGGCGTTTCTTTGCGCAGAAAGGAGATACAGCCTTCAAGCAGCTCGATGAAATTATGCGGCAGGATCTTACAAGAGAGGCCTACGGCGATGCCTTCTGCGCCTTGTGCCAACAATAGTGGGAATTTGACTGGTTGAGTCTCGGGCTCTTTGTTGCGGCCGTCGTACGAGGAGAGCCAGTTAGTCGTCTTTGGATTGAACACCACTTCAAGGGCGAATTTGGACAGGCGTGCTTCGATGTAGCGAGCGGCCGCAGCAGAGTCGCCGGTCAGGGTGTTACCCCAGTTGCCCTGCATGTCGATCAGTAGCTCTTTCTGGCCCAGTTGTACCATGGCGTCGCCGATCGAGGCATCACCATGTGGGTGGTATTTCATGGTGTTACCAATGACGTTGGCTACCTTGTTGTAGCGGCCGTCTTCCAACTCGCGCATGGAGTGAAGGATGCGGCGCTGCACCGGTTTGAGGCCATCGTTGGCGTGCGGCACGGCGCGCTCAAGGATGACGTAGCTGGCGTAATCGAGGAACCACTCGCTGAACATATCGTCGACGTGGCCGGAATCTGGTTTGTCCTCAAAGACGTCTGCGAGCTCGGTGGCGTCGGTCATCGGCTCGCTGTTGATGCCCTCAGCAGGTACATCGAGCGGGAATTCTAAATTGTCGTCGTCTGCGGGCTTTTTATTACGAGGCATGCTTGGAAAGCTGAAAGTGGAGTCTGTCGAAGAGTTGAGCTTCGATCAATTCATCGTTTCAGAGATGGAGACAGATGGGCGCGGATCAAGAGTGAAGTGTCGGTTTGCTGTTTTTTGAGGTTATTTTTTTGAGAAATATCCCCTAGATTAGTCGGAATATATCTAAGGGCGGGGTGTGTTGATCGCGAGTTACTTATTTTAGCGGCAAGGCAGTCGGCCGCACGCGTGCAAGTCATTGCCGCTATAAAAAGGTGGGATAGTTATTTTATCTTTTTGCTTATTAGACGTATACAATTAGGTTGGTCATTAATATGCCCGTAAATGATGTGCCGAAGACCACGCATAAGGCCCTTTTAAAATGGGCCGAAAAAATGATATCGCTTTGCGAACCCGCAGCCGTTCATTGGTGTGATGGTTCGCAGGACGAAGCCAATCGCCTCTTCGCCGCGATGGTGCAGCGGGGGATGTGCGTGTCGCTCAATGAGCAGAAGCGCCCGAACAGTTACCTATTTCGCTCCGACCCAAACGATGTAGCACGTGTCGAATCAAAGACGTTTATTTGTTCGCAGAACAAGGACGACGCAGGCCCGACTAATAATTGGCAAGATCCGCGTAAGATGCGGCGTAAGATGAAGCAGCTCTTCAAGGGCAGCATGCACGGGCGCACGATGTATATTATCCCCTTCAGTATGGGGCCAGTTGGAGGGCCGATCTCGAAAATTGGTGTCGAAATTACCGATTCGCCCTATGTGGTGGTGAATATGCGAATCATGGCGCGGATTGGCGATGCGGTCCTCAAAGTGTTGGGTAACGACGGCTTTTTCGTACCTTGTCTACACTCAGTCGGTTGCCCGCTTGATGAAGGCGTGGCCGATGTGCCGTGGCCTTGTAACCCCAAGGACACGCATATCGTACATTTCCCCGAAGAGCGCACGATCGTCTCTTACGGTTCTGGTTATGGCGGTAATGCTTTGCTGGGCAAGAAGTGCCTTGCGCTACGCATCGCTTCAACCATGGCCCGCGATGAGGGCTGGATGGCCGAACACATGCTGATTCTCGGCGTCGAAGAACCGGATGGGCGTAAGACCTATGTCACCGCCGCATTCCCGAGTGCTTGTGGTAAGACGAATTTTGCGATGATCATTCCGCCCACAGAAATGGAGGGTTACAAAGTGACCTGCGTGGGTGATGACATTGCTTGGATTAAGCCAGGACCCGGTGGTTTCCTCCATGCGATCAATCCCGAAGCTGGTTTCTTTGGCGTGGCACCGGGGACTTCCTATGCGACCAATCCGAGCGCGATGGCCTCCTGCAGTAAGGACAGCATCTTTACCAATGTCGCGCTGACGGACGATGGCGATGTCTGGTGGGAGGGCATGACGGAGCAAGCGCCGCCGCATTTGATCGACTGGCAGGGCCAAGATTGGACGCCGGATAGCGCCACGCCTTCCTCACACCCGAATAGTCGTTTCACTGCACCTGCAGCCAATTGCCCCGTGATCGATCCCGATTGGGAAAAGCCCGAGGGTGTGCGTATTCATGCGATGGTGTTTGGTGGTCGCCGCATGCGCGATGTGCCACTGGTCACGCAAGCCTTTAACTGGGGGCATGGCGTTTATCTTGGCGCCACGATCAGCTCTGAAATGACTGCGGCTGCCGAAGGCACGATGGGTGCGCTACGTCGTGATCCGATGGCGATGCTACCTTTTTGCGGCTATCATATGGGCGATTACTTCCGCCACTGGTTCAAGATGCAGCGCGGCCTAACGGAGACGCCACTGGTGTTTAACGTCAATTGGTTCCGCAAAGATGCCGCGGGCAACTGGCTCTGGCCTGGGTTTGGCGAAAACATGCGGCCGCTGCGCTGGATTATCGAACGGGCAACGGGGCGCACTGGCGCCAAAGAGACGCCTATTGGCTGGATGCCGCGTTACCAAGATCTTGATTGGCGCGGCATGGATGACTTCAGTGAGACGGACTTCGACAAGTTGATGCATATCGACCGCGAGCGCTTGAAGATGCAGACGTTGCAGCATGAAGAGCTGTTCCTCAAACTCTTTGAGCACCTGCCGAAGGAGATGATCTTCGAGCGCGAGCTGCTTATCTCACGCTTATAGTAATTTGCTGCCTTAGCATCGAACAATGTCAACGAATCTGCCGAATGAAAATCCTGTGGGTTGCAGTTTTTGGGTATTGGCAGTTGGGGTAAGTTACCTGTCACCGAGGAGCTTTTCCAGCCACGACTTATAGTTTACTGCTCGGTCGAAAGCATCCTTGAGAATCGACTATTCGAGAATCGGCGTAACGCCTTTCTTGAGTAAAATATTGCCGTATTTGGCAGTCTCACCGGTCATCACGACGGCGAAGGCAGTTTCGGCACGTGCGTAAAATTCGAAACGATCGATGCGTGCGATCGCGGGAGTGGACGCTGCGTGCTTGTCGATCGCGGCGCGAAAGCAGCTCTCAACGCTCGGGTCAAGCGTATCGCCTTCAACGGCTGCCATCATTACCAGCGGATCAGGCACATAGGCGTCGAGCTCCAGTAACGGTAGGATCGCTTCCAGTAGCGCGGGGATCTTTAGACCATCCGCGCGGATGACGTTGTCATTGCAGGAATCCGCAGGAAAGTGTGCATCGGCCAGAATGATTTCGTCGCCGTGGCCCATGGTTGCGAGTGTGGCGAGTAGTTCAGGTGAGATCAGTGGTGAGATTCCTTTGAGCATAATGAGAGGGGAGAGAGACCTGAGAGGGGAGACTTGAGAGGGATTATTTTAGATAAAAAACTCCCGTGCTGTTTGAGCAACACGGGAGTTGGATTAAAAACGTTTATTTGTACAGCGGGCCGTACGACTCACAGGCGCGGAAGTCGGCGCCTTCCAGATCGGCGGTGCCAAACGCGCGCCAAGCACTTGGGCGGAACACGCGCGCTTCCTCCACATTGTGCATGTAGACCGGAATACGTAGCATCGCCGCGAGCGTGATGTAGAGGTTGCCGACGTGGCCGGCAGTCATCACGCAGTGATTGGCACCCCAGTTGTTCATTACTTCATAAGTCGAGCTGAATGCGCCCTTGCCTGTCAGGCGCGGTGCGAACCATGTGGTCGGCCAGCTTGGGTTGGTGCGCTCATCCAGTGCGTCGTGCACGTTTTCAGGCAGCTCGACGGTCCACCCTTCCGCGATTTGTAGACATGGCCCCAGACCTGCAGCGAGGTTGAGTCGAATCATGGTCGCCTGCATGCCTCCTTTGGTCTTGAAGCGTGTGCTCATGCCGCCACCTGGAAAGTATTCTGTAATGGAAGGGTGCCATGTGGTGTTTTTGAGACTGGCATCGGCTTCCTCGTCGGTGATTTCCCAGAAGGGTTTCATCGTGGGATTACCATCGGCATCTGTCTGATCGCCGGTGCCATCGAGTGCCGCAGGGCCAGAGTTGATCAAGTGGAGCAGGCCGTCGGCGCCATCGCCTTCCAGCTTGTAGCCGTCTGCAACACGTGCCACTGCATCGGGGCTCCAGTAGGTACGCAGGTCAGCAAAGATCTGTGCGCTGTTGGTCAAGAGTTGACCGAAGAGCATGCCAGCGCCGTTGAGCGCGTCATTCTCAGTCGCGAGAATATAAGGCGGGCGTTTGCCGTTCCAATCAAAGGATGTGTTGAGGATCGCCTCCATGAAGTCACCGTTTGGAAAGTGATCAGTCCATTGGCGTTGGCCTTGGAAGCCTGCGGCGATGGCATTGTGGCCTTGCGCTTGTTCGCCGTAGCCGAGTTTAGCGAGCTCGTCATTGCCGACCATCAAGTCGCGGGCGATGAGTGCCATTTTGACCGAATCGGTCCACTCAGAGTCAAGCTGTTCACGGCTACGCAGGGTATCGGCGCTGTTATAATCTTTGCCTTCTGGGCAGTTGTCTTTGACCCATGCGAGGGCCTTATCAAATTCAGCTTGGTCGTAGATTCCTTTGCGCATACGGCCAACAAATTCGGTCATGTCGATCGCTTCGACACGCATGCCAAGTGTGCGCTCCCAGAAGGACGAGTCGACTACGGAGCCAGCAATACCCATCGATGTACCACCCATCGAAAGATAGGATTTACCGCGCATGAAGCCAACTGCCAGCCCAGCACGCGCGAAATTTAGCAGCTTTTCAACAACGTCTTCCGGCATTGTTTCGTCGCCCGCTTCTTGCACATCTTTGCCATAAATACCGAAGGCTGGGATGCCTTTTTGTGTGTGTCCAGCGAGTGCCGCTGCGAGATAAACAGCGCCAGGTCGCTCGGTGCCGTTAAAGCCCCAGATCGCTTTAGGGCGATGTGGATCCATATCCATCGTCTCAGAACCATAGCACCAACAAGGAGTTACAGTAAGGCTTAAGCCGACGCCTTCGCGTTGGAATTTTGTTTCACAGGCAGCTGCTTCGCGCACGCCGCCAATGTTGCTATCCGCGATCACGCACTCGACTGGGCTGCCGTCTGGATTGCGAAGCTCTTTGCTGTAGAGCGCTGCCACGCGCTTAGCCATATTCATGGTGATCTCGTCGAGCGATTCACGCACGCCACCGAGGCGACCATCAATCGTTGGGCGAATACCGATTTTGGGAAAAGTGAAGGGATAGTTATTCATAGCCTAAATTATAGCCTATATCACGCTTGCTTGTTAGAGATATTCCTGACTTGATATGGATATTATTGAACAGTTAATTGCTGGTAGAATCCACATGAAAACATTTCCCTTAGAGTTATCGCCGCTAGTTCGACAGGGCCGTTATGCAAACTTTTCAAGAATGGCGGACGCGGCTGGTCAGGTGTTCATGGCAGGCTATGAGGAGTGCACGCCGGATTACTTTATTGAACGAAGCGATTTTCCTTTTTGGACTTTGGAAGTGGTCGTCGGCGGGCACGGATTTTTTCGAGAGGGGCGGCAGTTACGGCGCTTGCGGCATGGATCGGTATTTACCCATGGGCCCGGCGTGGTGCAGCATTTCGGCAATGAAGCCGAGCGGCCATTTCGTAAGTATTTTTTTGTGCGCGGGGGGGGCAGTTTCCCGCAAGCGTGGCATGCCGTTGGGCTTCGACCTGGAGGCATGCTGCAGTTGGGTGAGGTGGCGTCGCTGGTTGGGGTGTTGGATAAGATTGTCGACGAAGGTCAGCACAGTGATGCGCAGACGGGGCAGGTAGTGGATGGGCTAGAAGCAGTGTTGCTAGCGATGATTGCCCGGCATCAAGGCTCGGCTAGTGGCGAGAAATCGGCTTCGCGGGTGGTTTATGATTTAGCGATGGAGATACTACTACGTGAATATAGGAACTTGCATGCGCTATCGGATCTGGCCCACCGCTCTGGTTATAGCAGTGAATACCTCTGTCGGATCTTTAAAAAATATCATGGTGATTCGCCGTATCAAGTACTCTTGCACCGCAAGATGAGCGCCGCGTGGCTGTTGCTGCGCGACGGCCAACTTCAAGTTGGCGCGGTCGGGCGTGAGCTCGGTTACGAAGATCCGCTGCATTTCTCACGAGTGTTTCGTAAGATCATGGGCTGCGCACCTAGTTCAGTTGGCGCTGGCCAGCAGTAACTCTGACACACCAAAACGTCTGATGTTAATTCGGCAGTGGAGGCAGCATCGTTGGATTGACTGCAGTGACCTGAGCAAACAGTTTGTTTAATCCAAGTATCACACTTCTTTATGGTATATAATGAGTGACATGCGCCACGGCCAGAGCGCTTCTGGTAGTTGAGCTTATTAATTAAGAGATCCAATTGCCTGCTTATATGAGACCATACACTGAAGAGCTTTATTTTGCTGGTGGCTGCTTATGGGGCGTTCAGGAGTTTTTTCGGCACGTCCCTGGGGTGGTGGCAACCGAAGCAGGTCGAGCCAATGGTGCGACCGATCAGAGGCACGGCGACTACGATGGCTATGCCGAATGTGTGCGCACCCAGTTCGATCCAGAGCAGGTATCGGTTGAGCAATTAATCGAGGCTTTGTTTGAAATTATTGATCCTTACAGCATGAATCAACAGGGCGCTGATGTAGGAGCGCACTACCGGACTGGGGTGTATAGCGAGGATCCAAGCCATCTGCGCAGGGCGAACGAGTGGATCTCTTCGAGGGCAGACGCGTCGCGGGTCGTGGTCGAAGTGATGCCTCTAACAAACTACGTTAAAAGCGCTGCCGCGCATCAGGATCGACTGACGCGGCGCCCTGATGACTACTGTCATATCCCTAAAGAATTGTTGTACCGGTATCGAAAACCGACATCTGATAAAAATAAGCGTTAGCGCCACCAGTGTGGTTGGGGCCTCTTTAGTGTGCAAGGGTGTGCCCGTTCAGGAGGAGGTGGTGACCGACTACCCATTTAGAGAGACGGTTCAAATCGTGCTCACGGCTACATCAATCTGAGGATAACAGAGTCCCCGACGGTCTGATTCTAGGCTTCGGTATGCGATCCCTATATTAAAGCATCTTACTGAATCATTAAATCTCAAATTGCTGATGATGAATCGTCGTACTAAAAAATTTATTAGGTTAAATTTTGAAGCAAAGTTAAAGTGAATCAGGAGCAATGATTGGTTAGATTCTTTAATAGAGCCTCAGCCTCATTTATTTTTTGATTTGTTTCTTCTCTATTTAAATCTGAATCAATTTCGATTTTAACAGATTTAAATGTAACTTTAGCGAAGGGTAGCGGATATAAAAATTTATCCCACAAGGGCTTTATTCGTATACCCTTATAGTTCGGACTTATGAGATAAAGTGGGACATTTGTTTTTTTAGCCAAGATAACCGCTCCGGCTTTCATTTTATGGCGAGGTCCTCTAGATCCATCTGGAGTTATAAGAACAATCTTTCCGTTTTTGACCTCTTCAATCAGCTCTTTTAAAGCCGTCTTTCCTCTTGAACCAGATGAGCCATAGACAATTTTATATCCCCATGAACTCAAAACTTTAGCGAGAGAAGAACCAACGTGATTCTTAGATGTAAGAATTACTGAGTTGCTGTGTTTCATGAAATCTAGAACAGGTAACATTTCATCATGAAACACCGCGATTACGCAAGGGCTGCTAACATTAATCGAGTTATTGTAACGCAATGTACTTTTTATGCAAAAAAGTATCCGTATTGTGAATGAAAGGAATCCTCTTAATAATAATCTAGAAAATCTGGCTTCTTGGAGCATAATTTGTTTCAAAACTAACAGCGAGATAAGTCAATGTAATCTAATTAGGATCAGGCTATAATAAAGCGCTCGAAGGGGATTAAATGAATGGCGAAAGAAACAGAGATTAAGTCCTACTTTGCTTTATGACTCTTCGAAAATCACGCTCTTTATACTCTCTCCTTAATGAATCCTTCAAGGGGGCTGCAGCTTGCCTGAGTTTGGAACCCTTGTGTACTGTTGGGCGACCCGGGTGATTGTGCGGCTGCTGGATGCATCTAGTCCACCAATATGAAACCGCGCTACTCCGGCATCTTGAAGCGATAGAACCGAGTCCCTGTGGGAGCATTCACCTGAATAGTTCTCACTGATGTAGTCGCACTTGACCAATCATGGATGTCATCGGTCTCTTCAAGGGCCATTGTGATGTCGGCTATCCCGGCTGATACTGCAATCATTGTGGAGCCAATTCTGACGTCTTTTACTTCCTCCATCGTCAGGCGAGTATCACGTTCTGCAACGACTGTGTTGTAGGCAACTTGTGTGTATAAATTTGAAGCCTCAGCGACTGTTGAAGAATTTATAACGGTAAAGCCATGATATGACGCTCCGTCACCTCCAAATGTTGCAATATTTTCATGAGAAATAAATGCGTAAGATGGGTCGGGGAGTTCAGTGAAGACATTAGTGCCAAGAGCCGGAGCAGATCCATTAAAGCCTACATACCTTAAACTGCGATTGTCCTTGAAGGCTCCATTGCCGATCGAAGAAACACTGCCTGATATAGTGACTCGGGTTAGGCCAGTGCAATTAGAGAAAGTACCCACAGTAATTGAAGTGACGCCCTCTGGAATAGTGATACTAGTCAGGCCGCTGTTGTTGGAGAATGCTCCATCAGCGATGAGCTTGACTGGCTTGCTTTCAACTTCGGATGGTAGAGATAGGTCTCCACTGACACTACTGCCATTGATTAAGAAGGCATAGCTGTCTGAAAGCAAATATTGTAGCCCACCAATATCAGAAAATGTTAGATTTGTTCTCTCGAAAGCAATAGACCCAATCGAGGTGACACCGTCTGGAATAGTGATACTAGTGAGGTCGGTGCAGCCTTGGAAAGCACCAGCCCCGATGCTGTTGAAGCCCTCTGGGATAGTGATACTAGTCAGGCCCGTACAGCCAGCGAAAGTAGCAATCCCAATCGAAGTCACGCCGCCTGAAATAATGATATTAGTCAGGCCAGTGCAGTTAGAGAAAGCAAAATTTCCAATCGAAGTGACGCCGCCTGGAATTATGATACTAGTTAGGCCAGTGCAGTTATAGAAAGCACGAGTACCGATGCTGGTCACGCTGCTTGAGATAGTGATACTGGCCAGGTCAGTGCAGTTAGAGAAAGCACTATTCCCAATGCTGATGACGCTGTCAGGAATAGTGATACTCCTTAGGCTAGAGCAGTTATCGAAAGCACTAGTACCTATCGAGGTCACGCTGTCAGGAATAGTGATGCTAGTTAGGCCAGAGCAGCCAACGAAAGTAGCAACACTGATCGAAGTCATGCCGCCTGGAATCGTAATGCTAGTTAGGCCAGTGCAGTTATCGAAAGCCCGATACCCAATTGTAGTCACGCTGTCTGGAATAGTGATACTAGTCAGCCCAATGCAGTTATCAAAAGCAAGATTTCCAATCAATATGAGGCCCCTTGGAATTGCGATACTAGTCAGGGCCGTGTTGTAATAGAATGCTCCATCTGCGATCAGTTTAACTGGCTTGCTATCAATATCGGTTGGTAGAGACAGGACTCCAACGGCACTACTGCCATTGATTAAAAAAGCATAACTGTTTGAAAGCAAATACTGTAGTCCAGAAAAATAAGAAAATGTTAGATTCGTTCCCTTGAATGCATTATACCCGATGCTGGTCACGCTGTCGGGTATGGTGATGCTGGTCAGTCCAGTGCAGTTAGAGAAAGCATTATTCCCAATCGAGGTCACACCATCTGGGATCGTGACACTAGAAAGGTCAGAGCAGTTATAGAAAGCAATAGACCCAATCGAAGTCACGCCGTCTGGAATAATGATACTAGTCAGTCCAGTGCAGTCTTGGAAAGCGCTAGACTCAATCGAGTTCACGCTGTCCGGAATAGTTATATTAGTCAGGTCAGTACAGCCAGCGAAAGTAGCAGTCCCGATTGAAGTCACGCCATCTAGTATAGTAATATTAGTCAGCCCAGTGCAGTTAGAGAAAGCACTAGTCCCAATCGAGGTGACACCGCCTGGAATAGTGACACTCGTCAGTTCAGTACAGTTAGAGAAAGCACTAGTCCCAATCGAGGTGACACCGTCTGGTATGGTGATGCTAGTAAGGCCAGTGCAGTCAGAGAAAGCATCATCCCCAATCGAGGTGATGCCGTCTGGAATAGTGATATTAGTCAGGCTAGTACAGTCTCGGAAAGCACTAGTCTCAATCGAGGTCACAGGTAAGCCGTAGTGCATACTAGGGATTTCCAAAGAACCAGTAGCTGAGGAGGCGCAATTAGTTACGCTGTAATTAGTGCCTCCATTCCTCAGCGTAAAGCTGAGGTCGTCCACAGACGCAGCTTGTAAGAAAGCGTGTAGTAGAGGCAACAATAGCAGACACTTAACTTTCATACTTTTTTATAATTAAAATCCCTATAAATTCCAATAATTAAAAGGAGAATCCCGCCAAAGAAGCTAGGGGCCGGCAACCAACGAGAGCGGGTCACCGCAGAGAAAGCAGGAGGCACAAAAAAGCCCCTATTTCTAGGGGCCTTAAAATGGTGGAGGTGGCGGGAGTCGA
>Ga0209713_10000015_pt1 | contig 129475 bp, 112 predicted proteins | sample ArcOceMetagenome_3_FD_187444 | JGI IMG/M metagenome (GOLD analysis project Ga0209713, IMG submission 187444) | Marine eukaryotic phytoplankton communities from Arctic Ocean - Arctic Ocean- Svalbard ARC20M Metagenome (SPAdes) (version 2) | ecosystem: Environmental > Aquatic > Marine > Oceanic...
GCATGCATGTGATCGACGCCGCGATGACCTCGCACGTCCTCCCAAGTAATGACGATCCGCGAAAGATCGGGCTCGACTGCATAGCGAATGAAGTGGGTGGAATAGTCAGCGAACGAAAATTGAGCGCTGAGTATGCAAAGAAGAGTGAGCAGAAGAAAGCGCATGGGGTTGGGAGACTTGAGGGATTTGATGTACGAAAGTGGGAAGGTTTTAAGGTATTGAGGTGGGAAGGTATTGTAGCCAAGAGCCTAGGACAAAAGCCGTCCAAGGGGGCGCATGATTGACAATAAAATGACCAAAGCATGCGTCGCTGGCTGGCGTGCTGGATTCGGTGCAGTGCGGAAAATGCACTTCAAGACTGGTACTGATCCGGATGCGGCGTGGCAGTGAGAATACAAATGGCCGGAGGAGGGACCGCTGAAGCGGGTTTGGCAGTTGTATCTTGCTAGTAAAATGAGGGCTGCCTGCAGCGGGGGCTGCTTTTGCAAGGCAATGAGCGTTGCCTAAAAGACGAAGCCAATGCCACCACTCAGGCGGTCACCGTTGCCGTGGTCTGGCGCGTGCCGGTTGACGTCGGAGATAAAGTCGTGCTTCCACTCGATGCGGATGTGGGTGTGGTCATTCCAGCGCCAGTAGAGTGCGGGGCCGGCGGAGAGTGACATGGCGTGATCAGCGTCCCATTTGAAGTCGCTTTCCCAGAGCAGCTGCATGTTGTCTCTGGCATTCCAACCGATGTCGAGTGACCAACTCCACTCGGCCGGTTTGGGATTTTCAAACACCCAGGCGCTTGCGCTGGTGGCTAGGAACAAGTAATACGTCTCGGTCTCGTAGCCGACTGAGATGCCAGTGCCCCAGACTCGGTCGGCGACTTGGTAGCTGCTGTCCTTGCGGCCGAGTGGTACTCGCAGTTGTGGAGCTACGGTCCAGTTGCCGCTGCGGGTGGCTAAGTTGAAGTAGTGCTTTAAGGGCAGTGCTACGGTTAGGTCGCCTAAGCCTTGGTCCTGCTGTACGATTTTGTCTCCATTGGTATCTAGCAGCTCACGCCGCGCATCAATGACATAGGGCAGTTTGAATGTAAGTCGGATCGATCGGTGCCAGGTGTAGACGCCTTGCAGGTGGACTTGGCTGATGTCTTCGCTGAAGCCATCGCCCACCACATCCTTGCCCTGCTTTAAATCACTGCGGTGAATTGTATCTGCGAGCATTTGGACGCCGTAGCCGCCGTTCCAGCGTGGCATCATGTTCATAATCGGCTGGTCTGCTGTCAGCGGTGGGAGCGCGGCGATGAGTAGGGCGCTGCTGAGCAGGCATGGTTTAAGGCGTTGCATCTGGAGTTATTCTGCCTGGCTGAACAGGCGCATGTCGACTGACTGGCCATTCCACTGGTAGTAATATTCTGGGTCGTAGCCTGCATTGTAAACCGCATTGCGGACCGCATCGATATTGGTCACTGTGTCTGGTTCGAAGGCGACGACGAGTAGCTGTTTAGAGGCATCCATGAGGACGCCTTTGTCGAACTGACTCTGGTCGACGCTGTCGAGTTTCTTGAGGTGGATGCGTAGCCCGATACCACAGGAACTACAGACGAAGCCTTTTGCATAAATTGCTAGCTGATTGGGCTGATTCTTTAGGTACTCTTGAGCAGCCTGCATGCGCAGTTCTGGCGTCGTTGCCTTAAATTGTGGACGGGCGTCCATCGGCGCTGAGGTCATTGCTGCAAGGATTAGAATGGATAAAAACCGTTTCATGGGATGGCGAAGTCTACTATGTATGCAATTACGCTTAGTTAAAAAACCAACGTATTGAAGACCGCTGACATGATTAAATTTTTAATACTTTTTTTTGCCTTGGTCAACGTAATTTTGCTCATTGCGGTGAATCCTTTTTTTACATGCTTGGGTGTCCTTGATCGGTGGCAAAAACTGGCAGAGACTGCAGTTCCTGTGATTGATCCAAGGCGTACTTTGTGGTGTACTTGTAAAGACATCCGACGCCTTTTTGAACGAATGCATGCAAGCGGCGGCCGACAAAATTATTTGATCGACTGGGCGTTTAAGCGCAGCGAAGAATCTAAGCGTTAAGTCAAGTTGGCTAATGCATTTCCGACCAGTGACAAACCCTAGGAGTAGTGGTTTTAAATTGCAAAGGATACTGTCGCTCGTCAGTATAAATGTAATGTTGCGATTTTTGACTATCTTTATATCAATCGTACTTTTAGGTAACGCTAGGGCTGAGACATTTGGTCTATATACCTATAGCATCAATTGGGACAACGAGACGGTGACGATTACAGATTATCCGATTAGCGTTACTGGTGATCTTATAATCCCAAACACTATTGATGGACGCAGCGTGACTAGTATCGGAACTTATGCATTTTATAACTGCAGCAGCCTAGCGAACGTCATCCTCCCCGACAGCGTCACCAGCATTGAATCTAGCGCATTCTATAACTGCAGTAGTCTGACGAGCCTCCTCATCCCCAACAGCGTCACCCGCATCGAATCTAGGGCATTCTACAATTGCAGCAGTCTAACGAGTATCACCCTCTCCGACAGCGTCACCCGTATCGAGTCTTTCGTATTTTATAACTGCAGTAATTTGACGAAAATCATCATCCCTGGCAGCGTCACGCACATTGAATCTAGCGCATTCTATAACTGTAGCAGCCTGACGAGCCTCCTCATCCCCAGCAGCGTCACCCGCATCGCATCTAGCGCATTTTATAGCTGCAGCAGTCTAACGAGCATTACCATTCCCAATAGTGTCACTCGCATCGAATCTAGCGCATTCTATAACTGCAGTAGCCTTACGAGCATCATTATTTCTAAAAACGTCACCCGTATCGAATCTAGCGTATTTTATAACTGTAGTAGTCTGATTAGAATCACCATTCCCGACGGGGTCACCAGCATAGAAGCTAGGGCATTCTATAACTGCAACAGCCTAGTGAGTATCCACATCCCCAACAGTGTCACTAGCATCGAATCTAGCGCATTCTGTAACTGCAGTAGTTTATCGCGAATCACTATTCCCGACAGCGTCACTAATATCAAGGATGGCGCATTTCAGAACTGTAGTAGCTTAACGAGAATCCTCATCCCCAACAGTGTCATCAGTATCGGGGATGGCGCATTCCAGAGTTGTATTAGCCTGTCGAGTATCATCATTGGCAACAGCGTCAACAGGATCGGGGATTACGCATTCCAGAGTTGCAGTAATCTAGTCGCCATTATCTTTGAAGGACCCCCTCCTGCGTTTGATCTCAATACATTAATCGCTACAAGTACAGAACCGACCCTATATTATAAGTCCTACCCAGAAGCTTATGAAGTCTACAAAGAAAGCTACCACCTTCCACTGGTCTACCTAGGTCCGCCCAGTATTAAGGTACAGCCTCAAGGGGCGATCGCATCACTGACTGAAACCATTAATTTGTCGGTCACAGCAACCGATGCTCAGGGGTCCACACTTGCATACCAGTGGATGAGAAATGGAGTAAATCTCATTGAAAAGACTGCAGCATCGCTCTCCATCAATTCGCTCACTGAGAATGATACTGGGAGTTACCAAGTTAAAGTGTCGAACAGTCAAGGAACTACTGCAAGCGAAGCCGCTACAGTTACAATAATCGCGTCGCAGCTTTACAGCCAAGAACAATTAGATTCATCGCTCTCGGCAGGATTCAATCTAGGCGTGCAATCGGTTCGTAATAATGCCCAAGCGTACGGGTTGTATACCAGCGAGGAATTGATTGACCTGCGACCTGGCTCCAGCCAACTCCTAATTGACAACAATACGATGACCCTGCAGCTGCGACTACAGATTCAACGCAGTGAAGATCTACGCGCATGGAGCTCATCTCCGGAGGACTTAATTGAAGTCGAACTGCCCATGCCACCAGGCCGATGGTTCTACCGCTTCGCAATCCCATAGAAGTGACAGAAGCAGCCTAAAGACATATATGAAGACCGAGCTGACGCCAAGCAGTTTAGGCTTAAAGCCAAGACGCATGGCCAAGCGTGGCTCAGTCAGTAAGGTGGATTTTTTCGTGGGAGGAAATGATTTGCCGTAACCATGTGCCATCTGCGGCGAGTGTGTAGCGGTAGTGGTGCTTCATCTCTTGGTAATGCCCGCTGGGCACGTTTTTGGTGGTTGCACCTTCTTCGACTGTGAGGAAGTAGCGACTACGTTTGCTAAAAGAGGTCTGACCTGTGGTCGGCTGCAGTGAATGTAATTGATACGTTTGGTATACGCTGTCGTAGGCGGAGCCACTACTATGGTTAGTAATCATTTGAGTTGCGAGGTTGAGGGTTGAGCTGCTGTCGAGCTGGGATAGCACGGCGTCCTTGATTGGCTCAAGCACCGGGCACTCAAAACGACTCGCAAAGTCGAGTGCATATACAGAGTAGGCGCAGCGCATACGTTGCCCATCCATGAATCGAGCGACCAGTAGCTCAAGTTGGCCATCGTGATCGAAATCGGCAAAGGCAAAGCCGCGGTCGAAGCTGAGGGTTTGATCACCGCTATCGGATAATTTGTGAAGGTAGTCGCCAGTGCTGAGGACTACGCTGTGGACCCCAGGGCGAATGTGCTCAGCATAATCAGGCTCGCGCACGGTTTCGATATAAGGGCGAAGTGCTGCCTCGGGGAGTGAGAATTGTCGACTGTGGAAGGCTGCGCTAGCGCCGCTATGTGTATCGGTGATGCGAACGTAGGCTGTGCATGAGAGGAAAGGGCCGCCTTGAATTTGTTCGGGGTACACCAACATACTAATTGCATAGCGCTCCGCAAACAAGGTATCAAAGTCGACGATTAATTGTCCTGGAACCTGAGGTAGTTGCGCTAAATTGGCTCGACGACCAGACTCGACGTTGGGGTAGGTGAAGCTGCCATGCATGACGCGCTGGTTGCCGTCGCTCACGACTCGGGCATGCCAAGTGTAGGCCTGTGGCCGTAAGTGGTCGACGTTCGGGCCATTGAATTCTTGTGGAAACTGTGGGCGCTGCCAGGCGTTAGCTGGGGACTCAGTGGTATACGACCACTGCGCGTCGCTGCTCTGCGCTGCAACGATGAATTGCACCGTGTAGGGGGCGTCCGCTAGCTTATTTCGCAGACTCAGGGTGACTGGTTCGATGCTGGTTTGCCACGCGCGGTCGGTTGCATCTGCGTTGAGGACTTGCTGGCTAACGAGGCAGATTAGGAATGTTTGAATGATGGGGTGCATAGTAGCAGTTTAAGGGGGCTGAGGTTGAGAAACATGAAACTTGAGGTACGAAAATGGGAAGGTATTAAGTGCCTAGGGATATAATAGAGAGCCTGCTGGTGGGCATCGGTTGTGAGGTGCGTGTCAAAATTAGCATATATTGTGGCCAATAACCTAGGACAAAATCTGTCCCAAGGAGCATGAGTGACAATAAAATGACAAAAGCCTGTGTGACGGGTTTGCGTACTGGATTCGGAGAAGTGCGGAAATGCACTAAAGCTGGCTCTGATCCGGATGCGGCGTGGCAGTGAGAATACAAATGGCCGAAGGAGGGACCGTTAAATGCATGCGATTTTCTTTCTCTGCTCGGCAATCCTATCGACGAATCTGCATGCAGCCAAACAGATGCATGAACTTTTGTCGAAAGTGCTGATATGGAGCCCAACGTGCCTGAAAGTTTTTAGGCTCTCGCAGCTGCATTAACTTAATCGTTCACAAAAAAACATTCATGGTTTCCTGTTCGCTCAAGGTCTTCTGCATTTCGCCGAATACATGTTCGTCTAAAAATTGTCGAATGGCTCGCTCCGCTACATGCGAATTATTCGGGTTGGCATGAGGAGCCACCAGCTTAGGCAATGCGTCTAGGAGCCTTCTAAGCGGAGTAAGTGTTTTGAGCACAGCTTCGGTTGCTTCTGTTGCGGGTATCAACTCTCCTTTTTTTTGGCTTAATTCAAGTTCTCGCATTTGAGCGATCGCCCGTTCTTTTTGCTCCTAGCTATTATGGACCTATATGTTTTAGTTGATCGTAATGTAATTATTTGACTCGCTCTGGGTATGAAATTTAAATACCTACTGATATTTACGTTGCTTGTAGCATCCTTGCAGGCTGCTTTTGTGACTGACCTGACCTTTACCCTGAACGGTGACGGATATACTGTATCGGGTTGCGATTATTCTGCTCAAGGATCCTTAGACATCCCTAGCACCTACAATGGCTTATCCGTGACCTCGATTGGGATACAGGCATTCTATGGTTGCTCTGGCCTAACCATCATTACGATACCAAACAGCGTGGCTTCGATTCCAATACAGGCATTTTATGGCTGCTCTGGCCTGACCAGCATTATGATTCCTGGCAGCGTTACCTCCATTGGAAGCAGTGCATTCTATAACTGCTCTGGCCTTACAAGCATTACCATCCCCAACAGTGTGACCTCGATTGGAGATTATGCATTCTCTAACTGCACAAGCCTAAGCAGCATTTCGATCCCTACGTTGTGCCTCAGTTTGCACTCACTGCCTTTGATCTCGACACTGGCCTGACTAACTTATCTTTTTCCAATCCATTACTAGAGGCTGCTGTAGCTGAGAGAGATGCACGCCCCACTTCATCCGAAATGAGTAACGCCGTGGCTGAATCGAGGTCCCGAGGTCAACAAGATGTAATTGATGACCCAGAAACTTATAGTCTCTACAATGAGTCGGAACTAACAGACGCACGAGTCGGTTCTACAATCATTGAAGTATCTGGCGGGCAAGTAGCCATCACAGTGACGCTAGAGGAGACTTCCGATTTAACTGATTGGTCCAATGCGACTACATCCGAGAAGATTATCGAAGTTGATGCACCTGCAGGCACCCGATTCTACCGGTTCAAGATGACGGAGTAATTTTTTTGAAGGCACTTGATGTATATACACACCATCAAGAGTGCAGCCAAGCGAACCCCCGCCCCCGTCTCTATCCCTATCGGATGCACTTTAGCTAGACGCTGAACTTCCGAACCGAGTGCAGGTAATCAGAGGCAGCTAGGAAGCCCCGTAGCAGTGGCTAGGTCGAGAGGGTAAGACTCAGGAATGCCGAAGTAATGCCGAAGTAATGCCGAAGTAATGCCGAAGTAATGCCGAAGTTAAAAAATTACCTAAAAAATAGTGAGCGCAAAAAAGCCCTAAGCGTTTGGTGCTTAGGGCTTTTAAAATGGAGCCACCTGTCAGAGTCGAACTGACGACCTGATGATTACAAATCAACTGCTCTACCAACTGAGCTAAGGTGGCCTACTTACTGGATCGGGGACTTGAACCCCGAACCAATTGATTAAGAGTCAACTGCTCTACCAATTGAGCTAATCCAGCAAATTTGTTAGTGACGTTAATCGCTAACGAAGATGCGGAGACTGTTTCAGAAGTTCATTCTGTCAAGCCAGCGATTTTATTTTTTTAAATTTCTTTTTCTGGGAGTGGCGCATTGGCATTTGGGCCTCTTTCAGACTGGAGTCCCTTACCATCGGGGCGCTTTGCACGCGGCCCTTTTTTGCGGTTATATCGAGGTGGTAACATGAAGCCTTCCTCTTCGTAGAGGATTTTGCGCTCGGCAGGCGACATCTCGTTGAGTTGTACGCGCCATTCTGCGCGTTCTTCGGGGCTCATCTCCATCCAGCGCTGGATCATGGCTTCGCGCTGCTCTTTGGGAATTGCTTCAAATTTTTGACGCATTGCCACGACCTTTCCAGGTGCCATATTGGCAAATTTGCCGATCCGCTCACGCAACTGGGCCTTTTCTTGGGGCGACATCTTTTCGATCCGCTGGACGGTTTGGCGCAGGTTGGCTAGTTCGGCGTCGTTCATTTGCAACAGGTGCTGCAACAGGCGCGTTTCTCCGCCTGACTCGGATTGGCTGGGGCCTTTGGGGCTAGCTTCGGGGCTGCCTTGGCCCGCTGCGCTGGTGGCTGCGATGAATAGACAGGTGAGTGCAACTATGAGGGACGAGGCTTTCATGATTCAATGTCGAAGGTGAGTGCGTCTAGAGTACTGAGCAAGTTGCTGCTGCTGAATTGGTCTTGCTGCAGTTGGCTAAGCCCGGTGAGGCCTTCCTCTAATAAGAAGATTTCCTGCATGTCGGCTATGCTAAGTGCGGTGGCTGCTGTTGCTGCCGACTTAGATGGTATCAATTGCGCGAGGGTGATGGCGACGGCAATTAGCGCGGCGATTGGCAGGGCAAAACCCAGCATGAGCCGGACAGGACTGCGGCGGCACTTCGCGGTTGGCAGCGCCTCGGCAGCGGCTAGTACGCGGGCGGCAAAGTCGGAGCTGGGCTGCAGCGGCCGACTGGCAAGGAGGTCATCGATCGTGCGGTCGAGTGGGTCGCGTGAGTCTGTTGTTTTCATGCTGAAGGAGGCGAGGGGAGAGAGAGATGCAAGTGAAGGAAGCGTTAAAAGGCTGGATTTGAAGGCGTGATTTGCAGGTTTATGCGAATTCTTTGAGGGCTTTACGAAGCTGTGTTCGAGCGCGGTGTATCCAAGTCTTGACGGAGCTGAGGCTGACGCCGAGCGCCGTGGCGATCTCGTCATATGCTAGCCCTTGTTGTTGCCGTAACAAGATTGCGTTGCGTTGGTTTTCGGGGAGTTCTGCAAGGGCGTGGTGGAAGGCTTGTTCGATTTCGCGGCTGCGATCAACAGCTTCGGCGTGTTGTTGCATGACAAAGTCGGTGGGATCAATAAAATCAAGTGGGCGGAGTGTGCGCTTGCGGTAACTGTCGATCAAGCGCCGGCGGGCGAGGGTAAAGATAAAGGCACTGAAAGTGCCGCGGGCGGTGTAGCGTGGCGCGGCGCGGTAGAGCTCAAGGAAAGTCTCTTGCGCGAGGTCTTCGGCGTCGGCTCGATTGCGGGTGGAGCGATAAAAGAAGTTAATCAGCCGAGTCTGCCAGCGTTGCACGAGGCTGGCGAACGCACTGCAGTCGCCTGCTGCGAGTGCACGCAAGCACGCGCTATCGATATCCTCAACGATACTTGCGGGAGCTGGGGCGAGGGCAGGGACTGGGGTGGTTTTCGGCATAATACCAGCAAGCGTGTTTGGATATGTCCTCCAGGTGCGTTCAGTGGTGTGTGGGTGAGTTGGCATGCTTATCCAATTAATCGGTATTTTGCAAAGAAAGTTGCAAAAGTAGGCATACTTTATTGAACGGCGGACTTTTTGTGGTCTGGCGTGCATTTTTATTCGTTAATTACAGCTATAAAGTCTCTGCGGCTCGACCAGTAACAAAGCCGATAAGAATGCGGGTTCTGCTCGATTTGTAGCGCGGGTTATTCACAGTAAATTGCGAATAACTTGTCCATAAATACTATATCTAGTACGTTTTTTCAAAAAATATACAATATGCAGTGTTCATTTATTTGACAACAAAGATTCGCTGGCACATTGTTTGGTTTATTGAACGACCCCATTTACCCCTAAGTAATCTATCTCACTCTCTTTCAACAGCTTCAACTACGGCGATAGCTATCCAGACTTATTTGCCACGATTATCGTGCTTTTTTTAACTATTTTAAATCACAAAAACACAAAAACACAAAACCCACCCAACCATGGAAAAATCCTACACAATCGGCGATAAAACCTTCGTGCTCGACGAAGCGAAAGCAGCAGAAGCCTATGCTGCTAAAAAAGTTATTAACGGCAAGGACACGATGTTCTTTAATATCTTACCTCTCAAATACCAATGGGCTTATGATCTATATAAGACTATGAAGAACAATCACTGGGAGCCGGAGGACATCCCAATGCAAAAGGATGTTGAGTTGTGGCGCAGTACCGACCTTTCCGATGCGGAGCGCTGGATTATCAAGATGGCGATCGGTTATTTCTCTGCAGCGGAGGGTATCGTGGGTGATAACATTCAGCACGTGACTCGTGAGTTGGTGACTGCTCCGGAGCTCAAGTTGCTGCTCGGCCGTCATGCGCATGAGGAGAATATTCACGCGGACTCGCTGGTTTATATGATCAGCTCGCTCGGCATCAACCCACACGAGTGTGAGGCGATGTTTGAAGATATCCCAACCATCAAGCGTAAGACCGACTTTGTGGTAACAAACTCACGTGGCTTGCGTCGCGACATGGACTTGACCACTACAAAGGATAAGCAAGCGTTCGCTAAGAACTTGTTCCTGTTTGGACAGTGCATGGAAGGCACTCAGTTTTACGGTTTGTTCGGCATGGTGCTGTCGCTCTACCGTCAGAATAAATTCCCAGGCATCGGCCAAATGTTTCGCTACACACTGCGTGACGAGTCGAATCACATCGAGGTGTTCCGCAATTTGATCATGGATCTAATTGAGGAGAATCCAGATGTTTGGACGGCGGACTTTAAAGAAGAGCTGCGCGACTTGATGCGCGAAGCGATCTCGCTGGAGAAGGACTTTATCAGCGACTGCTTACCCGTCAATTCAGTTGGCCTTAGTGCTGAAGAATTCTGTCAATACATCGACTACATTGGCGACCGTCGCCTTGAAGATGTCGGCCTAGAGCCGTTGGGCGCTGGCGTGTCCAATCCATTCCCTTGGCTGGCTGAGATGATGGACATCAAGAAAGAGCAGAATTTCTTCGAAGGCCGCGTGACCGAGTACCAAAAAGCATCTGCTTTGGGACAAGTTGACGACGACGAGCTCTAAGCTAACAGCTTGGCGATACACTATCTCCGGAGTGCGGACCTGGTCCGCACTCCTTTTTCCATTTCTACTGATACTAAGGCCTACCCCCGGCACCCCATTTACTAACTTAAACTAAACAATAAATAATGATCCATAAAATTTCATTCGAAGAAGACCTCGAACTCAAACGTTACGCCTCGACTCCCAAAGATAAAAAACCGCGCTTTAATTGGGCGGCGGTGATCGGCGCTGACCATTTTCAACGCTCCGAAATTAAAATTGAAGTTGAGGGTGGCGAACGTGATTTCGATCTTGCTGAGATTGCCGATACGATTGGTGCGGCGCTGACTGACCTACTTTTATCTCGTCAGGAAGAAGAAATTTACACGGACGTAAATCAACAGTTTGTTGCGAGTATTGCTGAGAGTGTCGGCAAAGTGCTGGCTACCTCGATTGAACAAGGTCGTGCGTTGAAACTATCAGCCCACGACATCCATCTTCTGATTGAGAAGGCATTGATCGAAAACGACGCGCATGACGTTGCCAAGAGTTTGGTCTTTGGTCGTGCCAAGGGGCAAGAGCGTGAGCGTGATCCCGTTTCGATACGTTTGATTCGTCGTAACGGTCAAGTCGTGCCATGGAACGAAGCGAAGATCGAGGTCGCTGTACGTAAGTCTTTTCTCTCCCTGCAACTGGACTCGTCTCCAGCAGTCGAAGTCGCACGTGCGGCAACTGATCGTCTCAATGGTTCAGGCCAGGCCTTTCTCAATATCGAAGATGTTCAGGACGCGGTGCAGGAAGAGATGATGCGCCAAGGTCATTTCAAGGTTGCTGAAGCATACATCCTTTATCGAGCGCACCGTTCGCGCGTCCGTGAGGATGAAGGCATCATCGATTCTAGCGAAACATTGCAGGAGTCAATGATCGTCGTCACCGAAACCAGTGGTGAAAATACATTCTGGGATGGTCTTGATCTTAAGCGTCGCATCGAATTTGCGATGATTGGTTTGGATCTTAATTTAAGCGCAGAGGAAATTGATGATGAGTTACGCCGTTCGCTCTATCCAGAGATGACGCGTTCGGACCTGCAAAAGACGATCATCCTCAATGCTAAAACCATGATTGAGCGCGATGCCGACTTTTCGCGGTTTGCCGGTCGTGTATTGTTGACATACATTTACGAAGAAGTGCTCGATTGGGACATCCTACGTGATGGAGTCGAGCAACTCAAAGATGCACATCGCCGCGGGTTTAAGAGCTACCTAAAGCGTGCGATCGAGATCGAGCGCATTAACCCGAAACTACTCGACTTCGATCTCGATCAGATCGCTGCCGCACTCGACCCATCTGCCGACCTCGATTTCGATTATCTTGGCGTGCAAACTTTATATGACCGCTACCTGATTGTTGATAAGACTGGTAAGAAGCACCGCCATCTTGAAGTGCCACAATACTTCTGGATCCGTGTTTCCATGGGTCTGTTTCACCATGAAAAGGTCGACCGCGAGGGTTACGCTATCCGGCTTTACAATCTCTACAAGAGCCGGCGCTTTTGCTCCTCTACGCCGACATTGTTCAATTCCGGCACATTACACTCACAGCTCTCGTCCTGCTATCTCTACAAAGTTGATGACAGTATCGAGTCGATCATGCACCGCGGCATCGCCGACAATGCCTTCCTGTCTAAATGGGCTGGTGGCCTCGGCGGTTCTTGGACTGCAGTGCGCGGCACCGGTGGCTTTATTAAAGGCACCAATGGTGAAAGCCAGGGCGTTATCCCATTCTTGAAGTTGCACAATGACCAACTCGTCGCAGTCAACCAAGGCGGCAAGCGTCGCGGTTCAGGTTGTGCGTATCTGGAGTCGTGGCACAATGATTTACCCGATTTCCTGGAGTTGCGTAAAAACACCGGTGACGACCGCCGCCGCACGCACGACATGAATACCGCGAACTGGATTCCGGACTTATTCATGCAGCGTATGGAAGCCCGTACCGAGTGGACCTTGTTCCGTTCGAACGAAACACCCGACTTGCATGACCTCTATGGTAAGGCGTTTGAAAAGCGCTACACTGAGTATGAAGCGATGGCAGAGCGCGGCGAAATCTTTGGTCGTAAGCAACCCGCGCTCGACCTGTGGAAGTTAATGCTGCGGATGATTTTTGAAACGGGGCACCCTTGGATCACCTTCAAGGATCCGTGTAATGTCCGCAGTCCGCAGGATCACTGTGGTGTGATTCACAGCTCGAATCTCTGTACCGAGATTACCCTCAACACCAGCGACGAAGAGACTGCGGTGTGTAATCTGGGTTCAGTCGTGCTCGACTCACATCTTGATGCCGATGGTAACTTGGACCATGCAAAACTGCGTGAGACAATCAGCATCGCAGTGCGTGCACTCGATAACGTGATCGACATCAACTTCTATCCGACTGAAGCGGCTAAAACTGCCAATAGTCGTCACCGGCCCATCGGGCTCGGCATCATGGGGCTACAAAACACGCTCTACAAAAAGGACATCGCATTCGCGTCTCAAGCTGCCGTCGAATTCAACGATGAGTTCATGGAAGCCATCGCCTATTATGCCTACGAAGCGTCCAGCGACATTGCCGCTGAACACGGTACTTACAGCAGCTATAAAGGTTCCAAGTGGGATCGCGGCCTGATGCCCCAAGATACACTGGATATACTCGAGCAAGAACGTGGCGAGAAAATCGAAGTACCACGTGCGGGCAAAATGGACTGGAAGCCATTGCGCGAAAAAATCGCCAAACATGGTATGCGTAACTCCAACGTGCTCGCAATCGCACCGACTGCGACAATCTCTAATATCATGGGCACCACGCCTTGCATCGAACCGACCTATAAAAATCTGTTCGTGAAGAGTAATCTGTCCGGTGACTTCATCGTGCTCAACGGTGAGTTGGTGCGCGACTTGAAGAAGCGCGGTCTGTGGACGCCTGAGATGCTGGACCATGTTAAATATTTCGATGGCGAACTCGACGCAATCGAAGGTGTCCCGCAAGACCTGCGCGATAAGTACCGCACCGCATTTGGTATTGAATATAAGTACTTCATTGATGCTGCTGCCCGTCGTCAAAAATGGATTGATCAGTCGCAATCAGTCAACTTGTTCCTTGCCGAGCCAGACATTAAAACACTCTCGCACATGTATCGCGATGCATGGCGCAAGGGCCTCAAGACTACTTATTATCTCCGCACCCTTGGTGCTTCCAATATTGAGAAAGCAACCACTAGTGTGAAAAAAGAGAAGCGTGGACGCGTCGGCCAGACCGATGCCGAAGCGGCAGCATCCGCTACAGCCAAAAAGGAATTCAGCGCGGCAGAAGCCAAAGCCTGCTCTATCGATGCCATGATGAATGGTGAAGAGTGCGAAGCTTGCCAGTAACGCTTTCACCGGATAGTAGTATTATCTTATGTTAAGGAAGACGCATTCGCAAGGGTGCGTCTTTTTTATGGGCAACCGCCGACGCTGCCCATTTTGTATTATAACAAAGCCGCTGTTGACAGAGCTTATAGGCAGTTAACTATATGCCACTTACATTGTGGCTGATCGTCTACCAACTAGTTGACCCTTATGATAAATCAGAAAATTGAATCTAGCAGTACGACGCTGCAAGCTGTGAGAGAGTGTGTCGGCCAAGTGGTGGTCGGCCAGGGGGATTTGGTAGACCGCTTGCTGTTGGCGCTACTCTGCAACGGCCATGTACTCCTCGAAGGTGTTCCTGGGGTAGCGAAGACGTTGACGGTTAATAGCTTGTCAAAGGCAATTCATTCGCAGTTTAGCCGTATCCAATTTACCCCAGATCTGTTGCCTGGAGATTTGACGGGCACCTTGGTATATGATCCGCGTGCGCATACCTTTACTGCCGAGAAGGGGCCAATCTTTACCAATCTACTGCTTGCGGACGAAATTAATCGTGCTCCGGCCAAGGTGCAGAGTGCCTTACTTGAGGCGATGCAGGAAAAGCAGGTGACGCTGGGCAAAGAGACCTATGATCTGCCTAAGCCGTTTTTGGTATTGGCCACTCAGAATCCGATTGAGCAGGAGGGCACGTATTCATTGCCTGAGGCACAGGTCGACCGCTTTATGTTTAAGCTCAAAGTCGGCTACCCATCGATGGAGGAGGAGTTACTCGTGATGCAACGGATGGCCAAGACCGAGCCGATACTGGAAATCGAGCCAGTCTTGACCATTGATGAATTGATGGAAATGCGCTCGACGATGGAGAAGGTGTTCATTGATGAGAAGGTAGAGCGGTACATTTTACGCCTAGTCGACGCGACGCGTCACCCAGCGAAATATGCTTTAGATCTAGGTCGCTACTTGCGTTTCGGGGCTTCGCCGCGTGCTTCGATTTATCTGTCGTTAGCCGCTCGTGGGCATGCACTGATGCAGCAGCGTGATTATGTGATCCCTCAAGATGTGAAAGATGTTGCGCACGATCTGCTGCGCCACCGTCTGGCGATCTCGTATCGCGCAGAGGCTGAGTCGATCACTTCGGATGATCTACTCGATCAAATCCTCGCGAAGGTGCCTGTCTCTGCATAAACGACTGCCGTGCTTAATGAACTAGAAAGTCAGCTGAATTTACTCGAGCTGAAGTGCCGCCGTCCGGTGGAACACTTACTTGCGGGTGAGTATCGGTCTGTGTTTCGGGGGAGAGGTGTCGAGTTTGAGGACGTGCGTCCATATCAACCCGGCGACGATGTGCGTGCGATGGACTGGAAGGTCACCGCGCGCACGGGGGAACCACACATTAAACGCTACATTGAGGAGCGTGAGCAATTCATTTACCTATTGGTCGATGTGTCGGCTTCGATGTTGCACGATACCAATGGCCGCAAGCGCAAGACCATGGTCGAGGTCTGTGCGTTGCTGACCTTGGCGGCGGTTAAAAACCACGACCGCATCGGCCTGATTTTATTTTCGGATCGTATTGAGCAAATTGTGCCGCCGAGCAAGGGGCGTAGCCACGCGATGCGGATCATGGATGAGTTGATGCACTTCAAGCCTCAGGGACGGGGCACTGATTTTAGCAAAATGCTCGGTCGATTCGGCCTGATGGCGCGCAAGCATTCGATCGCGTTTGTGGTGTCCGACTTTATGACCGACGACTATGTGCAAGAGCTCCAGGCTTTAGCTTTTCGCCACGACATCAATGCGATCCACCTCAGTGACCCGCATTTACTAGATCCGCAGGTGTCGGGTCTGGTGCGAATGCAGGATTCGGAATCGGATGAACAACGAATAGTCGCTCTTGGGCGTGGCGATCGCGGCGAATCTGCGCACAGCGCGCGTCTCAAACAAACGATGCTGGAATCGGGCGTAAACTTATTGGATCTAGAAGTGGGGGGCGATTGCGTCCAAGCGCTGGCTGGATTTTTCCATGCGCGGCAGAGTCGCCAAGCCAATCAAGCCGGAGGCTAAACCATGGAACGTTTCATACTAGTTTTGTGTGGGTGGTTGCTGCCACTATTTGCCCTCGCGGACGTCGCACCAGAGATTGCATTGCGATTAGCCGAGGGCGAATATTTACCCGGCGATGTGCTCGAATTCGAAGCTGAAATGTGCGGGCCCGACTATGCCGAGTTTGAATTGCATATGCCTGCTAATGCGCAGTTGCACTTTGTGGCCTATACCCGTGAACCTGTACGCTACACTGACGGCGCGTATCAGCAGCGTATCTTGTTGCAGTTGCAGCCGATGAGTGCCGGTGATTTTAAGTTGGACGGGATCACTGCGAGCGTTGCGCAAGGTGGCGTTGCGGCGGACGTCGCACTGCCGCCGGTCTTGTTTAGTGTCGCGTCGTATGCGGCGGAAGATACGTCTTTGGCAGTAGCCGAATTGAGCGAGGAAGCTGCCGTACAAACTCAGACTTCGGGTATTAAGCGCATCCTAATTTGGGTCTTCTTTGTGGTCTTAACGGTGCTCTGGTTACGCTTGAAAGTGGCAAATTCGAAACCTGAGAGAACTGTTAGTACGGCAGTAGGATTAAGTGATTTGAGGATAGCTGTGGAAGCGGGTGAAGATACCACGGAGCTGATTAACCAACTGCTTGAGCGCTCCGAACTTTCACTCTCGCCGACTTTGAGGGAGCACTTGGAAGCTGCAGTCTATGCGAATCGTTTGGATCCGGTGGTACTATTACAGCTACTTCGGCAGGAGGTCCAACGATGAGCTTTCTCTATCCATGGCTGCTGCTATTGATTCCGCTAGTACTGTGGTTGCTACGCGGCCGTCTACGTCGTACCTCAATGCAGGTGGCTTCGCTCAGACTGTGGTCTAATACGGATGCTGGCCGGGCGCGCTATTTGTGGATTCCTGTGTTTTTGCGCCGCATCACCGTGGTCTTATTGTTACTGGCGTTGGCACGCCCTCAGGCAGGCTCAACGTACAGTGTGGATGTCTCTGAGGGCATCGCGATTCAATTACTGATCGATGTATCAAGTAGTATGGATATGAACGTGCGCGATTTGAATGGCAAGGATCGCAGCCGCATGGAGGTGGCGAAGGAGATGGTCGAAAAATTTATTGCTGGCGATGGTGACTCGCTGGACGGCCGCGGCGAAGATTTATTGGGGCTGATCACTTTTGCGCGTTATGCAGATACACGTAGCCCGTTGACCTTTGGGCATGATGCACTGCTGCAGATTGTGCGCAACCTAGAGGTGCAGGAGCGGCCGAATGAAGATGGCACGGCCTATGGTGATGCACTGGCACTGGCTGCTGCGCGGCTACAAAACATTGAAGAGTTACAGTTCGGGCAAGTTTCGGAGTCCGCTGATGCGATCGAGAGCCGTGTGATTATCTTGCTGACGGATGGTGAGAATAACTCGGGCGCGCACCTACCACTGGAAGCGGCTGGCTTAGCAAAGGCATGGGACTGCCGCATCTATTGTATCAGTTTAGGGGATACAGCGGGCGGCTCTTCGAACAATCTGCAGATCGAGAAACTGACGGCGGCCGAGCAGACCTTGAAACATATTAGCGATGAGACGGGCGGTATTTTTAGGCAGGCGACTGATTATGAATCGTTGCTCTCTGTATATGAAGAAATTGATCGGCTCGAGCGCTCGGATATTGCCACGCGTAGTTATGATCGAGTGACTGAGTGGTTCTGGTTGCCGTTGATTATGGCACTGCTGAGCTTATTGGTTGCGCTGATAGTGGAGGCGTCTGTGTTGCGCGTCGTGCCATGAGTGGATTTACTTTTCAATGGTCGTCGATGTTGCCGTTGTTACTGTTGGCGCTGCCACTTTGGTGGTTGTTGAAGTATGCACGCGCACGTCGCGCTGACTTAATTAAGACGATGGGTGGCGGGCTGAGCACACATCGTCGGCTTCGAGATTATTTGCGACTTGCGGCGTTTGTATTGCTGGTGCTGGCGATGGCACGGCCGGGCTATTCGCCGGTGCGGTTATCAATCGATCGCACGGGCAGAGATGTGGTGTTTGCGCTGGACGTCTCGCAAAGTATGTTGGCTGAAGATGTGCCACCTTCGCGCTTAGAAGTGGCGAAGCAGGCGGTGCGCGATGCATTGAATATCTTTAGCAACGAGCGCGTGGGCCTAGTCGTCTATGCGGGCAGTGCGACGATCCTATGTCCGCTGACATATGACTACGATTTCGTGCGCTATATGCTGGAGCAAACGCATACGCGGAGCGCCGATTTTGGTGGTACGACTTTGCAGTCGGCGGTCGAGAAGGTGGTCGATCAAGTGTTGATGGCGGATCGTGCTGGGGTGCAGGATCTGGTGGTGATGACGGATGGCGGCGATCATGGCTCGCGAATGGATGAGGTCTCCGAACTACTGCAGCAACATGGCGTGGATCTATTGTTGTTGGGCATCGGTAATCCGAATGAGGGCTCACCGATTCCAATTGAGGATGCCGACGGTGTGCGCACCTTAATGCGCTCCAATGATGAAATCATTTATACCCAACTGAATGACGCATCCCTACGCACGTTGGCTGCGCAAAGCGCGACTGCCGACTATGTGCCCGTCGGCGATCGAGTGTTCGACCTCGGGCAGGTCTATCTAGACTATGTCGCCGGACGTGACGTTTCTGTCTCTGAGGCGGGTGACGGCATCGTCGTCTATCAAGAAGGTGTACTGTTCTTTATAGTGCCTGCACTGCTGCTGTTATTACTTTCGGAATGCTGGGGCGCGAATGGTTTGCGGCTGGGGCAAGCCGGCCTGTTGCTTGCGGTGCTTTGCGTGGCGCCTAAAGAGAGCACAGCGGCGACGGCGCAAATAAAGGCGCAATTTACACAAGCGGCACAACTGTATGCCGACGGATCGTTTGTGGAGGCAGAGTCATTGTTTACAGAAATCGCGCTCGCTAGTGATGGGTCGACGCTGACGCCGACTGACTTGGCCGCGGTGCAACTCAATCGTGGGCTGTGTTTGATCCAAATATCACGTGCTGAAAGTGAAGTTTCGGCTGAGTTGGGCTTGAGCTATGCGCAACAGGCACAGTTGGCGCTTCTAGCGGCGAAGCGCTATACCCCAGATGCGAGACGATCTGGTATCCGCTTGGAATCCTGTTCGAACTGGGTGGCCGAGTTGCAGGTACGGATTGCGGAAACGGCGAAGCAGCAAGATGAGATGGCGCAGCAGTTGGAGCAGTTGGTGGAGACATTACAAGTCTTACTCAAAGCGCAGCAGGACTTGCGAACAGAAGTGGCGGCTGATGTGGATCGCTCTTCAGCAATGCATGCTAAAGACACGCCAGCACCCGAATCAATCAAGGCAGCATCGAATCTGGGTATGCGGGCAGCTATTTTTGTAAACAAACAAGGGCGACTGAAAGTCGAAGCAGAGCGTATCTACTTTGGCATGCAGCAGTTGGAAGCCAGCATGAACCCTACTGTGGAAACGGGGCAGCCGCCGCTGGTGAACTTGATAACTGAGCCTTTGGGGCTGATGGCAAAAGTGCCTGTGTCAATGGGGCTTGCGGTTGATTTGCTTGCGAATTGGAACAGTTGGCCTGCGGGGCGAGCCGAGCAGCAGGTCGCGGAGCAATTAATTAAAGCGATTTTAAGCTTACTCAGTCAGCAATCACCGGAAGAAATGGAGGGTGACGAATGGGATGAAATGGATGAATTCGGCGAGTACGACTATTCGAATGAAATGGATGAGAGTATGATGAGCTCGATGCCGATGGTGGGCGATTTGACCGCCGGTGGTGAGATGCAGGCGCTGCCAGTGCCGAACTATTCTGCTGATGATATTTTAATGGAAGAGCAGGGCAGTATGCAGTTCCGCCAACAACAACGTGCCAAGGCGAATGCCGGAAAAGTGAAAAAAGACTACTAATGCGTGCATTTATTTGGATACTTCCGTTGTTGCTGACTGCCTTGCTACAAGCGCAGGAAATCGAATCAGTTGTGTCAGCGCCTGTGCTTGAAACTGCGGAAGCAATCGCCGTCGAGCTAGAGTCCGTTTCTGTGCCAGTGGAGATGATCAATCAGAGCTGGTTTACAGATCGCACCGGCACCGCGCTGATTCATTTTGATAGTGTGGTTCAGTCGCCCGAGTCACTGCCAGATCGGGTGTCTGGACTGAGCATTATATCTATCGATGTGCGTGAGACGCCGGATTCTGAATTTGGTAAGACCGTTGCAATTGTCCGATTCATCCTAAGGGATACGGGTGTGGTGACCTTCCCATCACTGGAGTTTTCGAGTGAGACGAAGCGTTACCAGACTATTCCGCAGCAAATTAGGGTCGGACGGGTCGTTCGATCGGAGGCAATGTCTGTGAAGCTCCGCCCAGCAAAGCGTCAGGTGTATGCCGGAGAACCGCTGCGTGTGGATTTAACATGGCAATGCGAGTTGGAGGCGAGTCGTTTGCAAGCACTCAATTATTATCCGACGTTCTTTAATGATTCAGCTGTTGAGATCGTGATCCCTCGCTCAACTGAGCCCGAAGCTCAGCAAGTCGGTTTGCCGATTGGTGGACGGCGTGTGATCGCTAAGCGCACATTGATCGAAGGAAACCCTAAGGCACTTGGCAGTGTGACACTACCACTTTATCTACGGCTGACAGAGCCTGGGGTCTATACGCTACCAGCGACTCGTTTGGAATGCGCGTATTTAAATAAAGGCAGTCGGAACTTTGGTCAGTATGCGGCGCATTTTAATAATAGCCTATTTGCGTCGGAGGAGGCGGAGGCGCTCTACGAGCGTATCTATGTGGAGACCGCGCCGATAGAGATTACGGTCTTAGCGCTACCAGAGGAAGGGCGCTCGCCGGATTTCAGCGGACTGTTTGCGCCCGTGCATGTGGATGTCGCAGTGTCTCCGGACACGAGCAGCCAGGTCGGTACGATCCTGCAGGCGAAGTTACAGGTAGTTGCCGATGCGCCACATGGGATGATTGAGCTGCCACAGTTGAGCCGTCAGCGCGGCTTGCGTGGGCGCTTTTTGGTGGATGATGATCTGAGTCGCGCTTGGCATGCAGGTGGCACCACTTTCCGCTGCCGACTGCGGGCATTGACGACCGGCGTCGACGCATTTCCGTCGTTGCATATTCAGACGTTTGACCCCGCGACTGGTACGTATGTGATGTTTGTGACAGAGCCGATAGCATTGAGCGTGGCGCCGCAGGAGGATGGGCAAAAATTTATCAACCTGACTTCATATAAAGGCACGGGGGTCACTTTAAGTAATCAGTCAGAAGGGATCTGGCATAATCGGAAAGCAAATAGGATGAATGATCTAATCAATACTATCGTGGTGGGCTTGGCCTCATGGTTCTGGCTGTGGCTGTTACTCGGGTTCGCTGGCTTCCTGTTGCTGCTGCCGATCGTGCGTGAGTGTCGTCGCCGAGCGCTGGATGGGGAGTATCGTGCTCGTATGGAGGCGTATGCGGCATTTCGAAAATTGCCGGAAAGTGACCCTGCTAAGTGGTCTGCTTTTTTAGAGTTTTTGGCTGTTAGCTTTGGCGCTCAAGGTAAGGCATGGACGGTGCGTGATTCCGAAGAGGCATTGCCAGCGATTGGTGTGTCCAACGAGGATGTTGAATCGATCCTCGCGCTTCATCGAGGCGCAGATGAGGAGGCCTACAGCGTGCAGCGTCCGGTTGCTCAGTTGGGCGCGCTCAATAGAGTGGGTAAGCGTATTCTTGGTTTGCTGGGAAAGACCGCCTTACTGCTATTATTGGGAATGAGCAGCTTACCACAAATGGCGAAAGCATCGGATTGGTCGGCAGCGGAGCAATTGTTTGATCTAGCACTGGCTGCGCAACCAGGGAGCGATGCGGCTGCGGCATTGTATGCGGAGTCTGCGCTCAAATTTCAAGCCACAGCCGAGGTGGGTGAACGACCCGGCATGGCATGGTATAATGCGGGCAACGCATGGTTTAAAACCGGTGCGTTGGGGCGTTCCATTGTGGCCTATCGTCAGGCACGACTCTATCGGCCCTTTGATTCGATGCTGGTTGAGAATTTGAATGCGGCGCGGGCACTGGCTCTCAATGACGTGCCTGATCATTCGACTTGGCGGCTTCCAACGCTCTGGTTGAAGGCGATAGTACTGATCCTGTGTGCAATATTGGCAGCAGCGATACTGCTGCAGCTTCGCTACCAAAGGCGTGAGTGGTCGATCACCTGTTTGGTTGTATGCGTTCTTTGTGGTCTGACATCGGCACTCTGGTATTGGTCCGCGCAACTTTCTGGTCGTCAAGGTGTGGTCATTGTTGAATCCGTCTTAGCACGTAAAGGACCCAACTATGCATACGCTTCGGCGTTTCACGAGCCGCTACATGATGGGGTTGAATTGACCGTGCAGGAAACACGCAAGGAGTGGGGACTGGTATCACTCGCTGATGGCCGAGAGTGCTGGGTGCCGTTGAGCCAAGTACAGCTAATCGACTGAAGCTTTGTGGCGCTGTGGCCGTTCAGCTTTAGTTATAAACGCCTGCTGGAATCGCTCTAACCCGGGGTGAAGTAACACTGCGCAAACCTGCCAGCCGAATGACATTCGATGCGGAGCTAAAAACAGCGTTGGCACACTTTGATCAGGTCTGCGTTGTGCAGCGGGGCTAACTGTTGCCAGCTCTTTTAAGCGCTGTGAATGGCGCTGCCATCGACAGCCAGTGCGGCCTCTTTGATCGCTTCGCTTACAGTCGGGTGGGCGTGAACTGTACGGGCCAAGTCTTCGGCGCTGCCGCCATATTCCATGTGAGCAACCGCGGAAGCGATTTGCTCAGAAGCGCCTTTGCCGATCAATTGAATGCCAAGAATGCGGTCGGTCTTTGCGTCGGCGATGACTTTAGCGAAGCCGTCGGTGGCATCAGTCGCGATAGCCCGACCATTCCCTGCGAAATTGAATTTCCCAACTTTAGTTGTGTAGCCCTGCGCCTTTGCTTCAGCATCCCCGAGGCCGACGCTGGCGATTTCAGGATCAGTGTAGATTACATTCGGGATCACCTCGTAATTGACGTGGCCCGCTTGCCCAGCGATGCACTCAACACAGGCGACCGCTTCTTCCTCCGCCTTGTGGGCTAGCATCGGCCCTGGGATCACATCGCCAATGGCATAGACGCCAGTGGCGGAACTTTGGTAATGCGCGTCGACGAGAATGCGCCCTTTGTCGTCGGTGGTGACACCGGCCGTCTCGAGGCCGAGACTATCGGTGAAGGGCTTGCGGCCGACAGCAACGAGCACCTTGTCTACTTCGAACTCGATCTCTTTGCCTGCTTTCTCAGCAGTCAGGATGTGCTTACCGTCGGACTTCTTGATACCCGTAACCTTGGTCTTTAAATGGAAATTGAGGCCTTGTTTTTTAAATAAACGTTCAGCCATTTTAGAAACGTCTTTATCGAACGTAGGTGCAATGACTGGAAGAAATTCAATCACGTTGACCTCTGCGCCGAGTCGCGCCCAGACGGAGCCAAGTTCGAGGCCAATGGCGCCTGCACCAACCACTGCGAGCCGTTTAGGGACCTTATCGAAGGCAATGGCTTCGGTGCTGCTGACGACTGTTTCGCCATCATATTTGAGGAAAGGCAGCTCGATCGAAGCAGAACCTGTTGCGATGATGATGTGCTTGCCGTTGAGAATGGTGTCTTCGCCTGTGGCCCGCACGCGCACTTTGCTGGCGCCTTCCAAGGTACCAAGGCCAGTAAAGACCTTGATCTGGTTGGTCTTCATCAAGTGCTGAATACCGCCGCAAAGCTGGGCGACGGTTTTGTCTTTCTTGGCCATTAATTGCTCGATGCTAATCGAGAGATTAGTCAAATCGATGCCGTGTGCTGCGGCGCCATGACCAACGAAGTGGAACATCTCGCTCGAGTGTAAGAGGGCTTTACTCGGAATACAACCGACGTTGAGGCAGGTGCCACCAAGCGTCTTGCTTTTCTCGACGAGTGCGGTTTTGAGGCCGAGTTGTGCGCCACGAATGGCTGCGACGTAGCCGCCAGGGCCAGAACCGACAATGACGAGATCGAAGTTATTTTCAGACATGATAATTGTAGTCGGCAGTGTTGGCCGTGCTGAATTGGAACAGCGCAGTTCGTCTGCGCAGCGTGATAAGGTGTAAGGTTAGAGCTGTTAAGGGTGATTCGACCTAGTTTGGTACATTCTACTTTTTGAACTCGAGCAAGAACAGCTATATGCCAAACAGTAAGCGGCTTGGATCTTCGATCGCGTCCTTGATTTTATTGAGGAAGGTAACTGCTTCTTTACCATCAATGAGGCGATGGTCATAACTGAGTGCGAGATACATCATCGGGCGAATTACGATTTCGCCATTCACGACGACTGCGCGATCAGTGATGTTATGTAGGCCGAGGATCGCCGGCTGAGGGTAGTTAATAATCGGCGTACTCAGCATCGAGCCGTAAATGCCACCATTGGAGATGGTGAAAACGCCGCCTTCAAGATCGCTCATTTGGATCTTACCCTCACGGGCTGCAGTGGCATAGCCAAGAATAGCTTGTTCGATTTCCGCAAAGCCCTTTTGGTCACAATCGCGGATCGTTGGAACCATGAGTCCCTTATCGGTACCAACGGCAACGCCGATATCGTAGAAATTCTGTGTCACGATTTCGTTGCCTTCGATGCGTGCATTGACAGCAGGCACGTCTTGCAGGGCGTGCGTCACGGCCTTGGTGAAGAAGGACATGAAACCGAGCTTAATACCATGCCGTTCGACGAATTTTTCCTGATGCTGCTTACGCAATTTCATCACGCTGCTCATATCGACTTCATTGAAAGTCGTGAGCAATGCACACTCTTGAGTGGCTGTTACTAGTCGTTCTGCGATCTTGCGGCGCAGTGGGCTCATCTTTTTGCGCGTCTCACGTGTGGCTGAATCGAGGCTAACCGATGCAGCTGTAGTTGTTGGCGCTGTTGAAGCTGCAGGCACTGCGGAGATGGCTGTCGAAGCTGGTACTGCGGCAAGAATGTCGGACTTAGTCACGCGGCCGTCTTTGCCGCTGCCTTCAACGTTGGCTGTATTAACGCCTGTTTCCTCGGCCGCCTTGCGGGCAGCAGGAGAGAGTGGGTGTTGGCTGCCAGTGGTCGCAATGGCAACTGGGGCAGCTTCGACGGTGGCTGCTTCGACGGTAACGGCTTTGGTGGGGACGGCTGCGGCAGGAGCAGTCGCCTGTGCTACCGGAACTGGAGATTCCGGCGTGACACTGCCACCTGCAGCAGCAGCGCTCTGATCGATTGTGGCGACGACTTGACCAATATCAACTTCGTCATCGACGGCAACTTTGAGGGAAATGACGCCAGCGACTTCAGCATTCGCCTCAGAGGTGATCTTGTCGGTTTCGAGCTCGTAGATCGCTTGGTCTTTTTCGACATAGTCGCCGTCCTTGACATGCCAAACGGCAAGTATGCCGCTGCTGATGGATTCGCCCATTGCGGGAATTTTAACTTCAGTAGCCATAATGTATGAGTGGGAAAGTTTGAAAGTTGAAGGGTTGAAAATCGGCTGCGCCGGGTTGGAAGTTTGTGGCCTTACTTGTCAAACGCTTGTTCGACGAGTTTAACTTGCTCGCGTTTGTGCAGCGCGAATGAGCCGACGGCAGGGCTAGCTGCTTCATCACGACCTGCGTAGCGTGGCATCTGCTCGATTGTTTCCATTAGACGTGGCGCGATGAACGTCCAGCCACCCATGTTCTTCGGCTCTTCTTGGCACCAAACGATATCTTTAGCTTTCGGATAGTTATCAGTGATGCGCTTGAGTAGATTAGTGTTGAGTGGATAGAATTGCTCAAGGCGAACGATTGCGGTGTCCTTGATTTTGTTGGCTTGGCGATACGCAAAGAGGTCGTAGTAAATCTTGCCGGAGCAGAATACGACTCGCTTGGCAGTTTTTTTAGTGACGACCTCGTCATCGAGAATAGACCAAAATTCATTGTCGGTAAAGTTCTCGATCTGAGACACGCAGTCCTTGTGGCGCAGCAAACTTTTGGGCGCCATGATGATCAGTGGCTTCTTAAACTCGCGCTTCATTTGGCGACGTAATACGTGAAAATACTGTGCGGGGGTAGTGAGGTTACAGACCTGGATATTGTTCTCGGCACAGGCTTGTAGGAAGCGCTCTAGGCGGGCAGAGGAATGCTCAGGCCCTTGGCCCTCGTAGCCATGCGGAAGTAGCATGACGAGTCCGCTCAAGCGGCCCCATTTAGACTCACTGCACGTTAGGAACTGATCAATGATGACCTGTGCTCCGTTAACGAAATCGCCAAACTGTGCTTCCCAGATAGAGAGCATTTGTGGATAGTCGAGCGAGTAACCGTAGTCGAAGCCGAGCACGGCAGCCTCTGAAAGCAGCGAATTATGCACGCAGAACTGCGCTTGCTCATCTTGCAGGTCAAGCAGGGGGACGTAGCGTTCGCGCGTTTGGTTGTCGTAAAGAACTGAGTGGCGGTGGCTGAAGGTGCCGCGCTCACTGTCTTGGCCACTGAGTCGGACGGGGGTGCCATCCATCAACAGGCTACCAAATGCGAGTGCTTCAGCCATGCCCCAGTCGATCCCGGTGTCGGACTTGACGGCTTGCAACTTGGCGTTGAGCTGGCGAATGATTTTCTTGTTAGCGTTGAAGCCTTCTGGGAACTGCACGAGACGTTCTGCGATATGTTCGATCTGCGCTTGCGGCACGCGCGTATCAAAGCCCTTAAAATTGTAAGCTGGCTGTTGCTTGGCGGTCGACTCAGAGAGCAAGTCGCCCTTGAGGCTTTCCTCTTTCTTGGCGATCTTGAAAGCCGCTTCGAGTCGTTGCTGGTAAGCGGCCTCTATACCGCTAACTTCCTCGCTGCTGAACTCGCCAGAGGCGACCAGACGCTCAGCCAGCGCGCGGCCGATCGGCTGCATGCTAGAAATCTTCTTGTAGAGCGTCGGCTGGGTGAAGGCTGGTTCGTCGGACTCATTGTGGCCGTGCTTACGCCAGCAGTACATATCGACCACTACATCACTGCCGAAAGTTTGGCGGTAGTCAAAGGCCGCTTCGATCGCCGCGATGGTCGCAAGTGGGTCGTTGCCATTAACGTGGAAAATGGGTGCATCCACGATCTTAGCCACGTCGGTACAATAGCGACTGGAGCGCGCTTCGTCGGGGCCGGTGGTGAAACCAATCTGGTTATTCACTACGATATGAATCGTGCCGCCCGTACGATAGCCCGGTAGTTGCGAGAAATTAAAGACTTCGGCGACGACGCCTTGGCCTGCGATGGCCGCATCACCATGGATCAACAATGGCAGTACGCGCTTGCGCTCTAAATCGCCGATGATGCGCTGGCGTGCGCGGGCCTTGCCTTCGACTACCGGATCGACGGCTTCCAGGTGGCTCGGGTTGGCTGCGAGGCGAATCTCGACTGGATGCCCTTCACTAGTCTTGCGACTGGTCTCAAAGCCTAGGTGATACTTGACATCACCATCGCCATGCATCGTGTCGGGAATGTAATTTTCCGAGAATTCGCGGAAGATGTATTCAAATGATTTGCCTAGAAAGTTGGCTAAGACGTTGAGGCGACCTCGGTGCGCCATGCCCATCACTATTTCGTCGACCTTATTCTTACCGCAGCGTTCTAAAATGCTCTCTAAACAAGCAATCAAGGTCTCGCCACCTTCCAGGGAAAAGCGCTTTTGACCCACGTAACGTGTCTGCAGAAAGTTTTCAAAATCCTCGGCCTGCATGATGGTGCGGAGAATGCGCTCTTTTTCAGGCTTGGTAAAACGAGGGACAAAGCATTCTGGCTCGATACGCGCTTGTAACCAGCGGCGACGCGGTGTTTCCTGAATGTGAGTATACTCAAAGCCGACCGTGTGGCAGTATGTTTGCTGCAGGCGCTGCAGTAGTTCACGGGCGGTCATTTCGGCAGCGCCCATATAATTGCCGGTATGAAACACAGTATCTAGATCCGACTCGTCCAGCCCTAGACGCTCAAGTGTGAGGCGTGGATTTAGAGGTGCTTCCTTGGTCAGCGGATTGAACTGGGCAATCGTGTGGCCGATTGACCGATAGGCGTAAATTGCCCCGATCAGACGCGACTGTTTAATTGCAAAACTATCCGAAGACGCATCGCCGGGTTGCGCGGGGACAGTAGGGCGATCACTCTGCGCCAGTTCAAAGCCATCAAAAAAGGCGCGCCATTCGGCGCTGAGCGAGTTAGGGCTGGATTGCCAAACCTCGTAGTTTTGATCGATCAAATCTGCGTTCCAGCGGCTGGCGATTGTAGAGTGCTTCATGGCTTCATTAATGAGGATTGTATTTCCTCAAGTTAAAATTCAAGCATTAGCGACACAAATCTTAAAAGCAAATAGCTGGGGTTATTCGACCAGCTAATACTGGAATGGCTTGACGTCCATGTTTTATATCTTGACGTCAAGTTATATGCGGCCAATTGCGTTCGGTTCGTTATGAGCTTGCGGCTGATACAGAACCCTTATGAGACTATTGAAATGGATCAGGAGCAGCTAAGAATTGACTTAGAATATATTACACAAATGCGAGCATTGCCAGTAGAGGAGTCTCTGCGTACGGTGCTTGCCCGACTCGACATCTGTGCGCAGTTACCGAACATACCTGAGCGCTTGCAGCACTATTTGAGCAAACGAAGCTATGCCAAAGCCTTGGCTTGGCTCGATGATCCCGATAGCCCACATCACCCATGAGCAAGCGTTCAAAAAGTAAAATATCGACTGATGGGGCGGACCAGGCCTTCGCCAATAATCCATTTGGGGCATTGGAAGCCGGCGGTCTGCCGAGCGGACCAACGCGCGCACAAATGCAACCGAAGGCAGCCGACAAAAAGGTGAAGTCCAAAGGGCGCGTTGAAGTGCGCCGCGAAAAGGCGGGGCGGGGCGGTAAGACCGTGACGACACTGCGCGAATTCCCGACCAGCATCCCACTCAAAGAACTCGAGACAATGACCTTTAATTTTAAAAAATTATGTGCCTGCGGAGGTTCACTAAAAGGCAGAACCATCGAATTACAGGGCGACGTCTGCGATCGAGTCATGGCCGAACTCGTCAAGCTTGGTTACAAGCCGGTGCGCGCGGGCGGATAACTTCAATCGACAGTGACTGCCTCGCTTTAAAGATCGGCCGCCATGGCCAGTCCTGCAATGTGACCGCCCGTCCAAGCAGCCTGAAAATTGAAGCCGCCAGTGATGCCGTCGATATCGAGGCATTCACCTGCGAAATAGAGCCCTGGCACTTTGCGACTCTGCATGGTTTTGAAATCAATCTCTTTAAGACGCACGCCGCCGCAGGTCACGAATTCATCCTTGTTGGTCGTCTTCCCTTGTACGCTAAATCGGGCGGCGATGAGCTGGTTAATGAGTTTAGTCTCGGCAGCCTTGGAGAGTTGCGACCATGGCGTGTCCGCACAGATGCCTGCGGCCTCGACGATGCGTTCCCACAGTCGGCGTGGAATGGCTGCAAAGACCTTACTTTTGACCAGGCTGCGGCCTTGGTCAGTGCGAAGCTTCGCGAATTGTTCGCGCACTTGGTTCTCCGTGTGATCGCTGAGCCAATTAATCAGGATGTCAAAATGGTATTTTAAGTCCTGCAAGTTGCGGGCTTCCCATGCCGAGAGACGTAAAATCGCTGGACCGCTGAAACCGCGGTGGGTGATGAGGATCGGGCCAGTCTGTGGCTGCGCTTTTTTAACAGAGCTGGTGGATAATATTGGGGTGGACGGGGCCAAACTTGCTCCTGCGTTGATGACGCTGGCATTTTGTACTGAGAGGCCAGAGAGGCCGTGGGTCCGTCTATCGGCTACGTTAAATGCAAATAGCGAAGGCGCGAGCGGTTCGATGGTGTGGCCGAGCGTTTCGAGTGCACGAGTTAGCGGGGAGGCCTTGAGCGAACCGGTGGCGATACAAACTGCGTCTGCTATAATTTCGACTCCGCTGGATAGGTGCAGGGTGAAATGCAATGCGTTTCGCGTTAGGTCTTTGAGGCCAATACCTTTAAGCAATTGAACCCCTGCGTTACGAGCCGCCGCATGAAAACAGTCGATGATGGTCTGCGAATCATCACTGTCGGGAAACATGCGGCCGTCCGCTTCAGTTTTAAGCGTCACGCCGCGCTCAGCGAACCAGTGGATCGTATCTTGTGGCTGCCAACGATGAAAGGCGCCTCGCAGCTCGCGTGAACCGCGTGGATAATGGCTGGCAAGCTGGGCAGGATCAAAACAACTGTGGGTGACGTTACAACGGCCACCGCCTGATATTTTCACTTTACTGAGCGTGTGCTGGCTGCGCTCGTAGAGCGTAACACGCGCCTCAGGATTTGCTTCAGCTGCGGTGATTGCCGCAAAAAAACCGCCTGCGCCACCACCAATGATGGCGATCTGTTTTTGTGAGTGTGCGGCGGTAGGCGTCGAGGTCGTCATAGCGAGCTCAAAGCAGTGGCGAAGGGTGACCTTGCAGACAATACTAGAATGCTTTTTCTGGACTGAGCAGGTGGCGTAGGTGCGACCGACGATGCGCGGCGATCCGCGCGGGCCTTGCGGGCGAACTGAATCGAATCAGGTGTCTGTGTATCACTAAAACTACGCGGCTTAAGCTTTATTAGCTTTCAGAGCTGAGGTTTTCCCACTGTTCGTAGGCTGCCATCGTATCGGTTTCGAGTTGCTCTAGGCGTTTAGCATCGCCGCTCATATCGCTGTCCGGATCTTGGTAGTATTCGGTGGAAGCCATTTTCTCGCTCAATTTCGCATGCTCGGATTCGAGCTGTTTGATTTGGCTGGGCAAGCTCTTGAGGGCTTCGCGTTCTTTGTTGGTCAGCTTACGTGCAGGCGCTGTCGAAGCTGTCGGTTCGACGGGTTTGGTGACGGCTGGGGGTGCTTTGGCTGCCAGCGCTTCGGCAGCTTTGCGGGCTTCAAATTGCTCCAACCAGTCTTCACACCCACCGTTGTATTCGGCCACGTGACCATCACCTTCGAGGGCAATGGTGCTTGTGACGACGTTGTCGAGAAAGCTACGGTCGTGGCTGACGAGCAGCAGGGTGCCGTCGTAGTCGAGTAAACGTTCTTCGAGGAGTTCAACGGTTTCGATGTCGAGGTCATTGGTCGGTTCATCGAGTACCAATACGTTGGCTGGCTGTAAAAACAAACGGGCGAGCAACAGTCGGGCGCGTTCGCCACCAGACAGCTTGGTGATCGGTGAGCGCGAGGTTTCGGGTGTAAACAGAAAGTCTTGTAAGTAAGTAATGATATGGCGCGGTCGGCCATTGATCGTCACCATCTCACCAGATGGGCAGACGTTTTCGGCGACTGTCAGCTTATCATCGAGCTGCGCGCGATGTTGGTCGAAATAGGCGACTTCGAGTTTGGTGCCGACCGTGACGCTGCCTTGTTGTGGCTGTAACTTTTCCAGTAAGAGGTTGAGCAGGGTGGTCTTACCTGAGCCATTGAGGCCGACGATGCCGATTTTGTCGCCACGCCATATGACTGTGGAGAAGTCTTGAATGAGTGGCTTGTTGCCCCAATCGTAACTAATGCTATCGACCGTGAGAACCTTGCGCCCAGAAAGCTGACCTTCGTTCACGCTGAGGCTCGAGCTGCCGATAATGTTGCGGCGTTTGGCCCGCTCAATGCGTAACTTTTGCAGTGAGCGCACTCGGCCTTCGTTGCGAGTGCGGCGGGCTTGGATGCCTTTGCGAATCCAGATTTCTTCTTCGGCTAGCTTCTTATCAAACACGGCTTGTTGCTTGGCTTCGCCAGCGAGCAGATCAGCTTTACGGGTTAGATAGGTCTCGTAGTCGCAGTTCCATGAAGTGAGCTGACCACGATCGAGATCGATGATGCGGTTGGCGACGCGGCGAATAAAGGCACGATCGTGTGAGACAAATAGCAGTGAGATGTCGGCCTTGCGTAGGAATTCTTCCAACCAACGTATGCCAGGAATATCGAGGTGATTGGTCGGTTCATCGAGCAATAAAATATGTGGATCGGCGGTGAGTGCGCGGGCGAGTAGGGCGCGGCGCTTGTTACCACCTGACAGCGAAGAGAACTGAGCATCGCCATCGAGCTCCACTCGGTTGAGGATATTTTCGACCTTGTGCTCCAGCGACCAACCGTCGGTGCGGTCGAGTTCTTCTTGTAGGTCGTCTAAACGAGTGGCTATCGCGTCGTCTTGGTTTTCATCGTATTCGTTCACCAGGCGGTGATATTCTGCAACGACTTTGGCAGCGGGGCCGAGTCCATCGGCTACAATTTCAAAAACGCTGCCATCCAAGTGTGGTGGCACTTCTTGGTCGAGCTTACCAATGCGTAGACCGGGAATGGCTTCGATCTCACCGGTGTCTGGCTTAATTTCACCATCGATAATACGTAGTAGCGTAGACTTGCCCTCGCCATTGCGGCCAATCAGGCAGATGCGCTCACGTTTTTCGATCGTGATACCCGAGTCATCAAGTAGGCGTGGTCCGCCAAAGGAGACAGTGAGATTTCGGTAAGTGAGTAATGCCACGTTGCGTAGTGTGTGTGTGTTGAGAAAAGGATAGCAGAGAAAAGAATAAGGATGCTATGTAGAATGGCACTAACTTTAGCGCCTGAAACGCAAAAAATATGAGCTGCGCTTGGGGGATGGTGCAGTAATTAAAATGCAGAACTAGATCTGCCGTGGTTGAGCCATTCAAGGGCTTTTTAATAGTCTGATCAATTGGAACTACTTACAGACTAAATTTGTCGAAACAGCCAGTGCATGGCGACGCCAACGTACGCTGCCAATCTTATTCAAGCTCGGATTTCGACAATCGCTAGGCAACGAGGCTGCGGCTCACTATTCTGCGCTGAAGCGGTACTGCGTGGTGGAGCTAAATGGCTCGTCGGGCCTGAGGATCGCACCACCCATTGCAGGAAAGTTGACGCTATCAGCATAGTCCTGAGTTTCGAGGCATAAGCCGCCCTTCGGCGCGTAGGTAACTCCATCCTTACCGATTTCAGGTGCATCTGCTGAAAGAAAAAGGCCTGCGTAAAATTGCACACCAGGCTCGGTGGTAAACACTTCCATGACGCGGCCCGACTTATCTTCGCGAACTATCGCTGCAGCTTTCGGGAGCCTGCTGCGGCCATTATCGAGGAAGAAATGAATGTCTGCATTGTTAATGTTTAACTCGCGACTGCTGAGCAGTACCGGCTCACGGTAATTATTGAATCCATCCACTACTGGATCGCGGCGGCCTTGCAACGTAGCATCGGCATCGATCGTTGCCACGCTGTCCGCAAAAATCTGTAATTCATGGTCAAGCACATCGCCCTGACCAGAGCCTTTTAGATTGAAATACGAGTGATTGGTCAGATTAAACGGCGTCGCTTTATTGGTGGATGCCGTGTAGGCGATCTCGAGCGTGTTATCGTCGAGCAGCGCGTAGGTGACGGTGCAGTCAACAGTTCCTGGAAAACCGTTGCTGCCGTCTGCGTCGGTGATCGAGAGGCGCAGCTTATCGACGCCGAGGTCGTTAATCTGCTCAGCGGCCCACACGAGTTGATCGTAGCCCTTTACCCCGCCATGTAGACAGTTTTGACCATTGTTCGCTGCGAGCGGATAGGTGGTTCCGTCTAAAGTGAATTGAGCAGTGGAAATACGCCCTGCGACACGACCCGTAGTGGCACCAAAATACGGGTGCCCTGCAAGATAACCATCGAGCGTATCCTTACCCAAGACTACATCCGCTAACTTGCCGTTACGATCTGGCACATTAAGCGCGACCAGAATCCCACCATAGTTGGTCACCTTGGCGGATAGGCCGTTGTTGTTGGTAAGTGTGAAGAGGCTGACCACTTCACCGGTTGATAGCTTACCGAATGGTTGTTTTTTAATACTCATGTGGTGGCGAAAGTGAGCGGTTTCTAGCGGAAGAGTAGCACGGGAATTTTCACTGTTCGGATCATCGCAGTCGTGGTGCTGCCGACAATCAGATGGCGAATGCGCGAATGGCCGTATGCGCCCATGACTAGTAAATCAATGTGATCTAGGGCAACAGCCTCACCAATCACTTTGTCAGGTTCGCCGTCGCGAATCTCGGCACTGACGTCGAAACCGGCGGCGTGTAATGTCTGCTCAGCTTCGTTGAGCGCGGCTTCAAGCGTTGCATTGCCTTTACCAATACTGAGTAGGTGGCACTTCATGCCCTGCAGTAATGGATTGCGGGCGGCATATTCAACGGCCTTCTTAGCGCTGTTACCGCCATCGAAAGCCAAAACGAAACTCTCCATTTTAGTGAACTCACGCGAAGCGACTAGCACTGGATGCTGGCAACTGCGGACGACGCGCTCGAGGTTGTGCCCAATGTGGCCCGCTGCGAAGTCAGCATGGTTACCGCGCTTGCCGATGACGACGAGATCTGCGTCGCGCTCGTAGCTGTCGATTGAGTCACTGAGGCGGCCATGCTTTTGATCCGCTTCGATGCCTTGCACACCCGCCGCACAGAGTTGCGCAGTGGCATCTTCAAGAATGGCTTCGCCGTGCTTGCGCGCGACCTTCGCACGAGCTGCTTCGAGTTCGACGATTTCTGCGAGCAAAGCACTCCTCGTGCCCAGTCCGATGCTACCACTGGTGTCTGTTTTAACCGGGTCTTCGTGATGCGGATTGAGCATGTGCAGCACGTGGACGGAGGCGGACATCTTGGCCGCAGCCCATGCTGTGTGATTATAAACGCTGGTGGCGTAGATGGAGCCGTCAGTGCAAGCTAGTATATTGGGCATTTTGAAAAATAGGTAATGAGTGATGACTAATAAAAGAGAATATAATACTAATGGCCGCCAACCTCATCCATTGCACTAGGTTTGTCATACTTGGCGACTTGGAGAATCAGAGTCTGGCTCGCTTCGTTGATTCCGAATAGATCTACTTCTGTACCTTCACGGCGAAATTTCAAGACAACACGGTCAAGTGCGTTGATGGCCGACAAATCCCAAAAATGCGCGGCCGATACATCGATACGCACTTTTTCGACTACCTCGCGGAAGTCGAAAGCATCGGCAAAGCTACTGGCAGAAACGAAGAAAAGCTGACCGCGCACGGTATAAGTACGCTCCTTTTTCGAGACTTCTAGGGTCGATACGATATTGAGCTGCCCCGATACCTTATAGGCAAAAAACAATGCACTCAGTAATACCCCTGCGCCAACACCGTAGGCCAAATTATGCGTCAGCACAGTCGTCAGCACTGTTGTAATCATCACCACACTCGAGGTGCGATGGTGCACGCGTAGATCCTTAATAGAGGACCAACTGAAGGTGCCGATCGAAACCATGATCATCACCGCAACCAGAGCAGCCATCGGAATCTGGCTAACCCAGCCACCCATCGCCACAATAAGGATAAGTAATATAATACCTGCAGAAAATGTCGAGAGACGGCCACGGCCACCCGATTGGACATTGATCACAGATTGCCCGATCATGGCACAACCCGCCATACCACCGAAAAACCCAGATACGATGTTGGCGACACCTTGACCCGTGCATTCGCGATTTTTATCACTCGAGGTATCAGTTAAGTCATCGACGATGGTCGAAGTCATCAACGATTCGAGTAAGCCTACAATTGCGAGTGAGATGGCGAATGGTAATATGATACGCAGCGTCTCGAAATTGAGCGGTACCTCAGGGAGTAAGAAAATTGGCAGCGTGGATGGCAGATCGCCCATGTCACCGACGGTATTTAGCGTGTCCAGACCCATCGCCATGGAGACGCCAGTCAACACCACAATGCAAACCAGCGGCGAGGGGACCGCTGTAGTCAGAAGTGGCAACCCGTAGATGATCGCCAAACCAGCTGCGACCATGCCATACATGAGGAACCCTTGGCCGTGGAATTGCGGCAATTGCGCCATGAAAATAATGATCGCCAGTGCATTGACAAAGCCTGTGACGACAGAGCGTGAGACGAAGCGCATCAAATTGCCTAATTTAAATGCACCCGCGCCAATTTGCAGTAATCCAGTAAGAATGGTCACCGGGAGCAAATATTCTAGACCATGGTCACGCACCAATGAGACTAGCAGCACAGCCATCGCACCTGTTGCCGCAGAAATCATGCCTGAGCGGCCACCGATGAATGCAATCACCACGGCAATACAGAACGAGGCATATAGCCCGACCTTCGGGTCGACACCCGCAATGATTGAAAAGGCGATCGCCTCTGGAATGAGCGCGAGGGCGACGACTGTACCGGCGATTATATCGCGGCGCGGATTCGAAAACCACTCTTGGAAATATTTATTATTAGTCATGTTCGGCTTAAAAATAGAAACGCCAACAGGCAGGACTGTTGACGCGTTGGGTATATCTTAAGGCAAAGAGTGTCCCGTTGATCAAGTAGAACTTTGATAGCTAGGAACATTCTGCCCACTCATGTGTCACCCTCACATCCATGCGCGCAAACTCACACACAAATAAAAGGGCGATTAAAATCGAAAAATATCGCCAAAACGTTGCAAGAAGACTTTATGACCGGATTCGGAGTTCAAGTTCCCCAATTCACAATGATTACTGACGCACTCAGAATTTTTGAAGATCTACCCGTTGAAGCATTTCGACGCGTGGTGGATTCCTCCTACTTGCAACAAGGCCTCACATACTTTAAAACGCATGCGGTTAAGAATCTGAACTGGAGTCCCGTCTCGCGTGAGCTGGTAGCGACGATTTGGGGCAGCCGCAATAAGCCCTATCGGGTGGACCTGTGGGTTGAACAGGAGACCTTGGAGCATCGCTGTGATTGCCCAACTTGGGAACATCGGGGACAGTGCAAGCATTGTGCGGCAGCAGCTGCAGCCGTGTATAGCGCAACGCACTTAAAGAGCTTCGAAGGCATTAGCATGCCAGACACCTACATCCGTGAGCTTCGCCGACAGCTCGGTTACGTGTCTCTGGTAGAGCCGACAGAAGAGAGTTTCGCTCAATTTGTGGATGTTAAAAGTGTCGAAAATTCACTTTTATTGACAGTTCATCCTACCTCAGGGGATATTGTATTTAATATTCTCGGTCAGCTCCCAGGCGGGTTCCTGACAGCCATTGCTGCTGTATTATCTGGCGATCCTTCGAGCAGAGGGGCGGAGCGATCGTTCAGTTTGCAGGATGAGTATGAAATCCCTGACTTACTTTCAGAGGCGCATCAACACGGAGTCGCGGTATTGATTGAGATTGGTCGAACTCGACGGCAGTCGCTGAAAATCGGGGAGGGCACTTTGCAGCCACAATATGTACTAAATATCGAAGACGACAAGTGCGTGGCTAAAATGATCGGCCAATCTGAATCTGGAGAGCGCATTGAAATCCTTGGAGTTCTGGGAAATACTTATTGGGGTGTTGCAGCAGATGGCAGCTTGTATGACTTAGGCGATAATTCAGCGGTCGAGTACTATCACTTATTTAGCGCCCATGATGACTCGCACCGAGCTGGAGGCTTACTGCTGTTGCCGATGGCTCTAGGCGAATTTAACTCGAAAGCAACCGTCTTACCTTTTGACCAAGCATGGATCGCAGACGGGCAAATACGCTTTGAAGGTGAAGGCGGCAATGCCCCTGTACTCAATGTTGAGGCTGATCAGGTGAAACTCGCGGTCAATATGTCTGCAGGGCCGAGCTCTCGGACTGCATCACTTGGTTTTTCAATTGATGTTCGGGGGCATCGCATCTCACTTCTGCCACTCATTCAGAACATCCTGAGGCCACTCGTTGAGCAGCGAGGTGATTTTTTTAACGCTAAGTCACGCGTCCGTGTGTTGATGGAGACCGTGCGCCAATACCTCGCAGCAGACGCAGCAGGGCGCCAGCGAGTACGGCAGCGTGTTTCGGGGGAGATCCCAGAGTTCTTTGGTGCGTATCAAGAGAGCATCGTATTAAAGATTTTTAACGGTCTTGATAAAGTGCTGAGTACTGAAAAGACCGGCTACCAAGTCCTTGGGATTGATTCTGCGACTGCAGAGTGGGTTAGCTACCCGATCCCGATTCAGCGATTAGCGATGTTACTGTACAACTTTTTCGACCCAGAATCGAGGGACGACATCCGTTTACTTGAGAAGTGCCTATTCTCCGTCGAAGCCACCGGTGCGCGTGAGTCGATGCTGCAACGGGCTTCATTACTAGCGCGTACGCTGGATGTGGGTTTCAAATACGAAAACCAATCAGTAAGCTCCGCAGCAGTAAAGGTTGAGATGATCAGTGAGCTGCAGAGCAATCGGGATATAGACTGGTTTGCCTTGCATCCATCGATTCAATGTGGCGAGCGATTATTGACGGGGGCCGAGTGGCAACTATTAGTTAGAGGTGAGCTCTTGCTGCGCGATGAAGAAGGCAATTGGATTATTCCAGATTTAGGGGCTGATGAAGAGGCGAGCTTGCAGTTACTCGCGGAGATTTTTTCTAAAAAAGATCGACCAAAGTCATCAAAGCGCGGCGATGCGACTGAAGAGACGATTCAAGTGTCTCGCTTGGAGATGTTGGATTGGCTCTCGATGCGTCGGAGCGGATTGAGGATTACGCTGCCACCAGAGGCAGAACAATTATTTCAAAGTCTATGCGATTTCGAGGAGCTCGATGCCTTTGAATTGCCCAAAGGGTTTAATGCCGAGCTGCGCGCTTACCAAAATGAAGGCTGCGCTTGGATCGAATTCCTTTACCAGCATCGCTTCGGAGCCTGTCTCGCGGATGACATGGGGCTCGGTAAGACAGTGCAAACAATTGGGTTTATTGCGCAGCGTTTGCAAAGTGATTTAGCAAACAAGAATGGTGCCATACTCATCGTCCTGCCGCCTAGTCTTGTGTTCAATTGGATGGATGAGTTTGAACGCTTCGCCCCTGACATCGTCGTCCAAGATTGCTTGTCTAGGGGAGCAATCCATGAGCTGGTTCAAACTGCTCAAGTTATACTCACCACTTATGACCGCGTCAGAAGCGACGTTGCCGCTTTCGAAGCGCATCATTTCGAGATCGTAGTATTTGATGAAGCCCATTGCTTGAAAAATGTGACGGCGGCGCGCACCAAGGCAGCAGCTTGCTTAAAGCGCCGTTTTACGCTCTGCCTAACCGGCACGCCCGTGGAGAATAACATTAGCGAGTTTTATTCTGTGATCTCCACTTCGGTGCCAGGGATTTTCGGCAGCTTAAAACAGTTTAAGGAGTCTTTCCGCAGGGATCCTGAGCGGCTACTAGCTCGTGCAAAGCCCTTCATTCTTCGCCGCACGAAGGACAAGATCCTCAAAGAATTACCGCGCAAGGAGGAACGTGAGTTGTTCCTCGAAATGACACCGATGCAAAAAGAAATGTACGCACGGACAGTTGCTGAAGTGCGCCAAGAAGTAGCCGAAGCCTTTGAAGATCGTCCAGATCAACAGGCCGGTATCGTTGCACTGGCTGCGATTCTACGTCTACGTCAAGTCTGCGTCAGCCCCGAGTTGTTGAACAAGCCACAAAAGGAGCTCGCACCTAAATTTGCCTATATGGCCGAAAAACTCGAGGAACTGCAGGCCGAAGGACACGCGGCACTCATCTTTTCACAGTTTCGTGGTGGCTTGGATGAAATGGAGAAAGTCGCCAAGCTGGCAGGGGTCCGTTATTTACGCATGGACGGCAAAACGCCAATGGCGAAGCGCAAGAAAATCGTTGAGGAGTTTCAATCAGAGAATGGCCCCTCGTTCTTCTTTATCAGTCTGAAAACGGGTGGCGTGGGACTGAATTTGACGCGTGCCAATTACGTCTTTCATCTCGATCCGTGGTGGAATCCTGCAGTTGAAAATCAGGCCAGTGACCGCGCACACCGTATCGGTCAAAAACGTTCTGTTTTTGTGCAGCGCCTGATTATGAAACATACCATTGAGGAGCGCATGCTAGACCTCAAAGCCCGCAAGGCTGAACTGTTTAGGCAATTAATCGACGAGCCAAGAAGCCAATCCCCGCAGAGTGGTCTGACACGTACCGACTTTGAATTCCTTATCAACGGCTGAAGTAGCCGTTGATAAGCTATATTAATGCGCGTGTGTGCAAAGGCTAGAAAAACCCTACACAGTGAGGCAGGGGAAGCGTGCGATAGTGCTCCCTTTACGCATTGTGGCTTGCGCAACCTGATCATCTAGCCAGTTTGTCTGCGTCTAAATGGGGTGCTTCTGGATTAGATCGCCTTGAGCAGGTAATCGATTGAGTTGTTCAGGCATAAAAAATCCCGACTCTTTAAGAGTCGGGATTTTTAAAGTCTGTTGCTCGAGAATTACTTAAGCGACTGCTTCTTCAATGTTGATCTTACGGTGCAACTTATCGAAAGCTACCTTGCCAGCGATCAACGCAAAGAGTGTGTGGTCACGGCCCATTCCGACGCCAGCGCCAGGGTGATAACGTGTGCCGCGTTGACGCAAGATGATGTTACCAGGGATAACAGCTTCGCCTCCGAATTTCTTAACGCCGAGGCGCTTTGAATTACTATCGCGACCGTTGCGTGAAGTTCCTTGTCCTTTTTTATGTGACATTTTTTAAGTTCTCCTAAACTTGTTTAATTATCCGTTGATGGATTCAATCTTGATGATGGAAAGATGCTGACGGTGGCCACGGCGCTTCTTATAGCCTTGTCGACGCTTCTTCTTGAAGACGATTACCTTCTTGTCCTTCTTGTTCTCGAGGATGGTAGCTTTAACGATTGCACCCTCGATAAGAGGAGCTCCGAAACGAGCGTCTGCACCTTCACCGATCATGAGGACTTCATTGATGTCAATCGTGTCACCTGCTTCCGTATCGGGGAAGGAGTTAACCTTGAGGACATCGCCTTCAGTTACAGTAAATTGGCGACCTTGTGTTTTGATAGTGGCTTTCATTGGAAAAACGGAAGAGCAAAGCGTTGTGCCCCGTTTAATCAAGGCTTTTCTAGGATATTTTTACGCTATTTTTCTGAGCCGATCGAATGGGAGCTTGCCAAGCACAGTTACCTAGTCTCAATTCTGTCTCAATAAGTATTTAATGACTGCTAAAACTCCAGACCATGCGAGCATACGCGAAACTTTTAAGGAGTTTCTGACCAGCAATGGTCTGCGCGTAACGAATCAGCGCTTGGCCATATTTGACGCAGCTTATGGGGATTCCGACCATTTTACTGCAGAGGATTTACTTGATCGTGCGCGCGAAATTGACGCCACCGTTTCGCGTGCCACCGTCTATCGGGCGTTGCCGATTTTGACCGAGAGCAGCCTCATTCGTGAAGTCGATGTCGGGCGTGACTACAAGTTTTACATGGCAAATAGGAATGCCACGACCTTTCAAGCGCAGGTCATCTGCCTCGATTGTGATAAGATTTTTGAAATTGATGCACCGTTCATGGAGTGGTATGGCAAAACGGTCGCTGATAAGCTGTCACTCGAAGTAGAAACGCAGCGCCTACAAGTTTCGGCACATTGCACCGAACTGAAGGCGGCTGGCCTCTGTGAACGCGGAGGCAAGAAGCACTAAAGGGCCTGTCGTATGATTAAGCGCGACAGTTTTGATTTTGAATTAAGTTTTTTCAAAGACTTATACAAGCGCATGCCCAAGGATGTGCGTGTGGTCTCGATGCTAGCCCACCTATACACGCAGACGGGGCAACTCGATGCAGGGCTTCGACTGGATCGAAAGTTGGCGCGCCTGACTCCAGAAGACCCGACGGTGCACTATAATTTGGCATGTAGCCTGGCGCTCAAAGGTCGCAAGGCGGAGGCGCTGAAGACGTTGCGCGCAGCGATTACCTTTGGTTATGACGATTATGTCTGGATGTGTAATGATCCAGATCTCACCGATTTACATGACTATAGCCCTTTCTTAAAGCTTTGTGACGAATTGGGAGTCAGTTGAGTCTAGCCAAGTAAATGCCTAAGCGAAGTTCAGCCTCAAATACAACTATTGTCGAAATCATCGCCATGTCAGGCTTCGATAAGGCACTGGCCTATGCTGTGCCATCAGCTTGCCAAGCAGATTTAAAGATCGGTTCACTGGTTCGTATTCCACTGCGCCGCCGAAGCGAGCTTGGAGTGGTTACGCGATTTGGCACTGACCAGGAAATACCACCGGGCAAGCTCAAGATGCTGCTCGAAATAGTGCAGCCATATCCAGTGATGCCGACTGATCTGATGCAACTTTTTCGTTGGTGCCAGCAATACTATAACGCGACTCCCGAGGCGATTTTAGAAACAATGATTCCTGCCTGCATCCGTAAAGGCATGCAGGTTAAAAAACGCTGCTACATCTCCGCTGGCAAAGCACCCACCGCAGAGGAACTGGCCGCATTGGAGAAACGCGCGCCGAAGCAGGCCGAATTGCTACGCTATATCCGCCAACAATCCAAGCCTGCTGCGCGGGCTGATGTGCTTAAGCAAATCAACATTGGTGCCTCTGCCTGCGCTGGTTTGATCACCAAGGGATTCCTGCGCGAGACCGACACAGAAGAAGAGCGCATCGCCTACGAAGATGAATTGGGCGACATGGAGGTCGTCGCCGAAGCGTCCCGACCGACGCTCACAGACGAACAGTCTAACTGTGTGGACTCGATTCATGGCGCCATTGAGAAAGATGCCTTCAGCGTCCGACTCTTACATGGCGTAACCGGATCCGGTAAGACCGAGGTGTATTTGAATGCGATTGAAAAGGTTGTCGCCACGGGTGGTGGGGTCATCTTCCTCGTACCAGAAGTGGCACTCGCGCCGCAAACCGTCGGTCGTGTGCGCGGCCGACTCGAAGCGCGTGGGGTGCACACTGTGGTCTGGCACAGTCATTTATCCGAAGGAGAACGCTACGATGCTTGGAAGGCTCTCGCCAGCGGTGAGGCGCACGTCGTCGTGGGTGCACGCTCGGCAGTTTTTGCGCCAGTGCAGAATCTTAAGTTGATGATCGTTGATGAAGAGCACGAACCATCCTACAAGCAGGAGGAATCGCCACGCTACAATGGCCGTGATGTAGCGGTCTATCGCGCCTTCTTAAATAAGGCAGTTTGCGTGCTTGGTTCGGCAACGCCATCACTCGAATCACTCTATAATGTAGAGAAGGGCAAGTATGCCGTGGATCGCATCTTAAACCGTGTGGACAATCGTCAGTTACCCAAGATCCACGTGGTCGACATGTGCCGTGAGACTTCTCCAGAGAAGGCAGCATCACCGATGTCGCGGATGCTGGTGACTAAGTTGATCGACCGTTTCGAGAAGAAAGAGCAAAGTATACTGTTCCTAAATCGTCGTGGCTTCTCAACCAGTATGCTGTGTCCAGATTGTGGATACGTCGCAGGCTGTGATCATTGCAGTATCCCGAAGACTTACCACCGCACCGACAAGCAATTGCGTTGCCACCTTTGCGGTGAACAAGAGCCCGCACCCAAGTGTTGCCCCGAGTGTAAGTCGACGGCAATACGTATGCGGGGGAAGGGGACGCAGAAAATTGAAGACATCGTGCAAAAGATCCTACCCACTGCACGGATTCATCGAATGGATGCCGACTCAATGTCAAAAAAGAATCTCTATCGTAAGATTCTGAACGACTTCCGAATTGGTAAAATCGACATCTTGGTGGGCACTCAAATGATTGCTAAGGGACTGGATTTTCCGAATGTCACATTGGTGGGATTGGTCGATGCCGATATGTCGCTGCATGTTGAGGACTTTCGTGCGGCTGAACGCACCTTTCAGCTGGTGGTACAGGTCTCTGGCCGTTCTGGGCGTGGCGATCGAGCAGGGGAGGTCGTCATACAAACGCACACCCCGCATGCACCGCCGATTCAGTTTGCCCGCAAGTCAGACTTCGACGGTTTTCAACTCGAAGAACTAGAGCAACGCCGCGAATTCAATTATCCGCCTTTTCGACATTTAATTCGGCACCTATTTCGCGGGCGCAACCCAGACAAAGTGAATTTCTACATTGATCAATGGACTAAGTTGGTCGAAAAAGAGATGGGAAATCGGCTCGAAGTCCGTGGCCCTGCACCTGCACCGATTGAGAAAATCCGTGATGAGTATCGCTTTCAGTTATGGTATTTCGCGCCCAGCGCTAGTGCTATTATTGGCGAACTTGCAGCCTTACGCGAGAGCTTTAAAATGGACAAAGAAGTGATCGACCTAATGGACGTTGATCCAATGAATTTGAGTTAATTATATAGACCGGTTAACCAGTTCAACGGAGCGCTTCCGAGAAAGCGCTGCACTGCTCTTATAATAACACATAAGACAGTAATCCTAGTATCGCATCTCCACTTACGCTCGGCCGTAGAGCTCCAACAGATCCTTTAAATAGGTGGCGCTATTGGTCTGTAATTCATCTAATTGCTCTGAGGTATAGCGCCACTGCCAATTGCCCGTTGGCGCGCCTGGTGTATTCAAGCGTGCTTCCGAACCTAAGCTCATCAAGTCTTGTAGCGGCACAATCGCCATGTTAGCACTCGACCTAATTGCTGTGCGCACCAGATCCCAAGCGATTTCGTCCCCAGATACGGATAAATAACGCCGTAGGTAATTCTGCGTCTTGGCGCTTTCCTCGCAATACCAACCGAGCGTCGTATCATTATCATGCGTTCCAGAGTAGGCCACGGTGTTACGACTGTAGTTGTGCGGCAGATACGCGTTGTCCGCGTCACCATCAAAGGCAAATTGCAGTACTGCCATGCCAGGTAAACCCGTTGCTGCGCGAAATGCATTCACCTCGTCGGTAATCACTCCGAGGTCCTCGGCCACTAATTTAGCATCAGGGCAGGCGGCTTGAATCGCCTTAAATAGTTCAAGCCCAGGGCATTGGACCCATTCACCATTACGCGCAGTCGTCTCGTTGGCGGGCACTGACCAGTAAGATTCGAAGCCACGGAAATGGTCGAGGCGCACAATATCATAAAATCCCAGATTGGCTTTAATCCGATCGATCCACCATACGAAGTTCGTATCTTGGTGCGCTTTCCAGTCGTAGAGTGGGTTGCCCCAGAACTGGCCGTCCGCGGAGAAATAGTCAGGGGGTACTCCGGCAACAGCCTTGGGCTTGCCGTCCTTTTTCAATTGAAAGAGTTCGCGATTGGCCCACACGTCCGAGCTGTCTAGTGCGACAAAGATTGGTGCATCGCCAAGGATACTGACACCTTTACTGCCGGCATAGCTGCGCAGCTTAGCCAACTGACCGTAAAATAAGTATTGATAAAAGATATGCGCCTCGACGACTTCAGTGATTTCAGTCGGTAGCTCTTGGCTACGGGCTTTATCGACATCGCGATACTTTGCAGGCCAGTCTAGCCAGCTGCTCCCGTCAAAATGCGACTTTAGTGCAAGGAAGAGGGCGTAGTCTTCGATCCAACCAGACTGCGCCTTACGGAAGGCTTTGATGCAACCGTAGCCGTCGAAGTGATCCGCACCTGAGTGTTTAAAACGGTTGTAAGCAAGACGCAGGATTGGCCAAAAGACTCCATAAAGCGCACCATAGTCGACATGCGTTTTGGGCAGGCCATGTAGGAGGCCTAACTCATCCTCATGTAGCAGACCGTCTTTCAACAGTGGATCCAGATCGATAAAATATGGATTACCCGCAAACGCCGAGAAGCACTGATAGGGCGAATCACCATAACCCGTCGGGCCGAGCGGGCAAATCTGCCAAACTTTCAACCCAGCAGCTGCCATAAAATCGATGGTGCGATGCGCAGCTTTGCCGAGATTGCCAATGCCAGTCTCTGAGGGCAAACAGCTTAGGTGCAACAAAACGCCGGCAGTGCGCTCATCGAGCCAGTTGTATAAAGGTACAGTCATAGTGTTAGTTGCGCAACAAGGAATACATAAGTGCGTGTGTAGCAACACCGTTTAATTACATCGTGCTCGACGGTTTAATTCAGGAGGAATCTCGGCGAATCGAGTGGCAGTGAGGATTGGAATAACTGCGGCATCTAGCCGCTTGCCTCAGCATACAAGCAACTGGAAGCGCGCTTCTCTCTCGAAAGTCATCGAACGTCCGCACTGAACTTTTCGCGCAGCGTCTCCTGTACCCTCGCTTCGTATTTATTTAACTTGAGTGAATCAATGACGGGCAAGAGCGGGGCGGCAGCGGCGCCGATCCAGTCGACGACATTAAGGATTTTCAACGTTGCGTAGGATTTCTCTACCAGCATCGCGCGCAGGACTTTGAGGCCTTCGGCTTGCTGATCATTCTTAATTAGCACCCACGCGGCCATGGCACGCACTTCGTGTGACTCGTCATTGAGGACGATTTGAGCGGACTCGACATCATTCAGCAAAAAACAGCCGACGATGCCCCAGTAACGTAGTCCGCAGTCAGAACTACTGAGGAGTGCGCGAAGCTCCGGCAGCTTCGTCGTGTCTTCAGCCAGCGCGAGGTCGGCGGCATTGAGCAGTGCAGGGAGGTTGTAGAGTTTCGGGTTGCGCACCATCTCATAGATCGTGATGCCATTCTCTGCTGCGCGTTTAACACTTTCTGATTCAGGGAGCAGGCCAGCATCGAAGATCTCAGTTTGCCATTGGCGCAGGCCGATTCGCATGCGTGCGAGGACTGCGTGATACTCAGGGCTTTCGATCAAATTATTGATATTATCCGGGTCTTTGCTGGTATCGTAGAGTTCTTCGGTCCAGCCCTTTGGCTTGAAGAAGCGGGCTTCGACTTCGCTGGCATTGCCGGACTCAACGTGTCCCACCCAAGCTTGCGTCGCTTCCATTTTCCACAGAAAGCCGAGTTGCTGCATCCAAGGTGTGTAGGGCATGTAATTGCGGATATAGAGGTAACGACCATCCGTCACTGAGCGGGCATTCTCATTACGCTCATCCATGCGTCCGCGGAATGAAAAGCAGAATTCGGGCTCGGGTTCGATCGTATTACCGAGAAACGTAGTGCCTTGCATGGTTGCGGGTACAGGAGTCGAGGTGATGCCCAGCCAAGTTTTCGGCATATCCACAAAACTGACGAGGCGATCGATTTGCGTGCCTGTGTTCGGTGCTGGCCAAAGTGCTTTGTAGCGCTCTGGAATACGCACGACGAGTGGACAATGCAGCCCTGAGCTGAACAAGAACCGCTTACTACAAGGCAGCACGCCGCCGTGATCAGAATTGTAGATGACGATGGTATTCTCTGCCATTCCAGATACCTCAAGCGCTGTGAGTGCCGCACCAATCGCGGCATCCATTTTGGTCACTGCATCGTGATAATGTGCGTAATTCTGACGCATTGCAGGTAAATCTGGATGGTAAGCGCGTAGGGTAGTGTGCGCTGGGTCGTGCTCAGTATTATCCACTTCGCCAAAAGCTCGACTCTCATGCGAGTCCGCTAAATTGATGACTTGGAAAAAAGGCATACTTTGCTTCAACACCTGCCAATCGACCTGACCAGAGTTATCCCAGCAATCTTGGTCATCACGCCCGCCGATATTGTAATCGGTCTTTCTGCAATTGGCTACGTGGTAGCCATTGACCTTAAGCAGATCCGGATAATACGCGATCTCATCATGCGGGATCTCATAACGGCTGCGCATCGGATGTGTGCCCATCGAAAGTGCATTGATTCCAGTAATCCAGGTTGAACGTGAAGGCGCGCAGACAGGAGCGCTCGCATAGACGTTCATATATTGAAAGCCATCCGCCGCCAACTGATCGATGTGGGGTGTCTGCGCATTGGAATTTCCATAACAGCCGATCCACTTGACGCTATTATCCTCAGAGACCAGCCAAAGAATATTCGGACGATCAACGGATGATTCGGCAAAACCCTGCGTGCAGAGTGCGCAGAGCCAAAAAAGTGCGATCAGGGGAAATCTCATGATAACTGGGGTCTAGGGTATTGAGGACAAGAGGCGACGCTCGAAATAATAATTAGACATAATATATATTGTACGTATAATACATACACAATACATGGGCAGTAAAATAGTAGGATTTGCATCGATGCAGCATTCTGACGCGTTGATTAATTGGAGCTGTAACAAACCAGAGCACCATACCTACCAGCATGGCTAGTTTTTACGTTTTAATTTTGTAGGGGATAGCATCACTATGAATTATGTAGTACCAACTTTCAAACAGTTCAAAACTGCAAGGTGGGATTGGCAGCGATGGGCGACTAATTTCGAACCTTGGCAGCTGCAAGACCTGCTGCAGTTCCAGTGGCGAAACAGCCCTGCATCAGAAATCCACCCGTGGGCGCTTCCCAGTCGATCATTTCGCCAGCGCAATAAACATTGGGCAGTTTCTTGAGCATCAGGTTTTCATCGAGCTCGCTCCATGCCACGCCGCCGCTGGTTGAAATGACTTCATCGATGGGCCGCGCGCCACTCAGCGGAATGCGGCAAGATTTGACGGCTTCGGCCAACTGCTGCGCTGAATCCATGTCGCCATACAATTGCTGAATGATCGCACAAGCGCCTTTGCTGAGTTTCCAGCGCAGCTGTGCCTCGTGGTAGAAATCCTTCCGTGCGGATTCCATTTTCTGGACTAAGCGCTCAATCGTAAAAGTTGGCTTGAAATCAATCACGACCTCTGGTGCGTCCATCCTACTTAAAGTACGCCCCAAGGCATACAGCGGCGCGCCTTCTAGGCCATAGCGCGTAATCATTAACTCACCGACCTGCAGTTCGTCGCCGACGCGGACATAAATATTATGTAATGGGCACCCTTCTGCTTTTTCACGTGTTTCGTCGGTCCAATCGCACTCCCATCCGCAATTGGAAGGTTTCAGTGTTTCGACTGCGATACCGTGCTGTTCAAGGATTGGAACCCACTGCCCATTGGATCCCGTCTTCGGCCATGAAGCGCCGCCCATCGCCAGAATAACTGCGTCGAAATCTTGATTAAAGACGCCCTCTTTACACGCTACTTCCAATTCAATTTGTTCACCCTGTTGACGTAAATCAAGCCACTGATTATTCATCTGAAAATCGACGCCCATCTCGCGTAATCGCTGTACCCAGCGACGCAGAATCGGCGCGGCTTTTTTAGTTTCTGGAAAGACTTTTCCCCCACCGGTCGCAAAAGTATTAATGCCCAGCGATAGCGCCCATTGTCCCATTGCGGTGTTATCAAAATCGGCGAGATGTTTACGCCACTGAACGATGGGTAAATCTTTGTTGCCAGAATACTTTGCGACAAACGGCTCGAATTCTGCGCTGTTGGTAATGTTCAAACCACTTTTACCAGCCACGAGGAATTTACGCCCGACCGATGGTTTGGCGTCAAAGACAGTGACAAAGGCACCTTCTGCGGCGGCGACCTCGGCAGCTCGTAGGCCCGCGGGGCCCCCTCCGATGATGGCGATTGTTCGTGATGTGCGACTCATATGTGAGCGTTGATAGGCTGTAAAAGGAAGATAGGCAAGATACAGTGCACGCGAATTACTGCCTGACGACGATTGTTCCGCAGACCCCTCGTCTCACGATGGAGGTCACCATTAAGGAAGCCTCAATCTTTAGTTTGGTCCGGTTCGCTTCGCGCCTGGTCTTGTCGTCACTTCGTTCCTTGGAACAGCCCTTCCTCCTCAAGTCTCCCCTCGCAAGTCTCAGGTCTCCGCCCTCTGCTCTCTGCCCCTACTCTGCGACGCCCCAGCGTTTGGTGAATGGATAGTAGATGAAGATCGCTTTACCAATCACTGAACGCTCTGGAACGAAACCCCAATAACGACTATCTAAGCTGTTGGCTGAATTATCACCAAGGGCGATAAATTTATCATCTGGAATCTCTAAAGTGCGGTTTTCTGCCAACAATGTTTCATTGATATAACCACCGTATTCGCCATCTTGCACTGCGTTGCGGGTAAAAGCCCCTACTTCATCACGCGGCGCGCCGTCGACAAACAGCCCTCCGTCCTTAATCTCAAGCGATTCACCGCCGGTACCGCCGATGCGCTTAATGTAATATTTGTCGCTGTAATCACCTGTCCAGCGACCAAGTTCTGCGCGGATATCATTGGTGCGAAAGACAAACGGATCGCCCGCCTTGGGGCGCTTGAAATGATAGCTGATACGGTCGACGAACAAGGCATCGCCGAGTGTGATATCGAAGCGCATAAGCGGCTCGCCAGCTTTAACGGATTGATTCAATTGCAAAGCTTGACCACTGGGACTCTCCTGAGAAGGCACGACTATATTCAAGTTAGAATCAGGAAAAAACTGTCGAACAGCAGAGAGCATATCGAATTCAGTTGGAACTTGAATCGATTGCAGTGTGCCGCCGACTGAAAAGACGTACTCTGCCCGGGATGCTGGCAGGATAAAATATTTACGATAAGCCACAGGGCGACTGGTCCCAATCTTTCCGGTTTCTGGATTTGGAAGTAATACCAATGAGACAGGACCCGAATCCTTAGCAATGAGGCTCTTATGTTTGGCTCCCAACGTGAGTTTGTTAAACAACTGCCTCACGGTACTCGGCGATGCATCGCTGGGTTCATAGATAGCGGTATTCATGCCGCTGTAAGTCGGATACATCGAATTCGTTGGAATGATGAAGGGCTGAAAAAAGAAGGTACGTACACCAATGACTAGAATCGCCGCGACTAAGATCACTTCCAGATTATCACTCCAGAAGGTCTTTGGATGAAGCTTTCCACCAATTTTATGAAGCACGGTATCGAGTCGATCCATTGCCGCCTGCAAAGGAACTGTGTCGGTTGAATCGCTCTGCAACAGCGTCTCGATTTCGGTGACACTCTGTTCGAGTTCCTGCAAGTCAGCTGCCGAAGTGACATCGCGACGGTAGTGGTAAACCTTACTGGCCGCGTGGAGTAATTCGTTCGCCTGCTTACGTAATTTTCTCATGGAATATGGGGGATGATTAACTCTCAAATCTTCAATAGTGAAACTTGGCTAGCTACCGCCGTCGGAAGTCTTAAGGATCTTGATGAACGCGTCTTGTGGGATTGAAACGCTGCCAATGTTTTTCATGCGTTTCTTACCCTCTTTCTGCTTCTCTAGGAGTTTACGCTTACGGGAGATATCGCCGCCATAGCACTTAGCAGTCACGTCCTTACGATATGCACTGATTGTTTCGCGAGCGACAATGTTGGAGCCGACGCCGGCTTGAATCGCGATCTTAAACATTTGCTTGGGTAAGATCTCTTTAAGTCGTTTACAGAGTGCGCGGCCCCTGCCCTCGCCTTTATCGATGTGAACAATCGACGAAAAGGCATCCACCGGTTCGGAGTTAACCATGATGTCGAGGCGGCACAGCTTCGCCTTTTGATAGCCGTTCATCTCGTAATCCATCGAGCCATAACCGTGGGTAATACTCTTTAGACGATCATTGAAATCGATGAGGATTTCGTTGAGTGGAATATTACAGACCAGCATCACGCGCTGATTGTCGATCGTCTCGGTGTGCTCGCAAATGCCCCGCTTTTCGGAGACGAGTGCCAGTACATCTCCGATCGATGTGCTGGGGACGTGGATTGATGCCAAGATCATTGGCTCTTCAATAAATTCGATTTCAGATACATCCGGTAGGTGCATCGGGTTGTGTACTTCGAGTTCCTCTAGGTCTGTCTTAGTGACTTTATAGACCACACTTGGATAGGTGGAGATCACATCCAAATCATATTCACGGCGAATACGCTCTTGAATGATTTCCATGTGTAGTAATCCGAGGAAGCCGCAGCGGAAACCAAAACCGAGTGCAACCGAGTTTTCAGATTGATAGACGAACGCCGCATCATTGAGACGTAGCTTGCCCATACTCGCTTTGAGCTTGTTGTAATCATTTGTGTCGATCGGATAGAGGCCACTGAAAACCATCGGACTGACTTGCTTATAGCCAGGCAACATTTCGGCAGTCGGTGCGTTCGAGTGCGTAATGGTATCGCCGAGCTTAATCTCGGCCACGTCGCGCATGTTGGTGACGATGTAACCCACATCTCCCGCTTCTAACGAATCACGCTTAAGCATGGCCGGAGAGAAACGCCCCACTTCCTTGACCTGTGCCTTGCGCTGATCGCTCATAGTCATGATCTGATCGCCCATCTTCACTGAGCCAGAGAATACACGCACATAACAGATCACACCCTTATACGCATCGTAGATGCAGTCAAAAATCAAGACACGTAGCCCATCGATGTCGGCCCAGCGTGGTGGTGGAATACGATGCACTGCAGCTTCCAACAAATCTTCAATACCGAAGCCACTCTTACCACTGGTGAGCACTGCTTCTTCGGCGGGAATTGCCAGCACATCTTCGAGTTGCACCTCGATCGCTGGCACGTCTGCACTCGGCAGGTCGACCTTGTTGATCACTGGGACAATCGCGAGTTCCTGCTCCGTCGCTAAGTGCGCATTGGCAACCGTCTGTGCTTCAATACCTTGAGCGGCATCGATTAATAGCATCGCACCTTCGCAAGCAGCCAAACTACGGGACACTTCGTAGGAGAAATCCACGTGCCCTGGGGTATCAATCAGGTTGAAAGTATAGTCTTCGCCGTCCTTAGCTCGATACACCATGGTCACTGGGTGACTCTTAATGGTAATGCCGCGCTCACGCTCCAAGTCCATCGAGTCGAGCAGTTGCGCCTTCATGTCCCGCATCTCAACAGTGCGTGTCAGCTCCAAGATACGGTCGGACAATGTCGTCTTGCCGTGATCGACGTGGGCGATGATGCAAAAATTGCGAGTATGGGCTAAATCGGTCATGTATTTGAGTCTGTCTCTTAATCCTAAACTTTAATCATAATCTTTCCCCACAATGTCCACTGTGGAAGTCGAATAATGATGAAAAAGCCCCTCACCCGCAAATTACTAGCTTAGAAGGGGGTCATTTCGAGGGCGACGCTGCGTGGGGCAAAATTACTCAGTTAGATCACTGTACTCAGACACTGGCGTAATAGTGAGTGCCTTGTCGATGCGCTTGCCGAAACCAGCGAGTACCTTACCTGGACCGCACTCATAGAAGTCGGACAGATTGTTCTCGCTCGCCATATTACGTAGGCAATCTTCAAAACGAACCGACGACACTACTTGGCTGACCAGTGCATCTTTGATGTCCTGCGGTTCAGTGACACGACCACCGGTGACGTTGGTGTACACAGCAATCTCAGGCGTCTTAAAGTCGAAATCTTGAATGAACTCAGCAAAGGCATCGCGCGCAGAAATCATCAACTTACTGTGATAAGCGCCAGCTACGTTGAGCGGCTTGCAAAGCTTGAAACGGCCCTTGGAAGCAGCGACAGCTTCGAGTACCTTGGTGTTGTCACCAGAGATGACGATCTGCCCAGGGCAGTTAAGGTTGGCGATTTCGATATCAAACTCATCGCAGAACACTTGTACTTCCGCAGACGTGCCACCGATCACGGCAGCCATGCCACCCTTTGTAGCGTCGCAAGCGACTTGCATCAGGCGGCCACGCTCAGCGACGAGCTTGAGGCCAGTTGCGAAATTATACACGCCCGCAGCTGCCAGTGCAGTCAACTCACCGAGACTCAGACCACATGCGGCATTCACGTCTTCGAGCTTGCCGGCTTCTTTCAACGTACTAAAAAGTGCGAAGCCCTGGACGTACAATGCTGGCTGGCAAACTTTGGTCTCAGTGAGTGCTTCGGCGGGACCCTCAAAGCACAGCGTTTTGAGATCCCAGCCGAGGATTTCGTTAGCCTCATCATAGAGTGCTTTCGCAATTGCAGAGTTCTCGTAGAGAGAACGGCCCATGCCCACGGATTGCGCGCCTTGTCCGGAAAAAAGAAGTCCTGTTGCCATAGAGTATAAGTATCGTGTGATGGTTATTCGAAAAACAAAAGAGCCTTAGTCCTCACGCTTGAGGAATCAACCAGAAAGCGCGCTACATTCGCGGTTGAAAGACGCATAAACAAAAAAAGGCCGGAGCGTTTCCGCTCCAGCCTTTTGAAAGTGTAATGCAAGGCGCTTACTTGGAAAGCTTCGCTGCGCTCTCAACGAGTGCTGCGAAGGAGTTTGCCTTGAGTGCGGCACCGCCAATGAGGCCACCGTCGATATTTGGCTGCGCGAGGAGCTCGTCTGCATTCTCTGGCTTCATCGAACCGCCGTACAGGATGCGCACCTTATCTGCTGCTTCTGCGCCGATTAGACCAGCAAGCAGGCTGCGAATTTCCGCATGCACTTCTTCGGCCATTTCTGGTGTCGCAGTCTTGCCAGTGCCGATCGCCCAGACGGGCTCGTAAGCAATGACCAGTGCGTCTGCAGCGTCTGCAGTGACACCCACGAGTGCTCCTTCGAGTTGAGTCTTGATGACTTGGTTGACCTGGCCCGCTTCCCGCTCATCGAGTGTTTCACCGATGCAAACGATTGGCTTAAGATTTGCAGCCAGTGCGGCGAGTGTCTTCTGGTTAACGATCGCATCGGTTTCACCGAAGTATTCGCGACGCTCGGAGTGTCCAAGGATGACGAACCTGCAGAACAGGTGGCGAAGCATCTCAGCAGAAATCTCGCCCGTGTAGGCACCAGAAGCTTCGAAGTGCATGTTTTGCGCACCAAGAGAAACGTTGGAATCATTGACCACTTGCGAGACTGCTTCAAGTGCGGTGAAGGTTGGGCAAACGCAGACAGAAACATCAGTCTGTGGACCAACGATGCTGACGACGTCTTTGGCGAGCTCAGCGCCTTCGGCCGAGTTCAAGTTCATTTTCCAGTTACCTGCGATGAGGTATTTACGTGCTGTTTTACTCATAATATTTTTAAATTAGGATAGAGAATTAGGATGGAAGGCAATGCTCTGTCGTTGCCGCTCAGAGGTGGAAATAACTACGCATTTCCCTCCAGTTTAATTGGATTAGAGGGTGTCGAGTGCGCTGACGCCGGGGAGCTCTTTACCTTCGAGGAATTCGAGGGAAGCGCCACCGCCAGTGCTCATGAATGTGACTTGGTCGCCGTAGCCAGCCATCTTGATGGCTTTTACGGAGTCGCCACCACCGATGATGGAACATGCATCGGAATCTGCGATTGTCTTAGCCACCGCGAAAGTACCCTTGTTACAGGCTTCGATTTCGAAGATGCCCATCGGTCCATTCCAGAGTACAGTCTTGGCATTTTTAACTTCAGCATTGAACAATTCAATACTCTTAGGGCCGATGTCGACGCCTTCCCAGCCGTCTTCGATACTGCCTTCAACCACTTTGCTATCTGCAAAGGTGCCTGCGCCGAAATCGAGACCTTTGACAACCATGTTATCCACGGGAAGGAGAAACTTAACGCCCTTCTCTTTCGCTTTCGCGAGTGCTGCTTTTGCAGTTGGAACGAAATCAGGTTCGCTAAGGGAATCCCCGACGGTTTGCCCCAAAGCCAATTTAAAGGTGTAAGCCATGCCACCGCCAATGATGATGGTGTCTGCTTTCTCAAGTAGCGTGTCGATCACTTTGATCTTATCGGAAACCTTGGCACCGCCAAGAATCACTGTAAGTGGGCGCTCAGGGCTGTTGGTTTGTTCGCCAAGATATGCGAGTTCCTTCTCGATGAGAAGACCGCAGACACTTGGTGAAAGGTGCTTCGCAACGCCCGCAGTGGATGCGTGCGCACGGTGCGCAGTACCAAATGCATCGTTGACGAATGCATCAGCTAACTTGGCGAGTGATGCGGCAAATTCTGGATCGTTCTCTGTCTCGCCCTGGTAGAAACGAACATTCTCAAGCAGTGCGACTTCGCCATCGCCGAGTTTCGCAACTTCAGCTTCAACCTCTGCGCCGATGCAATCTTCGATGAATGTCACAGGCTGTCCGAGTTGAGCAGCGAGTGCTTCAGCAACCGGAGCGAGTGTGTATTTCGCGTTCTTCTCACCCTTGGGACGACCGAGGTGGCTAGAAAGAATGACCTTTGCGCCTTGAGCGATGAGGTTTTGAATCGTAGGCAGTGCTGCAACGATACGAGAATCGTCGGAGATGACACCGTCTGTTAGTGGGACATTAAAGTCACAACGAACGAATACGCGTTTGCCAGAAAGGTCGACGTCTTTGATGGATTTTGTGCGAGACATAGTGATTGAATTTGAAAGAAAAGATTAAGACAGCATTCCACCTAAAAAAGCAAAATGAACCTTTTGTGAAAAAATGAAAAAGGCCGCCACAACAGAGTCTCCGGGAAATGGAAAACCTGTGCGGCGGCCAGAAATTCAAAATGAAATTAGCAAGTTCTTAGAGGAACTTGGAAACTTTCTGAACGAGTTCAACAACGCGGTTTGAGTAACCCCATTCGTTGTCATACCATGATACGAGCTTGAAAAACTTGTCGTTAAGACCCATACCGCTGCCTGCATCGAAGATGGAGCTAAGCTCGTCGTGGATGAAGTCAGAAGAGCAAACTTCGTCTTCAGTGTAACCAAGGATACCCTTCAGGGAACCTTCGGACGCTTCCTTCATCTTTTCGCAGATTTCTGCGTAAGAGGTGCTCTTTTCTGTTTTAACTGTAAGGTCTACAGCAGAAACAGTTGGAGTTGGAACGCGGAAAGCCATACCAGAAAGCTTGCCTTGGACTGCAGGAAGCACGAGGCCAACAGCCTTCGCAGCACCGGTAGTGGAAGGGATGATATTCAGAGCTGCTGTGCGGCCGCCCTTCATGTCCTTAGGAGAAGGACCATCAACTGTCTTCTGAGTCGCGGTGTAGGAGTGTACTGTGGTCATGAGACCTTCGACGATACCGAAGTTTTCAAGAATGACCTTAGTCATCGGTGCCAAGCAGTTGGTAGTGCAAGAGGCATTGGAGATGAGATCGTGTTCAGCGGTGATCTCGTCGTCATTGACGCCGATTACAACAGTCTTTACGCCGTCACCCTTACCAGGAGCGGAGATGATTACCTTCTTCGCGCCCGCAGTGATGTGGCCTTGGGCCTTTTCGTCTTGAACGAAGAGACCAGTTGATTCGATGACGATATCAACGCCAAGCTCTTTCCAAGGAAGCGCTGCAGGACCTTCGCGAACTGCGAGTGTCTTGATTTCGTGGCCGTTGACTACGATGACGTCGTCACCCTTAGTTTCAACTGTGCCTTTGAAACGACCCTGTGTGGTGTCGTATTTAAGTAAGTATGCGAGGTTCTCAGCAGGGACGAGGTCGTTAATTGCGACCACTTCGATCTCGCTGCCGAGAAGGCCCTTCTCAACGAGAGAGCGAAATACCAAGCGACCGATGCGGCCGAAACCATTAATTCCAATTTTTGTAGCCATTTTTATGTATGTGTTGTTTTCCTGTTTATGATGAAAAAATTTAAGAAGCAGGGACTAATTAATTAGGTTCGCAGCATTGGCAAGAAATATTCGCCACCATTGTCGAATAGCCGAACAACCAGTGCGTAACCTGCGAACCGTGATCGAGTTAATCCGCTCTAGGTAAGTCCGTGGGCAAGGTGAACCGAAATGATTTATCAAACCACTGTACGTGGCATGATAAACTCGAAACACCTGACAATGAAGCACTAAAAGAGGTCAATCCACCCTCTTTCTGATGCCCGACACAGGTACATTTTACAATATTTGGTAATCGATTTTGTTCAGATTAAGATCTAGACTAGTTAGCTCTTTAAGCCAGTAGTCTACACTTATCACTTATGAAAATTAAAAACTGGGACATTTTCGCGTTTATCGTCTTATACCACTTATTACTTGTGGTATTGATCCCTGCAGCGATTGCAGCGCTAAGTTGGCCTGCTGCTATATTATTTTTGGTCACCTATATTGTTGGAGGCATGTCGATCACGGTCGGCTACCACCGTCTTTACGCCCACAAAGCCTATACGGCCAATGCCTTCTTCGAATGGTGCATATTACTCGGCTCAGCGCTTTCTCTGGAAATGTCCGCCCTGAAATGGTCACACGATCACCGAATTCACCACAACCATGTCGATACGGACAAAGACCCCTACTCGATTAAAAAAGGATTTTGGTATGCGCATGTGCTTTGGCTATTCGACTATCAACGTAGTTATGATGCAGCACTGGTCCCAGACTTATTAAAGAATCCGCGGGTCGTGTTTCAAGATCGCTACTATGGGTTGTTTGTCTTCACCGTAAATCTGGCCGTTTTTGGTATAGGTTGTTTATTCGTTGGGCCATTTGCATCCTTTTATTTCGGCCTGCTTCTGCGTATCGCAATGATCCATCACAGTACCTGGTTCATTAACTCATTATGCCACACGTTCGGCTCGAAGACTTATGCGCGCGAATTGAGCGCAGTCGACAATGCCCTCTTGGCACTGCTTACTTTTGGTGAGGGTTACCATAACTACCATCATGCGTTCGCAGCGGACTATCGTAATGGTATTCGTTGGTACCATTTCGATCCTTCGAAATGGACAATCTGGCTCGCGTCCAAACTTGGCATGGCTGACAAGCTGCGAGTCATCAATGATATCGCCTTGCAAAAAGCCCTCATACTAAAGGACAAGCAACTGATCCTTGGATACTTGGAAGTCGAAATGGATGACGCCGCAGCTGAGCTCAAAAAAAAGCTCGAAGAGGTCTCTGCAGTTTTTGAAGAAAAAGCAGCAGTCATCGTGCTCAAAGCACGTGAGCTCAAACGCGCGAGCGATGACCAAAAGAAATCACTTCAAATAGACATCAAGGCGCAACGTGCCTCTCTCAGGATTACGTGGAACGAATGGATCGCCCTGACCAAACAAGTTGCGAAGCAATACAATCTAGCACACTAGCCAAGTCACGACGCGCCACTTTTGTGTAACAAGACGTGTGACACAACGACCCCTTTTATTGTACCAACCAAAGGCCACAACCCAGCGGCGGAATGTGCGCGGTGTTGTTTCCAATTGGGATGCGTGCGGAGACTAAGCCAGTCCCCTTGAAGCGTTCATGATCCGCTATTTGAAGTGCCTCCTCAAAGTAATTTGTATCGCAAGTAATATTAGCATATTCCAAATGTGGATTCACTGCGAAGATTAACATCGGCGCGTCGATACTACGATCCGCATTGTAAATTGCGACCGTCGCGCTCGAGCCCTCCGCGACGAAGAACTTTAGATACCCATCCTTCAATGTGCCGTCATAGCGCAATGCCTGCCCGGATGCCGAAAGGCGAAATGCGATCCAATTGCGAAAATAAGCATGCGTGCCTGAGTAGACCAAGCGACGATTGTAATCGAGCGCGTTCACGTCGCCGCGTTGATAGGTGTTGGAAATGCCGAGCTTCGAGCGCATGAAGTCCTGCCCTGCCGCGAGCATTGGGACGCCGAGTGAAGTAAACAGCACCGCTGCCATCATATGTGTGCGGCGGCGGTCGAGTAATGTGGGGTCAGTGCCATCCTGCGCAGCGCGCTCGGTGATACGATCCATCCAGCATTGATCGTCGTGCGACTCAGTGTAATTGATCGTCTGCGCCGCAAAGCGACTACTCGACGGAGAACCCGCCAAGAAATACTGGATCGAATCTTGATTCCCTTTGCCGCAAACATAGTCAGCGATCGATTCGCGAAAACCATCATTCCACGAAGCAAATCCAGTCTCTTTTAATTCATCTTGAATGTGACCACGGAAGCTCCATGGCTCCGCGATTAAAATAATTGAAGGCTTCACCTTCTTCAACTCGACTTCAATTTCGCGCAATACCTCAATCCCGATCAGCTCAGCTAGATCAAATCGAAAGCCGTCGACATCGTAGGTCTCAATTAAATGCGTCAAACTTTCGATGATGAGTCGACGCGCCATTGGTGTATCGCAGCGCAAATCGTTGCCGCAGCCACTCCAATTCATCAAGTCGTTGGCCTCATCCATGTGAAAGTAGTAGAATTTATCCACAAACAGCAGATGGTTTGGCTCACCTACGTGGTTATAGACTACATCAATAATTACCGCGATGTCCTGATCATGAAAGTCCTGCACTAAGCCGCGAAATTCTTCAATTTGCGATGCTTTCTCAGGATCTAGGGCATAGCTACTCTCCGGCGAAAAGTAGTTCACCGTCATATAGCCCCAGTGGTAATCTTCTGCCTGGAGGTTATCAAACTCTTGAATCGGCTGCAGCTCGATCGCGTTGACACCGATCTCCTGCAGATAGGAGCCCTCGGCTTTAAGCCATTTGCGCAGTCCAGCATAGCCTCGACGCTCCTTTGTAGTTAGTTCAATCGGCGCATGCGCTGCCAAATCGCGAACGTGCCCTTCCAAAATCACCAAATCATGCCAACTTGGGGGTGTATAAGGTGTTGCAACCTTCTGCATACGCGCAGGGTCGACAACGATCGCTGGGCCACCATGACCAAGGCATGCCTTAGCGTAAGGGTCCAGCACCGCAAAATCCGGATCAAAGTGTGACGTGCCTTGATGGTTATCGCCGAGCACACGAAAGGAATAATAACTACCAATTAAGCTCTCATCGAAAATGACTTCCCAAGTGACACCATCGACGCAGTGCATCGAAACAAATTTCACATCCGACTCGTCCGCCTTTTGCCCATATGCCAGCTGCACTCCACTCGCGCGTGGCGCGAATAGGCGGAAAGTGGTTCGACCCTCTTCGACAATTGCCCCCAGAGGTAACTCTGTAGAGGACGCGATTAAAAATTGCGTGTGTGGCAGCTCATGAGTTTCCACATGTTTGGCGTCCCGCCAAAGGATCTTCTCATTGCCCTTCGGCGTATAGCCCTTGGGCGTGTGAAAGCGAAAAATATGCTGACCGGTTTGCTCGGGATGAAACTCAAAATTAGTCACACCGTCGGGACTGCGCACGAAATTAGGCGCACTGTCGGGCACGTCGAGCCAGTCACCCGCTGCGGTGACGAATTTGAATTTAAAAGACTTCCCATGGGGAATACTCTGCAGTGGTACGTTCACCTCATAGGACGCACCTGCTTCATCACTCAGCGGCGTAAGTTCCCACTCCGGCTTACCAATTGCCTCACCCCATCCGTTAAAATCGCCTGCTAAATAGAGACGAACCGTTCGATCCGACAACTGCGGATAGCGCTTAGACTGCATCGCAAACACCCAGTCCTGTTTTCTGCGATAGTAGCGACAATAGCGCCCAGTTTCTTCAGGGCTCAGGGGCTCTAATGTACCAGGATTTATGTCTGATGGCTCCAAAAACAGAGGAGGCAATGTCGTTGTGCCAGACCAATCTGAAGCTAAAATCACCAATCCCGAATCATCTGAGATCCAGAAAGCATGTGAGATGTGTTTGACTGTTTTTGCCATAAAATGGGATTCATCATTCAATAAGATATCATTGGAGGGCAATACTGATTAAATATTCTGTTCAATTCAACGAGTGATTGGCGCATTTGGAGTGCATTTTATCATTCAGAACGAGGTTGTATGTGAATTTCACATCGTACAGCTTTGACTCGTATTGACGGCATGCGTTGAGGTCGTTTTGTTCAGGCGATGAAGAAAATCCTAGTAGCCTTATCCGGCGGTGTTGATAGCGCCGTTGCGGCCCTTTTACTTAAAGAGCAAGGCTATGCTGTGTCCGGAGCGTATATTCGCACATGGATGAATGAGGAAATGCCGTTGGCTGACTGCCCCGCACAGCAAGATATCGAAGATGCCCGCGCCGTGGCCGAACACCTCGGTATCGATTTTGAGATCGTCAACCTGGTTAATGAATATCGCGAGCATGTCGTACACTACCTCGTCGAAGGCTATCAGAAAGGGATTACGCCAAACCCAGACATCATGTGCAACCGTGAGATGAAGTTCGGGATTTTCCAAGACTACGCACTTGATCGTGGATTCGATGCTCTGGCAACAGGGCACTACGTGCGTAAACGTCGAAATGCCGACAGCAGTTTCGATTTGGTGCAAGGCATGGATCGCAACAAAGACCAAACTTACTTTCTGGCCATGCTCCAGCAGGCGCAAATTGAGCATGCAATCTTCCCCGTGGGCGAACTCACTAAACCAGCCGTGCGCGCCTTAGCGGTAAGCGCTCAACTCCCCAATGCGGAGAAGAAAGACAGCCAAGGCATCTGCTTCCTCGGCGATATGAATATCAACCGCTTTCTCGAATACTACATCGAGGACAAGCCTGGCGACATCGTCAACGTCGACGGTAAAGTGCTCGGCCAACACCAAGGGCTCCATCGCTATACACTTGGTCAACGGCGCTGGATAGGTGTGCCCTCCAACACTGACAACGAGTTTTACGTGGTGATCGGCTTCGACATGGAGCGCAACGAGCTGATTATCGGCTTCGACAAGCAAGACTCCCCTGGCCTGTTCGGGCAGACTTTCGAGGTCTATGGTCTCAGCTTTGTCAATCAACCCATCACTCAGCCATGCAAGATCTTGGCAAAGCCACGCTACCGGGATCCTTCACAACAGATCACTTTCACACCGACAGGAGCGGACACCGCAACAGTCGTATTTGATCAACCACAGCGGGCACTTGCAGCGGGCCAAATCATTGCATTCTACCAAGGTGAAACGCTCTGCGGCGGCGGCTTCTATCGATGAGCTAAGGAATCCCTTAGCCGCTTAATGCGCGATCAATTAGTGATTTATAAATAATAAGAAGTGATTGGACCAAGCTTGTCGAGTTTACTCTGCAGCGCACACATACTTACATTTACTTCTGAACAATAGTCCTTATTAACTATCTTTATGTCTCCCCAAAAACTCATTTCATGGAATGTTAATGGCCTACGCGCTGCAATTAAGAAGGGCTTCGAATCCTTCCTAGAGAACGAACAACCGGATGTTATCTGCTTACAAGAGACTAAGATTTCTTCAGATCTAATTGATGGCTTTGCTTTCGTGGGCTATCCACATGCTTATTGGAACTGCGCCACCAAGAAGGGCTATTCGGGCACTGCGATCATCAGTAAAATAGCACCACTCTCCGTGCAACTCGGCATGGGCATCGAAAAGCACGATGACGAGGGCCGCGTCATTACAGCTGAATTCCAAGACTATTTCCTAGTAACTGTGTATACCCCGAACGCGCAGAACCACGACGAAAACAAACGCCCGAAACGCCTCGATTACCGCACTAAAGAATGGGACGTCGATTTCCTCGCTCACTGCCAAAAACTCGAATTGCAGAAGCCAGTGATCTTCTGCGGTGATCTTAACGTAGCCCACCAAGAAATCGATCTGACCAACCCAAAGCCGAATCGGAAAAATGCTGGATTTACGGACCAAGAACGTGCCCGCTTTGATGAAATGCTTAAAGCTGGCTTCGTCGATAGCTTCCGGCAGCTCTACCCTGATGCCGCCGAGCGTTACAGTTGGTGGTCTTATCGGGCAGCTGCTCGCTCGCGAAATATCGGCTGGCGATTGGACTACTTCTGCGTCTCTGCAGCGCTGGCTCCACAGATTGAAGATGCCCAAATATTGGATCAGGTTGAAGGCTCGGATCACTGCCCCGTCGCATTGATCTTACAATAAGTCGCCAGATGATACCCTTTACACAAAAACTTGCCGACAGCGTTGCGCACCTTGGCGAAGTCGAATTAATTGAACAGATTAGGCAATGGTTGGGGTCTGTCAGCCCAGCTTCACCGCACGGCATTGGCGACGACTGCGCGGTGCTGAGTACGATCAACAGCGGCCAACAGATACTAACCGTCGATAGCCTTAGTTACGGGCAGCACTTTGATGCCGACCTGCCTCCCGAAGCAGCAGGTGCTAAATTGATCAAGCGCAACCTTAGTGACATTGCTGCAATGGGCGGTACCCCCGGTCCAGCAGTACTCGCCCTACTCTGCGGACCGGATGTATGCGCACAATGGTTAGAGCGATTTTTCAAAGGCATACGTCAGTGTTGCGAGCACTATAAAGTTAGCCTAGTAGGTGGCGACATTAGCAACCTCACGCCAGGTAATTTCTCAGCAGTATTGACGTTAACCGGAGAAGCTTTGAGTCCTAAACTACGCAGTACCGCGAACTGTGGTGACCACATTTATGTAACCGGTCGCCTCGGCGGTAGTATTCTGGGTAAGCATTATCAATTTCAACCGCGCTTGGCTGAAGGCATATGGCTCGCACAGAATCCCGACTGTAATGCACAAATGGATTTAACTGACGGCTTAGTCAAAGACCTGAAATCGTTGCTACCGCCAGCCACGCATGCAGCACTTGATCTGGACGCACTACCGATCGCGGCTGCTGCGCACACCTTGGCCAAAACCTCAGGCTGCAGCGCTCTGCAGCATGCCTGCTGCGACGGCGAGGACTATGAATTAGTCGTCACATTAGACCTGCAGGCAAACCATCGTGTATTTGAAACGCAATGGTCAGCGCAGTTCCCTGAAACCGAGTTGCACCGCATCGGCTGTATTCTTCAATCCGCCGCCGCTGGGCAATTAATCGATTCAGCAACAAACACCGCGTTGCCGTGGTCACATGGTTTTGAGCATTTGAGAGTTCCATGAGCAGCGCTGATTCAGATCTCCTACAGCAACTACGGCGTGGCATCCTCACGAGCTCCGCCGCGGAGACCGAAGAAATTGCTCGGGCTTTCGCAGCGCTGCTGCCAGAGGATCAAGTGCTCGCTTTGCATGGCGACCTCGGCGCTGGCAAAACCACCTTTATTCGCGGCTTAGCCCGCGCTTGGGAGATTACCGAGCCTGTCACCAGTCCGACTTTTAATCTATACACGCTCTACCGAGGCAGCCGCCAGCTCGTGCATCTCGATGCGTATCGGCTAGCCTCTGGCGCTGATCTTGACGCGCTGATGATCGACGATTTCCTCACTCCACCGTGGTGTCTGGCAGTTGAGTGGCCCGAACGTATTGCCGACTGCTTGCCCGACGATGCATGGCACCTGTTTTTAGATATTGATGCTGATACTCGGCACCGCATTCGTCTCGGCGCTTAAATAAAAGGGTGTAAGGTCAAACATCTCGAGATGTCTGAATACGCGAGACTTGCTCAACATGGCTCCCGTAATTCCCCCAAGTTGAACTATCTTTTATCTGTCTCAACTTGCGGCTTATTTTAAGCTATACATGCTCCAGCATTACTTTAGCTTTATTGCACTTATCTTTATGAAATCAACCTCCCCTTTTATCTTATCTAAAAAGCTCCACCGTCAAAGTGGTTTCAGCTTAATCGAAATCCTCATCGTGATCGCGCTGATTGCGGTGCTAGCGACAGTCGCGATCGGTAATCTTGGTGGCATTTTCAGCGGGCAACAGGATAAAGTTGCTGCTATTTTTGTTAACCAGACACTCGACACTGCACTGGTACCCTACCGACTCGATGTAGGCAATTACCCGACCACCGAAGAGGGCCTCGCCGCAGTGATGAAAGCACCCGCTGGCAAGGCTGCGAAGTGGAAGGGTGCCTACTTAAAGGAGCTGCCGCTTGATCCTTGGGATAATCCTTATCAATACCGCTATCCTGGCTCGAAGAACATCAATGCCGCCCGCGGCTATGATGCTTGGTCGTGGGGGCCAGATGGTACCGAAAGCGCTGATGATATTGGCAATTGGTAAGCAGACAGATAAAGCGCCTAGCCCCAAGGGCTTCTCGCTAATTGAGATCGTACTAGTCCTCGGGCTAATCGCATTTGCTGCAGCAGTCGTGATCACCAACTTTGCCTCACTGGCTGATCGGGGCGACTCACAAAGCAGCCAAGAAATCCTCCAAGCCGCGGTGCGCGAGGCACGGTTTGTGGCTGCGAGCGAACGAATTGTTAGCGAACTTCGCTTCGATAAGGAAACTGGTAGCCTGTCTATTTCGAGTGACAATCGCATTGGCGAAACTCTTCTACTGAATGAAAATTTCAACAAAAATGGCTCAGCAGAAATCCGTTTCTACCTCGTGCCCCCCGCAGAGGGCTTAGGCCCACCTGCAGACGCGGGCCGCACACGCCTCGAAACCTCGGTCGTTAAATTTGCACCAGATCGCAGCTCCAGCCCCTTCGTCGTCGACATCGAATCGGGCAGCGGCACGCCAAAGCGACTGATATTTGACCCCTTCTCCAGCTTGTTAATCACTCCTCGATGAGAACACTTCGCACTGCATACGGTTTCTCACTAATTGAAGTGGTAGTCGCTCTGGCGCTGTTTGCGATGGCCTCCGTGGTTTTGAGCTCTTCATTCGTCAATGCCCTACTCGCACGAGAACACGGGCAAAGTAACGATCTTCGCCACGCGGACATCCGCGCCGTACGCATGCAACTACTGTTGGAGCCAACTATAGACGACGCTGAAGATGGTGACCGTTACGAGACGCTCAATAATGGCGCAGCCAATTGGGCAGCATTGATTGAGCCGACCAATGTGATCGATCTATTTAAGGTGCAACTACGGATCGAGTTTAGCCAGCCGCAAGCGGAGCAAACAGCAACGCATACCGAAACACTCTACCTGCTACGCCCCACATGGTCGGAATCCGATGAGCGCTCCGATCTGTTGCAGGATAAAAAAGACGCGCTGCAAAATGCACGCGATTTCGATCGATTCTAATGCACCGCCAATCAACAGACGCAACACATCCAGCCGCACGCGCGGGCATGAGCCTACTCGAAGTGATACTCGCGATCGCGGTGGCGGGCTTCGTACTTGCAGCAGCGGTCTCAATGCTCGTCTCGATTAGTAGTATCTGGTCTGAACGTTCCGAGCGGCATTTCTTTGTTGATCACGTCGATGGCGTCACCGAATTCCTGAGTGCCACCTTTAGCAGTGCAGGCGTCGCAATCGCATTAGACGGTAATGCCGAAACAAGTACCGATGGCGACTCGAACTCGGATGCAGCAAATATGCAGCGTCCCCGTATTTCAATTTCCGCCCCTGGCACTGATTCTGAAAGTGATGGCACGATCAACAGCGCTAAGGGTGGCGGACTAGTCTCCTCGCCAGACGAGCCCATCGGATGGGCACGGCCCCCTGGATTTTCAGACAACAAAGCACCTTTGCTAAATTTCAAAATCACCACAGCACCGCCATTGTTAGTTGGACTCGATAATGCACCGCTACTCGGCATCGATACCTTTCTTTATTTTGATAAATCGGAGGGCCTCAGTCTACTTTGGTATTCCACTTTGCAAGAGGAGACTGAAGACATCAACGACCTGCGCCGCACGGTCATTAGTTCATTGGTGACCAAGATTCAGTATATTTACTGGGACGAACGTTTTGAAAAATGGCAGGAAGAACCTGAGCCACTGGAAGCTGACGGTAATGATCAATACTTAATGCCCCGCTTCCTGAAGCTCACGTTTGAATATAATGATGAAATACAACAACGTACATTGACGATTCCAGTTCCATCAAAAAGCGCACTAATTTACTAGCATGCCCCCCACAATTAAACAGTCACACACACGCTGCAGACCGGCCGCGTCTACGAAGCGGCAACGTGGCAGTGTGCTAGTCGCAGTACTCGCTATTATATTAGTGATTACATTCATGGTCACGCGCTTTATGAATGAAGCCGTCAAAGACCTTGAATACCGTGCAATCTTTAACGAACCATCGGATGTGCGCTCATTTGCCTATGGTATGTTGGAGGTCGCACTCGCGACCGTCCAAGAAGTCGCCTTGATCGATGATGGCAAACTGTACGCCGGCGAACAAGGTTGGAACGATCCACTCAGCTACGCCGGCATCCCCATTCCAGATGGATGGGAAGTCAGCATCAGCATACGTGACGAAGGCGGCAAACTGCCGCTCAACACCATGCCTGAGGAACTCCTTAACCAGCTCCTCGAACAACAGTTGGACTTCGATTTCGGCACTACTCGCGAGCTTAGTAGTACTTTAAGCGACTGGATCGACGAGGACGACCAGCAACGCCTGAATGGTGCTGAATCTGATCACTATTTACGCAATAATCCACCCTATCGAACCGCCAATGCGCCACTGCAATCTCTCGAAGAACTCCGATTGCTTAAGGTCTGGGAGGACGAATTCTTCGACGAGTTCGGCAACCCGAACGAACTATTCATACAGCTCTCTGAGCTGGTGTCTGTGTTAAATACTGGCGCGGTTAACCTGAATGCGGCACCTGCTGAATTGCTGGAGCTGTTAGCCCTTCAGGAAGGCTGGCAAGATGATTACCTGTTTGACGGGCTTGAAGAACCTTATTTGAAAAAGCTGCCTGAGTCGGCCGGCCAAGCCAGTGGCGTTGAAATCACGCTGCTTCGCATCACCGTTAATCTCAAGCGCGGTGATGTACCGTTTACCATCAGCGCGTTGGTCGAACCGAATTTCGGTACGCAATCAAGCTCTTCCTCGGCAGCATCAAGCTCAGCCCCCGGTCGTGCTGCAGAGGATGCACCTAAGATAGGATCAGTCGAGGAGCAGGACGCCCTGCAGTTACCCTTCAAAATTCTACAATTGAGCGAATACACTCAAGGTGAGCCAGAAACTGCATCGGCCCGTTATTCAGCGATGGACATTGGCGAATAATGCGCTTCCTTTGAAATCTATCAATTTCCAGTAATCGTGAACAACACCGCCCCTACATTGAATCCAACTGATCCTGCCCCTGCAGAACAAGTGCTGATCTTACCCGGGGACTTGTTTTTCATCGAAAGTATCGATGTGCCCGTCGATTTAGAGCCTGATGAAATCCCAGATTTTATTGAGTTGAGCCTGGAGTCGGTTGCACCGTTTCCTATTGAGCAACTGAATTGGGGTTTTCTCTATAGTGAAGCTGCTCCGTCTGTATTAGTTTACGCGACGCATCGTGACCGCCTCAAACAAGCTGGCTATACCGAATTACAGAGTTACGCATGGGTGTTACCAGACTTCGCGACACTGACTGGCGCGTGCTTCCCAGAGCAAACCCTAGTCGTACTGGAATCTGCCAACAATCTCAGCTTGCTGCAATTTGATCAAGGCGTAGGCGTTCCCCGTACAGCTCTGGTTACCTCAGTGGACGATGGTGACATTGATCAAGCGATCAAAGCACACATTGCGGGTGCACCCGACCTTGCCAAAGCAGCTACCACGCTAAGGGTACGCACTAGCGAGGTTGAGCTGAGCGAACAAGGACTAGCTAGTTTTAAGCAGGTATCAACCGACGATTCACACAGCGCCGTGGAATATGGTGCATGGAAGACAATGGCACCCACTGAAGCACAACTCTGGCAAGCTGATGTGCGTAGCGCCGATTTTAAGCAAACCGAGCGCAGCGCCCGACGTCTTGGCGCCCTACTGATGCGAATCACCGCTTGGGCCGCGATCTTCGCGCTGGTGCTCGTCAGCATTGAGGTGCTGCTGCTCGCAAGCCAAGCTTGGCTCAGTACACTTGATAAACAAATCGAAAGCCAGCGCACTGCCGTTTTGACGATCGAAGACAAGCAGGCGCTGATGGTTAAATTAGAGCAAGTCTCCAAAAATGAGCTACGCCCGATCGCCCTCCTTGAGGCGGCTAACGATATTCGCCTCAAACTGAAACTCGGCATCGAATACGATAGCATCGTAGTTGAAGGTGAAAACTACATCACCATCGAAGGCAAGGCGACCAGTATTAACGCGCTCAACACCTACACCGACAGGCTAAAGCAATCTGGTCAATTTGAGCTAATTACCGCGCCAGAATCCATTACCCGCGCAGGCAAGACCACGTTCACCGTCACCCTCGGCTATACTCATATTGAGGCAACCAGCCCAGCAGCGGTTCCTGCAGAGGCCGCAGTAGAGGCCGCAGTAGAGGCCCCTGAAGTAATTAAGGCACGCGTTACTGCAGTAGCCCCAATGGAGGCCAAAATCTAATGCACCACCTCCTCCAACAAGCTCAACGATTGTTTATGCGGATGTCTGTGCGCGAGCAAACGCTCAGCCTACTCTTCGTCCTCGTCATGCTGTTTATTTGGACGGGGAGCCTGCTGAATCGCAGTTCGGCGTGGAACGACAACCGTAAACAAGCTCAGGCGGATTTACAGAACCAACAGCAATGGCTCGACCGCAGTGAACAATTCACCGTGGGTCTCGCCAATGCACTTGAGCGAGTGGACCCTGAGAAGACTTATGCAGGATCTCAACTTTCGGGCCGTATTGACCATATTTTGCGCCGAGTCGCACTGTCTGGTTCGGCAGACATAGATCCCGTACAAACCCGCGAGGGCGAGATTTTCAATGATCATAATCTCCGTATCCGACTGAGCCGGATATCTATTGCGCAATTGGTCCAACTCAACAAACTACTCAGTCAAGAAACTCCCTATATCAACCTTCAGAGTGTCCGCGTGACTAAAAATCGACGTAATCCCGAAGAACTGGATGTCCGCTTTAAAATCAACTCTTTCGACCTGAAGAACCAATAAGCCGTATTCGTTCCGCACGCTTTTAATAATGACATCCATTATCTGTAAATCCTACCTCTTGATCTGCCTACTGCTGTCCTTCGTCAGCACCAGTCACGCACAGCAAGCGGCCACACCGCCAATCGCGCCGATCGTGCCACTCGTGCCACTTGAGCCACGGGTGGAGAATCCGGATGAAATAATTGGTCTGATCGTGCTCAGCGATGAAACTGCGCTACAAGTGCTCGACATGCTGGAGAAGATGACTGGTAAGATCATCTTGCGCCGCCAAGATATTGCCGCGGTAAAAATCAATTTTAATTCCCGCGGCGAACTCTCCAAAGGTGAGGCGGTACTCGCCCTTGAAAGTTTACTCAGCCTCAACTCAATCATGCTCACCGATATGGGCGGTCGCTTCATGAAGGCCGTGCCCGCCACCAGTGTGAACAGTCATGTGCCCGAGATGATTGTCGGCAGCACGCTGGGTTTATCCGCAAGTCAACAAATCTACGCTAAACTGTTTAAGTTCGATTACTTACAGGCCGAAACCACCAGTGGCACCACCGTCACTCCGCTCCTGTCGCAAAACTCCAGCGTCATTATCTTTCCCAAATCAAATGCAATGCTGATCACCGATGCACTGATCAACCTGCAACGCATCGAGCGTATTATCGACGCAATGGATAAGCCGCAGGAAATTCGCGAAGAGATCCAGTTCATCAAGCTGGATTACATCCAAGCTGCAGAGATGCAGCAACGCATCGAAAACTTAATTTCAGGCCCACTAAAAAATTACCTAGAAGGCACTACTAGCGTGACTGCCGACGAGCGTACCAACCAACTGATTTTAATCACCCACCCTGGCAATTTAGAAGTGATCATGAATGTGATTGAAAACGTCGATGTCGATGCCGCACCGCTCACTAGCAGCGAGGTGTTTCCGCTGCGTCAGGCTAAAGCCGAAGAAGTTGTGCCCATTATTGAAGAGATTATCTCAGGCCAAAAAGAAGGCCGCGAAGAAGATGCCAAGACAGAGATCAAAGATAACAACAACTCCAATAAGAGTAACCAGCAGCCGATCCCTCAGCCTGCAGCCCAAGTCGCCACCCAAACGACAACGACTAGCAGCTCCAGCAATAGTTCACTGCAATTTTCAAACTTTGTCGGACTTTCTGCGGATGAGCGTACCAATTCGATTGTGGCTTACGGTACATATAATGATCTCAAGACTCTGAAGGACCTGATAGAGAAGATCGACATTCCCTTGCCGCAGGTGCTGATCGAAGCGGTGATTACGCAAGTGACGATGAATGAAACAGAAACCAGCGGACTGAATGCGCTCAGCTTTGTTTATAATAATGTGACTCGATCATTCACTAATATAGGCATTGGCACTGCTGACGGAATTACCATATCCAGTGGGGTCATCAACTTGGATAATCCGGCTGACTTTTCGCTCAACTCAGCAATTGTCCCAACTAATTCAGATGGCGATACGAAAGTCCTCTCCGCCCCACGTATCATTGTTAGTCATAATGAAGAAGGTCTAATCAACGTCAGTGAATCGCGACCAATCGTCACCTCCTCCACCTCTTTCAGTAATAGCGACAACAACACGCGAAGTAACGTTGAGTATCGTGACATTGGCATACAGCTCAAGGTTACACCTTTGATCGGAGCTGACGGCACAGTGCAGATGGTCATCGAACAAACTATCGAAGATGTCATCCGAGACGTAACCATAGATGGCAATCCACAACCTGTGATCGGCAAACGAGAAGCCACATCCACAATTAGCGTTAAGGACGGTCAAATAGTTATCCTTGGTGGTCTCCAAGAGAATTCCCAGTCTGGGAGCGACAACTACTTTCCGATTATTGGCAAGTTACCAGTGATTCGCAGTATTTTTGGGGTCAAATCCGATGAATACAAAAAGACCGAGATCATTATATTTATACGCCCTACAGTTCTAGCAAATCCATCCGAGGCAGATGCACTTGCTCAGACCTACGTCAAAGATGCCCTCGAAACGAATGCACTCACACAGTACATCGAATCTGGATCGACGGGTAACATCTATTTAGAAGATAGCGCCCTACATGATAAAATTGAATCCCGCAAGGAAGAGTCAACCTCTGGTGAATCCACAGAATCGAACTCCCGCTCCACTAGACGAGTAGGCACGACCAGCCGCTAAGCACTACATCGTATTTAATGACAATGTACACACTCGACATGTATAAACAGAGCTTACTGATTATTGGATTCTGTCTATTCGTGCATTCTGGCATGAACGCCAGCAGCTCACAGCTCGAGTCCAATAGCCCGTTCTTACCTACCGGCTATAATACCAATAAATCTGAGGCACCGACACCACCTCCACGGGTCAATGGCCCGCTCTCACGCGAAATTGAATTCCGCGGCATCGTGCAGATGAATGGAATCTACGAGTTCAGCCTATTTAACAAAAAGCTGAATCGCGGCTATTGGATTGCAGAAAACGGCTTGGAAAGTGGCATTAGCGTGCGCAACTTCGACCTCAATAGCATGCGAATTACAGTCACGCAGAATGGCCGCACCGAACAACTCACTTTAATGTCTGCGACCGACAGTCCCTTGCCAGTTGCGACCTCAACGGTCGCAAAGCCCACCAAGCTTCTCAATGCCCCGCCTATCTCGGACGCCACTATGAAGAAGCCTACCAGCAGTCGCGTAATCCCACGCAGACGTGTCATTCTTCCTAAAAAGTAGCATTATAGCGCAGCCGAACGCATGCAATCATGCGCCACAGTGTAGGATCTTGGTGGTCCCAATATCTAATCCGCAATCGCCGTCACAATCACACTGGCATGTATACCGAGCCCACGACCGACATCGTTGAGCTGCTCACCAGTTGTCGCAGTGATGCACACATCGGCGAATTCAAGGCCCAGTAGGGCTGCCACGGACGCTCGCAGCACCGCCACCTTCGGATCAATTTTCGGGCGCAGGCACTCCAACACAATCGATACATGTGTGAGTCGCCAATCACCAAGGCTTTCGAGTGCCACCGCCAAATAGGCTTTACTGTCAGTGATGCCATCACGGCACAGTTGGTCTGCCACAGCACCAATAACAGTCACACCTGTGACACCACTGATGGCATCAGTCAATGCATGTAAGATGACGTCCGCATCGCTGTTACCAGCCATGCCGGGTGCATCATCAAAGACGAGTCCGCCGAGTATCAACGGCTGATCGGAATCGCCTTCTACAAAGCGGTGACTATCCAGGCCAAGTCCTGTTTTTACCTTCACAGCTTACAGCTCTGGAAAGAAACGTGCCTTTTCAGCTGCAGCCGACTCAGGGCTGTCTGATGCATGCACCACGTTGCGCATCATGTCGGTGCCTAAATCGCCACGAATCGTGCCCTTCGGCGCCTCCTTGGAATTGGTCGGCCCGAGTAGTTGACGCACCTGCGCGATGACATCCTCACCACTTAGGAGTATTGGCATCACTGAACGCGAGCTCATGAATGCTTCAATTTCAGGAAAGAATGGCAAATCCGCCACGTGCGCATAGTGCTCACGTAGAATCGGGCCGTCTAGCTGAGTGACCTTAGAAGCGACGATTGCAAAACCAGCATTTTCGAAGCGCGTAATGACCTCGCCTGCAATACCTTTTTCCATGCAGTCGGGTTTGAGAATGATAAGTGTTTCTTCCATAAGTCTTTTGTTAAAAACGTCATGCAATGTCGCAGCAGATCGGCGATTACAAGTCTAAAGCGTCAGCGAGCATCATTGCTCCGCTTGAACTGAATTCTTCAAGCTACCGATACCAGTAATTTCTACGACCACCTCGTCACCAGGATTCAGAAAGCGCGGCGGCTCATCTGCCATTCCGACGCCAGAGGGCGTACCCGTTAAAATAACCGTCCCAGCCTGTAGAGTCGTACTGCCGCTTAGGAACGCGATAATTTCGGCAACACTGAAAATCATATCTCCAGTGTATGATTCTTGCCGGATTTGGCCATTTAGAATCGTCCGAATTGGTAAAATTTGTGGATTTGGAATGCGCTCGGCAGTTACCAAAATAGGCCCGAGTGGACAAAAGGTATCAAAGCTCTTTGCTTTTACCCATTGCCCGCCGCCATGAAACTTTTGCCAATCGCGCGCACTGACATCGTTGCCGCAGGTATAACCGAGCACGTAATCGAGTGCATCCGCAACGGATACATTTTTACAATCACGCCCGATCACCACCGCGAGCTCACATTCATAGTCCACTTGGTCGCTGTGCAAGTGGCGCGGTAGAATAATCGGACAGTTTGGGTGCTGTACTGCAGTCGGACTTTTCATAAAGACCACAGGATGCTCTGGCAATTTGACTCCCACCTCAGCGGCATGTTCGCGGTAATTTAGACCGATGCCATAAATAGCGGTTGGCACCACCGGAGCTAAACGACGCACTGGCTGGAGTAAAACATCCGATTGCCTAAAATCGCCGTACAAGTGGCCATCCAAGCGAAACACTTGATTACCAACCTCACAGCCATAGCAAATTTCACCTTCCACAGTTTCGACTCGAACAATCTCCATAAACCGCACTGTTAGGAAATTCACATTATCTTCAAATTTATTCGTCAGCGAAGTCCTAAGGATTGAGGGCGAATCGCGCTCATTTACATCAACGTAGGCGAGTCGCCCACGCTCCGATCCCTATCGATAGTGTAAAAAAACAAAAGCCCAAGTCCAGTGAAGGAGATGGGCTTTTTGCTTCTCATGGTAGGCGCGGAGGGACTCGAACCCACGACTTCCACCATGTCATGGTGGCACTCTAACCAACTGAGTTACGCGCCCTCACCTGAGAAGATGGGCAATAAGTAAGGCGTCTCGACCAATGTCAAGACGCCTTTAAAACTATTCGTTTATTCTCTAAAACCGAGCTCAGTAATTAACCTGGGTAGGTCTCCCATTTTGAGTCAGACTGACTCGCCGCTCACTTAAGCTTATCATCACGTTAAAAAGTGTAGATATTTTTTTAATATTTCTCGTTGCCCTTTCCGCTTTGCCGTTCACATTTTCGTTTTCGGAGCTAGGCACCACATATGATTGTGTGCCAGCCAGACATCACATGAGCACTAGCCTTACCTGGAACCGAAAAGACCTGATCGGCATCGAACCTCTCTCACGAGCGGAAGTTGAAACGATCTTCACTGCAGCCTCGGCGTTTAAACGTGCGATGGAGGCCGACGATAAGAAGCAGCCTTATCTCGATGGCTGCACGATCGTAAACTTATTCCTCGAGCCGAGCACACGCACACGTTTGGCATTCGAAGTAGCCGCAAGTCGTCTCGGCGCTGATATCATTACCATGACTGGCAATGCCAGCAGCTTGACTAAGGGTGAGACGCTGCGCGACACCGCACAAAATATTGCAGCCTTAAAGGCGGATATGATCATCATGCGCCACCCAGCCTCTGGCGCTCCAAATTATTTGAGCAAAGTGGTCGACATCCCGGTGATTAACGCAGGAGATGGATCGCACTCCCACCCGACTCAGGCGCTACTCGATTCTTTTACACTGCTCGAAAAATTCGGCAGTCTGGACGGCAAAAAAATAACTATTTTAGGCGATATACTTTTTAGTCGAGTCGCGCGCTCCAATATCATTTGCCTACAAAAACTCGGCGCTCAGGTCACCATTGCAGGGCCCAGCACCTTAGTCCCCAAAGCCTTCGAAGCAATGGGTGTTAGGGTTTGCCATGATTTACGCGAAGCCTTGGAGGATGCTGATGCTGTGATGTTGCTACGTATTCAGCACGAGCGCCAAAGTTCGACACATTTCCCTTCGCTCGGCGAATATACCAGTATGTTTGGGCTCAACAAGGAACGCTTTAAATGGCTCAAACCAGATGCGATTATCATGCACCCCGGACCGATTAACCGCGGGGTCGAAATCGACTCCGAAGTCGCCGATTCGGAGCAATCCGTCATCTTGCAACAAGTCACCAACGGCATCGTGGTGCGCATGGCCGTCCTGCACCTCTGTCGTTGCGCCTATAAAAATCAGCCCATCGAACTCCCTGCTTAACCCGCACTAGTTGACTGCTCCATCTTAATATAACTCCATATGCCTAACATACTTTGGATAACTGGCGGTCGAGTGATCGACCCAGCAAACAATCGCGATGCGATCGGCGACATCTGCGTCATCGACGGCAAGATCTCGGCTACGCTTAGCAAAGATCAACAGCGCATAGCACACAAGATTGATGCTACGGGACTCGTAGTCGCACCGGGATTGGTTGATATACACGTTCATTTCCGCGATCCGGGGCAAACACACAAAGAAACCATCCGCACTGGAACCGAGGCGGCCGCAGCTGGGGGCTTCACCTCCGTCATTTGCATGCCGAATACGAGTCCTGTCTGTGACAATGCTGGCACCATCCAGCGCATTATGGATAAGGTCGCGCGCGAGGCCGTGGTGAACGTCTACCCGACTGGTTGCCTCACTCTAGAAATGGAAGGTAAACGCCTCGCTCCGACGGGCCAATTGAAAACTGCCGGAGTCGTCGCGATGACAGATAATGGCAAGTGCGTGCAGAGTCATGAGATCATGCGCCGCGCAGTCGAATACGCAAAGATGTTTAATCTCACGATTATGGATCACTGCCAAGACGATACGCAAACCGAAGGCGCAGTGATAAATGAAGGCGAGTGGTCACTCCGACTCGGCCTGCGCGGCTGGCCCAAGTTTGCTGAGGACATAATGGTCGCCCGTAACGTGTTACTCGCAGAATTGACCGGCGCCCATATCCATATGCAACACGTCAGTTCGGCGAATTCGATCGACATTATTCGTCGTGCCAAAGAGCGCAACATATCCGTCAGCGCTGAAGCATGCCCACACCACTTCGAGTTCACCGATGCAGACCTCAAAGACTACGACACCAATCTTAAAGTTAACCCACCTCTGCGCACGGATGCGGATCGCGAATCGATTATTAGTGCACTTAAAGACGGCACGCTAGACTGTATCGCTTCCGACCATGCACCGCACACGCCAACTGAGAAGGATCGTGAATTCGATTACGCTCCACCCGGGATCATTGGCCTAGAGACCTCGCTAGCCGCTTCATTGCACGCGCTCTACCATAGTGACAGGCTGACTTTGAGTGAAGTCGTCGCACTGATGACGCATAAGGCTGCGGCAATCTGCAAGCTGGATGCTGGCACGCTCAGCATTGGAGCAGCAGCCGACATATGCCTATTTGACCCCCATGAAGCATGGACAGTCAATGCGGATGAGTTCTACAGCAAATCGCGTAATTGCCCATGGCATGGCCAATCGCTAAAAGGTAAGGTGAAGATGACCTACGTAGCAGGTCGTGCTGTATTTGACGGCCAATCTATCCTCTAAGATGCCTGTAGAATTAGATTCGGCCGCAATACTCGCGGGAGCAATCTTTCTAGCGATCTTAGGTGCTAGTGCTGTGCTATGGATCATCGATTTACAGCGCGATCAGCGCAAGTTCGTCTGCGATGCAGGTGTGCCAGCATGGACCATAGGTTGGGCTAACTTCGGCATTTTTATCTGTGTATTGGTTACCAGTGTTGTCGTCGTTCAACTATTCGCGAGTGTATTGGTTCATCAAATGAATCCTATCGAAGCGACGTCTATCAATAATGAGATCGAATTAGACACGGCTGGCGATTTGGTCAGCATCGCGGATACACCGTCCTCTGAAAGACCCGCATTGACACCGTGGATGGCGGTGATGTCGATACTGTCATTGCAACTCCCATTACTGGGAACTTTCTGCCTGCTGCGTCGTTATTATCCAAATTATTTTGCTGGTCAGCTTAACAGTCGGTACTTAACGCTGTGGCAGTCACTCGCTGAAGCAATCCCGCAGTTCATCCGCTATTTACCGATTATTTGGATCGTCAGTTTCGTATGGTCAACATTACTGACCGAACTGCAGCTACGCGGTATCATCGAACAGTTCCCGCCCCAAGAACTAATTAAACTGTTTACTAATGGCGGCGATCGTACGGCAATTATATTGCTCTCGATCTTTGCCGTGTTGCTTGCACCAATCGTTGAAGAAATTATTTTTCGCGGCGGAATCTACCGTTTTTTTAAGAGCCAGTCGACAGTCCTGCCTGCTCAAATAATCAGCGCCGTTTTGTTCGCCATCATGCATGGTAACCTAATGTCATTCTTACCACTGGTCGCCGTTGGTATTTTCCTCGCGCGTGTGTATGAACGCTCTGGGAGCATTTTAGTGCCGATGTACTTCCACGCCTGCTTTAACGGATTCAGTCTACTCATGTTATTAATTATGAGTCGGTCGTCCTTCCCTATCGATTGAATCGAGCTGTTAAAAAAACAGTCCCTTCCTTTAAAATCTGTTTGGCTTACTCTGCAGAGTGATAGCAAATCGAGCGTTCGGATCTGCTGCTTATCACCACTTATATTGGCTCTAAGCACAAACTCTCAACTTGCCAGATCTGATGTGTTCAGATGCTCTACCAGTCATGGAAATCCCTCCTTCAAAGTCCCTGCCTACTGCACCTACGCTCGTCATCGACGGTAGTGACTTAGCAGTCTTTGCAGGCGTGTTAGGATCTAACGGCAAATGGCTCGCACGCTCACAGCAAGCCGGCACCGCTCTGGAGAGCCTATTCCCTACGATCGAAACGACGCTCGAAGCTGCACAGCTGACTTTGGCAGATATTCGCAGCTTCATCTATTGTGAGGGGCCCGGCTCGGTGCTGGGCCTACGACTCTGCGCAATGGCGATTGAGACTTGGAGTCGCCTGCACCCTCAATCGGCGCACTACTTTGCCTACAATAGCTTACAATTAACCGCCGCGCTACTTTGCGCAGATGATCCTGGGCTTGACCAAGCGCTACTCATATCAGACTGGAAAAAAGACAGTTGGAATGCGGTTAAGATACGCAATGGTCAACCGTCTGTTACAGAGGTAGTTGACGATGCCACCATCGCGAATTGGCCCGACTCGCTGTATCATTTACCGCAACGTAAAGGCTGGCAAAAGCCCCCTGCCAATGCCACTATCGTAGAGTATCGCCCCGATCGCCTTGCGGAAATCTTCCATTTGCCGCGACCGACCGCCACCGTCGAACTCTATGCTTCTGGGCTAAACGTATTTCGAAAATGGACACCCGATCGACATCGTGCTGCGACTCGGAATTAAACCCCCGTATTGCGTAGCCCTCTCCGCTAAACTTCTTCTTAACCCGTAATTCTTAACTCCCATTCCAAATTCCCTACAACGCTGTTGGGCTGAGATCAATCTCGCTGCATTTGAACGTAATTTAAAGCGCATCCAAGCTGCGCTGCCATTAGACGTGCGCTATGTCGCCGTAGTGAAGGCAGATGCCTATGGCCATGGGATGCCGCAAATGGTGCGCCGTTTAATGCAGAGCGGAGTCGATTATTTCGCAGTCGCCAATGTGCACGAAGCTGCAGACATCCGCCACATGGGTAAGGGCTGGCCGATCCTCATACTTAGCCCGGTACTTCCAGAGGAAGACCAATTCTTAGTCGATTACGATCTTATCGGCACAGTCAGCACACCAGAGGAGGCCATGCGCTTTAATACACTTGGGGCGTCTCGAGCTGTGCAGATAAAGGTACATTTAAAAATAGACACCGGCATGGGCCGACTTGGCATTTGGCACGAAAACGCCCTCGCCCTACTTCACACGATTCGCGAATTGCCAAACCTCAAGCTTGAGGGAATCTATACGCATTTCTCTAGCGCTGACAGCGAACGCGAATTCACCCGTATTCAACGCCAGCGTTTGCTAACAATACTAGACAATATAAATACCACTGACTTACTGATACATGCAGATAATTCAGCCAGCCTCAATACTTTGAGCGGCGATAGCCCGTTTAACGCTGTCCGCATCGGGTTACTCCAATTTGGAGTTCGTCCCTATCCAAACTCCTTACTCGGCAACGTCGATGTAGAGCCTGTCTTTAGTTTTCATACACGTGTTGGCATTGTTAAAGACCTGCCTAAAGGCACCGACATCAGCTACGGTCGCACCTGCTCACTCCAACGCGACACTCGCATCGCTGTGCTCACTGCGGGCTATGCAGATGGTATTCCGCTCAAGTTAAGCAACACTGGATCTGTACTGTTACACGGCCAACACTGCCCGATCCTGGGACGTGTCACGATGGATCAAACCATCATTGATGTCAGTGATTTGGATCAAACAATCAACCTAGGGGATCATGTTGTTCTGATCGGTACTAGTCAAACGGCTGAAATCACGGCCAGTGATTTCAGTGACCTTGCGGAAACAATTCCTTGGGAGGTGCTTTGTTCAATTACAAAACGAGTGGTACGCATTTACATCGGATCGAGAGAACTATAAAACCTTATAGTTATTAATAACTATTAATAAATCAGTCATTATTGACTGGCTTAACGCCTCCAGCGTAGTTACTATTTCGACGCTCCTTGAGCGAGCTGCCATCTCACTTTCGTTAACTTAAAAAACGGAATATGAAACTTACTAGTAAACGTCACCTACTTACACTTGGATCATTAATATGCTTAGCGATCCCTCTCGTAATCTTTACTGAAATCTGGATTCATGAAAGCGACTTCGAGACCCACAGACAATACACAAACGCTCTCCAAGTTATACTGACCTGCGCAGCTTTTGTCTTACCTCTGCTAGGAATCGCACTATACCTAATAGAAAAGCAGGGGAATTCTCAAATCGAATCGCTACGTAAATCCATTCAGAGGTCAACTCTCGAAGGATACGCTCATAGTCTAAATATTATTGAAAGCACTGAAGCGGGCACCTGGGATTGGAATTTACTCACCGACGAACTAATTCTCAATGAGCGGTGGGCCGAAATCATCGGCTATACACTTAAAGATTTGCAGCCGATCAGTATAAAAACATGGCGAGAAGGGGTGCATCCCGGCGATCTCGCAAAAATCCAGTTACTTATTACGCAACATCTCTCGGATGAGATCCCATACTACGATGCTGAATTCAGGCAGCTCCACAAAGATGGCAGTTGGCGATGGGTTAACGCGCGAGGGAAAGTCATCGAACGAACCAAGTCTGGCGAACCCCTGCGCATCAGCGGCATCCACCTCGACATCACTGACCGCAAGGTAGCAACCGAAGCGCATGAGGCTTCCAGGCATCTATTAAAAGGTATCTTTGATGCGACGAGTGGCATCTCGGTAATCGCGATGGATCCAAGCGGCATTATAACTTTATTCAACACCGGTGCGGAGTCTATGCTAGGCTACAGTTCCGAGGAAATGCTTGGTCAAGCGACATCCTTTATTCTGCACCTAGAGTCCGAGTTAGCAGAACGTGGCATATCTTTATACGATGCTCAATCGGAAGGATTCGATGAATACATGCAGCGTTTTCTCAAAGCTGGAAAGGAGTCGAAGGAGTGGACCTATGTGTGTAAAAATGGCCAACAACTACCGGTCACGCTGAGCATTACAGCAATACTCAGTCAAACGGGAGCGACGACAGGTTACGTAGCTGCAGCGATGGACATCAGCCAACGAAAAAATACCGAGAGCAAACTTAACGAATCACAGAACCTACTTCGAAACGTGCTCGATACGATCCCTGTTCGAGTATTCTGGAAAGACAAAAACAGCGTCTACATGGGAGGTAATGAACTATTTGCAAAAGACGTCGGCGTGAAGCCTGCCGATGCTCTCATTGGAAAAACCGATTCAAGCCTTTTATGGCACAAGCAAGCAAATGACTTTAAACAGGATGACCAAACCGTCCTCACCAGCGGGCAACCGATGCTGAACTACGAACAGTTTCAAGCCAAAGCCGATGGTAGATCGGGCTGGATCAGCAAGTCGAAAGTCCCGCTCCGTAACGATGCAAACGAAGTGATTGGTGTGCTCGGTATTTACGAAGACATCACCAAAGCAAAACAGATTCAAGCAGAGCTCATAAGCGCAAAGGAAGACGCCGAGGCTGCTAACTGCGCCAAGGATGAGTTCCTCGCAGTCATGGGGCATGAGTTACGCACACCACTCAATCCGATATTGGGCTTTGCTCAAATTTTGCAGCAGAGGGTCACCACCCTGCCCGAGTCAGACTACATCAGAAACATTATCAGTGCTGCCAACCGTCAACTGTGCCTAATTGAAGATATCTTCGAATACATGCGCATTAACCGCGGGCAGATTAAGCCAAACATCGATTCATTTAGTCTTGTGAAGCTCTGTGAGCTTGCTGTGAGTGATGCTAAGGAGCGCGCAGGCTCACTACATCTAAGCTTTGTTACTGACTCGACACTTTTAAATGCCACAGGTGATTGTTGGGTCGTCGGCGATTCAACGATGTTGCGCCGAATCCTCGATAATCTACTCAATAATGCCTGTAAGTATACCAGCGAAGGACGCATCCTAGTCTCCCTCAAGCGATCGGCCTCACAAAGTGCCCCGTTCGACATCCTAATCGCAGACACTGGCATTGGCATCGATCCTCAAAGCCAGCAAAAGCTCTTCGATGCGTTCAGCCAAGGTGATAGCTCATACACGCGTCAGTACGAGGGCCTAGGCCTAGGCCTAGCAATTTGCAAAAAGTTGCTTACTATTATAAATAGCACAATCACATTAGAGAGTGAGGTAGGCGTGGGCTCAACCTTCACTTTACATTTGTCATATAAAGAGACACAGGAGCGTACCCTTCGAGCATCCAGTTACCTCTAAGGCCTAGACCACGCAAACTAATCGTTTGTTACCCTGTACTAATGGTCGATGATCCACGCGGTCATCGATTTATTCGGCGTTCCCGAATCGAGTCCTACAACTACCAAGTAACCGCAGCCTTCGGTAAGGAAGTCGCCTTCGAGTGGTCCAAGTAAAGCGACACACGACTACCCAAAAAGCGTGACAACAGCGGCAACTTAATCTGAATAGGCTTTTAGTGACCCATATATAACGCTGCCTGCATATAAGAGATGAAAATAGAAGCCGCCAACACAGACGCTTGGAATATAGCCAAAGGTAAGAATCCAGAGCAGCCAACGGTTCTGCGCTTCAGGCCTAGCTTGAATGAACATTTGGGCAACTCAGATTACCCTAGAAGGCTCGTGATCATCTGGCAATTTGAGCCAGCGGATGCTACCGGCATGCCGGATGACACACAGAGCGCCGATATGAAGGACTTTGAAGATATGCTAATTGATGCATTGGATCCAGAGCGCCTAGCGATCCTCGCATTCGTCTTCACTAGTGCGGGGTCAAGGGAATGGAATTTTTATCTCTCAGACGTCAGCGAGGTCGGGATCAGGATCAACCAAGCCCTCTCAACCATTCCACAATTACCCATCGACTTAACGGTCGAGGATGACCCGAATTGGGACGAATTGAGGCAAGTCTTTCAGCTATGCCAGTAAAATTATTCCTACGAGGTTGATTGTATGACCGATCTCTGGCGAACGCGCATCGCTGCGACTACCTGAGCCCAGTTGATTGCAATCAGATCGCAACGCCTGACTGGTATATTGGCATCAATTGGAATGTGGCCTAGCCAAATATTACGCATTTTCGAGACTATGAGTTGCAATTTCCCGATGCAAAGGAAGTCTGTGGGGGTATATTTTTCACCATGTGAAACTGGGGGCTAGCTCGTAGCATCGGTTTCGTATGGCATTCGCCCTAAGAAACACTACCCAATATAATTCTATGCAACCAATTGACCTCGACGCCCATTGGGGCGAGATACGCCACGAAGCCAGCCAAATCGTCGCCCGAGAGCCCGCGCTCAAGCCACTACTGGACGAGACCGTTCTGGATCGTTGTTCGTTTGCGGAATGCCTCACCTATCGACTTGCCCGCAAATTAGTCAATCACTCGACCTCAGTCAAAGTACTACACGATGTGTTCATCGACGCCTTCATGCACGATCCAGCAATTTTACAGCATGTTGCGTTTGATATGGTTGCTTTCTATGAGCGTGATCCGGCCTGCCCCGATGCGCTCACCCCACTGCTCTATTTTAAAGGATTCCAGGCACTGGTCTGCTACCGAGTCGGCCACCACTTATGGCAAAACGGCCGCAAGGAACTCGCACTCTACTTACAAAGTCTTATCTCCGAGACCTTCGCGGTGGACATCCATCCCGCGGCCAAAATCGGCTGTGGAATTTTACTCGACCACGCGACCGGCTTTGTCGCAGGTGAAACCACTGTGATCGAAAGCAACGTATCGATTCTGCATGAAGTGACCCTCGGAGGGACAGGTAAGGACCGCGGCGATCGTCACCCGAAAGTGCGTTCTGGCGTACTGCTTGGTGCAGGCGCCAAAATCCTCGGCAATGTGGAAATCGGTGCGGGGGCAAAAGTCGGCGCTGGCAGCGTGGTGCTCAAGGATGTGCCTCCCCACACCAGTGTTGCGGGTGTACCAGCGCAAGTAATCGGAAAGGCCTCCGAAGTATCACCCGCCTTGGGTATGTGCCAAGATTTTGGGCATTAAGTCTGCAACGTATTGTTGTTAGTTAAACGCGTTTCACTGCGCATGGCAGTTGATCACCGAGCCAAGGATCTTTTAAGATTTAAAAAGAGGGTTAGGAGTCACACTTAAAAATTTGATATGATGATACCGCATCTCGCAATGGCTAGCACACAACATGCACTCTGGGCACTGTGCCTGGCAGTCGGTGCGGGTTGTTTACTCACAGTCTTATCGCGCCGGCTTCATCTACCGACCATCGTACTTTTATTACTGGGTGGATTTGCACTCGGCGCTGAGGGCTTGAATGTGCTGCATCCAAATGCATTAGGTGAATTCTTGCCGATGATTGTTTCTCTAGCAGTCGGATTAATCCTATTTGAAGGCGGGCTGACGCTCGAAATCAAGGACTTCTCACACACTTCAAAGGTGATTAAACGCTTACTCACCGTTGGAGTACTCATCACTTGGCTAGGCTCCGCGCTCACAGCCTTTCTGGTATTTGATATCTCACCCTCTTTCGCCTTGCTGATGGGCAGTCTGATTATTGTAACTGGCCCGACTGTGATCGTGCCCTTATTGCGCAGAATACGAGTCGATCAAAAGATTGGTAGCATCCTGCAATGGGAGGCGGTGTTGATTGATTCAATTGGTGTCTTCATTGCCATTCTTTGCTTCGAATGGGTCGTCGAAGGCGGCAGCACAGTGGCATTGCCAAATTTCTTGATCCGCATCGTCAGTGGCATGGGCATCGGCTTCCTCGGCGGCTATTTGATCTACTGGTTCATGAAGCACGACTGGGTGCCAGATAATATTGTCAATGCTTTTGCCTTGGCCAGTGCGATGCTTATCTTCGGTGCGACCGAGATGATCAAACCAGAGGCAGGCCTACTGGCCGTCACAATTGCTGGACTGATTGTCGGACTGAACAAGCCGCGGCAGCTGCGCGAGGTCAAAGCCTTCAAAGCTGAGATCGTTGATTTACTCATCGGCCTACTTTTCTTATTATTGGTCGCACGACTTGAGCTACAACAGTTCGTCGACTTCTTTTCCGAAGGTGGCGGCTGGGTCTTATGCTCGGTGATCTTATTGATTCGGCCGATTAGTATCGCTCTCTCTTCTTGGGGCACGGCGCTCAACATTCGTGAAAAAGCACTGCTGAGTTGGGTAGCGCCACGTGGAGTCGTAGCCGCATCCATGGCTTCATTGTTTGCGCTGTCGCTGCAGGCCAAGGGCGACGCCGAGGGCGCAGAGCTAATGGAGTCGTTCGTCTATTCCATTATATGTGCGACCGTCCTCATCCAGGGCCTGTCAGCGGGACTCGTTGCAAAAGTGCTCCGCGTGCAACGCCCCGCACCGAATGACTGGGTCATTATCGGCGCACATCACTTTGGCCGTAAACTCGCGCGTCAACTGATCCGTGAAGGTGAGCAGGATGTCATCCTACTAGATACCAATGTGCGTAATATTACCCTCGCTAGAAAGGAAGGCATACCGGCACTGCATTGCGATGGTATGGATGCTGAAAAGCTATACGAAGAGGAACAAGCACTGTTTGGCGCTGGCTACGTACTAGCCTTGACCGACAATGTTGAGCTCAATCAGCTCCTTATGCAGCGCTGGGCGCATGAGCTTGATAATGAGAAGGTCTTCGGCTGGATCCCAACCGATAGTCCGACCAATCAAGACCAGCTTACTGGGCTATCGGTATTCGGTGATCTGTCACGTCCCGCTGTAATCGGGAGCGAATTACTACAAGAAGAAAGTAGCTTTGAATCGGTCACATGGGAGGATGGTATGACACTCCCCTCAGGCGATTGGCATCCATTATTTATTCGCCGCGGCAAGCAGCTTAAAACAGTCCCCCAAGACACCGCTCTCAAGGAGATGGTCAAGCCAGACGATGAAGTGATCTGCTTGCGCCGAGCTGAAGGCTTCTTACTGCGCGCGCTTCAAAGTGGTGGCTATCTCTCGGTCGAGTGTGAGACTCTTGAACAACTTTATAAGCGTTTAGCACAGCTTGCAACCGAGGCCAACCAAGGGTTATCTGCTGAAACGATCCTAGAAGACCTCAGTGCCCAAGGTGAAATCTTCCCCGCATTCCTAGGCCACGGCATCGCAATCCCGCAAGTCTATAGCGCTGAGCTAAACCATCGTATCTGCTATGTCGCCGCACTGCCCAAAGGCCTTGAAATCGACGGCCAGTCGGAGGCACTCGACTTTGTATTCTTTCTACTCAGTCCCTCCGGCGATACAGAGGGACACCTCTCCACGTTGGCAGAAATTGCTAAATGCTGCCGCTCCGAGCGCCGCCGTAAACAGATCAAACACGCCCAACGAGTTGAGGATGTGATCACAGCGATTGATAGCTAGTGAGCGACCTTAACGACCGAGCCCGTGTCGCAGTCAAACCAAAGTATAACCGCGTAAGTTGTGCTTCAAGCCCCGCTTAGCAGTCCTGAACTTGTGCCCCATTTCGGGTATTTCGGGCGCTCGCCAACGTCGAGTTGTTCATGCATTTCTAAAAAAAGGACAAACTTTTGAAGCAGATATTGACATCATGGTCTGCAGAGACCACATACATATTTTAATACTTTTTTTCTGCTCGGGTGGTGAAATTGGCAGACACGCCAGATTTAGGTTCTGGTGCCGTAAGGCGTGAGGGTTCAAGTCCCTCCCCGAGTACTTTAAGACCCTCAAGTTGCTATTAACCAGCGGCTTGAGGGTTTTATATTTATGTCTGTCTGTGGCAGGACATAGGTTTTTACTTAAACATTAAAATCTACATAGAAACCAACATACTCCTATTTATGCTTAATAGAACCAATAACCTAGCAGGGAGCATCTACCCAGAATGACTACAGGCAACGCTGGCAACGCCTCGAAAAGCTGGCAGGCGACATGAAGCTTGCGGAAATAACACCCTCTACCATTGAAAGGTTCCTGGAGAAAAGCTGTAGAAGCTCTACACGGCACAAGTTCTACGTATCCCTTAATGTGCTATGGAAAACTTACTTCATTGGAGTTACCCGCCTGACAAAGTACAACCCTCTGGAAGAGGTGGAGCCACCCGTGAGGCCAACCTCAAAACGAAAGGAACCCTATACTTGCGAAGAAGTCTTTAAGTTGCTGGATGAGTTAGATGAGCCGACTATCAACCGAAGTAATATAGCTGACCTAGCAAGAATGGGAGATTCCTTTGTCCGCAAGGAAACTCTCCATGCTGTTATACTCTGGTAAGTACGATTGATAAAAAGGGATATGGATTTTAGCAAACAAGCCATCCTCTGATTCCGATTTAGAAAATCGCTCGGCCTCAAGGTAAGCATTGAATTCTTCACCATAACGAGACAAGTACTTCACATAAATACGCTTACGAACATAACAAGGATATTCATTTCCAGCCTTAGACTCAACCCGCATAGATGGCGGATTTATTCGCTTAAACTCCTTCAATTCTGCTCCAACTATCACGTTGGAAAAGCAAACAAATACCGCCCAACCGCCTGCGAAGAGTAACAAGCCCAAGAGTTAGGCCACCGAACAGAAGTCCATAACTAGAAGGTTCTGGGACAAAGATAGCTCCTTTGTCTTCAAACCAGGCTTTGTCGTATCCACTTGGCAAGATTGCATCTTCGAGAATTGCATTAGTCCAATTAGCCTTTTCTATAAACTGAGCACCGGTGATCGTAGTATAAGTTAAGTCAGTACTGCTGAAGTTAGCATATTTGAGGTTAGCATATTCGAGGTTAGCATATTCGAGGTTAGCATATTCGAAGTTAGCACCAGTGAGATCAGTATAACCGAAGTAAGCATCAGTGAGGTCAGTATTAGTTAAGTTAGCGCTACTCAGGTTAGCAAACCTGATCACAGTACCAGTGAGATCAGCATGAGTTAAGTCAGCACGATTTAAGTTAGCATGAGTTAAGTTAGCGCGACTGAAGTTAGCACTTCTGAGGTTAGCACCATTCAGCTTAGCAGCTGGGAGGTTAGCATCAGTGAGGTTAGCATAAGCAAGTTTAGCATAAGCGAGGTTAGCATAAGCGAGGTTAGCATGAACGAGTTTAGCACTAGTGAGGTCAGCTCCGGACAATTCAATATTATACGTGGAAGTACCTAAAAGATTAACTCTAGGCTCTAAATCAGTACCTGAGTAACTGTGCTGTAGACCTGCAGTAGTAGTTAAGATATTATTGGTAGCTCCTGAGTTAGTCACATAGGTCGAAGCCGACAGCGTTGAGATAATTGTCAAAAAGAATAAAATTAAAGGCAGGATATATTTCATACACATGAGGAGCAGTACGGCTTAATTTAGTTATTCATACGGTGAGATAAGCCTCTGCTGGCGCACTACCGTCAAGCGAGGAGTGTAGTCGTTTGTGATTTTGAAAGTTCTTTAACATAATTAGCCGACGTGAACTGGCTGCCTTCGTAAAATATTTATGAATAACAAGTTAAATAATAAATCAAAGACGGAATCAGATTCCGTCTCCTTCAGAGTGGGTTCAATTCCCTCCCCGAGTAGTCAGTTTTAAAGGCCGAACTAATGCTCGGCTTTTTTTTGTGCCTGCAGCACCCCCAAACGCCCCGCCCTCGAACTGGCTGCTGCAACCGTCATAGGTTCAAGGCAGCAATCTGAAAAATCGACCATTGCCGCGCCGTCGATAGATGACCTCCGTCGGATTCCTGCGAATGATCTCAATCATACGTTCGCCCTAGCCGTCTTTCGATCGCGGATGGTAAAGCGCATGTTCGTCAGCGAGTCGAGCCGACTGCACGGAAGTGTAAATCTGCGTAGTCGAAATATCGGAATGTCCGAGCATTTCTTGGATCGCGCGTAAATCCGCTCCACCTTCGAGTAAATGGGTCGCAAAGGAGTGGCGCAGTAAATGCGGTTTGATCGGTTTTTTGATGCCTGCCTTGAGCGCGTATTGTTTAATTAGCACCCAGACCATTTTGCGCGATATCGCTTTACCCTGCTGACTAAGGAAGAGTTCACTCCCCGTCTTGGCCTTGACAAAGTGCGGGCGCGCTCCAGCAAGATAATCGCGTACCGCAGCTACAGCAGCACTACCAATCGGAGCGATGCGCTCTTTAGAGCCTTTACCGAAGACGCGGACGTACCCATCGTCGAGATTGATTGCTTGCAGTAAGATGCCACAAAGTTCGGAGACCCGCAGACCACTACTATAGAAGAGTTCCAACATTGCGCGGTCACGTAATCCGTGCGGCGTGGTGTTGGAGGGTACTTCGAGCAAACGCTTTAACTCATTATGCGTGAGTACTTCTGGGAGTTTACGAGAAAGCTTTGGCGTGGCTACTAATTCGGTAAAATCGTCCAGGCGGATACCCTCGCGTACGAGATGCCGAGCCAGCATGCGAATGGCAGACAGTTTACGCGCTTGGCTGCTGCGCGCATATTCGGCTTTGCTCAGATGAGCGGACCATGCACTCACCTCGCTTTCACTCACACTAGCCCAATCAGCGACGCCAGCTTGCTGCAGATGCTGCGCGTATTGAGCGAGGTCGCGCGCATAGGCAGATATCGTATTACTAGAAAGCCCGCGCTCCAACTCCAGCCATGCGAGGAAGCTCGCGACGTGTTCGACAAATGCTTTGGGAATAGCGGATAGTGGATCGGTTGCCATGCTTAGCAATACAGTGGCGTGTTCTAGCTATGCCTTGCAAGCTTCGCTTCGGCTGCGTGAAGTATCACGCATTATAACATTCCATTTTAGCGATGCATCCTTGATAATTCATTGTTGTTTATCTATACGACAATTCCATGACGGCACCAAACGCAGGCGAAAGCACCATCAAACCAACCGATCTACGAGGTATACTTAAGTATGTCCCGATGTTTCGCGATCACGTATTTGTAATTGCATTGGATGGTAGTCTCGTCGCGCATGAGAACTTTCAGAACGTGCTGTTAGATATAGCGGTGCTGCGCTCACTCAACATCAAGGTGGTGCTGGTGCATGGTATCGGTCAACAGCTCCATGACCTTGCAGCGCTGCGAAAAATCGCCCTCACCAACGCCCACGGCGAAGGCAAAACTGATGCGCAAACACTTGATTTGGCAACCGAAGTTTCGGCGCTGGTGAGCTTGAGCATCATGCAGGGCCTCACCCGTAACGGTCTACGTTGCGCATTGAGCAATGGTGTACGCAGTAAGGAGATTGGCATCGTTAAAGGCGAAGACCAGGGCTTCAGCGGCCGCGTCGATAAGCTCGAAACCGCACTGTTCAACAGCCTTTTAGAAGCGAACACCATTCCGATTGTCACGCCGATCGCATTTAACCGCGAAGGTACATCCTTGCGGATCAACTCCGATTTACTGGCTGCCGAACTAGCATCACAACTGAACGCATCAAAGTTGGTTTATTTAACCACTCAGGACGGCCTACTGGTCGATGGACAACCGCTGACAAACCTGCCAGTCGCAGATCTCGACGCATTACTAAAAAGTGAAAAGTCTGGAATATCTGAGCGTTTACACAGCAAGGCACAGCATGCAGTGCAAGCAATTGGAGCCGGTGTTCCACGGGCACATATTTTGGATGGCCGCCTATTTGGTGCGCTACTCAATGAGATTTTTGATAAGGTCGGCATCGGCACCATGGTTTACAGCAATGAATACCAATCGATCCGCCGCGCAGTGAAAGTCGACGCGTATTCGATTTACAATATCACTCAAAATGGCGTGCGTTCCGAGACACTACTAGATCGCTCGCAAGTAGAGATCGAAGCTGCGATCGATGACTTTCTAGTCTATGAAATTGATGGCAGCATCCTCGCCTGTATTCATCTACAAAGCTATGAAGACAGTCGTGTGGTCGAAATTGGCAGCGTGTATGTGCAACCATTCTATCAGAACAAAGGCGTGGGTCGGCAGATGGTTGACTATGCTCAATTCGATGCCAAGCAACGCGGCGCACAGCGTATGATCGCAATGACCACTCAAGCGACCCATTTCTTTACCAAGCTCTGCGGCTTTCAAGAAGGCAGTTCCGAGGAGCTACCGCCAGCGCGAAAGGTGCACTATCAGACAAACGGTCGAAACTCTAAGATCCTCTACAAGGATTTATAGAAAGAGCGTGAGCAATGGAACTGTATCATACCACTGACATGGAGGGTGTCTCGGAATTAAATCCGGACGAAGCACGCATGCAGCAGTTAATTGCGCAACTCGATATACCCGAGTTTGAAGAGGCCGATCATCCCGACCTCTCACTCGTACATGATCCGAGTGGATGGGCACTCACACTCTACCCTCGCGGCATTGTGACTTATGAGCAGCTCGAAGATGACGATGGTCAGCCGCTGTTCATGACTGGCATAGGTAGTGCGCAGGCATTACAGCTGTGGAAATCACTGGCTCGTGGAGACATTGATGCCCTTAAACAACTTCCCTGGCAGCGAGACCAAGCTTGAGTGTCGACTGCATGCAGTCATTCAAATCATCCAGCAAAGGACGCGTGTTGTTTACGCTAACCGCGACAGCTCATCGCGCAAATATCGTGACGCTGCCGAACTAAAGTGCTGGGTGACCATTGCGTTGCACACTTTAGCTAAACTCGATGTTGCACGCTCGGCTATGATTGCAACCAACAGAGCGTGACCACATAATCCCCTACAAACTCATAGCGAAATTGCATGCGATCGGTCGCATCACGTAATTGCGCCGGCAAATTTGTAGTAATTTTTTGAACCGAGAGTTGCTGCGTGTCGGTATCAATATGCAGCGCAATATCGGTGAAATTGAGGGTTGCGTGCCAAACTGGAAACTGAGCTTTAAAGAACGCCTCTTTAGCACTAAACAGTAGGCTGCCAAGGATTTGATCTTCGCCAACCATTGGCGCTTCAAGGGGATGCACCACCCGCTTCATTGCTCGAGCGCTGAGCCGATTCGTTTTTTCAAGGTCAATCCCTAGGTATGTCATGGTATTGGCAGAAGCCGCGACCGCACAACACCAGCCGCGCGAATGCGTGATCGACCCCATGGTTGCAGCTGGCCAGATGGGCAGTCCATCCGCGTCTGCTGGTAAAGCGCACGCAGCTTGGCCAATTTGAGCCAACGCCATACGCGCGCAACTGCGACCTGCGATAAACTCGTTACGACGCGCAAGCACAGCACTGGCCATGTGCCGGCTCTCTGCCTCATATGCAAAGGCCTCAACTTCGATAGTTGTCTGCTGCACACCGCAACCAACTGCATCCGGTAGCATCGCCTGCAAGGCTGTCTGCAGAGCATGAATTTGAATTATATCTGGCACAGAATCGAAGCAAAAGGAATACCACTCAATTCGCAAGCCTTCGACAACAGCAATTTATGAATCTGCGAAATCTTGCCACCACGTAAATTTGCAATATAACCTAATCATGAGTTTGTACTTATTTATCCTAATCGCCCTATCCACGATGCTGCTAAACCTGTCAATTCGGGCAAGTGACCAAACATCCAGGGTATGGCAAGTGCTAGAAGGCTGCCGACTGGTCACTGCGTCGATCAATACCGGCGATAGCTTCAAAGTCCAACACCAGGATCAGACGTTCATTGTTCGGCTGTATTTTGTCGATTGCCCAGCAACCAATGCTGCCTTCGTGTCTCAAATAAATGATCAGGCGCGCTATTACTCTATTCCAGAAGTAGATGTCATGCGCGCCGGTAAAGAGTCCGCCACTTTTACAAAAAAATTCTTACGTGGTGAATTCACTGTGATCACCCAATGGTCTGACGCGCGTGAAAGCGAGCAGCCCTGCTTCTTTGCCTTGGTGCGTAAAAATGGCCAGTTGCTGTGCACTGAGTTAATTCGCAATGGCTTTGCTCGTATTTATGGTATGCCAACCAACGGCAGCTGCCCAGATGGTGTCTCCCCACGCGTCTATTTAAGTCAACTCAAACAACACGAACGCGCGGCGCAACGAAGTATGACTGGCATCTGGCGTGGCGCGACCAGTTCACCGCAAGTAGCCGGCCTCAATCTACTCGACGCAGAGGTTGAGAGCAACGGGACCAACAAAGCGCCTCCTAGCATGACAGCCGTTGCCTTAAAAACAGTTAGTCGCACGGGTAAGGTTATTCTCAATACCGCCAGCACAGAAGAACTCGAATCACTGCCCAGTATCGGCCCTGCGCTCGCCGCCTATATCATCGCTGCACGCCCGATTGCCGCAGTCAATGACCTCGCTAAAATCTCAGGCATCACACTGACGACGATTGATGCCTTCCGTGCTCAAGTGCTAACAGACGAGCCACCGCCACCACTCAAAACTGCAGCATTCTACTTAGCAAACACCGAAACTTATCTGAATAAAAAGGTCACCGTCATCGTCTGCGCAGTCGTTCAATCCGACCTAGCTGCACCAGCGAGCTTTCGGGCAGTCATCCTTCAAACTGCGAATCAAGGTGTGTCAGGCGGCAGCATCACCGCCTTTATTCCAGATGAATTCTACGAATCTTTTATACAATACTACCAAGAGCCTGCCCGCAGCTTTACAGGCCTGTTATTTCAGCACGACTCCGACACCGTGCTCGTTTATAGCCGTAAGTAATCCTCAGACCCTAAATACATACACACTTTATGAGCTTAAAAAAATTCAAGCACTACCTCGTTCAAGCAGGACAGAACGAAACGCTCTCAAGGCTCAGTGCATCCCCACGCAGCATGGTATATCATTCCCGCCAATAAGAAATGAGCGCGTAACTTATTAGTCGCGCGGATCGTCGTCGCTTGCTTGGATGACTTGCACCTTAGCTACCCGAAAGTGGATTTCGATCCCAGTCTGGTAAAGGTCGATTGAGCATGCTCGGTGTTGTGCAAAATGGTCTCGAAGACCGCATACTTTGAGTCGGTTTAAGCGACGCTAACACGCTCGGCGCTTCGCGCAGTAGCGCGTGCCACAAACTGTCAACTGCCCACACTACCCCAGGAAGCGACGGATAAATATTCCTGGCGCAACGAAACCCAAAATTCGTGGTGGCCGAGTCCGGTGCATTGGCAGTGCGCGCGCCCAAGCGGTAACGATTGCAATAGCTCGTATGACAAAGAAATGAACCGCCTTTCATCACGCGGTTTTCGCCCGTCGGTGGGCCCTGTGGATTGACGCGAGTCGCCACACTCTCAGTGCCATGCCATGTCGGGCTGAACCAATCGGCGGTCCACTCCCACAGATTGCCAATCATATTGTAGAAGCCCCAGTCCATCTTGCGAAAGGCACGCACGGGCGCGGTCCATTCATAGCCATCTTCGGCCGTGTTGGTCAGCGGAAAATTGCCCTGCCAGATATTGCAACGGTGTTTGCCATTCGGCTCCAGGTCGCTGCCCCATGGATACATGGTTCCCTCGTTGGGGCCGCGCGCTGCGTACTCACACTCGGCTTCAGTGGGCAGGCGCTTACCGGCCCACTGCGCATACGCAACGGCATCGTTCCAAGACTCGCTAACACGGGGTGATCCATGCGTTTTTTAATCGTCGATCCCGGCCCCTCCGGCTTGCGCCAGTAGGCACCATCGATCGCTTACCACCAATGAAGTCCCGGCACTGTCTTGGTCTCGCGCAGTTTGCGCTGCTTTGATTTAGACAGTTGACCGATAAAAAAATAGGCCCAGCCGAAGCGCTCGGATTCTGTGAGATAATTGGTGGCCTGCGCGAATTGCTCAAACTGCTCATTGCTGACTGCCGCCTGGTCCAACCAAAATGGACCCAACGTCACTTCACGGACTGGCCCCTCACCATCCGACTGCCATTCTTCGGGGCCGACGTAACCCATTAGATACTTCCCTCCCTCCAAACGAACCATTCCATCGGTCGAGCCTTTCTGCTCGCAGCAGCTGATCGACACAGCATCCGTGGGTGCATCTGCGACCGCGGTGTTGTTCCGTGGAGGTGTGCAGCATCCTTTTTTAGGCTCCAATGGTTCGAACATGATTTTATTATTTGGTCTTTATTGTATGCCTACAAGAAAAAGGAGTTAAAAGCAGAATGCGGTTCTTGCCAGCGATGCGATCAGCCTCAATATAACTGCCATGCAAAGTCCAAACGAAAAGATTTTAGCCCCGTCCATCCTCGCAGGCGATCACGCAAATCTAAAAAATAGCCTGAAAGAAATTGAGGCCGCTGGATTGAGTTGGGTGCATCTCGACATCATGGACGGACACTTCGTACCGAATTTGACCTTCGGGCCGCAAACGGTAAAGGCGCTGCGTTCGGCATCAGATTTGTTCTTCGATGTACACTTGATGCTCGATAACCCAGATAAATTCGTCGACGCATTTATTGATGCGGGTGCCGATCAAGTGACGATCCATGTGGAGCCAGACTATCCGATCGACGACACCTTGAAGCACATTCGTGAACGTGGCTGCAAATGTGGTGTGGTGCTGAATCCAGATACACCGGCTGAAGCTGCCAAGCCCTACTTGGCGGTATGCGACATCGTACTGCTGATGACTGTCCAGCCTGGCTTCGGCGGCCAGAGCTTCCGCGACGATGTGCTACCTAAAATAGAAACTTTTTCAACATGGCGCAAAGAACTGGGGCTCAACTATCGTCTCGAAGTCGATGGTGGCATCGATCTCAGCACTGCAGCAAGCTGCACTGCGCGCGGCGTCGATACATTGGTGGCGGGCACCGCATTTTTCAAAGCCGATGACCGCCAAGCGTTCAACGCAACCGTGATTGCCTAGGGCTGAGCCGAATCGAGCCCCAGCAGACGGTCACGGCCATCAGGTGGCTGCAGGCGCATTAACGACTCCAGCCCTATTAATACCAGCAAGATCGCCGAATTCTGGTTAATCTGGCCGCTGAACCCCGAATTCACCTCGATAACTGCGATTGGTACCGAATAAGCGGTACGAATAGCTGCAACGACAGTTTACAAAAAGTCGCTGTGCCCCCTACCATTTAACTGTATGTTGATTCTATTAGAGATTGATCAATCTGGCCATCCTCGCATTATGTATTCAGGACGACCATTACAGATTGTTTCATTTAACCACGTTATAAAAATTCAAAGAAAAAGCCTATTCGGCTAAAATAAGGCTTGATTCACCTACCAACCAGCGCATGTTTCTCGATTTTCCAAACTTGAGGACGGCTAGCTCAGTTGGTTAGAGCACCTCGTTTACACCGAGGGGGTCGTGGGTTCGAATCCCTCGCCGTCTACCATTTTTCAAGCTTGAGCCGCGAGGCTTCTATATCATGCGTCACATTATATCTATCCTGGTTGAAAATAAGTTCGGTGTTCTTGCCCGTATTGCTGGCATGTTCAGCGGTCGCGGTTTCAATATTGAGACTTTAAATGTGGGACCGATGGTTGATAATCGTTTCTCACGTATCACTGCCACAGTTATCGGCGATGAAGAAGCCCTGGATCAAGCCATCAAACAAGTTACCAAGTTCATCAATGTGTTGGATGTTTCTGAGTTCTCGAAAGGTCAAGCAACCGAACGGGAGTTAGTCATCCTGAAGGTCAATGCACCCGCAGCCCAACGTTCCGAGATCATGCAGGTTTGTGATATTTTCCGCGCTAAGATTATCGATGTTGCGGTCGACTCGGTTAACATTGAGATGACTGGTAATACCAATAAGGTTAGCGCTTTCCTTAAATTAATCGAACCATATGGCATTGTTGAAATGGCACGTACTGGTAACCTCGCACTTAAACGCGGATAATTTCGCAATCCTCTCTATTTTATACAACCTAGAAGCTTAGTAGCTTCCACAAACTACGATAAATATGCCTGCTAAAGTCTATTCCGACAAGGACGCTGATCTCCGAGTAATCAAAAAGAAGACCCTCGCCATCATTGGCTACGGTTCGCAGGGCCACGCCCATGCACAAAACTTAAAGGACAGCGGTCTAAATGTAATCATCGGCCTCTACAAGAAGAGCAAGTCCGTCAAGGTCGCTAAAAGCCAAGGTTTCGAAGTATTCGAAACTGCTGAAGCCGTACAAAAAGCGGACGTGATCATGATCGCTGTGCCGGACATGAAGCAGGCTGAAGTTTACGAAAACGACATCCTTCCAAACCTAACTAAGGGTAAGACAATCGCCTTCACACACGGTCTCGCGATCCACTTCGGTCTGATCAAAGCGCCTAAAGGCATCGACGTCATCATGGTAGCTCCTAAAGGCCCAGGTCACGTCGTCCGTAGCCAATACGTCGAAGGTAAGGGCGTCCCAGCACTCATCGCGGTCAACAAGGGCTCTTCTAAGGATGCCAAGAAGATTGCACTTGCATGGGCGAAGGGCGTAGGCGGCACACGTGCTGGCGTGATTCAAACAACTTTCCAAGAAGAATGCGAAACTGACCTCTTTGGTGAGCAAGCAGTTCTCTGTGGTGGTGCCTCTGCACTCGTCATGGCAGGCTTCGAAACACTGGTTGAAGCAGGATACCAACCAGAAATGGCTTACTTCGAGTGCTTGCACGAGTTGAAGCTGATCGTCGACCTCATGGTTGAGTCCGGCATCTCTGGCATGCGTTTCTCTATCTCCGAAACGGCTGAATGGGGTGACTACATCAGTGGCCCTCGCGTCATCAATGCGTCCTCCAAGAAGGCTATGAAGTCGATCCTCAAAGAGATTCAAAACGGCAAATTCACCAAGGATTGGGTCAAGGAATACAAGGCAGGACTGCCCAAGTACAAGCAGTTTGTTAAGGACGGCCAAGCACACCCAATCGAAAAGACTGGTCAGCGCCTCCGCGCGCTCATGCCATGGGTCAAGAAGCGCAACATCGGCGGTTCACAAGCATCCTACAACTAAGCTGTAGTTCATTTTGTAATTCAAAGCGGTCGTCGGTTTATACCGTCGATCGCTTTTTTTTGTAATACAATCGCAATTCAATCTTTAGGTGTTCAACATTTTTAGCCCATGGCAAAGCCCATACAAATCGCCACACGCAAAAGTCCACTCGCTCTCAAGCAGACCGAGATGGTACGAATGTGGCTGCAGGAGGCGCTCCCCGAAGCGCAATTCGAGGAATTACGCCTGAGCACTAAAGTCGACGAACGCCTGACTTGGTCACTAGAAAAGCGCGGCGGCATCGGCCTCTTCACCAAAGAGCTCGAAGACGCGCTACTTGATGGCCGCGCAGGCATCGCGGTGCACAGTGCCAAAGATCTCCCCACACAGTTCCAAGCCGACCTCTGCATCGCCGGCTACATGCCGCGCGCCCGCGCCAATGATGTGCTCGTTCACTTGAGCGGTACACCTGAACCAGAAACCATTGCCACCAGCAGCCCACGTCGCCGCGCACAAGTCGGCATCTTCCAAAAACAGGCAAAGTGGACCACTATCCGAGGGAACGTCGCGACCCGCATGCGCAAAATCGTTGAAGGCGAGGCTCAAGCCACTCTGCTCGCGGCTGCGGGACTAGATCGTTTAGAAATTACTGCACATGAAGGCCTTGAATTCGTCGAGCTACCAATCGGTCAGGTCGTCCCTGCCCCTGGCCAAGCTGCCATCGCCATACAATGCCGCGCAGCCGACCTGCCGCGCTATGAGCACCTTTTCTGCGCAACGACCAAGCGCGCCGTCACCTTAGAACGAGCCTTTCTCCGACGTCTTGGTGGCGGTTGCCAAACGCCTGTCGGCGCACACTACGCTGAGGGCACTTTCTACATTTTCCATCCAGAAATCGGCCACACCAATTTCGAATTTGAACTCGAGACACTGGACGAAATCGATGCGATTATCGACTCGATTTTTAGCGACCTTAAATTCAAACAGTAAATTCCATTCTTCCCTCCAGGCAACACTCCGCCATTGCCACAGCCTAATTATTTTCTCAGTTGCCCAAAGGGCATCCACTTAATCACCCCTTCGGGGCAAACCTCAGGCGGTTCAACAGCGACGCACAATTAGCGCTCCGCCTCACTTTCTTATCAACAATGCCTTCTCAAACCAAAGCAGGAAAAGTATATCTCATCGGCGCAGGCCCCGGCGATCCAGGTCTAGTCACAGTGCGCGCTCGCGAACTCATCGAAACCGCCGACGTACTTGTGTATGACTACCTAGCCAACCCCAAGCTACTGGATTGGGCACGTCCCGAAGCCGAACGTATTTATGTCGGCAAGCGCTCTGGCTTACATTCGATTCCTCAAGATGAAATTGAAGAAATCTTAGTCGAACGCGCTAACGATGGCCATCAAGTAGTCCGCCTCAAGGGTGGCGACCCATTTGTGTTTGGCCGCGGCGGCGAAGAAATTGCTGAGCTACAAGCCGACAAAATCGACTACGAAATTGTCCCCGGAGTCACCGCAGCTCTGGCTGCAGCTGCCTACGTAGGCATCCCTCTCTCCCACCGCTCGTACAGCTCGTCGATTACATTTCTCACCGGCCATGAAAATCCCGAGAAACAATCGATCAGCATCGACTTCAAGCAATACGGTAAAACCAAGGGTACACTTTGCCTCTACATGGGCCTCGGCCAGTTGCCCCGAATTCTTAGCGAATTCAAAGCCGGCGGCATGGCTGGAGAGATGCCTGTCGGCGTCATTCAATGGGCTACGCTCAACCACCAGCGCTCAGTGTATGGCACAGTCGACTCGATCGTCAGTGACATTGAATCAGCCGGCATTTCCACACCCGCGATGATTATCATTGGCGATGTTGTCAACAAACGCTCCAAAACCGAGTGGTTTGAAGGCCGCCCGCTCATGGGTAAGAGGATCGTCGTCACTCGTGCTCGCGATCAAGCTGGTCAACTCACCGCATTACTCGAAAGCAACGGCGCCGAAGTCATCGAGCTGCCCTTCATCAAAGTCCAACCTGACATCAACCCTCAGCAACTCACCGAAATCCTCGCCGGTATCGCGATTTACGAATGGATCATTTTCACCAGCGTGAATGGTGTTACAGCCTTCTTCGACCTTTTTTATAAAGCGTTTGACGATATTCGTTGCCTCGGCCCGATGCGGATTGCCGCAGTTGGCGCTGCCACCGCACGTGCGATCGAATCACACCACCTTAAGGTCGACCTCATACCCGAGAAAGCCAATGCTGACTCGCTCGCCGATACCTTTATTCAAGACGAAGGGATCGAGAGTATTCAAATGCTCGTCATCACTGGAAATCAAAACCGCGAAACACTGGTCAAACGGCTTGAGACCGAAGGTGGTGCAATCGTTGATACATTACCGCTGTATAAAACCACCAAGACTGACCTAACCGAGCACCCCGCAGCTGAGCGCTTTCGTAAAGAAGGTGCCGACGCCGTGCTCTTCACCAGTTCGTCCACCGTAAAATCGTTTGTCGATCAAGCCGCAGCACTTGCGCTCGAACCAGATGCGAAAAAGCCGGCTTTCGGTAGTATCGGCCCCGTCACGACCAACAGCTTAAAAGAACTCGGCCTCCCCATCGGCTTTGAATCAAAGCACGCCAACCTTGAGCATTTCGTCAGCGCAACGATCGAGCACCTAAAAGGGTCGATTTAATATACTATATATCCGACCCCGCATGCTAACTCTTTAATGCTGCAACATACGTATGCCAGGGCAAGGTTGCGCATTTGATCCGCGCGGCGAACTTTCGCACACCTGCTAAGGCGGCGATTTCGCCATCGACTGACAAATCAACTTCCACGTTGAGCTCGGTCGACAACAAGTCCCCCACTCGCTTAAACGCAGCCTCAGCTTCGACCAGCGTCTTTCCAGTCAGCACTTCCGTCATCATCGATGCGGATGATTTACAGATCGCACAGCACGCCGCCTCAAACTGCACCGCTTCAATGTGATCGCCCTTTAGCACCAAGAAGATCGTCAGCTTATCACCGCAAATCGGATTATAGCCTTCTGCGGTATGCGTGCAGGCTGCCAACGCACCGTAGTGCCGTGGCCGCTTGTTGTGATCGAGGATGATATCCTGATACAAGTCGTGTAGATCGTCTGACATTTTACGCTGTACTCGATGACTTATAAATAACGGCAATACGTGACGACTAGCAGAAAAACTGCTTCATCTTTTTCAGCGCAACCACCAGCCGTTCGACATCTTCAAAATCATTATAGAACGCAAACGATGCCCGCGCCGTCGCAGCTACACCATAGCGCTTTAGCAGAGGTTGTGTGCAATGGTGCCCGGCTCGAATTGCAATGCCGCCGGCATCGAGAAAGGTGCCGATATCGTGCGCATGGATGTCATCGATTAAGAACGAGATTACCGAAGCCTTACCTGGCGCCGTGCCGATAATACGCAATCCATCAATCGCCGTCAGTTGCTCGGTCGCGGCTTCCAACAATGCGAACTCGTGTTGCAAGGCTCCCACACGATCCAATCCAGTCAAATAATCAAATGCTGCGCCAAGCCCAATCACACCCGCTATATGCGGTGTACCTGCTTCAAACTTACCCGGGATGCCTTTATACGTGGTGCCATCGAAATCGACCCGTTCAATCATATCGCCACCACTTTGATACGGCGGTAGTCGCTCTAGCCATTCACGTTTACCCCAGAGCACACCGATTCCGGTCGGGCCGCAAACCTTGTGTCCCGAGAATACAAAAAAATCACAGTCTAGGTCCACCACATCCACCGGCATGTGCGGCGTCGACTGCGCACCGTCAACCAACACTGGCACATTAAGGGCATGCGCCTGCTCAATCATTTTTTTGACAGGATTGATGGTGCCCAGCGAATTAGACACGTGCACCACCGAGACCAGCTTGGTCTTCTCCGATAGTAATGCCTCAAAAGCTTCCATATCGAGCACGCCCCGATCATCGACTGGCACCACCTTTAAAACGGCCCCAGTCTTCTGCGCTGCGATCTGCCACGGCACAATATTGGCATGATGCTCCATATGCGTAATCAGAATTTCGTCCCCAGCCTGCAACACGGACTCAGTAAAACCATGCGCGATTAGGTTAATTCCCTCAGTTGTGCCACTGGTAAAAATCACTTCATCCGGATCCGCCGCACCAATAAAGGCTGCCGCTTTAGCACGGGTCGCCTCATAGGCATCAGTCGCCTTTTCGCTCAAATAGTGGACACCACGATGGATATTTGAATTTTCCGCACGGTAGTAGCGATCGACCGCTTCTATCACCGCAAGTGGCTTCTGCACAGTCGCCGCGCTGTCCAGATAGGTCAACGGCTTGCCGCGCACCTCGGTCGCGAGGATAGGGAAATCAGTCCGCACACGGCGGTAGTCAAATCTATGTGCATCATTCACGCTGTTAAAATGGCCTACATGCGAAAGAATCTCAATTTAAATGCAAAGAAATATATAATCCGTACAATTCAGCCATGCTGTAGAGCGGGAGCGCCTCATCAGTAAAAGGCGCGGTGATTGATGCGGGCTTTAATTTTGTTTAATTCTGAACCATAATATTTTGTAGAGTAATGCCGCCAGATTGCCGCGATAACTCTGAATACGTTCAGCTACACATGACTTGGCGTACAAACAAAAAGCCCTGCTAAAATATAGCAGGGCTTGTTGGTATTTAATCGAACAACAGTGACTAACTCATTGCAAGATACTGTGCCTGCAAAGCTTCTACTACGCTCGGATCGGCCAGGGTGGTAGTATTGCCCAGTTCTTTACCCTCTGCAATGTCACGCAAAATACGGCGCATAATTTTACCGGAGCGTGTCTTCGGCAGATCCGATGAGAACAAGATCCGCTCAGGACGAGCAAATTTACCGATACTCTTGTCGATCATAGTGACGAGCTCCTTGCGCAACTGGTCATCATAATCACGACCGTCAATTACAGTCACATATGCGATCAGGCCCTGGCCCTTAATCTCATGCGGCACACCGACCACCGCAGACTCTGCGACATCTGGATGCTCGACAAAAACACTTTCCAACTCAGCAGTACCAATTCGGTGCCCCGATACGTTGACCACGTCATCCACTCGACCTGTAATCCAGATGTAGCCATCTTCGTCGCGTCGGGCGCCATCACCGGGGAAGTAATACTGACCGCCCCACTTGCACCAGTAGGCCTCCTTAAAGCGCTGCGGATCACCGTAAATGCCTCGCAGCATTCCTGGCCATGGCTGCTTGATTGCTAAAATACCCACATCGACATCTTCACCATCATCGGTAAGAATCGCAGTCTCGATACCGAAAAATGGCAGCGTCGCACAGCCAGGCTTAGTCGGCGTCGCGCCTGGCATCGGGGTAAGCATATGCCCACCAGTCTCCGTCTGCCACCACGTATCTACAATCGGGCAACGTTCGCCACCAATCATTTTATGATACCACATCCATGCTTCTGGATTGATCGGCTCACCCACAGTTCCTAATAAGCGCAAGGAGGATAGGTCGCGGCCATTCAGCCATTTATCGCCCCATTTCATAAAGGCACGGATCGCAGTCGGTGCGGTGTAGAAAATGGAGACCTTATATTTTTCTATTATCTCCCAAAAGCGGCCTTCATCAGGGTGATTAGGTGCACCTTCATACATCACCTGAGTCGCACAATTCTGCATGATGCCGTAAATAATATATGTGTGCCCGGTGATCCACCCGACATCCGCAGTACACCAGTACACATCGTCTGGCTGCAAATCGAACACATACTTTGAGGTCAGATAACTGAACACCTGATAACCTGCAGTGGTGTGCATCACGCCCTTGGGTTTGCCGGTGGTGCCGCTGGTATACAGTAAAAACAGCAGATCTTCTGCTTCCATTTCTTCAGCTGGGCAATCCACACTCATCGCTGCGACTACTTCATGATACCAACAATCACGACCATCCTTCATCGGACAATCGATCGGATCAGCGGCCCCACGCTGCACCACGATCACATCCTTAATGCAGTCACAATTCTCAACACCCTCATCGACGATCTGCTTTAATTCTAAAACCTTACCCCGACGATAGCCGCCATCCGCAGTGATCACCATACGTGTCTCACTATCGAGAACACGATCACGAATGGCATCCGCAGAAAAACCTGCAAAAATGACTGAGTGCACTGCTCCAATTCGTGCACAAGCAAGTACAGATACCGCCAACTCAGGAATCATCGGCAGGTAAATCCCAATACGATCCCCTTTTTGAACGCCCTTGGCTTTCATCGCATTGGCCAAGCGACAGACCTCTGCATGCAACTCTACATAGCTAATCGCACGAATATCCCCCGGTTCGCCTTCCCAGTGAATCGCAATTTTGTCGCCACGCCCTTCAATAATATGACGGTCTAGGCAGTTATAAGAAAGGTTGGTGCGACTACCATCAAACCACTTATAGCACGGTGAATCGGATGCATCGAGCACGGTATCCCACTTTTTAAACCAATGCAGGTCTTCTGCAGCTTCAGCCCAAAAAGCCTCGGGGTCTGCGATGCTCTTCTGGTATAAAGCTGTATAGGCCTCCATGCTACCAATGTGGGCACTTTCTGAAAAGGCAGCTAGCGGGGCGAATTTTCGATTTTCGTGCGACACAGATTCCATCGAAGTAGGGTCAGGCAACATAATAAGGTAGAATTAAAGGGGAGATTAATAGTGATAATGAGGGAACAAAAAAGTGCACTTAACAGAGCATTACTAGGGAATAAAAATACAATCTTAGGTCAATGGTTTTTACTTTACTAAAACGGAATTTCAGACTTTCTCGAAAGCTATTGACAAGCACACCTACGCTGAACATCAAAACCTGCTCTTCGCGTTAATATGACGCCTCTCGATTAATGGAAAATTTTGCAGATCAGTGCCTCGATATGGCCCAGTCAATTCTGGGTCACAATCTCCAATCGATCAGCGAACAGGGCACGATATCCCCTGTTGCTGGTGAAAACAGTCGCCTCGACGAACCCGGACACGCCGCTCTTGCGATTGGCGAGTATTACCGCGCTACCAACGAGACCACTCTCGGCGAGCACGATCTAGTTGATCTCGCCGCCCGTTGCGTCACCGCACAGGTATTTACCGAAGACGGCCACGAAAACGGCCTAGCCTATTCTGCGCTCGGACTACTCTCCTTCGGCCCAGCCAAAGATCGCAATCCTTTGTGGGAGCGATTGCTCGACCGGACTCGGGAGCAACTCGACAAGCAATTGCTTGAACGTAGTGACTACGACAACCACTTTCAGAGTTTCAACATCGCCAAGGCAGTCACTCGCTTCAGTCTCGGCCTATCTAAGAAAGATGAGACTGGACGCCTAATTGATCGTTTCCTTGAACGTATCGAATCGACCTCTTCAACAGGCTATTTCGACGACGCCAGTGGCGAAGAAGGCAAACTTAGCGGTGCTTTCGATATTTACGGTGTACATAGTTTTGTATTCATCCGGCAAGCACTTCAGCTTCATTCAAATTTACACCTTCGTGACCGCAAGCTACCTAGCCTGCGTACTTATTCGGAGAAGTATCTAAAAATGATTCCGGATCTTGTTCGCCAAGACGGCAGTGGCTTCGCTTACGGACGCTCACTCGGTGCATATGGGCAGATGCACTGCATCAGCCTCATTCTGCAAGCGCTTCGAGATGGATGGATAACGGACGACAAGCGTGATCTCTACACAGACACCGTGCGTCGTTTGTTCATGAATTTCTTCGCGACTTACCTCGACCAAGAGCATGGCTACCTAGTGATACGCGACGATGAGCGCGACACCGTGCCATACCACACGACACGGATGGCAAATTTTGATGCAGCGCGCTACCTCTGCCAATGGGCTCGTCTCGCACGTGCCACTAAAGGCAGCGCCGCTCCATCCAAACCAGTCGCGCCACGTAAAGTGGCTCGCTTTGTCAGCTTCGACAAATCGCACAAAAAGGAACAGGGCCTGTTTCTTTATCAAGACCCGGATTCCGGCTTAGCATTACAACTGCCACTTATCGCTTCTGGCGAACAAGGCAAAGGCACGTCCGACTACCTCGCGTTCCCGCACTCACCAGGCATCTTCGACTGGCCAGTTCAAAAGTATCTGCCGATTATGATGCCTGAGCTGACTTTTGGCGATAAAGTCATTGTACCCTCCTTTTACGGGAAGAACTGCACGACTGCGATGGGTCTGCGCAATGCGCTGACTTTCAAGTATGATCAACCAGAACTGATTACCACCGACGAAAAAATTGTCCCTGGTCTAGGTAGCTGTAAGGTCATCTGGTCCTTTAAAGGCGGCACTATCTCTTGCGAGTTTTGCTTTACCGTAAAACAGCAAGTGCAACTCGACCGCATGCGCTACGTCCTCGCGATCGCAGCACCGCACAGTCGCTATCGCGTCGGCACCTCTTTCACTCTCGGCGAGGAAGGCCATCGCACCAATGTAGTGAAAGATGATTTCCAGGCGGAATGGAAGGATCTCGACGTCGTTACCGAAGATCTCGATTACCGTACTTATTACGGCAATATGCACTACCTGCAAATCCTTGAGCGCGATCATCCATTGATAATGCGCCCCGGCACGCAGTACCGTCTTGCGCTCTCATTTGAGCCAGACATCACCTTTGCTGAGGAGTGAGGCCTCGTTACCAACAATTTCCTGAATGCCGCAACCCTCCGTTTGCGGCATTCTTTATTTACAGAGATCCAATCTGTTCTTAAATCTGTAGTTATGCTCTCAGTCCGAATTATTCCTTGCCTAGATGTTCATGAAGGTCGCGTCGTCAAAGGCGTCAACTTCGTCAATCTGGTCGACGCTGGTGATCCGGTCGAACAAGCCAAAGCTTATGAGCAGCAAGGCGCCGACGAACTGGTGTTCCTCGACATCACTGCTTCCAGCGACGAGCGCAACACGATGATCGACGTAGTCAAACGTACCGCCGACCAGTGCTTCATGCCACTCACCGTCGGTGGCGGACTGCGCACGGTCGAAAATATTCGCGATATGCTAAATGCTGGGGCCGACAAAGTTAGCCTCAACACTGCAGCGATCATCAATCCGGATCTCATCCGCGAGGCATCCTCTAAGTTCGGCAACCAGTGCATCGTCGTCGCAATCGATGCCAAACGGGTTAAGGACCAAGATCGCTGGGAAGTTTACACCCATGGCGGTCGTAATAACACTGGACTCGACGCAGTCGAATGGGCCAAGCAAGTGGTCGCGCTTGGCGCAGGCGAAATCCTCCTGACCAGCATGGACTCGGACGGCACCAAGGCAGGATTTGACAACGCACTGAACCGCGCAGTCAGCGAAGCAGTCGAAGTACCCGTCATCGCCTCGGGTGGCGCAGGCACCCTCGATCACCTCGCCGACGCCATCGACGATGGCAAAACCAGCGCCGTACTCGCCGCATCCATTTTTCACTTTGGCACCTTCACGATTCGCCAAGCCAAAGAGCATCTGCAAAGCCGCGGACTACCCGTGCGGCTCTAAATCATCACGGTAGGAACGAGCTTACAGGTTGATTAGCCAATCAGATGCAATAGGATCGCAGGCGATACTCACCGTGAAAATAATCGACAGCCACAGTCATTGCTACCCCGCCGAACTCGCGGTAAATCCGCGTGTCTGGGCAGAGGCTCAAGGCGAACCGCACTGGGCTGAACTAGTCGCTCCGCTCGACCAACCTTCGATTCAAGGCTGGGCGACGATTGAGCAAACCTTAGCAGCGATGGACGCAGCCAGTGTGGCGCAAACCATCTTACTCGGTTGGTATTGGCAAAATGAGGCCACCTGCCGCTGGCATAATACAGTCATTATGGAGCGCGTTCAAGCCGCGCCTGAACGCTTTATCGGCTTCGCTTCCATCCATCCAGGCGGCACAGCTGAGTCAGTCATCGCACAGTGCGAAGATGCTCTTGCACTTGGCCTACGCGGCGTGGGCGAACTACACCCAGGCATTCAGAATTTCGACTCGAATAGCACAGGCTGGCATGCCCTAGCAGAATGGTGTATTGCCCACGACTGGCCGATCAATTTGCACGCCACCGAGGCTGCTGGCCACCAACACCCAGGCAGTGTACCTACCCCACTCAACAATTTTCTGCGCATGGCTGAAGGCCATCCCGAGCTGAAGCTCATCCTCGCGCACTGGGGCGGTGGACTGGCCTTCTTCGAACTCAATCCGCGCTTACGTAAAGCATTGAAAAATGTTTATTACGACACTTCTGCCACGCCTTTACTTTATGAGCCGTCGATCTTTCGACGACTCATTGAAATCGTCGGCGCAGAAAAGATCCTCTTCGGCTCAGACTTTCCACTGCGTGTGTATCCACGCGCGCAACAGACGCCTGACTACAGCATGTTCATCGAAACAATTAACAACGAAGCAAGTCTGAACGCCGCTGAATACGCTGCGATCATGCAACACAACATACAGCGCTTACTCGGCAAAGCCTAGCGGCGCTGCTTGGGGAGCACGCTACTAGCGGCCAGCTAATCGGTACGGCAATGCTCCGTCATTGACTCGCGGCTAATGCAATCGCTCCAAATGCCAGCGGCAACGACTGCGCCTTGCGCTCCACAAACCCAAGCGCCGCACCAATCCTACCCTTCCGACAAGACCTTATCGAAATAAGCTATCGTCGGCTTTAAACCTTCATCCAACGATACCGTCGGCTCCCAGCCGAGCACTTTTCGAGCCTGAGTGATATCCGGTTGCCGCTGTTTCGGATCATCCAAAGGCAAGGCCTCGTGAATGATCTTCGATTTGCTGCCTGTTTGAGCGATCACCTTTTGTGCCAGCTCCAGAATCGTAAACTCGCCAGGGTTGCCAATATTCATTGGGCCAATCACGTCATCTTGATTCATCAAGCGCACAAAACCTTCGATCAAGTCATCGCAGTAGCAGAAAGAGCGCGTTTGCTGCCCTTCACCGTAGATTGTAATGTCGTGCCCCTGTAGTGCCTGCACGATGAAATTTGAGACCACGCGCCCATCATCTAGACACATGCGCGGACCATAGGTGTTGAAGATACGGACAATGCGAATATCGACACCGTTCTGGCGATGATAATCCATAAACAATGTCTCGGCGGCACGCTTGCCCTCGTCGTAGCACGAGCGAATCCCGATTGGATTGACATTGCCCCAATAGGACTCTGGTTGTGGATGCATCGACGGATCGGGGTCGCCATACACCTCAGAGGTGGACGCTTGAAAGACACGCGCATTCACGCGCTTCGCAGAGCCAAGGCAATTGATCGCGCCCATTACAGAGGTCTTAATCGTCTTAATCGGGTTGTGCTGGTAATGCACCGGCGAAGCTGGGCAGGCGAGATTGTAGATCTGATCGACTTCGACTTTAAACGGATCCGTCACATCATGACGCATCAACTCAAACATCGGGTTTGCCATCAGATGCAGCACGTTACGCTTTCGTCCCGTAAAGAAGTTATCCATACAAATAACTTCATGCCCATCGTTCAACAGACGGTCACACAAATGACTGCCGAGGAATCCAGCACCACCAGTAATTAAAATACGCATAATTCAATCAATGTGTAATTATAAGAAATTTACCAACAATAAGCGCCCTAAAGCGTAAAAAGTTAATATTTGTACGCTCTTTCGACTAGTTTCTAGTACTAGCTTGGGCAAAGATCAGACACCACCTGGTAGTCACGACGCACCATTACAACGGCCAACAGCGTGCAGCTGCCTGCAAGGACCGATGTCCTTGCCTTTGATTCTGGGCTGAGTGCAACCATCTTCAAATCACTCTGTATCAATCAGACCATCGGTATCGAAGGTTGCTAAAATGTCGATCAGTACCGGATCACACCCCGCGATAAATCGTCCGCAATCTCCGCTCAGGATGCAGCATCGTCCTGCTTACTGAAGCAATCGAGCCACTACCACGCTGCAAGTCATGAGACTATCTAAACAATTGCCAAGGCTTGACCTCTACGCGTCATTTGTCCGCCATGGCAGACGATGCATATTGATCCAATCGCCCGAACTGTTCGCCTGAGTGTGCGCGAACTCGCCACCTTTCGTCAGGTGCCGTCGGGCGATGGGCATGCTGCTGGTTCACTGCGTGCTGCAATCGGTCAACAATGGCACACCACCGCCGCGCAACAAACGAGCGAAATTCACGCCGACGCGCGCTTCGAAGTACCACTCAGCGCAAAGTGGTTTCACCACGACTGGAGCTTTGAGGTACAGGGCCGCATCGATCAGCTTATCCCCGAACAGGATCAGTTATGTATTCGTGAAGTTAAAACTGTGCGTAATGGCCTGCCCGCCAGCGCCGAAGACCTCGCCAGTCGCTATCCCGATTATTTCGCACAAGCCGCAATCTACCTAGGCCTCGCTCAGGTACTACCGGAGTATGCCGACACCACTCTCCGAGCGGAGCTCTACTTCATCGAGATCGAGACAGGTGGTGTTCAAATCGTGCCGCTCACTGAGGCTGACAAGCGCGCCTTTACCGATCAACTCGATACGCTACTCCCATTCCTCGAAGACCGACGCACTAGCCAGCTGCGCCTGCAAGGAGTCGAGCTGCGGCCTGCATTTGAAACCTTGCGCGAAGGACAGGCTGAGCTATTCGCTAAGCTCGATCACGCCACTCTACAAAGCAAAACCGTGCTCCTCGATGCACCCACAGGTTTTGGCAAAACCGGCATTGTGCTCGAACATATGCTGCGTCAAATGCAGAACGGCGTCTATGATCGTGCGATCTACCTCACCAGTAAATCAACCGGTCAGCTCGAAACGATTCGCCAACTCCGCAGTATGATCGGCGACAACTTGCGCTACATTCAGATGCGCAACCGTACAGAGCACTCGATCGAAAGCGCCGCCCATACCTGCACCGGCGATGAGCGATGCAACGAGCACCTCGGGCAAAGCTGGATTGCAGCCGACATTTATCCGCCCGATCTATTTAAAGACGCCACCCTCAGTCTCGATCGATCCAAAATCCTGGGTCAGGAAACTGGCGTCTGCCCCTATGCACTGACCAAAGGATGCCTGCCATTCGCCGATGTCTGGATCGGTGATACCAACTATATATTTTCGCCCGCCAGTCGCGTCGTCTTTCTTGAGCAGCATGGATTCGATCCGGCCAAGACATTACTCATCGTCGACGAAGCACACAACCTGCCTGCGCGCGCGGCTGATGCACTCAGTGCCGAGCTGAGCGCAGCCGACCTCCTCCTCGCGCTCGAAGAGCTGCGCAACGCAGGGGCACCGCACCATCTACTCAGTATTGGCGAAGAGCTCAGCAATTGCCTAGAATCCTTGACCCCAAAAGAACCACTGTCCTCGGATACGCTCTCCGAAATGCTCGACTTGTGCGAAGATTTTACGCGGCAACTCAAGGACGCTCCTTTCGATTACACAACCACGGCTGCCTTCGCCATCGACATCGTTTGGCGCATTCCCGATTTGGCACAGCGCCTTGCCGAACCAGCGCACCAATGGCTGCACTGGTCACCCACGACTGGCACGCTCCGTGCCTCCTGCCTCAACGCCAGTCAATGGATCGCGGACTGTTCCGCCCCCTTCGGTGGGACCATCTTAATGTCTGCCACACTCTCCCCGATTCAGAGTTTTCGCGAACACTGTGGCCTCACCGCGGAGAATGCCACACTCGCACTCGGCCATGCACCATGGCGAGACGATGCTTATAGCGTCGCCATCGATACCCGCGTGGATACCCGCTACAAACAACGCGACAAATATTATGAATCTACCGCACGCACGATCGCCACGCTGATCGACCACAGCCCCGGCGTGCCCGTCGCCGTATTTTTTGCCTCCTATCTTTACGCCGAAAATATCAAAGCCTACCTCGACGCGCTGAATCCTGGGACACGCATTCAAGTGCAACCGCGCGGCGTCGATCTAGCCGAGCAAGAATCGTTTATCGACGAAGGCCTGCTGATGGCCGACGCCCTCTTCCTTATCTTAGGCTCCAGCTATGCCGAAGGCGTCGACAAGCTTGGCGGTCGGATTGATATCGCGACGGTCGTCGGCCCCGCCCTGCCGGAAGTCAACGCCATCCAAGACGCCAAGATGGACACCCACCCCAGTATGGAAAGGGACGCCGCCTTCAGCGATGTTTATATCATCCCAGCAATGCGCCGCATCCACCAAGCCCTCGGCCGCATCGTGCGCGCACCAGGCCATCGCGCCAAAGTGTTGCTCCACGGCAAACGCTATAACCAAGCTGCCTACAAAGAGCAACTTGCGCCTGAATATCAACAGGCCACCACAATCACCCGCGACAGCGAGTTGGTTGAGTGGTTAAAACAGAGCTAGCGCGCTTTGGCTTCAGCGGCTAATATCACGCCTCAAGATCATAATATTCGTATTGCTTGTTCAGGCAAAACTGCTTTGTTCGTCGATTCTCGTGAATGCGGAACGATATGTGGGCGTAGCTCAGCTGGATAGAGCATCGGTTTTCTAAACCGAGGGTCCCGGGTTCGAGTCCCGGCGCCCATACGTTCCGATCGGCTAAGGACGCTCACCTGCGGTGGTCCGGCCCGCTTCACGAACGGTTTTGTCGCCTTTCAGGCTCGGAACAAGTCCCGGCGCCCATACGTTGCGTGTGAGGTCGGGATATTATGTATAGAGCAAGTTCGATACAGTTCTAGCTACAATATTTGAATCCTAAGATAAATCCTATTGCTGCTAGGTTGTCTGCTTACGGTGCGAGATAGCAGTCCAATCGAGACCGCCTTTAGATTTGACCACACCTTTTTCAAACGCAAAGCGTACTAGGCTGGCTTCGTCACTAATGTTGAGTCGTTTCATCACATTGTGCTTATGGCGCCGGATGGTGAATTCACTGATACCCAATATTTCGCCCGCACTAACATGGTCGTGGCCTTGCGCTATCAATCGAAGAACCTGCAACTCCCGATCCGACAATACCTTATAATAGGCATCTGGATCTTGCCACATGCCAGTGATGATCTTTTGTGCATTCTCAGAATAATAAGTATGCCCAGCCGAAACATCATTAAATGCGGTAAATAATGTTTCGAGCGACATCTCTTGTTTATGTACAAAACCAAGGATCCCGCTACGCGTGACTTCGCGGATCGTATAGTCATCGCACTCACTCGAAAGTGCTAAAATTCGAACATCAGGAGCCACCCCAAGTATCCGCCGCGCAAGACTCAAACCATCAAGTTTTGGGAGCATCAAATCCAATACGACAAAATCGAATTTTTCTATCTTAAACAGTGCCCACGCTGCTTCACCATCACTAGCCTCCTTAACATAATTGAACTCAAATTCGCGTGTGACGACACTGGCTAACAATTCACAAACTAACTCTTCATCTTCTACAATAAGCGCTTTCATCACTTATTTAATAAATAAATATATGAAAATATCGAGTTAAAAATACGTTATTATACTTAACAAAGACGTTAAATAGTTAAGTAAGCTAGTGGCACTTAAAACAACTTATTAGGCGCTTTAGTGATGCAATATAGAGCTATATAAGGTGACGGCAAAGACAGTGAAATATAAAAAAAGGAACAACCTGTTCGATATATACCTGAATAACCAGATTAGTAAAAACAATCCATCTGGCGCATGCATTTTTTTGATGACAGGCAAGCATAACAATTTAAAACAGATGTATGATTAATTGTGTTCATGATATAGTTCCAGATGTTGCAGAAGGTGTACGAGGTGGTACGGGAACCGCCTACGCGCACAAACTGTTGGACCTAGTCCCAGGCAGTGCGATTAAGAGTGTTGGCCTCGTTCGCTTAGAACCAGGTGCCAGCGTCGGCGCGCATTCTCACAATGGCGATGAGGACTTCTATTACTGCATTTCCGGCAACGGCATCGTCGTTGATAATGGCGTCGAACATCCTTTTACACCAGGCACCTTACAAATTACACGCGATGGTGAGACTCAGGCAATTCGTAATACGGGCGAAACCGAGCTGGTTTTCCTCGGGGCGCTGATCGATACTCCGACAGAATCTAAATAACGACGCGCCAATCGTGTTCAACTGTAACTGCTTATAGCGTCATAAATGCCTTTAGCAGTCAGTATTTGAGGCGCACAGATGTGTGCGCTTATGGCTCAACGCTCCTACCCTAATGCGAGTTGCCGCAATGCTTCGTAAGTTCCAATGCCTGCCGAAGTCGAAAGATTCAGTGAGCGAAGTTTCGTGTTTTTATGCGGAATGGTCACTCGTTGCCCTTCTAGTTCAGCATGCAACCAGTCTGGCACGCCGTGCCCCTCGCTGCCAAAGACTAGACCGTCGTCCTCAGCGTATTGTACATCCCAATAAACGTGATCTGCCTTGGTGGTAAACAACCACAGACGCCTAGGAGCAGAATCGCTTGCCTTGAACGCTGCCCAATCATCGTGATGGTGCACATCGAGTGAGTGCCAATAGTCCATGCCGCTGCGCTTAATCTGCTTATCGGTGATGTTAAAACCAAGCGGATGAATCAAATGTAAGCGCGTCTCAGTAATCGCACAGAGCCTGCCGATATTGCCAGTATTCTGAGGTATTTCGGGATTAAATAAGACGATGTGCAGCATTGCTTGATACCTTGGACGTTCAGCACCGCACGTCCAACATTGAATTCCATGTGCAACATCTTTTAGTCCCCTTGAAAGACTTAACTGGGAAATTAATTCGCCGTCTAAGAATTACGCTAGTCGATATGTAAGAGACGCGTTGCATTTAAGTGACTGATTGTGCAAGAGCCCCGCGGGGCAGCGTTGTGCACAAATAAGCAGCGAGTGCCTAGCAATTCGTATAGACCACGGTCGACCAACAGATACCACAATTAATCAGCGCAATAAAGACCGCTGCACTACCCATATCTTTCGCCTGTTTAGCCAGTGATCGACGTTCAAGTGAAATATCGTCGACGACCGCTTCGATCGCAGAATTCAAAATCTCGACGATCAGTACCAGTAATACACTACCAACCAAAATCAGGTGTTCGACCAAGGTCAGCGGCATAAAGAATGAGCTGCTAACAAGGATACTGCCGACGACAACCTCCAAGCGAAAAGCGGCTTCATGCATCGCATAACCGAGGCCAGCCAACGAACAGGCACCCGCTTTTAAGAGCCGTGTGCAGCCAGTGTGCTTATGCTTTAGTGGATCGATATCATTTGAACTCATAAGATTTATAATGATGCAGTTCTAAGTAAATTTAACACAGGCAGTTCCAGTGGAATAATAATCGTAAAATAATAGTCTGATTGCTCGATAATACGAAGCTCAAAATAACCGCACTACTAGGCGGCAGGTTCACACAGTGTTAATGTCGAATAGACCTTAAGCGCGAGTAGAATGCCGGAAAACCTGATCTTAGCCTATAGCAAGACCTCCTACAAAAGAACTTAACAGCGCCCAACACGCATAATTTCTGCGGTTAACGCGTCGAGTTGCCCCTCATGTAACTCACGCTTTGGATCATACTGATCGAGTAAGCTCCAAAAACGCTTCGAATGATTCATCTCAGTCAAATGCGCTAGCTCATGCAAAATCACATAATCCTGTAATTTAGGAGCCACCAAAACCAAGCGCCAATTTAATGAGATCCCACCGCTCGATGAGCACGAACCCCAGCGACTCGCTTGGTCGCGCACACTGAGTTTGGAAAATTTCAAATCCAAACTTTTGGCGTGATATGCCAATCGGCACAGCATCGCATCTTTCGCAAAACGTCGCACCAAGGCCAACAATGCCCCGTCGACATCATCACCCTGATACGGGATGCGCAAGACGATCTCCGCTCCACCCTGGTCAAAAATATAATCCGCGCGGAGACGCTCCGTCGATTCAACGCGCACGGTAAAACGATCGCCACTCCCCGTCAGTTGCGGATGCTCAGTCAACCAATCAGCTACCGTACGCGGACGCGGCACTTTGGCTAACTGTACTTCCAGCCATTCACGTTGCGTCTCTATGAATTTTAGCGCCTCTCGATCTGAGCAACGCCACGGCACCGAAACCACCGCTTGATTTCGATGATCCAAACTGAGCCGCAAATGGCGCATGCCCTTGCGGCGGCGCACATTGATAGACACGGACTCGCCGTTATTAAGGCTTAAAAACATTTATTGGACACTGGAAAACACTTTTCTACGACTACACCCCATCGTTCGACTCTAATTGATCGACCACATTTTGCGCATAGCGGCGAAGCGCTGTCTCGGGTTCAAGTTTTTTAATTCGGCAAGCCGCAGCAATCTCAAACAACTGCTTGCCGAGCACTAACTCATCATCAGCCAATGCTTGCGCGGTCATCGCAATGCCACCCGCATCAATCACATCCGTAGCATCCATATTTTCTTTAAGAATTTGCTTATAGACATCCTGTGCATACATCAGCGCCGGTAATTGATTCGGTAGATCCTTAAAACGTCCAGCTTGTTTAGGACCACGTTTCTCCTCTGCTGCCTTAATGGCATCCCATTGCTTCAGCACGGCTTCAGAATCGCACAGCGCATCGGTGCCGAACACATGGGGATGGCGGTGAACTAACTTATCGTTCACCACCTTGCACACTGCATCAAAATCAAAATGCCCAGCCTCCTTCGCCATCTGCGCGTGCATCACAACCTGTAGCAGCACATCTCCCAACTCTTCTTCCATATGATGCATATCGAGCCTATCGATGGTCTGCAGCAATTCGCAGCACTCATCGATCAGGCAATCGGTGATCGACTGGTGGGTCTGTTCAATATCCCAAGGGCAACCTGTCTCCGGCTCACGAAGCGCCGCCACTGTTTGAATTAAATCATTAATAGAACTCATACCCTAATCCGCTAAATGGCCGCCGCCTAAATGGCGAATGAAAAGCGTCGGCACGTTGATTTAGCAACACTGTGGCGTGCGAGCTCGCGCCCTCAACGCGAGGGCATCTCCCAAACAGACTCAAACAAGCTCAAAAGTCACGAAATGGAATACAGACCAGCGAAATACTCCCCCTCTCATGACGGAGGCCACACTTAAAGACTCAAGCGATTCGCACATAAAAAAGGGCGGACTTTACAGTCCGCCCTACAATGAAAAATTATTGGTTGCGGCCGCGCGAACGACTCGGCGCTGCGCCTTGCGACGAACCGCTTAAACCGCCTTGCGTGCGACCACCGCTGGAGCTACCGCCGCCCTGTGAACGACCGCCGCCCGAACGACCCCCACCTTGCGGACGACCACCGCCGGAACGACCCCCACCCTGTGAACGACCGCCACCCTGTGAACGACCACCGCCGGCGCGACCGCCTCCACCACGGTTTTGTTGCCCCGGGGCGGGACGGGATTTCTTCGAGCGTGTCGCTGGTCGTGGCATCGCTACCTTTTCGCCACGTTCATCAATTTTGAAGAGTGGAATGTTTTTCTTCATCGTCTTCTCGATGTCCCAGAGGTAGCCCTCTTCCACATCACTGACGAGTGAGACTGCGTTACCCGCCTTACCAGCACGACCCGTGCGGCCGATACGGTGCACATAGTCTTCGGGAATATTGGGCAGCTCGTAATTCACCACATGCGGCAAGTCCGCGATATCGAGACCACGCGCAGCGATATCAGTCGCGACCATCACACGGATTTCATTAGACTTGAACATGCTCAACGCATTTTCACGAGCGGACTGGCTCTTGTTGCCATGAATCGCCATTGCGCTAATGCCTTGCTTATCCAAATACTTAGCGAGCTTATTAGCGCCATGCTTAGTGCGAGAAAAGACCAGCACTTGCGTCCACTCCCACTGCTCGATCATTTCGGCTAGAAATTGTGGTTTTGCATTTTGAGCGACGCTATACGCCTCTTGATCGACACGGTCTGCAGTGGCATTACGCGCAGCCACTTCAGCTTCCACCGCATTGTGTAGCATGGAATCGGCAAGCTTCTTGACTTCCTTGGTATAGGTGGCCGAGAAGAACAAGTTCTGACGCTTGGCAGGCATCAATTGCAGAATCTTCTTAATGTCATTGATAAAGCCCATGTCTAACATGCGGTCAGCTTCGTCGAGCACTAGCATCTCTATGTTTGAGAGTTTCATCTCACCACGTTGGCAGAGATCGAGCAAGCGGCCTGGTGTGGCAACGACAATGTCGAGTCCACGACGGAGTGCATTGATCTGCGGCTGAGAACCCACGCCGCCGAAAATCACAAACGAACGGATGTTCACATGCTGACCATAATCAACGATACTTTGATGCACCTGTGCCGCGAGCTCACGAGTCGGTGCGAGAACGAGCGCACGGGGGCGCTTGTTTTGACCGTTAAACTCAGCCTCAGAAAGGATCTGCAGCATCGGCAAACTAAAGGCGGCGGTTTTACCCGTGCCAGTTTGTGCGCCGCCGAGGACGTCGCGGCCCTCCAGCACAGCTGGGATGGCACGTGCCTGGATGGGCGAAGGAGTGGTGTAGCCCTTGGCTTCAACGGCAGCAACGAGTTCGGGAAGGAGTCCCAGTTCAGAAAATGACATAACGATTTGCTTTGAGTAGTGGGCCGCGCTGGCCGTCTTAAACAGACGATTCTCCGATCATGCGACACTTGGATGGCTGAGTCGGATTTGACTGCAGCTTGGATAATAGGTGCATGCTAAAAAAGTCGGATCTCTCCCGAAGCATGTAGCCGCCCTTTCACGGTGCGGCTTAATAAGAAACGGAGGTGTATCGTAAAGAATGCCGTTCGCCTAGCAAAAAGAGTCAGGCCGCTGCATCGACAGAGCTATTGGTCGAACACCAAAGTTAGCCTTTAAGCTAAAAGGCGGGTCAAGAGCTCAGCAGGAAGTCGATTTTTGAGGGCATATGAGCTTTTTGGGTAAAAAAATGGGTTATTTACAAGAAAAGAGCACATTCCATAAAAACGAGTGTAACCAGCCAGCTGTCTATAAATACTCACTCTAGTTCCGCCATCTACCTCTTCGGATTGATCTCGCTGAAGGTCGTGACAAAGTCGACCATCATATCGCGCAGCTCTGCCTTTATAACTTCAACCTGCTTCGAGCCTGAACTGGAGCTACCGCGACGACGCATTTCAAAAACGGCCGCAACAGTCTTTTCGCCATTCCGATCAATCGTCACAAAATCGCGCACTTGCAGGATCAACTCAAATTCACCGGAAGCAATGCGACTGGAGGTATCGATTGAAAGTTGAATAAGCGGGATATTTACCTCTGGTTGATTCAACACATAGGTATTTAGAGCGACATTACCGCGCCTGAGTTGGAGTTCCATAATATCATTTAAGTCGAGACGTTCACTCGATTTGATATCGGATGCGATGGTTGTATCGACCGTCATGTACAGCGAATGGATGCCTTTTAAATGAGCGCTTCGTGCCTCAAGAGCAGCGCCAGCAAATTGAACAGAAATCAGAAACGAAAGTAACAGGCAAATACGGGGCATAATGAGTTAATATAGTTGAGTGACCATAGATGGAATGAAGCCAATGCTGCGATACATGAGCATAAGCTTTAAAACTTAATTGCGAACAAATTTAAAACAACCCAAAAAATGCTGTAGTGAATCATGCGTTAGACTGTACGCGACTATTGACAAGCCCTCCCCGCTCACGAATCTACACAAGCATGCGCATACTCATACTAGTCCTTTTCTGCCTCCTATGCAGCTCTTGCGCTTCGACCAAGAAGCCGGTGCTCACGAGCGTCGCTATCCTCGACATCAAACCACGGTATATTGAGGCCGAAACTTTTAAACGCGCTGCTGAGTATTTGACTGGCAAAGAAAACCTCGGAAATCGAGTCATCGTTCGCACGGATAATAAGGAACGTGCAGGCTACTATTTTGTCCTGATTCTCGATGAGCGCGTGCGCGACCTTCCAGCAGGCAGCACCATCAAAGGCGAATTCTACACCCCGATATCACTCGATGCGCAAGAGCACACTTTTGAACTACCCTCAAAGTTACCAAAGAGTAAGGAAATCTTCATCGGCCTAACAGGCCAAGACTGGCCAAATCAAACTGCCACACCAGCTGCGTGGCGCTTCACCATCATGAACTCCAATGGTGAGGTGCTCGGTACCAAAAAGAGCTTCCTTTGGAGTTTCTAAGCACTGCGGTATTCAGGCCACGACGCCACACTGCTCGCCCATCTTAGCATAGACTTCACGGCCGAGCGCGGCTTGTGCTAAAAGATCATCGTCAAAACGGATGGCACCTGGCCGGTAAAGTGTCGTCACGCACGAGCCACCAAACGAGAAATACCCTTTGGCCGCGCCCTTTTCGACCCGAGTCGCGGCTTGGTAAGTCTGATGCATTCCACCAACGCATGTCGCACCGACTTCCATCACAATCATCTTCCCGAAGGCATTCGAATCGACCTCAGTGATCATCCGGCGATTCTCCCATAGGATCGACAACTGCCGGCGTAGGGCCAACGGGCTCACAGACCGCAGGCTCCCGTCCAGCAGACGAGCCGCACCAGAACGACCTGCCACGGGAAAGTGAAAACGATGGTAATCCACCGGACACAAACGGGAGATCAAGATCGAGCCGCCTTCAAACTCCGCAGCCAATTTGGCACTGCCGAGAAACTTCTCTAAATTGAAGCGCTGCCCCTTAATATAAAAACTATCTGCCGCACTGACATCCGCAATCGCCAGATGTCGCCCATCCGCGGGAAACGCCGCAACGGACTCACCTGCGGCGATCGGCCGCGCACTTGGCTTGAGCTTGCGATAGAAAAACTCGTTAAAGGAACCATAGCTATCTGCATCAGCCGCAAATTCTGCAACATCCACCGCATAGTCGCGAATAAACGGCGCCACCTTCTCGCGACTCGCAGGGCGATCCATGCGCCAGCCATACCAACGCGAAAAGCACAAACGCTTGACGGCGACCGCGACGGTCAGCCGACCCAAAGGATTAGCGTACGCCCAGCGCAAGAAGGCTTCGCCATAAACTGACTCAGTTTCGACCGCGCCGCTCTGACGATTAAAAAATTCAATGGGTGCCTCAAATTGTTCGTTTAAATTCATACCGTTAATCGATGGCTAGCCTGCGGCCATATTCTCGTTGATTTGTGTTAATTTCCTGCAGCGTCGATTCCTTCGCCTCAGTGGTGTGGAACTTTGAGACTGCCACACGCTGAGACGTATAGATGCCAGTATGCCCACTAAAGTAATAAGCGGTGAAACAGGCGACGGCGTAGTAAACCGTGTGCTCAGCGCCAAACAACTCGATCCCCATCATCGTGCACGCCAGTGGCGTATTCGTGGCCGCCGCAAATACAGCGATCAAGCCGAGCCCAGCAAACAGATCCACCGGTGCACCCGAAAGCATCGCGAGCGTGTTACCTAAGGTTGCTCCGATGAAAAATAACGGCGTCACTTCGCCGCCCTTAAAGCCGAAACTCAGTGTAATTGCCGTCAACAAAAACTTCCAAAACCAACTAAACGAGTCGGCGCCGCCCGCCGAAAATGCTGAAACAATACTCACGCCGTCCGCATTCGGCGAATTCACGCCAAGGCCAAGATAGTCGGTCGTGCCCAAGCAATAACTAATGCCCAACACCAACACTGCACCAACAGCAGGGATCAGCCATCTACGGCTAATCAACTGCTGGCTCTTGGCTTTTAAGCAATGCGACAATGTGGCAAATCCATAACTGGCCAGCCCAAAAAACGCACCTGCGATCAGCACCTTGAGTAACAACATTACATCAAAAGAAATAAACGACAGCGCGCCCATCGCTTCCTTTGCGGAATAGCCGATCGAATAGTGCGTGTGGTGAATTGGAAACGAAGTGCAAGTGATGTCGGCCACTAAACTCGCTATCAAGCACGGCATCAGCGCATCATATTTAATTCGCCCGACAGCCAGCACTTCCAAGGCGAAAATTGCCCCTGTAACTGGCGTACCAAATACCGCACCAAAGCCCGCGGCCATGCCAGCCATCAGCAAGATGCGCTTGTCCGAATGGCGCAGACCAAATTTTTTGCCAATATAACCGGCCACACTGCCGCCCATCTGCACTGCGGTGCCCTCGCGCCCAGCCGAACCACCAAACAAATGCGTAATTATGGTCGTCACCAGTACCAGCGGCGCCATCCGAAACGGAATCCCACCGCCAGGTTCATGGATCTCATCCATGATCAAATTATTTCCCGCTTCGGTGTTTTTCCCGTATCGACGGTATAGCCAATAAATACCAACGCCTGCCAGTGGCAGTAGGCTCAGCAGCCATAGATTGGCCTGTCGAATCTGCGTCGCCGACTCCAAAAGCCACAAAAACAATGCGACCAGCATGCCCACCGCCACCGCAACTGGCAACACTAGCAGCGACCAACGGATCAAGTGCCGCGCGATCCTTAATGGCTCAAATCGGTATTTGGTAGGTGCAAACATAATTAAACACCACTTGCTTGGCTTGATTCGTGCCAGCTGTAAAGCCTGACGTTCAGTCTAACTAGACGATCCGCAAGCCACTCAAAGCGAGTTGCCCACGCACAGAAAAGATCACGCCCTGTAGTGGCGTTTGTGCAAAAAGAAGAAACAGTCAGGGCTCAGAGGGCTGCCGCACCACACCTCATCACGACTGTAACTCCGAATAATGGGACATTGTACCGGTAGAAATACCCGAAATAAATTACGATTAGGCCTTGATCTTTGCTAGGCGCGCCCGTTTATTCCTCCGCTTTCACTTTCAACCAACAGCACACCATGTCACAACACAACAGTTTCAGAGCAACCACCGGCGGCGGCGGTAAGAAAAACAGAACAGTCCTCAAGCGTTTCGAACGCGTCGACCTACTCCGCGAGCGCGGCGAGTGGAAAGAAGGCGACCGCGTGGTCGGCATCAAAAAGACCAAGCCTGCTGAATAATCCTCTGGATTTGATATTTTAAAAGCCCTGCCTTAATCGGCAGGGCTTTTTTGTGCCTGTCTTGTTGCAAGAGACATACCTGTCATTATACCTTCGGATATATCGGCCTTCATCTTGGGTCAAAGTGGGCGTCCGTTACTGCATCGACATCAAACAGACACGCATTCAGCTTAGATTCAATCGTAGCACTGAGGGAGATGCCCCCAGCCAATGGGTCTCCTTGCTAGTCAATTATTCATACTAATTTAAAAGTAAACCTAAGCAGAATCCGCCACAAAAAAGCCCGACCTCCCACTGAGTGGCGACCGGGCTTTGTAAATAGAATGCGGCCGCTCTATTTGAGCAGGCAATTACCTGTCATCGACTCAGGCTGTTTGAGGCCCATCAGCTCGAGGATTGTTGGCGCGATGTCGCCCAGTGCTCCGCCATCAGCAATCGCCCGCCCCTGACTGCCGCCACCGTAAACTACGATCTCTACTGGATTCAGCGTATGCGCAGTGTGCGGGCCATCGTTCTCAGGGTTCCAGAGCTGATCAGAGTTCCCGTGGTCGGCGGTGATCAATGCATATCCGCTCATCTGATCGACTGCATCAAGAAGGTCTTGCACGCAGCCATCCACGATCTCACATGCTTTAATGCAGGCTTCGATCACACCTGTGTGGCCAACCATGTCAGGATTTGCGAAGTTGACCACGACTAGGCCATACTTGCCGGACTTGATTGCCTCGACCGCCGCGTCACGGATGCCATAGGCCGACATCTCTGGCTTCTCATCGTAAGTCGCGCAATCTTTGCGGCTGGGGATGAGCGCGCGGTCTTCGCCAGGGAACGGTTCTTCGCGGTAATCGTTGAAGAAGAATGTAACGTGTGGGAATTTCTCCGTTTCCGCGCAGCGGAACTGCGGGATGCCCTTATCGGAAATGTAACTGGGGAGAATATCCTTCATCTTCTCTGGCTTGAAGAAGATAATATTATCGCAAAGCCCCTTTTGGTATTCACTCAATGTTGAGAAATGAATGTCGAGCTTTTCGCCGCGATCAAAGCCATCGAAGTCGTCTTGTATGAAGGCGCGCGTCAACTCACGTGGACGATCGCCACGGAAGTTGCAGAAGATCACAGAATCGCCTTTTGCAATGGTCGCAACTGGCTGGCTATTTTCATCGAGCAGCGCGGTTGGCGGGCAAAATTCGTCGCCTTTAGTGCCTTCAGTTTCAGGATGATCATATTGGTATTGGATACCCGCTTCGGCAGAAGTCGCAGTCGTCTCGATGTTGCGACCCGTGAGGCAGTCGTATGCACGTTGCACACGATCCCAGCGATTGTCGCGATCCATCGCCCAGTAGCGACCAGACAGCGATGCAATTTTACCGAGACCGATCTTCGCCATTTCCGCTTCAGCTTCTTTGATGAACTGCTTGCCACTAAAGGGGCCGGTGTCGCGACCATCGGTAAAGGCGTGCACGTAGAGTTTTTCAATGCCCTCATCTTTGGCGATACGGATAAGGCCGTAGAGGTGATCCAGCATCGCGTGTACACCCGCGTCAGATACGAGGCCCATGAGGTGTAGCGCAGTGCCCTGCGCCTTTACATTAGCAAGTGATGCTTTAAATGTAACACTATCCTTCACCGAGCCACTTTCGATGCCTTTATTAATGCGGACGAGCTCTTGATCCACCACGCGACCTGCACCAATGTTTTGGTGGCCGACTTCGGAGTTACCCATGATGCCGACTGGCAAGCCCACATCGAGTCCGCATGCCATGATCTCAGTGCGAGGCCACTCCGCGGTGAGCCGATCTGCGCAAGGCGTCTTGGCAAGTTTTACCGCGTTGTAGGAGTCTTGCTCCGAATTATGGTTCTCCCCCCACCCGTCGCGGATGATGAGGACTACTGGTTGATAGGGATCAGACATAAGTGATGCGTTGAAATGTAAGTATAGAATTGGTTAAAAAAGATAGCCGAATTGAGACAGGCCAGAAATGGACAGGATCGCAAAGTATAGGAAAAGCAAGAACACACCCTCACGACGGTTGACGATATGACCACTCTTAAAAATCCACAAAAGCAGCACTGATAGTAGCACGAGTGCGGGGAACTCGATCAACAGCAATTCATCACGCACATCCATGCCGGTAAAAGCCGATACACCACCCCCTATCAGCAGCATATTAAACAAGTTAGAGCCGACTATATTGCCAGCACACAAATCGCCATGGCCCGCGCGCACCGCAGCAATCGAAGCGGCCAACTCTGGCAAACTGGTGCCAATCGCAACGATTGAGAGACCAATAAACAGCTCACTGACTCCCATTCGAGTGGCGATCTCGACACTTGAAGCAACCAGCAAATTCGCCCCGAATGCCAACGCTGCAGCCCCCAGCGCAATAATGAACAAAGCGACCCCCGTTGGTTTCTGTATCACCCGCCCTGCGCCTTCGGCGAATTCATCTACAACTGCTTGGGAATCCTGCTGTTTGGCACCACGCACCATATAAACTAAATAGGCGACTGTCAGTCCGAGCAAGACCATGCCCTCAAAACGATGAAATCCACCTCCCAGCGCAAAAACGGCAAATAACAATGTGACCAAAATCAGAATCGGCACCTCCCGGCGAATTAGGCGTAAATTAATCTGCAGGGGAGAGATAATTGCCGCGACACCGAGAATCAGCCCGATATTGGCGATGTTACTGCCTAGGATATTGCCCAATGCAATACCGGGATTGTCCTCCGCAGCCATCAGCGAGGTCGCCATTTCCGGCATCGAGGTCGCAATCGACACCACAGTCAGGCCGATGACCACTGGATTGATCCGCAAGTTACTCGAAATCGCCACGGCACCATCGGTCAACCAATCACCACCGAAAGCCAGCGCGACAAATCCCACCAGCATAACTATTAAAAGTGCCCATAGTGGGAAATCGGAATACGGAAGACTAATAAGTGCGAATGTCATTAAATTATAAAAAAGGTACTGCAGGTACCAAATTGAGTGCGATCTTACTAACGTGAAAGCCAAAGATCTGCGAGAAAATTCTGTGTGCTTGACTTGATAAGTCAAAAAAACACACTGCCGCGTTTTTACATGGCCCTCGGTCTCTTAATCATGACTCTAGACCTCAAAAATACGCTCAACCTTCCAGAAACCGCTTTTCCGATGCGAGGTAATCTCGTGGAACGCGAGCCCGCTCGAATTGAGCACTGGGAAAAACTCGACCTTTACGGCAAAATCCAAGCTAAGAATGCCGCGGGTCCGAGCTTCATTTTACACGACGGCCCACCCTTTACCAACGGCGACCTACACCTCGGCCACGCCCTCAACAAGACGTTGAAGGACACCATTTTACGCTTTAAGTGGATGCAGGGCTACAATGCTCCATACATACCAGGCTGGGACAGTCATGGCCTACCGATCGAACACAAAGTATCGCGTGAACTGCAAGAGACGGGCCGCACCGACTACACCGCACTCGAAGTACGTGAAGCCTGCGCCAAATTCGCCGATAAATACCGTTTGAGCCAGCGTGAGCAGTTTAAACGCCTCGGAGTCTTGGCCGATTGGGACAATGAATATTGGACGATCCACCCAGATTACGAAGCGACTGAACTCGAAACGTTCGCCAGCTTTGTCGAGAAAGGCATCGTTTATCGAAGCAAGAAGCCCGTTTACTGGTCCATCCCTTGCGCAACTGCGTTGGCTGAAGCCGAGATCGAGTACCGCGACCACAAAAGTGTGTCCATTTACGTAAAACTGGCGCTCTCTCCTGAAGCACTCAAGACACTCGCGCTCGAAGCACCTGCTTCGGTGCTCATCTGGACCACGACTGCATGGACCTTACCTGCCAACATGGCAGTCTCAGTGAATCCAAAGATCGAGTACAGTGCAATCAAGACCAGCAATCAAGGCACACTCATCGTCGCGACTGCACTGCGCGATGCAGTCATCGAAGCCTGCAATCTCGAAGGTGCTGAAACGATCAGTACTTTCCTCGGCAGCGCGCTGGAAAAGGTCGAAGCGCGTCACCCATTCATCGACCGCGCCAGCCCCATCTTACTTGCTGACTACGTCACCACTGAGAGTGGCACTGGCTGCGTGCACACAGCTCCTGGCCACGGTCAAGATGACTACATCACTGGTATCAACAACGGTATCGAAGTGTATTGCCCACTCGATGACAACGGTTGCTACGTCGACGATGGCCAAGTGCCCGCCGAACTGGTTGGCCTCTCTGTGCTCGAAGACGGTAAGATCAGCGAAGCCAACCGAGGCGTCCTCAAGATCACCGCTCAAAACGGCTCGTTAATCGCCAAAAAGACCATCACTCATAGCTACCCGCATTGCTGGCGCTCAAAGACCCCCGTCATTTTCCGCGCCATGGACCAGTGGTTCATCGCGCTCGATAAGGGTGGTGATCGCCAAAACGCACTCAACGCACTCAAGGATGTCAACTTCATCCCAGCATGGGGCGAGAAACGCATCCGCGCTGCAGTAGATAATCGCCCAGACTGGTGTATCAGCCGCCAGCGTACATGGGGCGTGCCGATTCCCGCATTTTACGATGTAGAGGGTGAAGCGTTTATCGACGCCGACGTCATCCGCGCCATCGCCAAGAAGGTCGCCGTCAGTGGCACGAACATTTGGTTTGAGCAAACAGCTGCAGAGCTACTCGAAGGCATCACCTTGCCCGAAGGCTGGCCAGCCGCGGATCAGCTCCACTCTGGCACAGATACACTGGACGTCTGGATCGACTCCGGCACCAGCCATCGCGCGGTGCTGCAGAAGCGCAACAACCTAAGCTGGCCCGCTGACCTCTATCTTGAAGGTAGCGATCAGCACCGCGGATGGTTCCAAAGCTCGTTGTGGACCTCCGTCATCGCTGACCAGGCAGCACCTTATAAAAATCTACTGACTCACGGCTTTGTCGTAAAGGAAGACGGCACCAAGCTCTCCAAGAGTGACGGTGCAGCACGCCCACTGCCTGAATGGATCAAAAGCTACGGCGCAGACGTCGTGCGCCTCTGGATCTGTTCGCAGGATTACCGCAATGATGTGCCGGTCTCTGACAAGATTGTGCGCAATGTTTCAAACAGCTATCGAAATATGCGCAACACCTTGCGCTTCCAAATTAGCAACCTGTTCGACTTCGACGCAGCCACTGATGCGGTACCGCTCGCCGACCTCAACGCAGTCGACAAATGGGTCCTCGACGAGCTCGCACAACTCGTGCGCAAAGTCACCGAAGCTTACGAAGCCTACGAATTCCACCGCGCATTTAAGGACATCATCGATCCATTCTGTGCGAATGTACTTTCGGCCACTTACCATGACATCCTCAAAGATCGTCTTTATACCTGTGCGCCTAATGATCCTCTCCGGCGCTCCTCACAGACCGCGATCAGCATCCTATTTAGCGTGTTCACACGACTCGTCGCGCCATTGATCCCGCACACTGCGGACGAAGCATGGAGCTATGCCCAAAACGATAGCGACTTCACCGACGAACCCATCGCGCTCAGCGACTGGCCGGATGTGGATAGCGCATGGGATCAACCAGCAGTCGCCAGTGACATCCGCGCCCTGCGCGCTTTCCTTTCCGAAAAGCTCAACGATGGCTTGGAGGAACTCCGCCAAAAGAAAGCAATTGGACAAAGCCTCGACGCGAAAGCAACGATTACTGGTTCGCTGAGTGATCCAGAATTCGCGCGCCTCAAAAGCTATGAATCCGATCTACCGGAACTCTTTATTCTTTCGCAGGTTACTATCGTCGAAGATGACACTGCAACCGAGCTTTCAGTCGAACTCACGCATGCCGATGGCGTACGCTGCCCACGCAGCTGGCGCTGGGTCCCCGCCTTGGTCGAAACCGAGACCTGGGGCGCAGTATCCCCTCGTTGTGCCAAAGCACTTAAACAAATCTTAAATTCTACTAAATAACTCCCCACTCTACTTCATCAATGACTACCAAAAAAACTAAGGCATCCGCAGCAAAGAAGGCTAAAGCTAAAAAACCTGCCAGCAAGACCACGGCAAAAAAAACTAGCGTTAAGTCAGCTGCGAAAAAGACTCCGGCTAAAAAAGCTGCAGCTAAAAAACCTGCCAGCAAGACTCCGGCTAAAAAAGCTGCAGCTAAAAAACCTGCCAGCAAGACTCCGGCTAAAAAAGCTGCAG
>Ga0209713_10000017_pt1 | contig 120638 bp, 116 predicted proteins | sample ArcOceMetagenome_3_FD_187444 | JGI IMG/M metagenome (GOLD analysis project Ga0209713, IMG submission 187444) | Marine eukaryotic phytoplankton communities from Arctic Ocean - Arctic Ocean- Svalbard ARC20M Metagenome (SPAdes) (version 2) | ecosystem: Environmental > Aquatic > Marine > Oceanic...
TGCTTTCTTAATTAGCTTTCCATCTTCGGAGGGGATAATATCCCAATCTACCGCTTTGTGGTATTTCTTTTTATTGATGTATCCAACAGGTGGGTTCCATAACCAATAGCCTTTTCTAAGAAGGTCGGTCATCGCCGTAATTGTTTTGTCTTTTCGAAGCTCATTGTCAAACTGACTAAACATATAAAATAGATTCTGTTGAAACTTACCAGCTGCTGAGGTAGTATCCACTTCTTGTGTTACTGCTTTGACCTGAATCCCTTGGTCGTTTAGCTCTTGAGAAATCTGAGCTGCACTACTTCCTGTCCTAGAGAATCTATCATAGGAGTATACAATGATATATCCCACTGTGTTACTTTGTCTGACGTATTTAAGCATTCGTTTAAACTCTTTACGCTCATCACTTTTTGCAGACTCATAAGTTCCACCAAAGTAACCAATTACTTTGTAGCCGTTAGATTTAGCATAGTTTTCACAATACTTCTTCTGCGTCTCAAGGGAGGTATTGGTGTCAGCTTGTTCCTTTGTAGAAACTCGAGTATATATAATTGCATTATTACTTTGTCTAAGCTGGTTTTTCTTAGGAGCAAACTCTTTAAGCTTTTCAAGCGTATTCATGGTTCTTATTTAAGTGTGTTTAATATAACAGTGCAATAAGCTTCTAATGAATTTAATATTTCATCAATATTTTCATCCCTGTTGCATACAAGAGATAGTTTTTCTTTGATTTCTTTTTTTCTTTGTTGAGTTAATTTATCATTCTTTAATACATATTGATCTTTTTGGTCCATATCGAGTTAGGATTAACTCGGGCTTGACTCTCAGGGACCGATTAGGTGATACAGTTGTTTTCATACTATTTAGTTAAAATGGTTAGTTTGTAATTGTCTTGAGCTCTTGGCTCTATTAGTAGCTTGGCTGTTTTGGGCAGTTTGTTGTTTAAAAAGAAATCCGCCAGTTGCTTGGCTTTTTTATGTTCCTCTCTAATGATAAGGGGTTTGATGTTATCGTTATCCACAAGAAGCTCAATATACTTTGGAGATTTAAACATAATAATCTCACGTATTTGATTTTCTATTTGATTGAGATAAGTAATATCTTTCTTTACTCTTTGAAACTCAACAGAGACAATCTGTTCAATAAAGGGCATAAGAGGAATACACATATAAGCTTTGTCGTTTATTAAATCAAGAAACTTCTCTGTAATGGCTTTATTGCCATCTCTAATATGATACTCTCCTGTTTTAGGAAAGTAATAAAATGACATGGGTTTTTTATCTACCAAAATGCATTCTATAACAGCATCGGTAAATGGGTTTATTTCCATTCCATGAAAATGAAGTAAAAGCGGATCGTTTAAAATAGATTTTAAAACTTCGACAGACGAATCAACATTTTTTTGCTTTTCCAACAAAGCAATATGTTTTTCAAGTTTAGACTTAAAATAACCTTTCTTACGTGGCTCATGCCAAACCATTTTAGCAAGCTCAGCAAGTTTTGTGGTATTTATTCCAAATTCACTCAGCTCTTGTATTAAACATACCCAAAGTGCCTGAGGTACATTCATTTTACTTTTTTTACCTGTATCAAAAAAAGGTAGCACTACTTTGGCTTTCCAGTAAGTCACCATACGTGGGCTAATACCAAAATACTTGGGCAGCGTGTAACGCTGATCCATAAGGGCTAATTTGAAATCTAAATCGCTGTCCATATATAAACTTTACACAAATGTAACAAATTATTTACAAATTGCAATAAATTGAAACAAAATTTGTATATTTGTATTGAAAAATGCCTTGAAATCGGCGTTAAAAATAAAAGCGATGAGGTCTACCTGTGGTAAACTTCAGGTAGATTTATTAGGTATACCTGCAAAAATTAACGATTAACCCAACAGTTATGGAAAATGAAAAATATAGAAACATGACTATCAGTCTCAAAGTAGCGGCTGAGGAAAAGATTATGCTTAGGCGTTTGGCTGAAAAATACTCTGTAACCCTATCAGAATTTATGTACAATTTGGTGATGTGTTTTAAAAACCAATACGATTACATAGGCATGCTAAATCCTAGAGAAGAAAAACTAGCTGAAAATTTACGCCTTGAAAAAAAGAAAAATGTAAAATTAAGCGTTGAAACCGAAAATGCAGAATTTAGGGTGAAGATGGAAATCGAAAGATCGGATAAAGTAATTCGTGAAAAAGATGAGATAACTTTTCTGCTTAAAGAACAAAAAGCGTTAAATGTCGATCAATTAGAAGAGCTGAAAAGGCTAACAAAAATCAACCAAGTTTTAAAAGAAAAAAATATAAAACTTAAATCAATCTCAAGTGAAAATCATTTTAAAAATATTATTGTTGGTACAGCAGGACTATTTGCAGGGTTCTCGTTGAATAGATAATAATTCCCTTACTTATACTTACATAGTTTTGTGTAGGTCAAAGATTGAAATCGATTTTTTTTGAAGATTTTATAGAATTGGATTAATTCGAGTGATTTTTTTCACAAGTATCTCGCACAAGAATGATTATGGATTTTTACACTATTTTGCTATAGTTAATAAATATATTCTTTAGTACTACTAATTTGACCAACAAAAATAACGAATCTATCTACCTATAATAATTTTGAATAGTGATAAGTTTAATACCTAAAATAATTATTAATATTATACATTCCTAAAATTTTGAAATACTATAAAATCACTTTAATTATATTTTTTGTAAATGTAATTTCGTATAATTCTTTTAGTCAAATACAACCGATATTTCAAAAAATAGATCAATCTAAAGGTCTTTCTAGTTCAAAAATAACTGGCATTATTAAAGAAAAAAACGGTTTTATTTGGATTAGTACTCAAAACGGTTTAAATAGATATGATGGTCATAGTGTAAGGGTTTATAATAAAAGAAATAGTAATATTGAGTCTAATGATATCTCAAGTCTTTTTCTTGATAGTAAGAATAGGGTTTGGTTTACTTCTTATGGGAGTGGTCTTAATTTATATGATAAACTCAACGATCAATTTAAAACTTTTAAAAACTCAGAAAACAATAAACACTCTATCATATCTAATAAGGTAAATGCGATTACAGAGAATTCAAAAGGTCTTTTTTGGATTGGTACAGAAAAAGGTTTGTGTTTATTTGACTACAATTTAAATAAATTTTACAGATATATTTATAATGAACATCAACCTCTAAATATAACTAGTATCTATGAGGATAAAAAGGGGAATCTATTTATCGGGACGTTTAAAAATGGCTTGCTTGTTTTTAATACTAAGAGTAAAGTATTTGAAAAAATAAATAATGGGAATAAATCAATAACAAGTCCAATCAATGTAATTACTGAATTGAATTCAGATAAAATTTTATTGGGTACTGCATCTAATGGGTTACTTTCAGTGGATTTAAAAACATATAAAGTTTCAAATTTTTTTTACAAAGACAAATCATTATTGGAAAAAGTTAAAATTGTCCGTTCCATAAAAAAAGATAGCAAAGATAATTTATGGATTGGTTCAGATGGCTATGGGCTTTTTGAGGTACAATATCCAAACAGTAAAGAACCAATTGTTAATAATTACATGTATAATCCCCAATTAGCTTCCTCTATTGCAGGGAATGCTATTTATACGATTTTTGAGGATGATGACTCTAATATGTGGATAGGAACTGCTTGGAATGGAATTAGTGTATTAGATAAGAAAAATCAAATAGATATAATATTGAGTGATTTTATTGGAACAAATTCAAGTCCTGTTTTATCCATTTTTCAAAATAAAGAACATATTTATTTAGGTTTAGATGGTAATGGAATAAACATCTACAGCAAGAAAAATAAAAAAATAAATCTCTACGATAAAAATAAAATTAAAGCGAAGTATATTCAAAAAATAATTCAAACAAAAGATGATAATATATGGTTAGGAACATTTGGTAACGGACTACTTAAGTTTAATCAGATAAATAAAACAGTTAAAAAATACACCCCCGTCTTTAATGACGAAACCTCTATAAGTTTTAGTGATGTAAGAGATATTGTTGAAGATGAAAGCAATAACTTATGGATAGCTACTTGGGGTGGTGGATTGAATTATTTTGACACTAAAAAGGAGGAATTTTCAAGATTTTATTTACCTAACAATAATTTAGTTTCTATTTTAAAAGACAATAATAAAATTTGGATTACTTCTTTTGGAGGAGGATTAAGTGTTTTTGATATTCAACAAAAAGAGTTTAAAAACTTCAGTTTTAAAGAAAAAGATTCTACTACAATTAGTAGTAATAATCTTTTTTCAATTCTTAAAGATTCCAAAGGTTATTTGTGGATAGGAACTTCTGGTGCAGGTATTAACAGAATGGATCTTGAAACCCAAAAAATTGAAAGGTTTCAAAATTTTGATAACATAAAATATAAAACAATCACTTCAATTATTGAAGACAATGATAGTAATGTTTGGTTCGGTAGTAAAAATGGAATTATAAAGTATGATTATTTAAATAATACTTTTATTACTTTTAGTGGTTTATCAGGTGATTTCCATATAAACTCAACTTTTAAAGACAAAGAGGGTTTTCTTTATTTTGGCGGGATTAATGGGGTTTTAAAATTTGATCCAAAAAAAGTAAGTAATAATAATTTACAGCCAGCTGTAACAATCAGAAATTTTAAAATTTTTAATAAAGAAGTTCCTATTGGAGCAGAAGAAATTCTACATAAAAATATAACATTAACAAAAGAAATTACACTCGAACACTCTCATAATGTAGTTACTTTTGAATTTTCTGCGTTAAAATTTCCAATGTCTACTAACTATGAATACGCAATTCAAATGGAAAATTTTGATGGTGATTGGAGAACCATAGGAAAAGATCGAACAGCTACTTTTACAAACCTATCTCCAGGTAAATATGTTTTCAAAGTAAAAAGTAAAGAATTAAGTGCAGATTGGGGAGAGAATTTTACATCGCTTAATATTAATATTAAAAGACCATATTGGTCAACTTGGTGGGCTTGTGTATTATATTTTATTCTGTTTTTAGGACTTTTATATTTAATAAGAAAGTATCTTTTAGCTTGGGGAAAATTAAAGTCTAGATTTGAATTAGAAAAGCTAACACACGATAAAGATACCGAACTGTATAATTCAAAACAACAGTTTTTTACAAATATATCTCATGAAATAAGGACGCCTGTTACTCTAATATTAAGCTCCATAAATAGGTTGTTTGACAACGATACAATAAAAGATAACAAACAAATTAAAGCCTCTCATACTATTAGAAGAAACAGTGATTTACTGTTACGATTGGTCAATGAACTTTTAGATGTGCGTAAATTAGAAACAAATGATATTGTTTTAGATGTTTCTAAAAGTGAATTTGTATCGTTTGTAAAAGCAATTTATTTCTCATTTTCGGATATTGCTTCTGATAGAAATATTAAGTATAGTTTTAACACAGATCAAAATTCAATGTATTTATGGTTTGATAATAATCAATTAGAAAAAGTTATTTTTAATTTACTCTCTAATGCGTTTAAATTCACCAATGACGGTGGAACTATCGAGTTGCTAATTGAAAGTAATGCCAATGAGGTTCTGTTGGCTGTAAAAGATACGGGTATTGGTTTATCTGCGGATGATAAAGAAAAAATATTCAAAAGATTTTATCAGGTGAAATACACACATACTACAAACAATAAAGGTTTTGGTCTCGGATTATCAATCGTGAAGGATATCATAAAATTACATAAAGGACAGATAAATGTTGCAAGCGAGATTAAAAAAGGTAGTTCTTTTGAAATAAAATTACTAAAAGGAAACACGCATTTTAATGATTGTGTAGCTATGAGCCTTGAAAATTTTGAAGCTAATAGTACTATAAATAAATTACAGCAAAAACTTATTGATGGGGATAGTAAGAAGGAAACAATTTTAATAGTTGAAGATAATGTTGAAATTCAAGATTCTTTAAAAGAACTTTTAGAAGATGAAAATTATGCTATAATTCAAGCTTTTGATGGTCTTGAAGGATTAAGATTGGCATCTAGATGCTTGCCAAACCTTATTATAAGTGATGTGATGATGCCAGAAATGGACGGTATTGAACTATCTAAAAAGATAAAATTGAATTCAGCTACAAGTCATATTCCTATGATCATATTAACAGCAAAATCAGCTGCTAAAGACAAAATGGAAGGTTATGAAACTGGTGCAGATGAATATATTATAAAACCTTACGATGAAGACTTCTTAAAAACTAGAATTAAAAATCTTTTAAAAGGGAGGAAGTTATTAAAACAAAAATTTGTGAATAATAACTTACTCAATCCAAAAGAGTTGACAGTAGATTCAAAAGATCAAATTTTTTTAGAAAACTTATATAAATTGTTAGAAGAAAATTTACAATCGAATAACTTAAAAGCAGATGTAATTTCAAAGAATTTAAACATGAGTCATTCTTCAATGTATAAAAAAATTAAATATCTAACAGGCCTAACATATGTGGAGTTTATTCGAGATTATCGATTATCAATAGCAAAACAATTAATTGATGAAATGGGTTATTCTGTCTCAGACGCATGTTACAAAGTGGGGTATTCAGATAGAAAATACTTTAGTAAACTATTTAAAAATAAGTTCAAACAAAATCCTTCTTATTATTTAAAGTCTTAACAGACAAATTAAGAACTTAGTACATTATTAACCCTATTCGGTACTAATTTATCAAATTTTATGAGTTTTTAATACTCATTGAATGAATTTGACCCCTTTTAATATTTATTATTTCATCTTACTTGCACTTGCAAATAAAAACTACTGAAAATTTTGAGCTCAGTATTAATAATTAATTTAAAAAAACTTCTAATTATGATTATTTTCTTAAATAAAGAAAGAGAATTAAAGAGAATGAAAAAAATGATGATCTTGTTCATGTTTTTAGCATCCTCATTTTTTTCGTTTAGCCAAGAAATATTAGTTAGTGGTACAATTATAGAAAAAGACTCTAATACTCCTTTACTAGGAGTTAGTGTAGTTATTAATGGAACTGCAATAGGAAGTTCATCTGATTTTGACGGCAAGTACTCTATTAAAGCTTCAATAAATGATGTTTTAGTTTTTTCATATTTAGGATATAAAACGAAAGAAGTAGAAGTAACATCATCTCAACTTAACATTATACTAGAAGAGAGTTCACAAAATTTAGATGAAATTATAATTATTGGCTACGGGTCTACAACAGTAAAAGACGCAACAGGTTCCGTAACCGCAATAACCTCTAAAGATTTTAATAAAGGGAAAATAACAACGGCAGAAAACTTACTAAACGGTAAAGTCGCTGGTTTAACAATAAATACTGGTGGAGAACCTGGAGCAGGTTCTACTATAAGAATTAGAGGAGGTGCTTCTTTAGGTGCTTCTAATGATCCTTTAATAGTCATAAACGGCTTACCTATAGATAATAATACTATTGGAGGTTCTCGCTCTATTTTAAGTAGTATAAATCCAAATGAAATTGAATCTTTTTCAGTCTTAAAAGATGCTTCAGCAACTGCAATTTATGGCTCTAGAGCATCTAACGGAGTAATAATAATTACTACAAAAAAGGGGAAAAGAAAGCTAAGTGTAAATTTAGATATGAACTTTGGTGTAAACACATTATCAAATAAAGTAGATGTTTTTACAGCAGATGAGTTAAGAAATATTGTAAGCCATTTTGATGCTAGACCAGATAGAGCCAATGCAGCGCCTTTGTTACCATTATTGGGAAATGCAAATACAGATTGGCAAGATGAAATTTATAGAACTAGTGCAACTTCAATTATAAATGCTTCAGCAAGCGGACTGCTATTTGATAAAATACCTGCTAGAGTATCTATAGGAAGAACCTTACAGGAAGGTTTACAATTAACATCGGAATTTGAGAGAAACAATGCCTCCTTTAATTTGAATCCAACTTTTTTTGAAAATAGATTAAACATCAGTGTTAATGGTAATGCATCTTTTGAAAAAAACAGATTTGCTTCTGGTCAAGCAGCAAATGCATTAACCTTTGATCCTACACAGCCTGTTTTTGATGAAAACTCACCTTTTGGAGGGTATTTTCAATATTACACAAATAATAATGATGGGGTTATTAATGAGAATGATTTAACTTCATTAGCTCCTTTTAACCCTGTTGCAGAACTAATACAAAGAAAAAGTATTAGTAATGTGCAGCGTTTTTATGGTAATATTAAAATAGATTATAACTTTAAATTTTTACCAGAATTATCAGCTGTTTTGAATGTTGGTTTCGATAAACAAAATGCAGACGGAACAGTCAGGGTTTCAGATAAAAATCCTTTGTCACAAAATGATGGTAGCATTGTAGGATCATCTTCTGAATATTCAAATGCTCAAAACAATACCCTTATAGATGGTTATTTATCTTATAAGAAAGACTGGAATAAAGTTACTCTTGACGGAACCGCAGGATATTCTTACCAAAAATTTTCCAATAAAAGATACGTAAGTGGAGAATTATTAGATGACGGACCAGATTCTGAGCCAATAAACAGCATAGACCCTAATTTAGTGCTCATTGGTTTCTTTGGAAGAGCAAATTTATCAATAAATGATAAATATTTATTAACGTTTTCTTATAGAAGAGATGGCACTTCAAGATTTAGTAAAAAGAATAGATGGGGTAACTTTCCTGCTGCTGCAATTGCTTGGAAAATAAATGAAGATTTCTTTCCAAATTCAAAGACCATTTCTACGTTAAAATTAAGACTAGGCTGGGGGATAACTGGTCAGCAAGACATAGGTAGAAATAATTTAGATCTTTATTTATCAAGGTATATAAGAGGATTGCCTAGTTCGCAATACTTTTTTGGAGATACTGCAATTCCAGTAGGAATTCCTCAATTTAGAAATGAAGATTTAAAATGGGAAGAAACTACTACTTACAATGGTGGTTTTGATTTCGAATTATTAACGATAAAAATATCTGGTTCTTTAGAAGCTTTTTACAAAGAATCTAAAGATTTGTTAGCCAATGCAGCAATTTCAGATGGTTCAAACTTTAGCAATTCAGGCTTTCAAAATATAGGAAATTTTACAACAAAAGGAATTGAGTTTTCTATCGCTGGAGATATTATCAATAATGATAACTTAAATATTGATTTCAACTTTAATACAACATTTATAAAGACAGAAATTAAAGAATTAGCTTTAAACCAAGATCAATTAGTAGGCGGTATCGCTGGTGGAACTGGTGGTACAGCCCAAATACATAGGGCAGGTTTTACACCATATTCTTTTTTTGTGTACAAACAGGTGTATGATAATAATGGAAAACCAATAGAAGGTGCTTTTGCAGATTTAAATGGTGACAATTTAATTACAGATGAAGATAAATATATACACCATAATGGTGCACCAGCTATAACTTTAGGTTTCGCTTCTACTATTGATTATAAAAATGTTGACCTATCTTTTAATGTAAGAGCCAGTCTAGACAATTATGTATATAACAATGTAAATTCAGCAAGAGCTCAATACGATTTACTAGCAAATAGTGCCGTGGTAGCTAATCTTCCAACATCAGTTTTACAATCTAATTTTAATACCACAGAAGATGTCATACTTTCTGACTACTATGTTGAAAATGCATCTTTTTTAAGAATGGATAATATTTCACTTGGTTATACTTTTAACGAAGCTTTTAATTATAAATCATCAATAAGATTATCTGCAAATGTTCAAAATGTATTTGTGATCACAAACTATTCTGGTTTAGACCCAGAGGTATTTAATAATGGTATAGATAATACAATAACACCAAGACCAAGGGCTTTTACCATTGGAGCAAATATTAAATTTTAAAATTAAAAACATGAAAAAACAACAAGCAGTAACTATTATAAGTGTTTTTATATTATTACTTACAATAAGTTGCACTGATGATTTAAACATTTTGTCAGAAGATGAAAATACTTTCTTGGTTGATGACTTTTATAGTACAGATGAATCATACAAACAAGGACTTGCTGGGGTGTATGGTAATTTAGCCTTGACAAGTTCTCAAGGTCCAGGAAGCTCTAATATTTCAGGGTTAGATGCTGGTACAAGTCAATATGGTAGAGGTTTGTGGAACTTACAAGAACTTACAACAGATGAGGCAAAATGGTCATGGGAAAATGACCCAGGCTTAAGAGAACTAAATAGAAATACTTGGACATCAGAAAATGTAATATTAAGAGGTTTTTTTGGACGATGTATGACACAAGTTGCCTTTGCAAATGAATATTTAAGACAAACTTCTGAAGACGTTTTAAATTCAAGAGGTGTTTCTGATATTTTAAAAGAAGAAATCGTCATTTATAGAGCAGAAGTAAGGTTCTTAAGAGTTTTGGCATATTATCATATGATGGATTTGTTTGGAAAAGCAGGTTTTATAACAGAAAACGATCCGGTTGGTGCATATCAATCACCTCAATATGAAAGGTCTCAGTTATTTGAATTTATAGAATCTGAATTACTTGCTGTTTTACCAGATTTAATAGAGCCTTTACAAAATGAATATGCAAGAGCAGACAAAGCAGCTGCTTGGATGCTACTTGCAAAAATATACTTAAATGCGGAGGTTTATATAAGTGAAGATAAATATGCAAAATGTATTGAGTATTGTGAGAAAATCATTAATACTAATTATTCTCTTTCTAATAATTACGCAGACAATTTTAACGCAGATAATCATACTAATAATGCAAGAAATGAAATTATTTTTCCAATAGTTTCTGATGGTATTGTGACTCAAAATTATGGGCCAACAACGGTTATGATAAATGGTCAAGTAGGTTCACTTGAACAAAACGGGACAGATTTTGGTGTAAATGCAGGAGGATGGGGAGGTGCTTTGCGTGTAACAAGACAGTTTTCAGAAATTATGTTAAATACTACCTATGCAAATGATATCAGAAATACATTAATTACAGCAAATAGACCAATAGATATTACATCTATTGGAAATAATGGAACAGGATATATAACTAGTAAATGGTCTAACAAAACTTCTACAGGTGTTAATGGTTCTGCAAATGAAATAGTAGACACAGACTTCCCAATGTTTAGGCTTGCAGATGTATATTTAATGTATGTAGAAGCTTTTTTAAGAGGTGGTGGAGGTTCCTCCATTAATGCAGTAAATTATATCAATCAATTAAGAACAAGAGCAAACAATACCAATACTATCTTGTCAGCAGACTTAAATTTAGATTTTATTTTAAATGAACGTTTAGTAGAACTTTATTGGGAAGGCCATAGAAGACAAGATCTTATTAGATTCAATAAATATACTGGAGGTAGTTATAATTGGTCATGGAAAGGGAATTCAGTTTCAGGAATCCCATTAGATGAAACCAAAAGTATTTTTCCAATTCCCAGTGCAAGTTTAGCCGCTAATCCCAATCTTACTCAAAATGAAGGCTATTAAACCTAAAATTATCAATAATATAAAACTATATAAAATGAAACGATTAATAAAAATACTAATGACCTTCATAGTTGTTCTAACTATAACCTCCTGTGAGGAAGAAAATTCACCAATATTTGTTGCGCAAGAAGATATTGATGGAATTGAGTTTGTAAATACCTTTGCCTCTACTTATTTAATTTCAGAAGAAACTAAAGATAATATCGCAGACAGAATAATCTGGAATTCTCCAGAATTTGGCGTTCCGACAAATATTATTTTTGAAATTCAAGGTTCATTAACTTCATCTTTTGACAACTTTGACGTAATAGGCGCAACAAGTGAAACTAATTATGCAATAATTATTGAGGATCTTTTAGATTTCGCTTATAATTTAAATTTAGATAATGATCCAAATACGGTAGATGCAGATGGAAACCCAAATAATGTAGGTGAGTTTTTTATACGAATTAGAGCTAATGTTGGAACTGTAGATAATTTAGAAACATTTTCTAATATTCAGGGCATTAATATAACATGGATTGAATCGACAGATAATAGCTCTTGTGAATCTTTGTATGTATTAGGAGAAGGAATTACAGATATTGGATGGAATTTTCCAGGTTTAGAACTTCTTTGCGACGCAAATGTTTTACAAGTAAAAGCAAGATTAGGAAATGCACATTTTAGATTTTTCACAACTGTTGGAGATTGGAATTCGGGACAAGATTATTCATTCTATGAAAATGATGGTTACTCCATAGATACAAGATTAGAAAATGCACCTGCAGGTGATAACTTTAATTTTATTGGGACTCCTGGTATTTATACAATTACAATAGATAAAAATACAAAAACAATAGAGCTGAATGAATCTGGTTCACTTTGGGCTGTCGGAGGAGCAGTTCCAGGTGGTTGGGGATTTAATGCTGATACTATTGAATTTGTAGAAAATACACCAGACATCTGGTCTGCTTCAATCACGTTGTCTAACGACGTTTTTAGATTCTTTCAAACGTTTGGAACTTGGGACACAAACAATAACTATACTTTTTACGCTGATGAAGGATTTGTGATTGATTCTAACCTTGCGGAACAAGATCATGACGATAGAAACTTTGAGTTTATTGGTGCTCCAGGAACTTACATAATGACTATAAACGCCGTAGACAAAACAATAACATTAAATTAATTATTAACTAGACAAAACAATAACATAAAAACAAAAAATTATGAAAACAAAATTACTTTTTATCGCATTATTAGCATCAACTTTTATCAATGCTCAATCCATTGAATTTACTTCAGCAGAGTTAACTACAGCAGAAATTGGCAGTACAGTTACCGTAGATTATAAATACACAATTGCTGCTGATGGTTATATCTACTGTGCAATAGAACTTTTAGACGATTGGGCTTGGAGTGCAAATGTAGCAAGTGCAGAATTAACAACAGCAATAGCAGGTACTGATGTTACAGGTTCTTTTGATCTTACAATCCCTGGAGGTACAACAGCAACTGCTGATTTGACGGGTAATTTAAATTACAAAATTAAAATCGAATTAAAGCAAAACCCTAGTGATTATTTGGCAGGTGCATACCCAGCAGCACAAATTAATTTAACAGCCTCTACTGCAAGTGTAAATGGTGTTGATAGTTTTTTGAGTGATATAAAGATATATCCAAATCCTGCAAGAGATTTCTTTCAAATAACTAATTTTAGCAAGCTAAATAATCCATCAATCAAGATATATAATTTGGTAGGTAAAGAATTGTATTCGATTTCTAACAGTATCTCAACAATTGATGTTTCAAATTTCACTAATGGAGTTTATTTATTAAATATCAATAGTGATGGTTTATCTAAAACAATACAATTTGTAAAGTTTTAATTTAAAAAGAATTATCAAAGTTGTATGAGATTTCCTTGGATGCTAAAAGAATTTTTTAGTATTAAATTCCCTTTGTGTAAATCTCATACAATTTTTTTTAAGCCCAAATACAAACGTTATTAATCATTATTTTAAATGTTTAAACCCAAAATTTTACGCATTATCGGATTTATTTTTTTGTTTTTGTCATGTACAAAACAAGAAGTATTGGTGTTTGAAAAGCAAAATTTCAATGAAAATTGGTTATTTAAAATTATAGAGAACTCAAAAAAAGACAGTTTGTGTTTTCAAGAAAATAAAACTGTTTCAAATTGGCAGTTAGTTCAATTACCTCATACTCCAAAAATTGAACCTAAAATAGTAAATAATCAATGGCAAGGAGTTTCTCGGTACAAAAAAGAATTTAATCTCCCTAAACAACTGAAAAATAAGAAATTATTTTTCAAATTTGAAGGAGCTATGAATATTGCAGAAGTTTGGATTAATGACAAAAAACTCATAAAACACCATGGCGGGTATTTACCATTTGTAATAGACTTTACAGAAGTTGCCCTTTTTGATTCAATAAACACCATTCTTGTTCAATTAAATAATAAAGATAACCCAATAACAGGACCAAAACCTTTAGAGAAATTAGACTTTAATACCTATGGTGGCATTTACAGAAATGTTTGGTTAATCGCTAAAAACAAACTACACATTACAGATCCTATTTTTGAAAATAAAACGGCAAGTGGAGGAGTTTTTGTAACCTATTCAAAGGTTTCTGAAGAGGAAGCAACTATCAATATAAAAACACATATTAGAAATGAGACTGAAAAAACAAAATCTTTTTTAATTAGAAATACCCTATTCAAAAATGATAGTACTATTGTTTCGATTGAAACAGAAAATCATGTACTAGATAAAAACCTTGATAAAGAAATTATAGCAAATATTGAAGTTAACAACCCGAAATTGTGGTCACCAAGAACTCCAAATTTATACACTCTAAAAACAGAGCTTATAGAAAATGGTGTTGTTGTCGATTTTGAAAGTACTAGAATTGGAATTAAGACAATGCAATTTGTGGGTCAAGATTTTTATCTAAATGGAGAAAAAACATTTTTAAGAGGTGTAAACCGTCATCAAGAATATCCTTATGTTGGTTATGCCCTTTCAGACAATGCAAATTATAGAGATGCAAAAAAGATTAAAGAAGCAGGGTTTGATTATGTAAGATTATCTCATTATCCTCAAAGTAACTCTTTTATGAATGCTTGTGATGAATTGGGTTTGGTAACCATTGATGCTATATTAGGATGGCAATATTTTAGCGAAGATAAAAAGTTTCAAACACATATTTTTCAAACCGCAAAAGATTTAATTAGAAGAGACAGAAATCATGCCTCTGTAATTGCTTGGGAAGTTTCTTTAAACGAATCTTGGATGCCAGAACTTTTTATAGATTCTCTTGTAAATATCGCCAAAAAGGAATACCCAGGGAACCAATGTTTTACTGCAGGTTGGCAATCTTACGGATATGATATTTATTTGCAAGCTCGCCAACATAGATTACAACATTATGATCCCAATTTAAAGAAACCATACAACGTTTCCGAATATGGAGATTGGGAATACTATGCAATGAATGCAGGATTAAATCAAGACGATTGGAATGGGTTGTTAAAGGAAGAACGTTCTAGCAGGCAATTACGTTCTGCCGGAGAAAAAGCACTTTTACAACAGGCAAAAAACATTCAGGAAGCACATAATGATAATCTAAGCACACCTGCTTTTGCAGACGGCTATTGGGTAATGTTCGATTATAATAGAGGCTATGCAGATGATTTAGAATCGTCTGGAATTATGGATATTTTTAGAATTCCCAAACCATCTTTTTACTTTTATAAAAGTCAAAGAGATTATGACCACCCCTTTGGAAAACCAATGGTGTATATTGCGAATAAATGGAAAAAAGATAGCCCTTTAGATGTAACCGTTTTTAGTAATTGTGATGAAGTTGAATTATTTTTAAACGGTAAAAGTGTTGGTCGTAAAAAACCTGACACTAATAGAATTTCTGATAATTTAAAACATCCACCATTTACTTTTAATCTCAAATCATTTAAGAAAGGAAAACTTGTTGCAAAAGCATTTATTAAAAATAAAATAGTTGTTACAGATATAGTTATATCTCCAGAAAAACCATCAAAAATTAAAGTAGTAATAGATGATAATTATATAGATTTAAAAAAGGAAGACAATGATGTGTTTTTTGTATATGCAAATGTTGTAGATGAAAATAATACTGTAATTTCCGATTTCAAAGGAAATATTCAATTTAATATTGAAGGAAAAGGTATTTTTATAGGAGAAAACCCTGTTAAAGTTGAAGCTGGAGTTGCTTCAATATTATTAAAAACAAATACTAAAAATCTAAAAGATATAAAAGTAACTGCAATTTCTAATGAACTAGGCTTTGATAATTTCGAATAAGCAGATATATGAATCGTTTTAATCAAAATATCCTCTTCTTTATTATTGTATTTAGCTCAATTTATGCTAATGCTCAACAGTATATGATTGGTGCAGATTTATCATTTGCAAAAGAAGCTGAAGATAAAAAGTTTGTTTTTAAAGAACAGAATAAACCCAAGAAAGTATTGCAAATTTTTAAAGACCATGGGTATAATTGGGTAAGACTACGATTGTTTCACAACCCTGATATAGGGGAGTATCTATTACCAAATGATTTAGATTATACAATTCAACTCGCAAAAGAAGCCAAAAAGAAAGGGTTTAAACTTTTGTTAGATTATCATTATTCAGATACCTGGGCAGATCCAGCAAAACAATATGCCCCTAAAGTATGGCAAGATAAAACTCAAAAAGAAGTAGAGCAACTGGTCTTTGACTACACTAAAGAATCTATGATAGCTTTTCGTGAAGCAAATGTATATCCAGACATGGTTCAGATTGGAAATGAAATTAGCAACGGGATAATATGGCCTTATGGAAAATTACCAGAAAATTGGGATAATTTTGCTGCACTAATCAAAGCAGGTATAAATGGAGTTTATGCCAGTATTGGTAAAAGTATTTTACCAAAAATTATGATTCATATAGATAAAGGAGGTGATAAAGAATTCACTAAGTACTTTTTTGATAAATTACATACTTATAACATTAAATATGATGTAATTGGTCAATCATATTATCCTTGGTGGCACGGTAGTTTATTAAATTTAAGGGAATGTTTAAATTTTACTGCTTTAGAATATAAAAAGGATATTGTTTTAGTAGAAACGGCATACAATTATAGTCCCGCAGAATATATCAATAAACCTGCACCCTTTCCTGAATCTCCCGAAGGGCAAAAAGAATTTTTAGAAGCGGTTCACAACATTATCTTAAATATTCCAAACAATAAAGGAAAAGGAATCTTTTGGTGGGAACCAGCTGCCCCAAACAAAGGTTTTTCTCATAGAACATTTTTTAATGAAGACGGGAATGTTTTTCCAGTTATAAATGTGTTTGATAAATATATTAGGCATTAATAATTTAAAATAAAATATAAATGAATATAAATAAAGTTGTCTATTTCATATTATTAATGTCTTTTCTTTTTATGAATGCATTAATTTCTCAATCCATAGAAATTACATCATTCGTGAATAATCCCGTTGAAGTAAATCCATTAGTTGGCGGTAATATTACTGTAAATTATAGCTACTCAAGTGAAACTGGATCAGCAGGTAATCATATTTATATAGGATTAGAAATTCTAGATAGTAGTGATTCTTATCAAAGCACTGTTGCAGGAACTACTTTAACGAACCAACAAGTAGGAAATAATATTCAAAATTCAGTTGAATTCTTTATAGGTAGCAGTAATGAATTAACATCTGACTTACCAACTGGGCATTATTACCAAGTAAAAGCCATTTTATATGCAAGTGGCGGATGGACTGAAAATGCTTGGGCTGGCTATTGGAATACGCCTGCATTAATATTACAGGATACAAGTGGTTTTGTTTTTAGTACAAATCCAATATCAAAAGGAGCAGATGTAAGTTGGATGACAGAAATGGAATCAAATGGATTTGAATGGAAAGATAATTTCGGCACTACAAGAGAATTATTGCCTTTACTAAATGAATATCAATTAGATGCTGTAAGATTAAGAGTTTGGGTAGATCCTAGTGTTTCTGGAGCAAATGGGTGGTGTGGTATTGATGATTTTGTTGACAAAGCAATATTAGCCGATGCACAAAATATGGACATAATGGTTTGTATTCATTATAGTGATTGGTGGGCAGATCCTGGACAACAAAACAAGCCATCAGCTTGGACAGGTTATACTGTTGCTCAATTAGAAACTGCTGTAGCAAGCCATACTACAGATATTTTGACAGCATTAAGCGTTCAAGGAATTACACCAAAATGGGTTCAAATTGGAAATGAAACAAATGATGGAATGCTTTGGACAACAGGCAAAGCTTCAGCTGGAGGTTTTAGTAATTATGCAAAGTTTTTAAATGCAGGTTCAAATGCAGTAAAAACATATAATAGTGCTATTAAAACAATTTTACATATTGCAAGTGGTAATGATAATTCATTGTTTAGGTGGAATATTGATGGTCTTTTAAACAATGGATTTGTATTTAATAGATTTGATATTATTGGTATGTCATTATACCCAAATGAAACTAATTGGCTTTCTATGGTGGATGATACTTATGATAATATGATAGATTTAAAAACGCGTTATAACAAAGATGTAATGATGGTTGAAGTTGGTTTTTCTAATAGTAAACCTGACATTTCTCATCAATTTTTAACATATATGATAGAAAAAACAAGACAAGCAAATGGGCATGGTATTTTTTATTGGGAACCAATAGCCAGAAGTCCGTTTACTTCATATTCAAAAGGAGCTTGGGATCAAGATGGTAGTCCATCCGTAGCTATGGATGCTTTTATTGATAACAGTACATTAAATATAGAAAGTTTAGAAATTGAAAACAATCAATTGTTTTCTATATTTCCAAGTCCTAGTAATCAATTAATTACCGTGAAATCATCTAGAGACATTCTAAAATCAATGAAAATTTATGACATTACAGGTAAATTAATCAAAAATATTGATGAAGCTTTTGAACTATCTAAAACTATTAATATTTCTGAATTACAAGTCGGTATTTATGTCTTAAAAATCAATAATTCAAAATCATTAAAGTTTTTTAAAAATTAATTTATGCAAATATTAACATTTTTAGGATTTACAATTTTAGTCGCAGTAATTTCTTATTTAGCCACGAGAAAAACAGCAGAAGATTCTTCAGATGGTTATTTTTTAGGAGGAAGAAGTTTAACTGCAGGTGTCATTGCTGGTTCACTATTACTAACTAATTTATCTACAGAACAAATTGTTGGCTTAAATGGTGCTGCTTATACAAGTGGATTGTCAGTAATGGTTTGGGAAACATTAGCTGCTATTGCTATGGTGGTTACGGCATTGTTTTTATTACCAAGATATTTAAAAGGGGGGTTAACTACAGTTCCAGGTTTTTTAGCAAAACGTTTTGATGTTACTACAAAAACATTAACGTCTGTTTTATTCCTTTCTGGTTATGTAGTGGTTTTACTACCAGTAATTTTATATTCGGGTTCTTTGGCCATAAGTGGGATGTTTGATATTCCGACATTATTAGGAGTTACCCACACACAATCTATCTGGATTTGCGTTTGGGGTATTGGAATTATTGGTTCTATCTATGCTGTTTTCGGTGGTCTAAAAGCTGTAGCAGTGTCTGATTCTATCAATGCAATTGGATTGCTAATTGGTGGTATTTTAATTCCGATATTTGGTTTAATGATGATTGGTGACGGAAGTCTGCTAGACGGTTTAAGTGTCTTAACTGCAGAAAATCCAGAGAAGTTTAAATCAATGGGTGGTGCAAATGATCCTGTGCCATTTTACACCATTTTTACAGGAATGATGTTGGTACAGTTATTTTACTGGGGTACAAATCAGCAAATTATTCAAAGAGCGTTGGGTGCTAAAGACCTCAAAGAAGGTCAAAAAGGGTTGTTATTGGCATCTTTCATAAAAATACTAGGGCCTTTAATTGTGGTGTTGCCAGGTTTAATAGCCTTTCATTTATTTGAAGGAAATTTACAAAGTGCAGACAGTGCTTATCCAGAATTGGTAAGGAAAGTATTGCCAAGTGCTTGGGTTGGTTTCTTTGCGGCCGTGTTATTTGGTGCCATATTAAGTTCTTTTAATAGTGTTTTAAATAGCTCTGTAACCCTTTTTGGTGTCGATGTTTACAAACAGCACATTAACAAAGAGGCAGATGAAAAAACAGTTGTAAAATACGGAAAAACATTTGGTGTTATTTTGGCAATTGTAGCCATGTTTATTGCACCTTTAATAGCAAATGCAGGCAGTTTGTTTGATTACTTGCAAAAGATTAACGGTATTTACAGCATTCCTATTTTAACCATTATTATTGTGGGTTATTTGACAAAGTACGTACCTGCAATAGCAGCAAAAATTGGTTTAGTTTGTGGTTGTTTACTTTACATTATCTATTTATTGATAGATATATATTCTCCTGAAACATTTTCTAGCCTTCACTTTCTAGATATTATGGCAATTTTATTTGGGCTGAATGTTGCAATTATGTTGCTTATCGGAAAGATAAAACCAAGAAAAGAGCCGTATGTTCTAGTATATACAAATCAGGTAGATATTACGCCTTGGAAGTATGTAAATATTACAGGGTTAATTATATCGTTATTTGTAGTATTAATTTATATTTATTTTGCTTAAAATGAAAAAAAAAATATTGGTAACAGGAGGCTGTGGTTATATTGGTTCTCATACAGTTGTTGAATTAATCGAAAATAATTTTGACGTACTTATTATTGACGATTTCTCAAATTCAAATAAAGAAACAATTGAAAATATACATAAAATTACAGGCGTAAAACCAATATTTTATGCCTGTGATTTAAAAGAGATTCATACGGTAAGAAAGATATTAAAAGAGAACAAAGATATTGCAGCTACCATTCATTTCGCAGCATACAAAGCCGTCGGTGAATCTGTTGCTAAACCACTTTTATACTATCAAAATAATTTGGTTTCTTTAATTAATATATTAAGTACTCAATTAGAGATTGGTACTACAAATTTTATTTTCTCATCTTCGGCTACCGTTTATGGGAATCCGAAAACATTGCCAATAACCGAAGAAAATGAAACTCAAAGACCATTTTCTCCTTATGGGAATTCAAAAAAAATAGCAGAAGAAATTTTAGAAGACCTCTCTAAAGCCAATAAAGACTGTAATCTCATTTCGTTGCGTTATTTTAATCCTATAGGTGCTCATAAATCTGGTTTCATTGGCGAGTTACCAAACGGCATTCCAAACAACTTAATGCCATATATCACACAAACGGCTGTGGGGTTAAGAGATAAATTATCGGTTTATGGCAATGATTACCCTACTCCAGATGGCACTCCAATAAGAGATTATATTCACGTGGTAGATTTAGCAAAAGCCCATGTAAAAGCGCTAAAAAGACAATTACAAAATAAACAAGAAGAAAATTTTGAAGTCTTTAATCTAGGCACAGGAAAAGGGTATTCTGTACTAGAAGTAATTAAAGCCTTTGAAGAGGTTTCTAAAAAGAAACTGAATTATGAGATCGTAGAACGCAGAGATGGGGATGTTCCAAAGCTATATGCAGCTACAAAATTAGCAGAGGAAAAATTGTCATGGAAAGCAAACAAAAGTCTTGAAGAAATGATTGCTTCTGCTTGGCAATGGGAACAGAAAGTTAGAAGATAAATTTTATACACATATAATGTTTCATATTTTTAGTGTTATTAAAGATGGATTGCCCATTATTAGGTTACAAAATAGCGATAAAGCCACTACAGCAATAATTAGTTTAGAACAAGGTGGTCGCTTACAAGAATTAACCTTGTTGGGTAAAAGTATCATGAAAGAAATCCCAGATTTTAATTACAATGCTTCTTATGCCTCCGCTATTTTATTTCCGTTTGCAAACAGAATTGAAAATGGAAAATACACTTTTAAGAATACAAAATTTCAACTAGACTGCAATGAAAAAGGATTAAACGCTTTGCATGGTTTGGTTTACAATAAGAAATTTGAAATTGTACATAAAATTGAAAGCAGCAGCTATGCATCGGTAACGATAGCTTATCAAGAATTAGAAGAAAGTCTAGGCTTTCCATTCAAATATAACATACATCTCACATATACGCTTACCAATGATGAGCTCAGTTTATCCGTTACTATTAAAAACACAGATGTCAATCCATTTCCCTTTACTTTAGGCTGGCATCCTTATTTTTTTACTGATGGTTTATCAAAAAGCATTTTAAAATTTAAAAGTGATCAAAAAATAAAATTTGATGAAAACTTAATCACACAAAAAGTGATTGATGAAAAAACAGAGAAAGAATTTAAAATAGAAAATAAACAATTGGATGATTGCTTTATTTTAAATACAGATACAGTTGAATTTACGACTCCAAATTATCAATTAGAAATTTCTACCAATCAAATAGAAAACTATTTACAGTTATATACCCCAGAAAATTTACCTTTAATAGCCATAGAACCTATGACAGGCGTATCCAATAGTTTTAATAACAGTATTGGATTACAAGTGCTACTACCCAATACATCATATTCCTTAAAATGGAATGTGAAAATAAAATAAAACAATTCAAAAAAATGAATGTCCAACTAGTACAAGATGTAAAAAATAAATTTCTAAAAACTTTTAAATCGGAGCCATTGTTAATTTTTTCGCCAGGTAGAATTAATTTAATTGGTGAACATACAGATTATAATGGCGGTTTTGTGTTCCCTGCAGCTGTAAATAAAGGCATTGCAGCGGCAATTCAAAAAAGTAACACAAATAAATCTACTGCGTATGCGATAGATAAAGCCTTTAAAATAGAATTTGAATTGGATAATTTAAAGCCATCAAAAGAAGGCAATTGGGAAAATTATGTCTTTGGTGTGGTCGCAGAAATACAAAATAAAAATAAAATTATTGGTAATTTTAATATTGCTTTTAAAGGAAATATTCCTGGAGGCGCAGGCATGTCTTCATCAGCAGCATTAGAAAATTCTGTTGTTTTTGGTTTAAATGAACTGTTTTCATTGGGCTTCACAAAAACAGAAATGATTTTAATTTCACAAAAAGCAGAACACAATTATGTGGGTGTAAAATGCGGAATTATGGATCAATACGCAAGTATGTTTGGTATTAAAAATAATGCGCTTTTATTAGATTGTAGAACCATAAAAGCTACGCCATATAAGATTGATTTTAAAGAACATCAATTAATGTTGATAAATACTAATGTTAAACACACATTGTCTGATAGTGCTTATAATGATAGACGTTCTGCGTGTGAAAGCATTGCAGAATTGTTAAAAGTAGAAACTCTAAGAGATGCAAAAGAAAGCGATTTAAAAAAAATTATTGATATAGTTACGCCTGCAAACTATCAAAAAGCATTGTATGTAATTCAGGAGATAGATAGAACTCAAAAAGCAGCAAAAGCCATTGAAGAAAATAATTTAAAAACTTTAGGTACTTTAATTTATGCATCTCATTATGGGTTGCAACATCAATACAAAGTAAGTTGTAATGAGTTAGATTTTTTAGTAGACCAAGCAAAGAAAAACAAAAACGTTTTAGGTGCAAGAATGATGGGCGGTGGTTTTGGTGGTTGTACCATTAATTTAATTGAAAGAAGTGAGGTAAAAGCTTTTTCTGAAACAGTTTCAAAGGCATACAAAAATAAATTTAACAAAGAATGTTCTGTCTACTTTGTAGAATTATCAGCAGGAACACATTTGGTTAAATAATAAACTAAAAAATAAAATGAACCACACTAATTTTCAAGATTATTCACATAAAAGATTTAATATCCTCACAGGGGAATGGGTGTTGGTTTCTCCACACAGAGCAAAACGTCCATGGCAAGGTCAAAATGAAGAAGCCTCTAAAGAGCAAAGACCTACGTATGATGAGAGCTGTTATTTGTGTGCAACAAATACCAGAATTAATGGTGAGATAAATCCGGATTATAAAGACGTTTTTGTTTTTACAAACGATTTTGCTGCACTTCAAGAAGATTCTCCTTCTTTTTCTGTAAACGATGGTTTGTTAAAAGCGCAAAGTGAAACTGGCATTTGTAAAGTAATTTGTTTCAGCCCAGATCATTCTAAAAGTTTAGCTGACATGGCAATAGATGATATTAAAAAAGTAGTACATACTTGGCAAAAAGAGTATACTTCCTTAGGCAAAAATGAAGCTATTAATTATGTTCAAATCTTTGAAAATAAAGGAGCAGTAATGGGTTGTAGTAATCCGCATCCTCATGGTCAAATCTGGAGCCAATCTTCGTTACCAAATGAAGTTGATAAAAAAGACAAACAACAAAAGCAATATTTTAAAGAAAATAAAAGTAGTCTTTTAGAAGATTATCTAAATCAAGAATTAGAAGCTGGAGAAAGAATTATTTTTGAGAATGATGATTTTGTGGTATTAACTCCTTTTTGGGCAATATGGCCTTTTGAAGTAATGATAGCTCCAAAAAAGACCCAAAAAAATATTATAGAAATGTCTGACAAGGAATCTTTAAATTTTGCAGAAGCAATATCTGTAATTACAAAATCATATGATAGATTATTCAATACTTCTTTTCCATATTCAAGTGGAATCCACCAAGCACCAACAAATGGAAAAACAAATAAGCACTGGCACTGGCACATGAGTTTTTACCCTCCATTGTTGCGATCTGCATCTGTGAAAAAATTTATGGTCGGTTATGAAATGTTTGCTATGCCACAAAGAGATATTACCCCTGAACAAGCTTCCAGCATGTTAAAAAACTTAAAATTAGAAGTGCTCAACAACAAAGTTTAGTAAAAACTTAATAGTTTCTGAAAACTTATATTCAAGTTCGAACTTTCGTAAGTCTGGGTCACGAATAAATAGTGCTATAAGAAAAAACGCCAAGCTTGCTTGAGCGTTTTTTTGTTGGTACTATTTTCAAAGCGGAGCTTTGCGGGATCAGCGCAGCTAATCCTTAATAGCATTGAGCGTTTTTTTGTTGGTACTATTTTCAAAGCGGAGCTTTGCGGGATCAGCGCAGCTAATCCTTAATAGCATTGAGTGTTTTGGTTTTCAAAGCGGAGCTTTGCGGGATCATGCAACAATCCCTTCTGGGTCACTAAATCGGAGCATTGATTCAAAGGAATCGGTTCTCCATTTTTTATGCTTGAAATTTCCTGCGATTAAATCGGTATTGAGTCAAAAATAGCGTTCACTTTTGGGGTTCGAACTCGGACGTTTGACTTGTCATAACCCATTCCGGATGGAAACACTAAATTTTGAAGTTTTTGTCGTTGTTTTAAATCCCCTTCTAACCAAATTTTCTCAAGAGATGCGGATAATCTAAGCGTTTTGTCATTAGCCAATTCAAGATTTGAGCTATTTAATGCTGTATTTACTCAAAATAATTCAGTAAATAATCTTCTGAAAAATAGGGGTAATTTAATTGGTTGCTTAATTGGTTGTATTTCTTTTTTATGAGGTCTTTTCTTGAACCTATCTTAATCGATCCAAACACATAAATGTGATGTAAGATTGTGATAAAATCCTCATAACTATACATACAATCATTTATACTAAATAGACTATTGTATCTCTTTTCTTCAACACTGTTTTGTGTCTGTTTAAAGTAAAACATACACATTAAATAATAGGAGTTTAAATGAGACTTTTGATAGTAGAATTCAGTAGTTGTGTCCAATTTAGTATTTTCAATAAGATATTTCATTAGTACATAATTTTTGGTTAAAATGGCTGTTGTAAACAACTCATAGGAATAATCTACCAAACTTGATTTTTTTGAGTGTACTTCAAAATAATTGTCTAAAATTTTGGATGTATTTATCGAATTACCGTTGTCATTAACCATTAGTTTTGAGGCTAACAAACGACTGCATAAAATAGGGTGTAAGTCTTTATTATAAATTAAATCTTCATCTAGTTCTTTAAGCTTTTTATTATTTAAAAAATTCCTAAACTCAAGTAATGAAGTGGTAAATAAGGTAATCTCTGTTTTAGGTTGGTTTCTGTTAATGATTTCGGTCCATTGCCCATAATATCCATTAAGATTAGAGTAATCTACAAAAGTTAAATAGATACAGCTCAGAAAATTTGTATTATTCAGTAATCTAGGATCGATTTCCGCTTGTTTTCGAAGTAAAAGACCGATGGAGTTCCCAAAGTATAAGACTTCTGAATACGAAAAGCTATTAAAGTTTAATGCTTTTAATTTAAATATTTCATCTATTAACCTATAGTTTTTATTGTGAAATAACTCTCTTGTAAGTATCACAATAAACCCTATAAAATTCTCAGAACTTTTTTTAGTTTCAACAATCAACTCTAGGATCGCTTGTTCATTTCCAAGAGAAACAGCTTTGTATGTGAGTTGAGTCAGATCAATTCTATCTTTATAGCCATGGTTTTGGGAAAAATGAGCATAGTTTTTATACCCTACAAATTGAGCTAAGGTGTTTTTCGTTTTGCTATTTGGATTGGTGTAAGGAGCTAAGCCATATAATCGTTTAATGGTACTGTAACTAATATCAATATCCAGCGTTTCTAAAACAGCATTCGAAACTAGTTCACAATCGCCTCGAGTTTTGATTGGTTTTCCAATCTTTTTCTCGACTCTTTTTTTTAAAATATCTATCAAAAGTTTTATATTATGAATCAATTATGAATCAAATATACTGTAATTAAGTGATATTTTTATAGAAATAAATAAAATGGCAAGAGACTATACAAAATACACAGTAGAAGGTTTGGGAGAAAACCTTAATAAAAGACACTTGGTTTTTGCAATTGTAAAAGACTGGGCAAGCAAAAACAACCCCTCATTAGAGGAAATACAAGCTGCATTTCCAGACGAAGTTCAAGGCAGTAAGGGTTTTATTGCAAAAGAATCTGAAGTAAAAGACCCAAAACGTTTTAATATGAAAGAACCTTTAAGTATTAAAAAGGGTGCTCATGTTGTAGTATCTAACCAATGGGGAGCTAAGAATATAGCTGACTTTTTGACCTTGGTGGAAAAATTAGAATACACTGTAACTACTAATTCAGGTCAAAATAACACAGATTCAAATGAATCGGAATTCTTTTCATTATTATATGATATGTATTATTCAGAAGATATTCGAGATCATATAGAAGATATTATTAAATCTGGAGATAAAGAACGCTGTCAATTGTTTAAGAAATCAGCTATTGATTTTGTTAACAGTAATAATTGTTGTTATTGGATTATCCCTTTTGTAATTGATTGCTTAAACGATTTCCAAAATAAAAGTGATGATGAAAATTTAGACTGGGATGATGAGATTGATTTAATGTACCCTGCTGGTAAAGAGTTAGATGTTAATCCAAAAAAGAAATATAGTTTATTTTATTGTTGGAGGAGTCAGACCTTTAAATTAGATGAGGATAAAGATGAAGAGCAGGAGTTTTTCGAATTACTTATAAAGCATTTTAGCGACGCTCAAAATATTGATGATACAGATGATGATTTCTATCACACATGTATTACTACATTGTACTGTACAATTTGTAAAATGTGTGCTGAAGATTATTTTAGCCAAGATGAAGTAGTAGATTTATTACTTTCTGTATTTGAAGACCAATACTTAAAAGATGCTGAGCAAGGAGATTTTATATGGGGTGTTATATCAGAAACCTTAACGAGTTTGGGAGTTGATTTAGAAGAATACAAAGACGAAGAAAACCTTTGGAGGGATGAGTACTTAGTTAATTTCGATGATGTTGCAGAGTACTTAATTGACAATGATGTTTTTGACAATGACTACATTTCATCTTAATGTAGCTATAGAAGAAGTACAATTTAATTAATAAAACAAATACAATAATATGTCATACGCTTAGACCTGAATATTTTCTAAGATAAAGGTTTTACTTAAGAATATGAACCTACATTGAAGTCTTGTAATTTCCTTATAGAGGGGTGAAATTCACTTAAAAAAATACTGTTGGAATAAACCGAAAATCAACATTAAAAGGAAGTAGGTTAAATCATTTTTAAATTTTAAATTATGGATTGTAAATATTGTGGTTATCATATGGCTGGTGGTGGAAAATCTTGCCAAAATAGTCCGTCAGGAAAATGTGTTGGAGTGCCAGACAGTACGAATTGTATTTTTTGTACTTATAAATTTGTTACTGGTGCATCATGTTATAATTCTCCAACAGGGAAGCATCAACTTGCTGGGTAATTTTTTTTGTAGGGTATTTAACTTAAAAAAATACTGTTGGAATAAGCCGAAAATCAATGTTCAAAGGAAGAGGGTTAAATCATCTGTAAATTTTAAGTTATGGATTGTAAATATTATGGTTATCATATGGCTGGTTGAGGAAGAGCACTTAAGTGATATCGTGAACTAGATACTTTGGCTATGGTCATGATTTATGACCATTATCGCCTTATGCCATTGCCAAGTATGTTAATGAACTGTATGCTACCATTTTTAAAAACAGCTTTAATTTAGATACGGTCGGATTGCGATATTTTAATGTTTTTGGAAAAAAACAAGATCCTGGTGGCGCTTATGCTGCAGTCATACCAAAATTTGTAATCCAATTGATAAATCAAGAAGCACCCGTCATTAATGGGGATGGTTCAAATTCCCGCGATTTTACTTATATTGATAATGTGATAAGAATGAATTTTTTAGCATTAACCACAAAAACAGACTCGGCATTAAACCAAATATATAACACTGCTGTGGGAGATCGCACGACTTTAGTCCAACTTGTGCATAGTTTAAAAAAATATTTATCTAAATTTGACCCAGCGATTGCAAACGTTAAAGAGATTCATGGCCCAAACCGGTTAGGAGATATACCGCATTCACAGGCCTCAATTGACAAAGCAGTTAAATTATTAAATTACAAACCAACCCATGACTTCGAAAGTGGACTTGAAAACGCTGTAGAATGGTATTGGAGAAAGTTTAAAAGTTAACCAAAATGAGTATAAATACAATTTGTTGTATTGGAGCAGGCTATGTAGGTGGACCTACAATGTCCGTGATTGCCCAAAAAAACCCCTCTATAAAAGTGATTGTAGTGGATATGAATCAAGCCCGTATTGATGCATGGAATTCAGAAGATTTAGACAAGCTTCCTATTTTCGAGCCTGGACTGGATGCAGTAGTTGCAGAAGCACGCGGTCGAAATTTGTTCTTTTCAACGGATGTTGAAGAGGCTATTCATGAGGCAGACATGATTTTTATTTCGGTCAATACCCCCACAAAAACCTATGGCGCTGGAAAAGGTATGGCAGCAGATTTACAATATGTTGAACTCTGTGCACGTCAAATCGCTAAAATTGCAACTTCTGATAAAATTGTGGTTGAAAAATCGACTCTTCCTGTAAAAACAGCTGAAGCAATTAAAGACATCTTAGAAAATACCGGTACAGGGGTTAATTTTGAAGTACTCTCTAATCCGGAGTTTTTGGCAGAAGGGACAGCCGTTCAAGATTTAGAAGCACCCGATCGTGTTTTGATTGGAGGCGATCAAACAGAAAGTGGATTCAAAGCCATTCAGGCCTTAGTTGACATTTATGCGACTTGGGTTCCAAAAAATCAAATTATCACTACAAATTTATGGTCTTCAGAATTATCAAAATTGACTGCTAACGCATTCTTAGCACAACGGGTTTCGTCCATCAATGCTTTGACAGAGCTTTGTGAGTCCACAGGGGCTAATATTGATGATGTAGCCAAAGCTATTGGAACTGATTCGCGTATAGGTCCTAAATTTTTAAAGGCTTCTGTAGGATTTGGAGGTTCTTGTTTTCAAAAAGATATTTTAAACTTAGTATATATATGTAAGTCTTTAGGGTTGGATGAAGCTGCCGATTATTGGGAGCAAGTAATTATTATGAATAACCATCAACGAAGTCGATTTGCACAACAAATAGTAACTTCCTTATACGGAACTGTTGCTGGAAAGAAAATCGGATTTTTAGGTTGGGCTTTTAAAAAAGACACGAATGATACCAGAGAATCAGCAGCAATTTATATTGCCGATAAGCTAATTGAAGAGCAAGCCCATATACAGGTTTATGATCCTAAGGTAACTGCGGTTCAAATGCAGTCAGATTTGAATGGTTTGAACAGCAGATCTGAATCAGAAAATAATAAATTTTTAGAGATTCATGAGAATCCATACGAAACCTTGCATGGGACTCATGCGTTGGCAGTGATCACAGAATGGGATGAATTTAAAACATATGATTGGCAAAAAATATATGATGGCATGCTCAAACCTGCGTTTGTTTTTGATGGTCGTAATATTTTAGATCAAGCAGAATTAGAAGCAATTGGATTCATATATAAAGCAGTCGGTAGATAAGATGAGTCAGCAAATGATCTTAGTCACTGGTGCAGCAGGTTTTATAGGGTTTCACTTATGTGAACGCCTTTTGAAACAGGGACACCGTGTGGTTGGATTGGATAATATTAACGATTATTATAATGTTGACCTGAAATATGCTCGGCTTAAAGAACTGGGGATTCTTCGTTTGGAAGCCGAACGTTTTGATACAATTTTTTCTAGTAGTGTTTATGGAGATTTGTTTCAGTTTATTCGTCTGAAACTTGAAGATAGACAGGCGTTACCTGAACTGTTTAAAACCCATCAATTTGACAGTGTTTGTAACTTGGCAGCTCAAGCGGGTGTGAGGTATTCTATTGAAAATCCAGAAGCCTATATTGATAGTAATGTCTCTGGATTTCTTAATATCTTAGAATGTTGCCGCCATCATAAAGTACCTCGCTTAGTGTATGCGAGTAGCTCGAGTGTTTATGGAAATAGTGATGCAGTTCCTTTTGAGGAAACCGCAGTTGTAGATCAGCCGATTAGTTTGTATGCAGCCACCAAAAAATCCAACGAGTTGATGGCACATTCCTATAGCCATCTCTACAACATAGAAACTATCGGGTTGCGATTTTTCACTGTATATGGCCCTTGGGGACGTCCAGATATGGCCTTGTTCCTGTTCACTAAAGCCATTCTAAATAACGAACCTATTAAGGTTTTTAATGAGGGTAATCTCTCTCGTGATTTTGCGTATATTGATGATATTATTGAAGGGGTTGAAAACACTCTTTTAAAGACCTTCAAACAAAAGGAGTTGTACAAGTTATATAATATAGGAAACAGTCAACCTGTGCAGCTTTTAGATTTTATAAAAGCGATTGAAAAAAGTACAGGCAAATCAACCGAACGTATTCTGATGCCGATGCAAGCAGGGGATGTAAATCAAACTTGGGCCAATGTAGAGCATCTAAAAACCGACTATGACTACAAACCTTCCACAGCCTTAGAAGTAGGAGTAGAAGCCTTTGTGGGTTGGTACAAGTCTTATTATAGCTAGATACCAAATCTAGAAAGACTAAAATACCACAAACGAGTTACTTTAAATTATTTATTGAATTTCTAAACTCAATTTAACTCTATCCATTATCATCTTAAAGGGCGATTATTCTCCGTATTTTAAGGTAGATGTTGGGTTCTATTAAATAATTGCCCAAACACGAAAACACTACCTATTACTTATTTATGAAAAATTATTTTAAACATGAAACTGCTATTGTTGATTCCGATTGTGAAATTGGACAGGGTAGTAAAATTTGGCATTTTTCACATATCATGTCAGATTCTTTTATTGGTCAAAACTGTAATATTGGTCAAAACGTTGTTATTTCTCCAAAAGTGAGATTAGGGAATAATGTTAAGGTTCAAAATAATGTATCTATTTATACAGGTGTTGTATGTGAAGACGATGTATTTTTAGGCCCTTCGATGGTATTCACGAATATTATAAACCCCAGAAGTGCTGTGAGTCGTAGAGACCAATATTCAAAAACACTTGTTAAAAAAGGAGCGAGTATTGGTGCTAACGCCACCATTGTTTGCGGAAATAATATCGGAAGTTATGCTTTTGTCGGAGCAGGGGCTGTTGTGGTAAAAGAAATTCAAAATTATGCATTAGTAGTAGGCAATCCTTCTAGACAAATTGGATGGGTCAGCGAGTACGGACATAAGTTACATTTTGATTCTAACGGAATTGCAATATGTCCCGAAACAAATCAAGAATATAGACTCAAAGACAGCTCTGTAAGTCGTATAAGTTAGTACAATTCATTTAAGTTAAAACATCATAATAATTAGATTGGATTTATTTTCCTTTTTAGTTACGAGATTTTAAGATTCCAAATTTATATATCTAAATCATGAAGAACTTTGCCTTAATTGGTGCCTCCGGCTATATAGCTCCACGCCATATGAAAGCTATAAAAGACACAAATAATAACTTAGTAGCCGCATTAGACAAATTTGATAGTGTTGGGATCATGGATAGTTTTTTTACTTGACACTAAAGTTCATAATAAACGTGATATGGATGTTTTAGCCAGTGAAATACCAGTCATTGCCGAGATCCCACTAATCAAAACAGGGATAAACACACTGTTTTCTAATCCAAATGATCGTTCAGCTTTAGCAGAATCTTTTAGAATTTTGACCACTAATATGGATTTTGTCTTACCTTCTCAAGGAGACGGTAAAACTGTTTTTTGTACCTCTACAATCAAAGGAGAAGGAAAAACATTTATTAGTTTAAATTTTTCTTTAGCCATGGCAAGCTTAAATAAAAAGGTCTTACTAATAGGGGCAGACTTAAGAAATCCTCAACTTCATACCTATGCGAAAATCAATAAAAATCAACAAGGCTTGTCCAATTTTTTAATAAACCCAACTCTAGATTGGAAGTCATTAACGATGCAAGTGTTTGAAAAACAGCCGAATCATGAAATCTTATTTTCAGGAGCAATCCCACCCAATCCAGCCCATTTATTGGCCAATGGTAACTTTGAAACACTCATAAATGAAGCCAAATCGCTCTATGATTATATAGTAGTAGATTTAGCCCCCACCATTTTAGTGACAGACACCTTATTGGTTGCTCACCTAGCCGATGCAACGATTTGTGCTGTTCGCGCCAATCATACGGATAAAAAACTTATTCCTTTCTCTATGAATTTAAGTAATACGAATCGTCTTAAAAATATGACATACGTAATCAATGCGGTCAAAGAGAACAGATCGTATGGTTACAATTATAATTATGGGTACAACTACGGATATGGAGATGTAGAAAGTTAGTCTAAAACTAAGACGCTGTTAATGTTTTTAATTCTTTAATAGTATATACAGGCTCAGAACTTTTAAACACAAAACTTCCTGCAACTAATACATCGGCACCTGCGTCTTTTAGTGCCTTGGCATTGGCGGAAGTCACACCTCCATCAATTTCTATGACTGTAGAAGCCCCTTTTGCAGTGATGAGAGCCTTCAATTGTTTTACTTTTTCATAGGTATTCTCAATAAAACTTTGACCTCCAAACCCAGGATTAACACTCATAATACATACCAAATCAATATCATTAATAGTATCCTCAAGAACATTAATATTTGTATGTGGATTTAAAGCCACTCCAGCTTTCATCCCTTCCGCTTTAATCGCTTGAAGAGTTCGGTGAAGATGTGTACACGCTTCGTAATGCACCGTGAGAATATCACTTCCTAAGTCGGAAAATGTTTTGATATAACGATCGGGGTCCACAATCATTAAATGTACATCTACGGTTTTTTTAGCATGTTGTGTAATCGCCTTTAAAACGGGCATTCCAAAAGATATATTTGGTACAAATACGCCGTCCATAATATCAATATGAAACCAGTCGGCTTCACTAGAGTTAACCATTTCAATATCTCTTTGAAGGTTGGCGAAATCAGCTGCTAATATAGAAGGTGCAATTTTGGTTGTGCTCATGTGAATCGTTTTATGATGACAAAAATAATATAAAAAATAAACCCCTACCAATTGGTAGGGGTTTTGTTATTAACCTAAATAGGTTTTTAATATTTTACTTCTCGACGTGTGTTTTAGACGTCTAATGGCCTTTTCTTTTATTTGGCGTACGCGTTCACGAGTCAGGTCAAATGTTTCGCCAATTTCTTCTAAAGTCATCGGGTGTTGATTTCCGAGTCCAAAATACAAGCGGATCACATCTGCTTCTCTAGGAGTCAGTGTTTCTAAAGCACGTTCAATTTCTGTACGTAAGGATTCATGTAATAAATCTCTATCTGGATTTGGAGACTCTCCACTTCGCAATACATCATATAAATTAGAATCTTCTCCTTCTACTAAAGGAGCATCCATGGATACGTGACGTCCAGAATTTTTCATAGACTCCTTAACGTCATTAATAGTCATGTCTAATTCCTTGGCAATTTCTTCCGCACTAGGAGGGCGTTCATGAGATTGCTCAAGAAACGCATATGTTTTATTTATTTTATTGATCGAGCCAATTTTATTTAAAGGCAAACGAACAATACGAGATTGTTCAGCTAAGGCTTGGAGTATAGATTGACGAATCCACCAAACCGCATAAGAAATAAATTTAAATCCTCTAGTTTCATCGAAACGCTGAGCAGCCTTAATTAACCCTAAATTTCCTTCGTTAATTAAATCGGGGAGTGTCAACCCTTGGTTTTGATATTGTTTTGCAACAGAAACCACAAAACGTAAGTTTGCTTTGGTTAATTTCTCTAAAGCAATTTGATCTCCAGCTTTAATACGTTGTGCCAATTCTACTTCTTCATCGGCTGTAATTAAATCTACTTTTCCAATTTCTTGAAGGTATTTATCTAAAGATGCAGTTTCTCTGTTGGTAACCTGCTTGGTAATTTTTAGCTGTCTCATTTAAAAGGTTTTATTTTTAAATTGGTTAATGGGTGTGTCATTAAGTTATACGTGCATTAGAGACTAAATGTTACAAAAAAAACCGTTTTTAAATTTAAAAACGGTTTTTTGATTTGATTAAGTTTAAAACTTAATGTGTATTAGCGTCTGTTATCACGTCCACGATTGTCACGTCCACCAGATCGTTTATCATCTCTTGGTGGTCTTGCAACATACCCTTCAGGTTTTTCTAACAATGCTTTACGCGATACTTTTTCTTTTCGTGTTCTTGGATCTTGTCCAAAATACTTCACATCAAAAATATCACCCATATTCACAACATCAGATACATTTTCAGTACGTTCCCATGCTAATTCACTTACATGAAGTAACACTTCGTTTCCTGGAGCATCCATATATTCTACAACTGCACCAAAGTCAAGCATTTTAATTACTTTAACTTGGTAAGTGTTTCCAAGTGATGGCTTAAACATTAACGAGTCAATTTTAGCTAAAACAGCATCAATACCATCTTGATCTGTTCCAAGTATTTCAACAATTCCTTCTTCTGTTACTGGATCTTCATTGATAACAATTGTAGTTCCAGTAGTTTTTTGAAGTTCTTGAATTACTTTTCCACCAGGTCCAATAAGTGCCCCAATAAATTCATTAGGAATCACTCGAGTCACCATTTTTGGTGAGTGTGGCTTCACATCTGCAGCCGGAGCAGCAATTGTTTCTGTTAATTTATCAAGGATGTGTAAACGACCTGCGCGTGCTTGTTTTAAAGCATTCACAAGAATTTCGTAAGACAATCCTTTGATTTTAATATCCATTTGACACGCTGTAATTCCTTCAGCAGTACCAGTTACTTTAAAATCCATATCTCCTAAGTGATCTTCATCTCCTAAAATATCAGATAATACAGCATAACGGTCTCCATCAGAAATTAACCCCATTGCAATTCCAGAAACAGGTCTTTCAATTTGAACACCTGCATCCATCAATGCCATCGTACCAGCACAAACAGTTGCCATAGAAGACGATCCATTTGATTCTAAAACTTCAGAAACAACTCTTACCGTGTAAGGGCAATCCGCAGGGATCATTCCTTTTAAACCACGTTGTGCAAGATTTCCATGTCCTACTTCACGACGTGAAGTTCCTCTTAAAGGTCTAGCTTCACCTGTACAAAAAGGAGGGAAGTTATAGTGTAAGTAAAAATTCTCTTCACCTTCGTAAGAAGGCATATCAATTTTGTTTGAATCTCTTGAAGTTCCAAGCGTTACAGTTGCTAGTGCTTGTGTTTCTCCACGTGTAAATATTGAAGATCCGTGTGTAGATGGTAAGTAGTCAACCTCACACCAAATTGGTCTGATTTCGTCTGTCTTACGTCCATCTAAACGAACTCCTTCGCTTAACGTCAATTCACGTACAGCTTCTTTTTCAGCTTTACTGTAGTAACCACTTACTAAGTGACCAAATTCTTCATTTTCTTCTTCTGTAAAAGATGCTTTTACCTCTTCTTTTACTTCAGCAAATGCAGCACCACGTTCAGCTTTAGAAGTTCCTTTTTTAGCAATTGCGTAACATTTGTCATAAGCCATGTCATGAATACGCTTCTCTAAATCTTCATTAACTTCAGCGGTTTCATATTCACGCACTTCTTTTTTTCCAAATGCTTCTGCAAGGCGTACTTGGGCTTCAACCTGAATTTTAATAGCTTCATGTGCAAACTTGATTGCATCTGCCATTTCTTCTTCAGAAACTTCATCCATTTCACCTTCTACCATCATCACAGAATCCGCAGAAGCACCGATCATCATTTCAAGATCAGAATCTACTAATTGAGCACGGCTTGGATTGATTACGAATGCACCGTTTACACGCGCAACACGTACTTCAGAAATTGGACATTCGAATGGAAAATCACTTAATTGAATGGCTGCAGATGCAGCTAAACCTGCAAGTGAATCAGGCATTACATCTTCGTCATGAGACATCAATTGAATCATTACTTGTGTTTCTGCGTGATAGTCTTTAGGGAATAATGGACGTAATACACGATCCACTAAACGCATTGTCAAAACTTCACCATCGCTAGGGCGTGCTTCTCTTTTGAAGAATCCACCTGGATAACGACCTGCTGCTGCAAATTTTTCGCGATAATCTACCGTTAAAGGTAAAAAGTTTACATCAGATTGTTTGTAGTTTGAGACCACAGTACATAACAACATGGCTTTTCCCATTTGTACGACTACAGATCCGTGGGCTTGCTTTGCGAGCTTACCCGTTTCGATAGAGATTTCTCTTCCATCACCGAGGTCAATGACCTCTTTAAATACTTTTGGTATCATAATTTTTTGTTCTAATTAAACATTGGTGTTGTGTCGTTGTCGTTGTGTGGTGTGACCAATGAAAAACTCTAATTAGCTTCTTCTATTATTTATGAACTTTAAAAGTTTTAAAACTTAAAAAACCACGCATAAAGCGTGGTTTGTAATATTATTTTCTTAATCCTAATTCTTTTACGATCGCACGATATCTTAAAATATCTGACTTCATTAAATAGTCTAATAATGAGCGACGTTTTCCAACTAGTTTTACTAACGAGCGTTCTGTATTGTAATCTTTACGATTTAATTTTAAATGCTCAGTTAAGTGATTGATTCTTTCTGTGAATAATGCAATCTGTCCTTCTGAAGATCCCGTGTCTTTGGCATCTTTCCCGTGTTTTTTAAAGAGTTTCTCTTTAGCTTCTTTTGTTAAATACATTCCAATATTATTTAAATAATTTTTATGCTGTTAACTACGTCTATCGTAATTAGTTGGCAAATATAGTGATTTTCTATTGCTTATGCCTTGTGGTTATCTAATTTATCAGTCGTGATACAAAAAAACGAACCATAGGCTCGTTTTAAAACTGATTTTAAAGAGTTTAATTTACAATACATCCATAGTTGTAGTAATGTCTAGAGATATAAAAACATCAAATTTTACAGGTGAACTCGTAACCGTGCCACTTGCAGTTGTTGTAATTTCAGTAGCATTTTTTAAGTCGTTCGCAATCGCATTAAGTTCTGAAGAACTACCAATAGTATAAACTGAAGTGTTATCTTCTAGTTCAATATCAGCGACTTCAATAACAGTGTCTCCAAAACTCAAAGAAGCTTCTGTTGCAATAGCACCTTCTATCCCTGTAAAATCAACAATTTTAAATGTCAATGAATTGATTCTAACGTCTTGAACTAAATCTATGTTTTGTTGAACCTGATCGTTAGATGCAAGGTTTATTGTTGAAGATTGAGACCAACTTTGAGCGGCTCCTTCGGAGTCTTCAATAACATTTACATTAACGGTTGTGTTGAATTCTTGGGTGATGTTAAACTCGGTTAGATCATCAAATTTATCGCAAGAAAAGAGTACAGTCATTGCAACAAATAAGGCACTGATTTTTTTGAATTTCTTCATTCTATTGGTTAATTTTTAATAATTTATTGATGGCTCTATTTTGAACTAAGCTCTAAGAGGTTGGTTTGATATTAAATCAATGTATTGGTTTACTTTGTTTTTTAGTTCACATCGAGGTGTAATGAAATCTAAAAACCCATGTTCTTTTACAAATTCAGCAGTTTGGAAGCCATCTGGTAATTCTTTTCCAGTAGTGTCTCTTACCACACGAGGTCCCGCAAATCCAATTAGTGCACCAGGTTCGCTAATATTAATATCTCCCAACATTGCAAATGAAGCCGTTGTTCCACCAGTTGTAGGGTCAGTACAAAGTGAAATATAAGGAATATTTGCATCGGCGAGTTGAGCTAGTTTTGCAGAAGTTTTTGCGAGTTGCATGAGTGATAAGGCCGCTTCCATCATACGAGCACCTCCAGATTTTGAAATAATCATGAAAGGTAAATTGTTATGAAGCGCATGGTCTGCAGCACGTGCAATTTTTTCTCCAACTACGGATCCCATCGAACCACCAATAAAACTAAAGTCCATACAAGCAATCACCAAGTCTTTACCTTTTGATTTGCCAACAGCAGTACGTACAGCGTCATTGAGGTTCGTTTTTGATTGTGCAGCTTTTAATCGGTCTGAATAAGCTTTTTTATCAATAAACTTCAAAGGATCTTTGGAAGTGATGTTTGTGTCTAACTCTTTAAATGTATTATCATCAAAAAGCATCTCAAAGTATTCATTACTTCCAATGCGTACGTGGTAACCATCTTCGGGACTGACATAGAAATTCCTTTCTAATTCATCCGTTTCAATGACCTTTCCAGTCGGGGATTTATACCAAAGCCCCTTCGGTGTGTCACGTTTTGCTTCTGTAGGAGTTTGAATTCCTTTGTCTTTTCTTTTGAACCAAGCCATATATTAGTGTCTAAATGGTAAAATTAAAGTACAAAACTACACAAATTTTATAATGTATCGACATTATTTAAATCTTCAAATGCTTTTTTAAGTCTAGCAATGAATGCTTTTTCACCTTCACGTAACCAACGTCTTGGGTCGTAATATTTTTTATTAGGGACATCGCTACCATCAGGATTTCCAATTTGTGCCGCTAAATAATCTCCGTTGGCTTTAAAATCGTCACGAATACCAGTCATAAAAGCGTATTGCATGTCTGTATCGATGTTCATTTTGATAACACCATAAGAAATCCCTTCTCTGATTTCTTCTACTGTAGATCCTGATCCCCCATGAAATACGAAATCAATATGGTTTTCTGAAACACCGTATTTTTTTGTGATATATTCCTGAGAATTTAGAAGAATTTTCGGAGTTAATTTTACGTTACCAGGCTTATAAACCCCGTGAACGTTTCCAAAAGCAGCAGCAATTGTAAATTGGTCACTTACTTTGCTTAGCTCTTCATAAGCATAAGCTACTTCTTCGGGTTGTGTGTATAATTTTGAAACATCAACATCGCTGTTGTCAACACCATCTTCTTCACCACCAGTAATTCCTAATTCGATTTCCAATGTCATTCCCATTTTAGACATACGTTCTAAATAGGTTTTACAGATTTCGATGTTTTCTTCGATTGGCTCTTCAGATAAATCAATCATGTGAGAGCTGTATAATGATTTTCCAGTTTGTGCAAAATGAACTTCACTTGCATCTAATAAACCATCAATCCAAGGTAATAATTTTTTTGAACAGTGATCTGTATGTAAGATCACAGGAACGCCATAGGCTAATGCCATTTCATGAATGTGTTTTGCTCCTGCAATTGAACCAGCAATTGCTGCTTTTTGACCTTCGTTTGAAAGTCCTTTTCCTGCATTAAATTGCCCACCGCCGTTAGAAAACTGAATAATTACGGGAGCATTTAATTCTTTTGCTGTTTCTAGAACACCATTAATTGTGTTAGAGCCAATAACATTCACCGCTGGAAGGGCGAATCCTTTTTCTTTAGCAAGTTTAAAAATTTCTTGAACTTCGCGTCCTGTAGCAACGCCTGGTTTGATGTTGTGACTCATTTTGTTTGTTTTTGTTGTAGCCGTAAAAGTAATGATTTTTAATAATTTGCGGCAAATTATTGCTGCGATTAGCGGTTTATTGTACGAAAACGATATAGCTAATCTGGGATTTCTAAAAGGGATAATTTATCCCAATATTGTAAACAGCTTTGCTGAAATTGAAGTTATTTAACCAACGATTTTGATCTCCAAAAGTAGGTTCATAAGCTTTAAAGCCAGTGTCAAATCTTAAGATAAAAAAACTAAAATCATAACGCAAGCCAATTCCTGCACCAACAGCAATATCTTCCAAAGATCTAATAGTATCAAAATTAGCTTTAGTGTCTGTGACATCATCTAAGACATTCCAAATGTTTCCAGCATCCATGAAAAAAGCACCATTCAAATTTCCAAACAAGTTGTAGCGGTATTCCAAACTAAAAGCGAGCTTCATGTTTGCCTCGTTAAACTCATTGTTGTTGTCTGAGCGGCCAGGTCCCAAATTATAAGCAGTCCAAGCTCTATTGTCATTAGAACCTCCTGCAAAAAAACTTTTTGAAAACGGAATACTTGTTGAATTCCCTAGTGGAATTGCAATTCCGAAAAAACTGCGCAATGCCAAAACATTACTTCGTCCCAAATTCCATAGTTTGATGTGGTCTATTTCAGATTTTATATATTGAGAAAAAGGAACACCACTAACTTTATACGCGCCTTCAGAATTATTTTCAAGATTCAATAGCTTAGAAGCGGTGTAAAGCAAATTGCCAGCGAGTTCAAATTTCACTCTAAATATGGAGAAATTTGTATCAAAAGGATTTTCTCGACTGTTTCGAACGTAATTAAAATTACTTGCCAAAATAAAATTGTCTTGAACCAATCGGCTTTTACGTTCCTGGATATTTCGGACTGTTTGATATTCATTTGGATTGGAATTCTTATATAAAACATCCTCATTCACTAGATTGATGAATTCATCCGCTCGCGATTTTAATAGTGATTGTTGTCCATTAGCGTCTGTATTAAAAAAACCGGCTGGGGTAGAATATGAATCAAGTGCAATAGATTGGAGTCGGTTGAAAGAGTTTTGATACACACTAAAGTAATTAGTTGGATTCAGGTTTCTTACATATTGTAAGTTGACTAAATCAAGCGTATTTGTTACTTTTTCAGACGGAAACCATTTATAACGAAAAACACTATTAAAGGTTTGTTTATCCAATCCAATATTAGTTTGACCCGTAAATCCAGTACTAATCTGCGTACTAGGAGACATGTATTTTGGGATGATTTTATCGGTGTTTACTGGAAAAAATAATCGAGGAATATTTAGCTTTATATCCGCACCCAACTCATTTATATCGAAAAAACCATCTTCTGCACTTGCTCCATCTTTTGATGCGCCAATGGCTCCTAGTCCCGAAATTTGAAGGGTTTCAGCACCTTTAAAAATATTACGAATGACAATTCCAGTAGTGAAAGAAAGTCCAACTTTTTGGATATTACTTTGTGAGACACTTACATCAAACCCCAAGCCGTATTTCTTCTTTGGGGTTAGATAAATATTTGCGGTCAGCGTGGTATCTTGTGGGTTTTCTACGTATTCAATATTAGGGTACTTAAATGTTTTTAACTCGTTTAAGTAGCGATAGGTGCGTGCACGTTCTAAATCTTTAAATAGGCCACCTTTTGTAATTAGGACAGCATCGGTTAAGGCTTCGGGTCTGTATTTTAATTTCCCATGAGCATATACATTGTAATTATTGTAGCTTACTGAGTCTGAGACAGTTTTAGAGCGATTTTCAAAAGTTGCATCTGTGTATATGTTTACATCTTTAATTCGATATGTTTGAAATGGAACGCGTACAATTGAATCGTCATTTCGAATAATCCGATCCTGAATATTCATCTTAACATTCACCTTATTTTTTATTCCAATCGTGTCATTTTCGTATCGAATGTATTGTTCCGAAAAATGATAAGCTCCAGAATTCCTAAATGCCGTAGTCAGACGGCTGCGTTCGTTGTCAAAATTTGATATTTTAAACTGATCTCCTTTTTTTAAGTAAGAGCCTGATTTTAAATTATTATATAAAGTATCGATTACTGGAGAGTCAATGCGTTCGGAAAGTACTCCTATACTGTAAGGGGTTCCTGTCTCAATTTCAAATCTCAATGCAGCTCTTTTTACCCCAACAGTATCAACTTTATAATTGACAGTTCGATCAAACCATCCATTAGCAAAATAATACCGTTCTAGGTTTAGCTTTGTTTTATTGATTTTTAAAGAATCTAAAAGTACGGGGGCTTCACCTGTGTTTTTTAACCAGCGATTAAATCCAATTGCTGATGTTTTTAACTGATTGAGTTGTTTTTCTGAAAGTTTAGAAATTAAACGCTGTTTTCGTTTGGGGTTTTTTTGCAGCCAGGCCTCAAAGATAGAATCTTTGTGAGGTCGTGCTAAATTATAAATATGTAGTCTTAGAGGGGCACCAAGCAGTGATACATTTTTTTTCTGAAACGATAAATTGGTAAGTTCCTCTGATTTTTTCTTTTGACCATTGATAAAAAAACTATTTTCAGTCAATAAATAATCGGTTGCCTCAACTCGTTTTACAGCATCACAAGCCATAAAAAAACAAGTCATTACAAATACTACGGTTATTTTTATCAGTGTTTTCTTCAACAATCAATAAATAAAATTTAGCTTTACTGTCTAAATTAATAATAATCAAAAGTACGTTTTTTAGATGTTAACCAAAAGCCAAATAAAGTTAATCACGAGTTTGAAGCAAAAAAAGTTTAGAACCCAACATCAGTTGTTTGTTGTTGAGGGCATCAAAGTTGTTGAAGAGTTTTTAAACTCAGAATATGAACTAGATGCTATTTTTGCATTAGACGATCGTTTTTCACATTACAATCAGAAGTTCACTTTAGTTGATTCCAAAGAACTTGCGAAAATTAGTGGATTTAGCACTCCCAACAAAGTGTTGGCTACTTTCAAAATCCCAAAACTTCAAGCAATAGATTGGTCTTCATTAGTAGTTGCCCTTGATGGCGTCAATGACCCTGGAAACTTAGGGACGATTATCCGTCTTTGTGATTGGTTTGGAATTGAAAATTTGGCATGCAGTGAAGAAACTGTAGATTGCTATAACCCAAAGGTTGTTCAAGCGAGCATGGGCTCTCATACACGAGTTAATATTTCATATTTAGATCTTAAAAAAACCTTGCCATCTGCTTCTAATTGTATGGGTACATTTATGGAAGGTGTTTCTGTTTATGAGCAAAATCTACCTAAAACAGCTGTGATAGTTCTGGGAAATGAAGCCAATGGCATTTCTAAAGAGATAGAAGGTTTGATGCACACGCGCCTTTCTATTCCCAGATTTGGAAAATTGAAGCAAACAGAAAGTCTCAACGTTGCAAATGCGGCTGCAATTATTTTGAGTGAATTTAAGAAAAATACTATTGAAACGTGAAATTGATAAACAAGCCACGTGTTTGCATTTGGGCAATATTGCGTGTCCATCGACTGTCAGGGTCGATATCTTCTACGAGTTCATTCTGCATTGAAAATACCCCCCGAATTGAGGGCGTGAATTTGAACCAAGTCAAGTAAAGGTCAACACCAATACCTAGTTCATAATACATGTTATTTTTGGTAACTCTAAAAACATTTTTGCTATTGTCATCTGGATTGTCTTGTTGACTCGATAGGTTCAATGCCGTTGAAATTCCAGCGACTACAAATGGCTTGACATTGTTAATTCTCTTTGAAGATAGCTTCACTAACAAAGGAATATGTATAAATGTAGATTGAATTTCACGGCTGAGGTCTTTATCTTCAAATGCAATTCCTGTAAAATAGGTTTTGCTGTAGTTTAATTCTCGTCTCGAAATCACCAACCCTGGTTCAAGACGAATGTCTATGTAGTCATTGATCCTAACGTTTCCAACAAGTCCTACATTAAACCCTGTAGATTTCAATACTTGAATATCTTTGACGTCTGTGTAATAATCAAAATTGTAATCATACACATTAAACCCTAAATAGTATCCATAAGACAATCGTGCTTTATCAAAATTTTCATTATTAAGGACGCGTTCTTTACTAAAAAGCTGAGCGCTTGAAAATTGAATAGAACATAAAATAAAGAAGATTGATAAAACGTGCTTCATACTTATTGTTTTGTTGCAGTATAAATGGTAGCAACTCCAAATGTTTGTGGAAGGGCTTTCGAGTTTATAAACCCTGTTTTATTCAAAATATTGTTAAAAGCCTCTCCATAAGGAAATTTAGAAGCCGATTTACTCAAGTAAGTATAGGCCGATTTGTCTTTAGAAAAAAGTTTTCCTACGAGTGGTAAAATAACATTAGAATGCAAATAGTAGCCTTGTTTGAAAGGAAATTTTGTAGGAACAGAAGTTTCTAAAACCACAAAGATACCGCCAGGTTTCAAAACTCTCAATATTTCGGCTAAGCCGACTTCTAGGTTTTCAAAATTTCTTACGCCAAAGGCAACAGTAATTGCGTCAAAGGAACTATCGTCAAAAGGAAGGTTTTCAGAATCGCCAACCACCATATCAATGGTTTTGTGTAATTCTTTATTTAATATTTTTTTCCGCCCTACTTCCAGCATACCCTCGCTAATATCCAACCCAATAATTTGAGTAGCATTGGTTCGAGTTAAATTAATCGCTAAATCGCCTGTACCCGTTGCAATATCAAGAATGTTTTTTGGATGGGTATCAGCAACAAGTTGAACTACTTTGTTTCTCCATTTAATATCAATTCCAAATGAGATGACTCTATTTAAACCATCATACTCATTTGAGATTGTATCAAACATTTTTGCGATTTGTTGTTTTTTACCAAGTTCGCTATCTTTATAGGGAGTAATTTTTTCAGACATATGTGGTCAGACCTTTCTTAATAATTTGAATGCAAAGAAATACAATTCATAAACAAATCCCTAAAAATAACGTATATTTGCACATCTTTTTAATTGATAATTAATGAAAATCATTATAGCCGGCGCTGGTGAAGTCGGGTTTCATTTAGCGAAGCTTTTATCTTACGAATCACAAGAAATCACCCTTATTGATTTGAATAAAGACAGTCTCGTGTATGCAGATACGCATTTGGATATTAAAGTAATCAAAGGCGATGCAACTTCTATTTCTGTATTGAAAGATGCACGAATTTTAAATTCAGATTTATTTATATCCGTTACATCATCTGAAACCTCCAATATTACAGCTTGTGTTTTAGCTAAACAGTTGGGTGCAAAACGAACCATTGCAAGAATTTCGAATCCAGAATTTATAAACCATAAAGACGAAGTTGGATTTACCAAATTTGGGATTGACGAGCTTATTTCCCCAGAATCTTTAGCGGCTGCTGAAATTGAACTACTACTAAGTCAGTCGGTTTTCAATGATACTTACGAATTTGAAGAAGGTGCATTGACTATGCTTGGATTGTCACTTTCCAAAGATGCTAAAATCATAAACAAATCTGTTAGAGTTGCGGCACAATTACTTTCAGACATTCATTTTATACCCATTGCTATTCAGCGATTTGGGTCTCATTTGACTATCATCCCTAGAGGAGATACTATTTTTAAGGATGGAGATCGTGTTGTTTTTATCACTTCAAAAGGAGGAGATGAAGAATTGTGTAAACTCACCGGAAAGAAAAAGACAGAAATTAAAGATGTAATGATTTTAGGAGGGGGTAAGATTGGCTCTAAAACAGCTTGTGATCTTTCCAAAAATTTCAACATTAAACTTGTCGAAAAACTAAAAGATAGAGCTTTTGATTTGGCAGAACAACTTCCAGATACCTTAGTGATTAATGGTGATGGTCGTAATGTTGCACTTTTAGAAGAGGAAAACATCAAAGACATGGATGCTTTTATTTCTGTGACTGGGAATTCTGAAACTAATATTATGTCTTGTTTGGTCGCTAAATCTAAGGGAATCAAAAAAACTATCGCATTGGTTGAAAATATGGATTATTATGAGCTTTCTCACTCTATTGGAGTTGATACGCTAATTAATAAAAAACTTCTTGCAGCCAATAGTATTTTTAGGTATATACGGAGGGGAGAAGTGGTTGCGATGACAAAACTAAGTAATATGGAGGCGGAGCTGCTTGAATTTGTAGTAAAGCCAACATCCAAAATATGTGACAAATTTATTAAAGAGATCGAATTTCCTCTATCTGCTATTATTGGTGGTGTGATACGAAATGAAGAAGGATTCATTGCTTTAGGAGATTTCAAAATCGTATCAGGCGACCGCGTTGTTGTTTGTTGTTTGCCTCAATCTATTAAAAAAATAGAGAGTTACTTTTACTAACCCAATCTGTTAATGAAACTCAATTATAAAATTATATTTCACTTTTTTGGACTCTTGCTGTTGTTCAATGGCGGATTTATGTTGTTAGCCGCGTTCTTAAGTTTTTGTTACAAAGATGGTGCGACTTTTAATTTATTTCTAGCAGGTATATCTGTACTATTGTTCGGAGTTTTAGCCATGCTTTGCACCAAGAATCACACCAAAGAAATGAACAAACGAGAGGGGTATTTGGTGGTTGCTTTTGGTTGGATTGTGATGACCTTATCTGGTACACTTCCATACTTATTCACCGGTGCTATTCCAGATTTCACAAACGCTATTTTTGAAACGATTTCGGGATATACCACAACGGGTTCTACCATTTTAAATGATATAGAGTCACTTCCAAAAGGCATCTTGTTTTGGAGAAGTTTGACGCATTGGATTGGGGGGATGGGAATCATTGTATTAGCAATTGCAATTTTACCACTTCTTGGAATTGGAGGTATGCAGCTTTTTGCAGCAGAAGCCCCGGGGCCTAGTGCCGATAAATTACACCCTCGAATAACAGATACAGCCAAACGATTGTGGCTTATTTATTTTGGATATACAGCCGCCGAAACTTTATTTTTATCTTTAGCTGGTATGTCCTTTTTTGATGCACTTAATCATTCGATGAGTACTCTTTCCACGGGAGGGTTTTCAACTAAAAATGCGAGCATGGCGTTTTGGAACTATTCTCCTTTGATTCAGTATATCGTTATCTTTTTTATGTTTTTAGCAGGAACCAATTTTGTGTTGAGTTATTTCGCATTTAAAGGAAATGTAAGTAAAGTAGTAAAGGACGAGGAATTTAAATTATATTTTAAATTTATAGTAATTTTCACCCTAATTGTTGGCGGGATAATTTATTATAATTCTTTCTTAAATGGTGCTTCAGCGTTTGGTCATCCTATGGTTTGGGGTGACGGGGAAGGGTCTTTTAGGCACGCACTTTTTCAAGTAGTGGCCATTGTTACTACCACTGGGTTTGTATCCGCAGATTACACCCTTTGGGCGCCGTTTTTACTCGTATTCTTTTTTGGGTTGATGTTTCTAGGAGGCTCCGCCGGAAGTACTTCTGGGGGTGTAAAAATTGTACGTCATTTAGTGCTTATAAAAAATGGTTTTTTAGAGTTTAAACGCAGCTTACACCCGAGCGCAATTCTGCCTGTGCGTTATAATAATAAATCTGTTTCAGGAGAAATTGTGTTTAATGTCCTTGGGTTTTTTATACTCTATATGCTATCCTTTATCGTAGGGTCTTTAGGGTTTGCACTTTTGGGTCTCGATTTTCAATCTTCAATAGGAGTAGCTGCCTCAAGTTTAGGGAACGTAGGACCTGCTCTTGGTGAGTTTGGTCCTGCTCACAACTTTTTTGAAATGCCTGCTGCCGGAAAATGGTGGGCAGCTTTTTTAATGCTTATCGGAAGATTAGAATTGTTTACAGTTCTTATCTTATTTACCCCTTTCTTCTGGAGAAATCGATAGAATAACGTCTTTCTAGCTCACAGCTTTCTTAATACGACTGATCGCTTCAATTATTTGGTCTTGAGACGCTGCATAGGATATGCGGATACAATTTGGATTTCCAAATGCATCTCCTGTAACAGTAGCAACTAAAGCAGCTTCTAACAAGTATAAAGAAAAGTCTGTTGCGTTCTTAATAAGTGTCCCATTAAGTGTTTTTCCAAAAAAAGCAGTTACATCAGGAAACACATAAAAAGCACCTTCAGGAGTATTGCATGTAAATCCATCGATATCTTTTAATAGTCCGAGAATTAAATCGCGACGAACTTTAAACTCGTCAATCATATATTGAACTTTCGTAGGCGATGCTTCTAAGGCTGTAATTACGGCACGTTGGGCAATACAATTTGCACCACTTGTAATCTGTCCTTGCATTTTATTACACGCACGTGCAATGGCTTCTGGAGCTCCAAGGAAACCAATACGCCATCCTGTCATTGCAAAGGCTTTTGACACCCCATTAATGGTGATAGTTCGGTCGTACATATCCTCAAATTCAGCCATACTAGCATGACCACCAACAAAGTTGATGTGTTCATAAATTTCGTCAGAAACGATGTAAATATTAGGGTAATTTTTTAAAACATCTGCTAAGGCTCTCAGTTCAGCTTTACTATAAACAGATCCACTTGGATTACAAGGGGAACTAAACCAAATCATTTTAGTTTTAGGCGTAATAGCTGCTTCTAGTTGCTGAGGGGTCATTTTGAAATCATTCTCAATAGAAGTCACAACTTCAACTGGTACGCCATCAGATAACTTTACGATATCAGCATAGCTAACCCAGTAAGGACAGGGTAAAATAACTTCGTCGCCTTCGTTGAGCATAACCAATGCTACATTCGCTAAACATTGTTTGGCACCTGTAGAAACCACAATTTGAGAGGGTTGGTAGTTGATGTTATTATCACGCTTAAATTTGGTGATGATGGCTTGTTTTAACTCGGCATATCCATCGACTGGGGTGTATGAATTATAGTTTTCATCGATAGCTGTTTTCGCAGCGTCTTTGATGAAATCTGGAGTATTAAAGTCCGGCTCTCCCAAACTTAGTCCTATGATATCTTTGCCTTCGGCTTTTAATTCTCTTGCTTTGGCTGCCATCGCTAGGGTTGCTGATGTGGCCATGTTTAAAATTCTTTCAGAAAGTAATTGGTTCATTGTTGTTCTGTTATGCTTGTAATAAAGGTTTTGTGCCCATTTCTTTTAGATATTTAAAATGGGCTATAATTGCTTTTCTTGTAGTTTCAAATTCGTTATAAGGTAAGTTGAATTCTTTTGCAGTTTTCTTTACAATCTCGGCAATCTTACCATAATGTACATGTGATATGTTTGGAAAAATATGGTGTTCTACTTGGTGATTTAACCCTCCTGTGAACCAGTTAACCAATTTGTTTTTTGGTGAAAAGTTAACCGTTGTTTTAAGTTGGTGAATTGCCCATGTGTTTTTCATTGTACCATCAGTTTCAGGCATTGGCATTTCTGCTTCGTCCATAACATGTGCCAATTGAAAAACGATGCTAAGAATTAGACCTGCAGTGTAGTGCATTATAAAAAACCCTAATAAAACTTTGTACCAAGCAATGTCTAAAATTAACATTGGAAGTACAATCCACAAGGCTAAATAAATTACTTTAGACACTACAAGCGTGCTCCAGTTTAGGAACGGGTTTGGAAATTTACCGTATGAAAGTTTACGTTTCATATAGCGTTTCATCTGAATGAAATCAGTAGTGATCGCCCAGTTTATGGTCAGTAAACCGTATAATAATACGGAATAAATATGTTGAAATTTATGATGACGTTTCCACTCGGTACTTTTGGTGAATCGCAACACACGACCTGCGTCTAAATCTTCGTCATGTCCAGGGATGTTGGTGTAAGTATGGTGCAACACATTGTGTTGAACTTTCCAATTATAAACATTTCCAGCGAGGATGTATATACTTCCTCCCATGATGTTATTGACCCATGATTTATTAGAAAATGATCCATGATTTCCATCATGCATGACATTCATTCCAACTCCGGCCATACCTATTCCCATTACCACAGTAAATAAAATTTGTAGCCATCCAGGCATGTTAATTGTAAGTATCAAAAAATAAGGCACTAAAAAAATTGAAAACATCACAATAGTTTTAGTCCAAAGTTTCCAGTTTCCTGAGCGTTTGATTTTATTTTCTTTAAAATAATTATTAACTCGACCGTTTAAGGTTTTAAAAAACTTAGCCGAATCTTTTCTCGAAAATGTGATTGTTGATTTTGTCATGAGTTGTTTTTGTTATCTCTGATAAAAATATTAATCAAATGTAGATAATAAAAAAGTTTAGAACGAGAGAATTCACAACATTTAACATATTAATGGCTATTTTTGCAGAAAACATACCAAGTCATGCTTTTAATTCAGAAATATTTTCCTAACCTCACAGAAATTCAGTTCAAACAGTTTGAAGCATTGCAAGGGCTTTATGAAGAATGGAATTCACAGATCAATGTTATTTCCCGAAAAGATATAGAGGCGTTGTATTTGCGGCATGTCCTTCATTCATTGGCACTAGCAAAATTAATCGAATTTAAAGCAGGGGCCCAAATTTTAGACGTTGGTACTGGGGGTGGATTCCCTGGAATTCCCTTAGCTATTCTATTTCCAGAAGTTAAATTTCATCTAGTAGATAGCATTAATAAAAAGTTAAAAGTGGTCAATGGCGTTGCTGAAAGTTTAGGTTTAGAAAATATCAAAACTACACATGCCAGAGCTGAATCCATTAAAGGTCACTATGATTTTATTATAAGTCGTGCTGTGACCAATATGCCTGATTTTGTGGGATGGGTCAAAAATAAAATTGCTAAAAAAAGTGTCCACCCTATCAAAAATGGTATTTTGTATCTTAAAGGCGGCGATTTAACAGAGGAGCTTAAGATTTACACAAAAGCAACTCTCTATGATTTAAGTGCTTATTTTGAAGAAGATTTTTTTGAAACAAAAAAAATCGTACATCTTCCACTTAAATATAAGGGTTGAAATCTTAAAAAGTAGCCACTAAATTAAGGGTTACACCAGTGTTTTTACTTACCGGTCTACACACACCTCCCACACAAAGTAATCCTCCTCGTTGGCGTCCATAGTTGATTCCCACACGAGTCGATCCTTTTGTGTAACTTCCTCCTAAATTAAAGAAATGAATTTCTGTATTTTCAGTAATTTTACTCTCCTCATAGTTGTAGGAGTCATTTAAATAGACCCCAAACTTTGAATTAAAAAAATACTCTATCGTGCCTCCTGCCCAATTATTGGCATCGTCATTTGTAGAGAGGTGCTGAAGTTCCAGTCGAACCGATTTGCCACTATTAAATTTGTAGGTGCTTTCGGCAACTCCAATCCAAGCATTTACAAAATCATTAGCTCCTTTGGACTCTAAAAAACCTTTATTATAATTTAAGTTTATATAAGTAAAAATTGATTTTAATTTTGGCGACCATTTTTTTCGAATTTCTGCATTAATTTCCGAATACAGCTTGTCATCAAAATTCAACAATTCTGTTTCGTATGTTAAATCATCTCCTACAAAATAAGCAGTGCCTGAAGGATTGGAATAGGTCGATGTTAAATTTGCCCAATAGGACCAATTCACACTTAGTTTTGTCCCGTATTTACCGCCTAAAAGAGATCCTTTTTTAATATTATAAAATACATCGATAGACTCTCCAATTTCTCCAGATTTGACTAATGGAAATTCATAGTTTTCAACAACTAACCCTGGTTGGGCTTGGTATATATAAATATTTGCGAGTGTATAATCATGTTGTTTTGTAAGTGCCGGCAAGTAATTCATACTCAGCTGGCTTGTTGGATTGTTATTAAGGTTAAGGGCGCTTCTTTCAGAGTAAAAACGCATGTTTTCAAGTCTTCTAAAAGTGGATCCAATTCCAAATCCTTTTTGTGAATAACCAATGTTCCAAGTAATTGCATTTCCATCAAACAGTGCTTTTTCTGAAAAGGATACTATGTTTGGGATGAAGTTATTGAGTCGTGCATCTTCGCTCTTATATATGTATTCAAAATTGGTATATAAGTTTTTGTATTCCAAATCAAGCTGCGCTCCAAATGAATTTACCAACTCAGGGATTTCAATTGTAGCTTGAGGATTGGGAGTGTCACTTTTGTAGTCTTCTTGTTTGCCTACGTAGCTCAATCCAAGTTTTAAACTGTTGAGGCTTTCTATTTGAAAAGCATTTGCAATGTCAAATTGAGTTTCAAACCCAAAAATATTGGAGTCTGAAACGTCAAACCCCTTGCGTTGTTTGCCGTAAAGTGCTGTCAGTCTCAAATAGTTTGTAGGGTCATAAATAATTTTACCTCCTCTAAGAGCATTGTTGACGCCTAAAGCGCGGTCTTCCCATGAACGTAAAATGAGTCCGCTACCAAACTGGACATAATAATATCCAAGCGTGATATCTAATTTTTTGGTATTGTAGTTAAGGTAGAACGTTCCTAATCCTATTTCTTCATCAAATATTTTACTGTAATTTAATAAAGGCTCTGGCGCATAGCTTTCTAATTGAAATCCACTAGAAAATCGATCTGAAATTTGATAATCGATTCTTAAATAACTGTTAGCTCTTAGTCGTTCCGTATCTTCTTTAATATCTTCAAATTTTTTGTCATTCAAATACCATTGTGCATTAGATTCGAAGCTTACATTTAGGCGTTCACTAATTTCATCAAATCTACTTTCCCACTCTTTTTCTTGGGAATTGATCGTCACTGTAATCAAGAGTATTATGACCGTGAGTATTTGTTTGTGCATTTTAATGTGTTTTAGTTTTTTAATAAAATGTTAATTGAACTGCACCAAGCGACCTCCTCATTTTGGTACATTCTAATAAGAATCTTAAAGGAATTAATCTTTCAGAGTAACAATTTGATCGTAAAGTTCGTCTTCAAATCCTGGGGTGTAACCGGTGTGCTTGTAAACAATTTCACCTGACTTTATAATAATTGTATAGGGAACAGTACTCACTCCAAAAGCACGTTTTAGATCACTGTTTTCATCAAGTAAAATTTCAAACTCCCAACCTTTGCCATTAACCATTGGCCTTACTCGTTTAGCAGTTCTTGAATCGTCTATTGAAACCGCATAATATTTTACACCTGTTTCTGAAACCCAGTCGTCATAAACATCTGCGACGGCGTCCAATTCGTTTTTACAAGGAACACACCATGTTGCCCAAAGAGAAACAACGATGAGATCATCGACTGCTGCAATTTCAGCTAGTGTTGTGGTTGCGCCTGAAAGTGTTTTAAGGGTGGTGTTTGGCAGTAGTTCTTGCGCAAAAAGTGTAAAGCTTAAATTAAACACTAAAATCCAGATAAATTTTTTCATAACATTTTTTTTAACTCTCCACAAACTTATCATTATTTTGTTAAAAATGGCTCGTTTAAATATTTTTTTTCATAATATTGTGTTAACGTATAAGTCTATTTTAATATTAATTTAACATAAAATTATGAAAACCCCTTTTCTTTTAAAATGTATTTTGCTCGTATTTTTAGCTATAAGTTGCTCTAAGAGCGACGATAACGGCGGTGGTGACGGCGGAGGCGGAACTACAGGAGATCCAGTAACCTCCATTACCTTGTCAACGGCTGTTACTGATGTTAATACAGACTCTCAGGTAGTGTTTACCGTTAAAGGTAATTCGAATGAAAACTTATCCAGTCAATCTATTTTTAAAGTAGATGGTGTTACGACTTCGAATCCAATCATGTTTAGTTCAGAAGGTTCCTTTGAAGTTATTGCTGAGTTCGAGGATTTAGCCTCTAATAAAATAATAATTACAGTGGTAGATGCCCCACCAACAAGTATTGTCCTAGATTTTGATCGAGTTTGTTACAGTATCGGAGACTCGGCAACATTTGAAGTCAAAGATAACTTTGGTAATATAGTTACAACACAAGCAGTTGTTTCTGTAAACGGAACAGTTACGACGGCTAATCCCTACCAATTTACAACAACTGGTTCTTACGATTTTGTAGCAACTTACGATGGTTTAACATCCAGCACGGAGACTTTAAACGTTACATCTGGTACTGTTGCTCCTAGTTCATTTACCAAGAAAGTCCTTTTAGAAGATTTTACCGGGACTTGGTGTTCACAATGTCCACCTGCGGGTGCGGCAGTCACAAACGCTGGAAATGGAAATTCAAATATATTCGGAGTTGGCTATCACGCAAGCAGTTCAAGTAGTCAAGATCCCATGGAAATTCCAGAAACAGCTTACTGGTCCACCTACTACAACGTCACAGGCTTTCCAACGGTTTATGTTAATGGGCCTGATACGAGATGGAATTTCCCCGGAATGGCACAAGTTAATGCTGAATTAGCGGAGGAAGCAACTCTTGGTTTGGCATTAGAAACTGCTATTGTTGGTGGGAAACTAAATTTAGAAGTAAACGTTGGGTTCAAATCAACCCCTGATGAAGAAGTAAGGTTGATGGTCTATTTAGCAGAAGATAATGTGACGACTTCAACACCACAAGCGGGGTCTTCTCAAGGGGTCAACTATGTGCACAGAGATGTTTTAAGAGAAGTTTACACCGATCAGTTAGGTGATATCATTCCTAGTTCCAATACCGGTGGCGGATGTATTTTCACCCGAACCTTTACGGGGCTAGATTTACCATCTAATATAGATGATATGAACGAATTAAAGGTGATTGTGTATGTAAGAAATACCTACACTAAAACCTTTGTAGATTATTTTGGTAATACCCATACAAATTCTCCGCACTACGATATTTACAATGTACAGGAAGTACATGTTGGAGGAACTCAAGCGTTTGATTAAATGTGTATTTAAAACAAAAAAAGCCACTCAATTGAGTGGCTTTTTTAATTGACTACAATTATTTATTCTTCTAAAAAAGGATAACGATAATCTGTAGGAGTTACAAATGTTTCTTTGACCATTCGTGGTGAGATCCATCGCAACAAATTCTGAGCAGAGCCTGCTTTGTCATTTGTTCCAGAAGCACGAGCTCCCCCAAAAGGTTGTTGCCCTACAACAGCACCCGAAGGTTTGTCATTAATATAAAAGTTTCCAGCGGCATTTTCTAACATTTTTGTTGCGAGATTAGCTGCATATCTATCCGTTGAAAAGATAGCACCTGTCAGTGCATATTCACTTGTTTCATCAACGAGTTTTAAAGTGGCTTCATATGCAGAGTCTTCATAAACAAAGACTGTCATGACAGGGCCAAATAATTCGGTGCTCATTGTTGCATACTTTGGATTGGTTGTTTCAATAAGTGTTGGTTCTATAAAGTAACCTTTACTCTTGTCGTAGTTTCCTCCAGCTATGATAGTGGCATCAGAATCTTCTTTTGCACGATCAATAAACCCTGCAAGTTTGTCAAAAGAACCTTCATGGATCACCGCCGTTATAAAGTTAGTTAAATCATCTGGAGATCCCATTTTAAATGTTTTCATTTCAGCGACTAAAAAGGCTTTAGTTTCAGACCACAAACTCTTAGGAATGTAAGCTCTTGAAGCAGCGCTGCATTTTTGACCTTGAAATTCAAAAGCACCACGCAACATTCCGGTTGCAACTTGCTTAGCATGTGCCGAAGGGTGTGCGATTATAAAATCTTTTCCACCTGTTTCGCCAACAATACGCGGATATGTTTTGTAGTTGTGAATGTTAGTTCCAATTTGTTTCCAAAGTTCTTTAAAAATATGGGTTGATCCTGTAAAATGAAGTCCTGAAAAATCGGGACTTGCCAAAATGGTGTCTGTAATCATAACAGGATCACCAAACACGACATTGATCACTCCAGGTGGTATGCCAGCTTCTTCAAAAATATCCATAATAATTTTTGCTGAATAGGCTTGGCTGTCACTCGGTTTCCAAACCACTACATTCCCCATCAAAGCCATACACGCCGGAAGATTCCCTGCTATAGATGTGAAGTTAAATGGTGATACAGCATAGGTGAATCCTTCTAAAGGACGGTATTCGATGCGATTCCAAGCACCACTGGTGCTTTGTGGTTGATCTTTGTATATGTCGATCATGAACTGAACATTGAATCTTAAGAAATCTATAAATTCACAAGCAGCATCAATCTCAGCTTGAAAAACTGTTTTTGATTGCCCAATCATTGTAGAGGCGTTTATTCTTGCACGATAAGGACCTGCGATTAATTCCGCTGCACGAAGAAATATTGCGGCACGTTGTTCCCAAGGCAATTGAGCCCAAGATTTTCGTGCTTCTAAAGCGGTCGCGATAGCGGTTTCAACATGCGATTTTTCTGCAGTATGATACGATCCTAAAATGTGCTGATGATCGTGTGGAGGGCTCATTGTCTGTGTGTTTCCAGATTTTACAGCTTCACCATTTATATACATTGGCACTTCTAGAGTTTCCTTTAGCATAGCCTTGTAAGTCGCTAGTACTTCTTCACGTTCTGGAGAACCTGGCTTGTATGATTTGACAGGTTCATTTATTGCGACTGGAACCTTAAAAAATCCTTTTCCCATGATGTTTGTTTTTTAGTGTGTGTTTTAGGTGTGTGGTATAAAAGTGTAAAATTACACTTTATACTTGATGTTTAAGTTTAAATGTAGTTTAATTTTGTGCAAATGAGGCACTTAATTTAAAAGTTGGTATTGTAACTTTGAATTGCTTTGAGTTAGAAAGGTTCACCATTAGATAGCTACCTTTCATAGCTCCGAAAGGAGATTTTAACACACATCCAGAACTGTATGTATGACGATCGCCAGGAATAAGAATAGGTTTTTCGCCAACCACTCCTTCGCCAATGACTATTTCATTTTCATTAAGTGCTTCCATGATATTCCATTTTCTAGCTATTAGTTGTGCAACTTCATGACTCTGATTTTCAATAATAACATCATAACTAAACGCATAATGAATACTGTCATCTTTGTAGAAAGTTCCTTCAAATTCAGATTCAATCGATATTTTTATGCCTTTGGTGATTTGTTCTATCATAGCGTATAAAAATACTAAATTTAGTCAAACTAAAAAATTATTTTATTAAAAGCTATGTTCTATTTTGAAAGTTTGATAAAATCATCAAAAGTTGTAGATGCTTTAATTGCCTATTTGGGTAGAGCTGCCTTCTCCAAAACCAACAATTCGATCGTAGCGTGCCCCCAAGTCTCTGTAGTAAACGATTACTTTGTAATTGTTTTCGGTTTCATAAAAATCTCCACTGATAACGCCTTCCTCTAATTCGCCTTGAGAATTTACAAGTACATATTTATAATTGTAAAATCCTTGTTTTAGTTTTATGTCTTTTTCGTACACACCACTATCGGGATTGAAAATCATTTGATTTGAGGCGTTTAAGGCGTAATTATTATAGGCTCCGTAAACATAAATAGATTCATTTGACAATTCTGGATTCAGCAGCGAAAAATGAACCACTGTATAATCAGCCTCAATAGAAGGGTTGTCACGATCCAAAATAGTAATTTGAAAATTCCCATTAATGTCGGGATTGTACGTATAGCCTCTGTTGTAGCGGTTGCCGTCCAAATATAAAAAACTGTGATATAGGTCTTCTAAGTCGGTAAATTGAACTCCTAAATTAGTGCCTCTTACATCTTTAGTTTCAAAGTATAAATATTCATTTCCACCCCAAAAAGAGGTCTCAGTAGTGTAGCGGTAAATCAATTCATTGCCTAGAATATATTGGGGTTTTAAGCCTGAAATAGCTGTTTTTAAGTTGTTGTTTTGAAGGATGACAGTGTTGATGGTTTGTTTTGGATTGTTAAAACTAAAGTTGGTCGTATTGACCACAAAGTCAACGGATTGTTTTGTGTTTACATCTCTTACATCACGCGAGCGTTTTAGTTGTACTCCAATATTTGCGAGGTTTTCATAGACCATAAACTTACGACTAAAGACTATTTCATCGTCTTCATCAAAAATTTTAATCAAATAATTACCAGTTACTTTAAGTCGTGTTTGTTTGTTGGGAATTTGGAGTCGGTAGTTAGAATATATCTGATATGTATTGAAAGAATTTTCATAATTAACAATTCTTAAATTATCGAGTCCTTTAAGGTATTCAGACTTCATTAGATTGGATTTAGTCCAGTCATAATTATAATGTTCAATGATATAATAATAGTCGTCCTCGTCAGGGCTAAGCACATCAAATTCTAAATACAAGCGTTCATTTAGAGTTAAAATTGGCAACTCAGATTGATTGGTATTGCTTTTAAAAGTGATTGTTTTAATGAAATCATTCGGTTCAACTTCTTCTACTTGTGAAAAACCAGCAGTTGATACCATTAAAATAAATGAAATATACAGATGTTTGAGCATGAGAATTTTATAAAATAATAGGTAAATATAAACAAATTTTGTGCCTAAAATAAATTGCAGACTTTTATTGAAAAAATGTTAGTAATTATGATGGAAACTGTACATTAAATTTGTAATTTTGCAGCGTTTTTTAGATAATAATTCAACAAAAAATACCTATGTCAAACGACATCCGAATTAAAAAAGGGTTAGATATCAAGTTAGTAGGGGAGGCAGCCTTGATAAAAAGCGATGCCATCAAAAGTAACTTTTATAGCATCAAACCCGAAGATTTTCACGGACTCACACCTAAATTATTAGTTAAAGCTGGCGCTAAAGTCCAAGCAGGTGAGCCTATTTTTTATGACAAATCCAACGAGTCTATTCAATTTGTTTCTCCTGTCTCGGGAGAAATTGTTGAAATATTAAGAGGTGAGAAACGTCGTATCTTAGAAGTCAAAATACAAGCAGACAAAACGCAAACATTTTTGGACCACCAAAAACTGGAAGTTGAAAGTGCGAAGGCTGAAGAAATTAAAGCCAAATTACTTGCATCAGGATGTTGGCCGTTTATCATGCAACGTCCCTATGACGTCATTGCTAACCCAGAAACTACACCAAAAGGGATTTTTGTTTCTGCGTATGCTTCAGCTCCTTTAGCAGCGGATTATGATTTTGTTTTGACGGGTAAAAAAGCAGAATTACAAGCTGCAGTGTCAGCACTTTCAAAATTAACTAGCGGAAATATAAATGTTAGTGTTTCTAAGGATTCACATTCTCCTTTCACCAATTTAGAAGATGTGGTGACTCATAAAGTTTCGGGTCCACATCCATCAGGAAATGTTGGGACGCTTATCAATAAAATTGATCCTATTAACAAAGGGGAAGTGGTTTGGACTGTCACACCACAAGACTTAGTTATCATAGGAGAATTGCTTTTAACAGGTAAATTCAATGCTGAACGTATTGTGGCACTTGCAGGATCGGGTGTCAAAGAGCCACGCTATTTAGTTACTAAAATTGGTAGTGAAATTGCAACGATGGTTTACGATCGTGGGATTGAAAAAGATGCGCACGTTCGAATTATTTCAGGGAATGTTTTAAGCGGAAAAGAAATTAAACCAGACGGTTATTTAGGGTACTACTCTAACTTAGTAACAGTGATTCCAGAAGGAGATGATTATGAATTTTTTGGATGGAACAAACCGGTATTTGATAAAGTATCTACATCTAGAGCTTTGACATTTTCATGGATGACTCCAAACAAAAAATTTGACCTAAATACAAATACAAACGGAGAACACAGAGCTTTTGTAATTACAGGATCTTATGAAGAAGTATTCCCGTTAGATATTTTTCCAATGCAAGTCTTAAAGGCCTGTATGTATCAAGATCTTGACGAAATGGAAGCACTTGGAATGTACGAAGTAGCGCCCGAAGATTTTGCGTTGACTGAATTTGTATGTGTGTCTAAACAACCACATCAAAAAATAATTAGAGAAGGACTAGACTTAATGCTTAAAGAAATAGGATAAAATGAGTTTAAAAAGTAAATTACACACTATTAAAGAAAAGTATAGAGGCACAAAAATGGCTCCGGCTTTTAATGCCTTGCATACCTTTTTATATTTACCAAACGAAACCACTCACAACGGTACGCATATCAAGGCTGCCGATGATTTAAAGCGTACGATGAACACGGTTATTATGGCCATGGTTCCTTGTTTGATTTTCGGGATGTTTAATGCAGGCTACCAACACCACTTGGCATTGGGAACTATTGAATCCGCTCAAGGGTTTTTAGGTTCATCGTTTTGGACTTGGAGCAATTTAGTCATTGGAATGTGGAAAGTATTGCCTTTAGTGGTCGTATCTTATGGCGTTGGATTGGCAATTGAATTTGTATTTGCAATTATTAAAGGTCACGAAGTAGAAGAAGGCTATCTTGTAACAGGGATGTTAGTGCCACTTATAGTGCCTATCGACTTACCCCTTTGGATGCTTGCTGTTGCCGTCGCTTTTGGTGTGGTCATAGGAAAAGAAGTTTTTGGAGGTACAGGAATGAATATTTTAAACCCTGCTCTCACCATTCGTGCCTTTTTATTCTTTGCTTATCCAACGTGGATGAGTGGCGATAAAGTTTGGGTACACGGAGCAGTTGAACGCGCTGGTACAGCAGATGCCATCTCTGGAGAAACTATTTTAGGAAGTTATGCTCAAAATAACTCTGTAATCTATGATTATTGGGATATGTTTTGGGGGATCATTCCAGGCTCTGTTGGAGAAACGTCTAAATTATTGATTATTCTTGGTGCCCTATTCTTGATATTTACAAAAATTGGAAGCTGGAGAATTATTGTTAGTACGCTGATTGGAGCACTTGCAATGGGGCTTATTTTTAATGGCGTCGTTGATGCCGGTTGGATTACAAGTTCAAGTAAATTCTTCGGATTAATGAGTGTCCCTTTCTGGCAACATTTAATTATAGGAAGTATCTTGTTTGGAGCCGTATTTATGGCAACTGATCCTGTAACAGCAGCTCAAACCAACAAAGGGAAATGGATATATGGATTTTTGATTGGATTCATTTCCATTATGATTCGTGTGTTTAACCCAGCCTATCCAGAAGGTGTCTTTTTAGCCATTCTTCTGATGAATGTGTTTGCTCCAACCATCGATCATTATGTGGTTCAAGGAAATGTCAAAAAACGAATGAAACGTCTTAAAGTTAAAACTGCATAATTATGAGTACTAATACAGACACAAACAAATACACGATTTTATTTGCCATCGCAATGGTAGTGATTGTAGGATCCTTGTTAGCCTTTACAGCCTCTTCTTTGAAACCCAATATTCAAGAGAACAAGCGTATGGAAACACAGCAAAACATTCTATATGCTATGGGAATCAATGAAAACGGTGCTTCAGACATCAAGTTTATTGGAACCGATAAAGTTGCAGGAGAATTTTCAAAATACATCTCAAAACAATTAATAATTGATGCGGATGGTAGTTCTGAAGAAAATACAGAAGCTTATCTTATTGATGTCAAAAAAGAACAAGCCAAAGCCAAAAATGGAGGCACTCGATTACTACCCTTGTTTTTAGGTGAAAAAGAAGGAGAATCTTTTTACATTATCCCGATTCGAGGAAAAGGATTGTGGGATGCCATCTGGGGTTATGTTGCATTGGATGAAGACATGGTTATTCAAGGCGCCTTTTTTGATCATGCTGCTGAAACACCAGGTTTAGGAGCCAACATCAAACAACGTTATTTTATGGATGATTTTGTTGGTGAAAAATTACTGACTGAAAGTGGTGCTTTTAAAGGCATCACGGTAGCAAAAGGAAATAACGATCCTAAAAACTTGACTAAAGACGACTATGAAGTGGACGCTTTAGCCGGGGCAACAATTACAGGAGATGGAGTATCTGCAATGATAAAAAAGGATTTAAAATTGTATTTACCATACTTTAAAAATTTAAAAAATCAATTGAACTAACATGGGACTACTTTCAAAAAAAGATGCCAAATTAATAACGGATCCGTTAGCAGATAACAACCCAATTACGATTCAAGTCTTAGGGATTTGTTCCGCCTTAGCAATTACAGCAGAGCTCAAAGCCTCTGTAGTAATGGGAGTTGCAGTGCTGTTCGTTTTAGGAATTGGAAACGTTGTCATTTCGTTGATGCGTAATATTATTCCTTCTAAAATTAGAATTATCGTACAACTTATCGTTGTGGCGTCCTTAGTAATTATCGTCGATCAGGTACTTAAAGCCTATGCTTATGAACTTAGTAAAACGCTCTCTGTATTTGTTGGATTGATTATTACCAACTGTATTATAATGGGACGTTTTGAAGCTTTTGCTCTTGGTAATGGTCCTTGGAAATCGTTTTTAGACGGGATTGGAAATGCACTTGGATACGCAGTGATACTTATAGCCGTAGGGTTTTTTAGAGAGCTCTTAGGATCTGGAACCCTTTTTGGAGTTCCTGTACTAGGAGACCCAATTGAGAAAACGGGACTTTATTCCATAGGGTATGAAAACAATGGATTCATGCTCATGCCACCAATGGCCTTGATTATAGTAGGGCTAATTATTTGGGTACAACGCAGTAGAAACACAACATTAATTGAAGATTAATTTCTTTAGTAAGAATTTAAATAAAAGACAATGATAGAACACATCGAATTATTTTTCAAATCAATTTTCATTGATAATATGGTGTTTGCGGTTTTCTTGGGCATGTGCTCATATTTAGCCGTCTCTAAAAAAGTAGCAACCGCTGTAGGACTTGGTGCCGCCGTCATCTTTGTACTGGCGATTACAGTGCCTTTAAACTGGTTATTAGATCAATATTTATTACAACCCGGAGCACTGGTATGGTTAGGCCCTGAATTTGCAGACTATGACCTAAGTTTCTTGTCGTTCATTATGTTTATTGCAACCATTGCAACCATGGTACAGTTAGTAGAAATCGTAGTTGAGAAATTCTCACCTTCACTCTATAACTCACTAGGTATTTTCTTACCCTTAATTGCTGTAAACTGTGCGATATTAGGTGGCTCATTATTCATGCAAGCACGTGAGATTGAAACTTTAGGATTGGCAGTCAATTACGGAATATCATCTGGAATTGGTTGGTTCTTGGCTATTTTAGCCATTGCCGCTATTCGTGAGAAAATCAGATATTCTAATGTCCCTGCACCACTCAGAGGTTTAGGAATTACATTCATTGTTACAGGACTCATGGGTATCGGGTTTTTGAGCTTTGGTGGAATGCTAACTGGGGGTGACGAAGAAGTAAAAGAAGAACCAAAAGAAGTAGTTGCTGAAACTACAGAAATTGAAGCAGAAGTAGATAATCAAATAAAAATAGTTAACTAATATGATTTTAGCCGCTGGAACAACCGGAACCATTTTAGCTACTGTTGTAGCATTTTTAGTAACCTCGTTACTATTAATTAGTGTACTCCTTTTTGTAAAACAAAAATTATCACCATCAGGACCTGTAAAGATTCTTATCAATGGTGAACGCGAAATTGAAGTTGCATCAGGAGATACATTGTTGTCTACTCTTGGAGGTAATAAAATATTTTTACCATCTGCTTGTGGTGGTGGTGGAACCTGTATTCAATGTGAGTGCCACGTACTCTCTGGTGGAGGTGAAGCCTTACCAACAGAAACACCACATTTTTCAAGAAAAGAATTAAAGCATGGGGCGCGTTTATCGTGTCAAGTGAAGGTAAAACAAGACATGGAAATCACCATTCCAGAGGAAGTCTTTGGAATAAAAAAATGGGAAGCTACTGTAGTTCGTAACTATAACGTTGCTTCTTTTATTAAAGAATTTGTAGTAGAAATCCCTGAAGATATGGGGTATAAAGCAGGTGGGTACATTCAGATTGAAATACCAGAATGTGAAATCGAGTTTAAGGATATTGACATCACAGCGCATCCTGAAGAACACGAAACTCCAGACAAATTTCAAGCGGAATGGGACAAGTTTGGTCTTTGGCCACTTACAATGAAAAATAGTGAAACTGTAGAACGTGCTTACTCAATGGCATCCTACCCTGCAGAAGGGCGTGAAATCATGTTAAACGTACGTATAGCTACGCCACCATGGGACCGTGCGAATAACGGTTGGATGGACGTGAATCCAGGGATTGCATCCTCTTACATATTTGCTCAAAAGCCAGGGGATAAAGTCACTATCTCGGGACCTTACGGCGAATTCTTTATCAATGAAAGTGAATCAGAAATGTTATACGTTGGTGGAGGAGCAGGAATGGCGCCCATGCGTTCGCATCTATACCACCTATTCAGAACCCTGAAAACAGGTCGTAAAGTCACGTATTGGTATGGTGGACGTTCTAAACGTGAATTATTCTATTTAGACCACTTTGAACAACTCGAAAAAGAATTTTCAAATTTCAAATTTTATTTAGCCTTATCCGAACCTATGGAAGAAGATAACTGGAAAGTAAAAGATGGAATCGAAGGCGAAGGAGACGGTTTTGTTGGGTTTATTCACAACTGTGTAATCGATAATTATTTAAGTCATCACGAGTCACCAGAAGATATCGAGCTTTATTTCTGTGGACCACCATTGATGAATCAAGCGGTTCAAAAAATGGGAGAAGATTACGGAATCCCAGATGAGCACATTCGATTTGATGACTTTGGAGGGTAGTCTTTAAGAGATTAACATCACAAATGTTTAAAAGCCAATACGAAAGTATTGGCTTTTTCGTTTATATAGTATGAGAAAAATAATCCCAATTCTATTTATTTCTGGTTTAATTGTGGTTTTGGTACTTCAGTTTAAACCAGTAAGACAAATTGTCAATGCGCTAGTAATTGAAACAAATCTAATTAATAAAGATAGCTTAACAATTAAAACTCGTGTAACACCCCCCCAAAGGGTTTTCTAGAGTTCCTTATCCAAAAGGGTCTTTCGAAAATTATTTACGAAATTACAAGCTAAAGGTTTATGGTAGTAAAATTATTAATTACGATCAGACATCCTATTTTTGGCAACAAGGCCACATTGGAATCCTCGAAATCCCAGTACCTAAAAATGGCTTACAACAATGCGCAGATGCGTTAATTAGAGTGCGAAGTGAGTACCTATGGGAACAGAATAGAAAAGAGAAAATAGGTTTTAATTTCACATCTGGACACTACTGCTCTTGGACAAAATATGCTGAGGGTTATCGTCCAAAAGTGAACGGTAACAAAGTAAATTTTCTTAAAACAGCGAAGGTAAATTATTCTAAAAATAATTTTTATAATTACTTAAATTTAATTTACACTTACTCAGGTACATTATCCCTTTTCAGTGAACTAAAATCGATAGATGATTCAAATTTAAAACTTGGAGACATGCTCATTAAAGGGGGCTCCCCTGGACATATTGTTATGATTTGTGATGAGGTCATAAATGAAAAAGGAGAAAAACTATTTCTGCTCTTTCAAGGTAATACACCTGCCCAGAGTGTTCATTTGGTTAAAAATTTAGAGAATTCAGATCTTTCCCCATGGTATCAACTCAAAAACGATGAGGTTATATCCGTTTCTAATTACACTTTCGGAAGCTCTAAGTTTGTTCGTTTTAAATAAACCACAACAAACTATACTTGGTATGAAAACTATTTTTCTTTACAAATGCTTTATTGTATTTTTGTAACATGAGTCAACCACTTTCAAAACAAGAGATGCACAATTTGGCTATGAACCATGTCGGGAAGGATTTAGAATCCCGTGGTTTTGAATTTGTAGCCATCAACAGTAAACTCAAAAAACACCCACAGTTTGTGTGTATTGACAAAAACAGTCAATACTTTTTTGTGGTAGTTCGCGTAGTAAAATTACCCGACAACCCTAACAACTACGATGTGGTTTGGATGGAAACCTTTAAAACGCATGCACAAGATAAAGATGCCAAAGTATTATATGCCGGCGTCGGAATAGGGAATCCAAAAGGCGATGAATTGCCAGTATATCTTAATGAAGAATACCTTATTGAATACAATGGTATTCAAGTCATAGAAACGAACCTTAATTAGATGACACATAAGCGTCTCCCCTTACTTTTACTAATTATGTTTATTTCTGTTTCTTGTAAACAGGAATTAACAAACACCAAATTGAATGGTCCAATTTTCGGAACATTTTACGACGTTACTTATGCTTCTAACAACAATGAAAATTACCAAAAATCATTAGACAGTATCTTTGCAGTTATCAATCAATCGATGTCTAATTACCAATCGGACTCTGATATAGCTAAAGTTAATAGACACGAATTAGACCGTGTTGATGCTCATTTTGTAGAAGTATTCAAGACCGCCAAAATAATATATAACGAAACGAATGGAGTGTTTGACCCCACCATTGGAAAGCTTGTAAATGCGTGGAATTTTGGATCAGAACTCAATAAAACAAAATTAGACAGTCTTAAAATTGACAGTTTAATGCAATTTGTAGGATTTGAAAAAATAGTATTAAAAGATAACACTCTTTATAAAACAGACCCAAAACCCTATATTGATTTTAACGCCATTGCAAAAGGCTATGCGGTTGATGTTGTCGCAGCATTTTTAGACTCTAAAAACAGCACCGATTACTTGGTGAATATTGGAGGTGAACTCCGAACAAAAGGCATTAATATTAACAAGCAAAGCGAATGGACTGTAGGAATTGAAAACCCCAATTTTGATGGGTCACAGAGCTATGATAAAGTGTTTGAGTTAAAAGATAAATCAATGGCGACTTCAGGTACCTACCGCAAGTTTAAACTGGATGCCAATGGCAACCGGTACGCACATATCATCAACACTAAAACAGGTTATCCAAGCAAGACAAATATTTTAAGTGTGTCCGTTATTGCTGATGAATGTATGTTAGCAGATGGCTATGCCACCGCTTTTCAGGCGATGGGTGTTGAAAGTGTTCAGGAATTTTTAACACAGCATCCAGAGTTACAAGCATACCTTATTTTTGAAAATGAGGACAAGAATTTTGAATCCTTGGCTCTTAACAACTTTCCTGTTAAATAGGTTTATAAGCCACAGGAATAATTTCGCCTTTAGCCAATCTGTATTTGTAAATTTCTTGATCGGATAAGGTCGCTGTATAATCTATTTCATCCACCTTAAAACCTATTGTTCTTAGTTTTTCAAAGTAATCACGTCCATAAATACGCACGTGGTCATACTGTCCAAAAATTTTAGTGCGTTCTTTCTTATCTATAATGCTATGGTCTTCAAAAGTAGTATCGCGATTCAAATCTTGAGGAATTTGAAACACACCCATTCCCGCTGGTTTCATTACTCGAAAGAGTTCTTTCATCGCTTTGGTATCATCTAAAATATGTTCTAGAACATGATTACACAAAACAACATCAAAACTATTGGATTCAAAGGGAAGGTTACAAATATCGGCTTTGACCATTGCAATAGGCGAATTCAAATCCGTAGTCACATAGTCGAAATGTTTTATTTTTTTGAATTGTTTATAAAACGCTTGCTCGGGAGCAAAATGCAATACCTTTTTTGGCGTCTTAAAAAAGTCAGTTTTGTTTTTGAGATACAACCACAATAATCTATGGCGTTCGAGCGAAAGGGTAGAGGGGGAAAGTACATTTTCACGTTGTTTACCATATCCATAAGGTAAAAATTTCCGAAAGCTTTTGCCGTCAATCGGATCTGTGTAGGTGGTTCCTTTCAGGAATAAAACGAGAAGGGGCTGCGCAACATAACTCAGTTTAATGAGCAATGGCCGTGGTATTAAATTTAAAATAAACTTAAAAAGTGTTTTCAAAATTTAAGTGGTTTGCACTTCTTTTATATTTAGTTGTACGATAGCTTCGGTGATGTGATCCCACAATTTAAGACGGAATTTCAAGGCGTCTTTTGCAGTTTCCAAAACTTCTTCCCATTTAGTGGTGTCTTCACCACAGAGTTCAGCCACCATTTTCAGTGAAATAGGACCGTGTTCATCTCCATCTAATTCTATATGACGGTTCAAATAGTACAGTAATTTACCATACGTTTTGTCATTATCTTGAGTTTGCGACTGGCTCACAATTTCTAAAAACATATCTGGAATCACATCTTCTCTTCCAAATGTAAATGCCGAAGCAATACAGTGAGGTTTGTTAGAGTTTATTACCTCCATAGTAAATTGTATAAACTCTAAAACAGGAGTTTCCAAATTGATTTCTTTGGCAGCCGTTTCAATGGAATCTCCGTTTTCAATCGCGTTTACAAACAAGCCTATGGGGCTTGTATTTGCATTCACTTGATTCATTGCATCCAAATACATTTCGTAGTGGCTCATTGGGACTCCAAGTTCATTGACATCACTTTCTTCAGCCATTACTATTTCATTAATAAAACGTGCTGTAGCCCCATGTCCTTTAGGAGTCCATGGAACATTTACATTGGTTAAATGATTTTGAAGTGATTTTAATAAAGACATAAAATCCCATACGGCAAACACATGTTTCTCCATAAACACAGCCACATCGTCCATGTTGGAAAGTGTGCTGTATAAAGCATGTGATTTTAGTTGATCACGAAGGGGTTCTAGCTGTAATTCAATTGCTTTTAAGCGACTCATGTATTGGTTAATTATAGTGTTAAAGGATTGACTCTTAATTCGTCTTCTTCATTACTTTTAATTCCTAGAGCTTCATAAACATAAGCAAAGGTTGATAGTAATTCTGGTTGCCCATCTACAAGTGCGACATTGTGTTCAAAATGGGCACTTGGTTTGTTATCTTTTGTGGTAATCGTCCATCCATCATTGTGATGTTTGATTTTATGCGTTCCCATATTAATCATCGGTTCAATTGCAACAACCATTCCTTCTTGAAATTTTTTCCCACGCCCTCGTTTTCCATAGTTTGGCATTTCTGGTTCCTCATGCATGATCCGGCCAATTCCATGTCCGATCAGTTCTCTCACCACTCCATACCCGTGAGATTCACAGTAATTTTGAATTGCATACCCAACATCCCCTACACGATTATTGTGTTTAAAAGCGCGAATGCCTTCATAAAGCGAAGCCTTAGAAACATCTAATAATTTTTGAGTATCGGCATCAATTTCACCTACTGAAAAGGTGTAAGCATGGTCGCCATAAAATTCATTTTTCAACGCACCACAATCAATCGATATGATATCGCCTTCCACAAGGGGGGTATCGTTTGGAATGCCATGAACCACTTGGTCATTTGGACTCATACAAAGGGTGTTTGGAAATCCGTACATCCCCAAAAACCCAGGAATGGCTCCGTGGTCTCTGATAAATGTTTCTGCGAGTGCGTCCAAATGCAAGGTCGTCACTCCGGGTTTCACTTCGCTCGCAAGCATTCCTAATGTTTTGGAAACAATGAGTGCGCTTTCGCGAATGAGTTCTATTTCTTCTTTTGATTTAAGCGTGAGCATAGTAAAAAAATTATGCACAAAGATACTTAATTTAAGCCTTTTTTAGTTGGTTTTATAACCTTGATTTTGTTAGAGCAGTCTTAAAGTTTTAAGACTTAAAAAGACCAAAAAATCTTTTTTTCTTTGGAAGCGATAAAGGGTTGTCACTCTCAGAAAGGAATTGATAAATTTCGCCCCAACCATAAAAGCCCCCAACGTTTCTATCATCAATAAAAAGATCAGCATTTATTTTTCTGCTTTTTTTGGGGTCATACACCTCGTTTGGGAAACTACAATTAACAGCATAAAATTCAAGACCATTTGCTTTGCAAAAATTGACAGCCTCTTGCAATGCTTCTCCATACCGATAGGTCCAGAGAATCAATCGATGGCCATCTTGTTGTAGTTTTTTCAAGCTTTCAAAAGCAAATATTTTTGGCTTCCCAATTTTTGGATACGCATCTTCTACAATGGTGCCGTCAAAGTCAATTGCTAGGGTAAAGGTTTTGGTTAAGTCCATTAATATTAATTTAGATTAAACTACTCTGGGTCATAACTTCGGGTTTTTCAACTCCTATTAGTTTTAAGATTGTCGGAGCAATATCTCCAAGAACGCCATCCTTTATGGAAGTGAGCTCTTTGTCAATTAAAATGATGGGTACCGGATTGGTAGTGTGTGCTGTATTGGGTGATCCATCGGGATTGATCATTGTTTCACAATTGCCATGATCGGCAATAAGTAAGGTTGTATAATTGTGTTCCAAAGCAGTTGTGATTACGGCTTCCACACAAGTATCTACCGCTTCACAGGCTTTAATGGCAGCGTCCATTACTCCTGTATGTCCAACCATATCGCCATTAGCAAAGTTTAAACATACAAAATCAAGGGTCTCTTTTTTGAGTTCTTCTACAAGTGCATCTTTAAGTTCAAAAGCACTCATTTCTGGCTGAAGATCATAAGTGGCTACCTTAGGGGAGTTTTTCAAAATACGCTCTTCCCCTTCAAAATGCGTTTCGCGTCCTCCAGAAAAGAAAAAAGTGACATGAGGATACTTCTCTGTTTCAGCTATTCTTAGCTGTGTTTTTCCATGGGTTTCAAGCACTTCTCCAAGCGTGTTGGTGACATTATCTTTATTGAAAATGACCTGAACATTTTTGAAATTATCATCGTAATTTGTCATGGTCACATAATGCAAATTGAGTTTATGCATATTATACTCATGCTTGTCATTTTGACTGAGTACTTCTGTTAATTCTCTACCTCGGTCGGTTCTGAAATTAAAGAATAAAACCACATCATCTTCTTCAATTTTGGCAATTGGATCATTGTTTTTATCAGTCATGATGATGGGTTTTAAGAACTCATCTGTCAGTCCATCTTCATAATTGGATTCAATAGTTCCAGTTGCATTACTAGAGTGCGTACCTTCGCTATTTACCAAGGCATCGTACGCAATTTTTACACGTTCCCAGCGGTTATCACGATCCATGGCATAATAACGTCCAGTTATGGTTGCTATTTTAGTTGAAGAAGATTCCAAGCGAGTTTCCAATTCGGAAATAAACCCAAACCCAGATTTAGGATCCACATCACGACCATCCGTAAACGCATGGATAAATGATTTTTCTATGCCATGCTGGTCTATAACATCCAATAATCCATATAAGTGATTCAAGTGAGAATGTACGCCACCATCACTAACCAATCCTAAAAGGTGAACCGCTTTTTGATTTTTTTTCGCATATTCTAAAGCATTCTTTAGAACGGTTTCATCTTTGATAGTATCATTAGTTACTGCCAAGTTAATTTTAGCAAGATCTTGATAGACAATGCGTCCAGCTCCTAAGTTCATGTGCCCAACTTCGCTGTTCCCCATTTGACCTTCTGGAAGTCCTACATGCAGCCCATCTGTGCGAAGGCTCGCATGGCCATATTTTGTATATAAAGAATCAATAAACTGTGTGTTTGCATTATCAATTGCCGATACTTTGGGATCAGGAGATTTCCCCCACCCATCTAAAATCATTAAAATAACTTTCTTGTTCATAATCTCGCTGTTAAAACGACTCCAAAGATAAGAAGATTTAAATAATATTCAGATGTGATGTTAGATTTAGATGCTAAAAAATAGTTGTATTTTTGAAGTGTTAAATCCTTTTAAATGCAATTTCAATTCAAAATTATCTCTGCAGAGTCCATTGACATCGTTGTTCCATTAGTTAAAAAAATGTCTAAACCCTCAATTACAGAGGCGCTCCTTTTAGAAAGATTTAGGGAAATGGTATCTCAGAATTACGAATGTATTGGGGTTTATAATGCGGACAACCTTATAGGAGTTTCTGGATTGTGGTTTTGTACTCGACATTATTCGGGTCGCAGTGTAGAATTAGATCATGTGTTTATTGACGATACTTATAGAAATAAAGGCTTAGGAACACAGTTTATCAATTGGATTCAGGACTACGTCAAATCAAAAGGGTATGAGGCAATAGAACTCAATGCCTATATTGATAATGAACCTTCTCAAAAGTTCTACGAAAGAGATGGGTTTCAAAAATTAGGCTACCATTTTGTAAAAGTGATTGGTTAATTTAAACCCGAGACATCCGTTTCTGGACTTAATTCATAAGGCGTTTTATTTTTTTCAAATATGCGAGCGTTTAAAGGTCCTTTAAGTGTGATTTTTGAGCCTAACACTTCCAAATAACTACCTTCTCTCAATCCAATAACGGGTTGTGAGTTAAAGTGATGAAACTCTTGAATTCTGGTTTCACGAGTTTCACCCATATGTGTGCTGCTTGGATCAGGATCCAAATAGTGGGGGTTGATGTTAAACGGAACAACACCCAAAGTTTGAAAACTTTTTGGATAAGCAATTGGCATATCATTTGATGTACCAATTGTAAGCCCACAAATGTTACTTCCTGCACTAGTGCCTACATAGGGTGTGCCGGATTCAATAACAGATTTTAAGGCATCAAAGATATTTGCTTTATAGAGTTGGTCGACCAATACAAAAGTATTTCCTCCACCCGTAAAAATGCCTTTTGCATTTTTGATGGCTTCTATTGGATTTTCAAATTCATGCAGCCCTTTGACAGTCTTGTCTATTTTAGAAAAAGCCAATTGTACAACAGCTGTATACTCTTTATGAGACATTCCACCGGGACGCGCATAAGGCACAAAAAGAATGGTATCTACATTTTTAAAATGTATTTTTAAGGCATCTAATAAGTAGTCTAAATACCCGCTACCATGCACTGTAGAGGTGCTTGCAATTAAGATTTGTTTCATGTGTCTATATTTATGTTTTTAAAAGGTCACATGCTGTTCGCTATTAGTCATTCCCATGGGTGATAATAATTTTAATACGCTCGTTTCATCTTTTAATTTTTGTAAATTTACCAAATATTATAATTTCTAATCAATTTGAGGTCTCCTTTTTTTTCAATACAACACATCCTATGTCTTATAGTCGTTAGTGGAATGACACTAGTTGCGACCCACGCTCAAAAGGTAGAACTTTCGGGAAAAATTATTTCCAATGGCGAATTGGAAGGGATTCATGTGATTAATAAGACGTCCTATAGATATACAACAACCGATCAAAACGGATTGTTTATCATAGAAGGGAAAGTATCGGATTCGATCTATTTTTCATCCATCCAATACCTCCCAAAAACCATCGTTTTATCTACTCAACAAGTTAATAGTAAATCCATTACAGTCAGCCTTTCGGAATCTATTAATGCCTTAGATGAGGTGATGGTTGGAACCGTATTAACAGGCGATTTAAATTCTGATATTACCAATTCTGAGGCCGAACGTCCGATCGATTTTTACGACTTAGGCATTCCTGGATATACAGGCCCACGATTAAATTTAGCAGAAAGACGCCTTTTTGAAGCCGATGCAGGTCCCCTTGTTATAGGTTTAGGTTTAAATTTCTCCAAACTTCTTAACATGATTTCTGGTCGTACCAAAATGCTTAAAGAACATGTGAAGCTCGACAATGACAAGCAAACCATCCAGCGAATTAAAGATGTAGTAGGGCCGCTTTTTTTTACAACGAATGCTTTGGAAGAAGACAAGCGTATGGAATTTTATTATTTCTGTGCCGATGCACCTGATTTTCAACAACGTTGTCAAGGACGGAGCGATGTAGAGATTTTACAATTCTTAGACAGTAAATTAAAAGCCTTTAAGATTGCAAGTTTGTCTAAGAATTAATTAAGTGGATCAAAGAAATCTAGTTATATTTGTATCATGATACACACGCACTTTCTATTTATTAGTGGCACTGAAATCACATTTATCTTGTTTATCGTGATATTGGTCTTTGGAGCTGATAAAATTCCAGGTATCGCAAAAGGGCTTGGTAAAGGCATGCGAACACTTAAGGATGCGACGAATGATATCAAAGGTGAAATTCAAAAAAGCGCCGATAAAAATGGCATCGATACTTCTATTACTAAAGATGTGAAAAAAGAACTCGATAAAGTAAAAGAAGAGGTCAATGACCTTACCGGATCAGTCCGTCGAAATTTCTAAGTTTATTTTTTTATACTGACTGTAAGGCCATCTCTAATAGGGAGTAATACGGTTTCTAGGCGCGGATCTTCTTTTAATAAAGCATTGTATTCTAAAACAATTTTAGTTGAAACATCCGATGGGTCAAGAGTTTCAATTACTTTCCCACTCCATAAAACATTGTCTGAAAGAATTACTCCTCCAGGGTTGAGCTTGTCAATAATTTGATGAAAATATTTAATATAATTCGGTTTGTCAGCATCCATAAAAACCAAGTCAAACGTCGTTTCTAAGGTAGGAATGATATCCAATGCCGGCCCTAAATGCTGTATAATTTGAGTTCCATAATCCGATTTGTCAAAATATTTTTTTTGAAAATCAACCAATTCTTCATTGATGTCAATCGTATGTAAAATGCCATTTTTGTCTAATCCTTCTGCCAAACACAAGGCCGAATACCCTGTAAACGTCCCTAACTCTAAAATAGTTTTAGGTCGAATGAGTTTGGATAACACACTCAATACACGCCCTTGATAATGCCCACTAAGCATCCTTGGTTGCAAAATTTTCTGATAGGTCTCTCTAGTGAGTGCTTTTAAAAGCGTGGGCTCATCTTCGGAATGTCTCACGACATAATCGTCCAATTTCTCTGAAATAAAATGCATTTAAGAAAGTATTTTTTGAATCAATTTTTCGGCCTGTACTTTGTCATCCCCGTAAAGCCACCTTAGAACATTGTCCTCCCAAATTTCATCATACTGAGTTTGGGATATTAATTTACGATCAATAGCTAGGTCTAGCAGTTTTCCTGGATAAGAAGATTGTGCTTCGCTTTCCATCTCTCCTAAAGGATAGGGGTCATCTAAGCCCATAATAATTTGATTACTTCCCTGACGCTTCAACATTAAGTCTAAGGAATCTGTATCGTGAACAAGAGTGTCAAAATAAATATTGGGGTGCCCAACTGCTTTTCGTGGATGGGTTTTGCCTTCAAATAAATCAGGACGACCATCGAATCCTTGAATTCGTCTTCCAAGGTTCATTTGTGCCATTTGACCTCCATGTGCAAAACACGTTCGAATGTTTGGATAGCGTTCTTGCATGCCATTTAAAGTATAAAAATGATAGGCATCTCCGCATTGTGCGAGCATCCAAATTAAATGAAAACGCCATGAAGTGTTTTCGAGTTTAATCATTTTTTCACCATCATATGGATGAACTTCAATAGCTAGATTATATTCATTTGCCAATTCAAAAATTGGATCATTTTCTTTGTCAAACACACTTCGCCATTGCCCAATACTATCCATAAAGTGGGTGGGTAAGCATAACACTCTTAGATCTAATTCTTTGACGCAGCGTTCAATTTCCCAAAGAGCTCCTTGCATAAAACCAGGGTGCACTACAAATCCACAAGTAAATTTTGACGCATTATCTTGTTGTACTTTGGCATTATAGTCGTTTTGAAAGCGCAATGCTTTTTTCATTTCTTCCAAACGCAAACCATTCCCATAGAGTTGAGATAAATTTAAAACAACTGCATGGTCAATTTTATTTTCATCCATCCACTCCAGTTTTTCATCTAAGAAAAAACTTGAATGAGTCACGGGGCGACTCCACCCTTTTTGAAGCATATGCTTACGTTCATCGTCCACCCAAAAAATTTCTTTTTCTTTCATGAATTCAGGAATTTCCTCTGGATAAGGTAGTAAATGGGAATGTCCGTTGATGCGAAGTTTACGTTTCATTTGTTTTAAATTTTGTTTGGTGCTTCCATTTTAGTGCCACACTTCGAGCATGTACATTTTTCTTCACTTGAGTAATAGCGGTCAAAAATTGCAGGCATATCCGTTTCAATATTGTCAAGAACAAAAGGCGCTCTGAACAGTTGATGGTTACAATTTTCGCAATACCATTCTAAAGCATCTTCAACCCCACTTGGTCGTGGATACTCAATAACAATCCCAACTGTATTTGCACCTCGTTGTGGGGAATGGGGAACTTTTGCTGGTAACAAATAAATATCACCTTCTTTGATATGGACATCTTTAGCGATGCCATTATCAATTATTTTTAAAATGATATCGCCCTCCAATTGATAGAAAAATTCTGGAGTTTCGTTATAATGATAATCTTTTCTATTGTTGGGTCCACCAACGACCATCACAATAAATTCACCATCGTTCCATACACATTTGTTTCCAACAGGGGGTTTTAATAACGCTCTATTTTCTTCAATCCACGCTTTGATATTTAAGGGAGATACTAGCTTGCTCATGGGTTATTGTATTAGGATTAATTTGTTCAAGTTACAAAGATTTTGTGCGACCTCCATCCACAGGGATGTTTACACCGTTTATATAGCTGGCTGCTGAACTTGCTAAAAACACAATCGCATTGGCCGTTTCTTCTGGTTTTGCAAAGCGTTTTGCGGGCGTATAGTTTTTCATGATGGCAGTCATTTCCTCAAGACTCGTCTTTGCTTGTTCCGCTTTAATTTTAATGATCTCATTCAAACGCTCCGTTTCTGTAAAGCCTGGTAATACATTGTTAACTGTAATCCCAAAACTTCCCAATTCAAAAGACAGTGTTTTACTCCAGTTTCCCACTGCATTTCTGATGGTGTTACTAACTCCTAAACCTTCAATAGGTTCTTTTACCGAGGTTGAAATTATATTTATAATCCTTCCATATGATTCTTCTTTCATAAAAGGAACTGTAAGCTGTGCCAATACATGGTTACATTTTAGGTGTTGTGTAAATGCATTTTCAAAGGCCTCTAAACTTGCATCTATAATTGCACCACTTCTTGGACCTCCAGTATTGTTGACAAGAATATGAAACCCATGATTGTTTTGTATATAAGTTTCCACTTTAGATTTTAAATTCAAAGGATTCATAAAATCTGCAATGATATAATCGTGTTTTTCTGCGTTAGGAAGTGACGCAATAACGTCCTTTAACTTGGCTTCATTTCTTGAGACCAAGGTGAGAATAGCCCCTTCGGAAGCCAATGCGAAAGCGGCTGCTTTTCCAATACCTTGTGTGCTTCCGCAAACAAGAGCGTTTTTATGTTCTAAGTTTAATTCCATCTGTTTATTATTCGTAATTGATACATATATTTTTTGTTTCGGTGAAAAATCGAAGCACCTCAAATCCACCTTCACGACCAACACCAGAAGATTTTACGCCTCCAAATGGGGTGCGCAAATCGCGTTGCATCCAAGTATTCACCCAAACAATTCCCGTTTCTAGTTGTTCTGAAAATCTCAGACTTCGTTTTAAATTATTGGTCCATACCGTAGCCGATAAACCATATTTTACATCGTTAGCCATTGCTAAAGCTTCGGCATCTGAATCAAAAGACATTAGTGTAACCACTGGTCCAAAGATTTCTTCTTGATTTAATTTACACGTATTGGAATCGACTTCAATCACAGCCGGGGAAAGGTAGTAGCCATTTTCAAAACCTTCCACATGGACGGGTTCACCTCCACACAACAATCGACTTTCTTTGTTATCAACCTCCTTAATATAAGACTGTACTTTTTCAAAATGGGTTTTAGAGACCAAGGCTCCCACTTGTGTCGATTCTTCTGAGGGTGATCCCACAATAAGTTGCTGCACACGCTCTATAAAATCGACCTTAAATTTTTCGTAAATAGAGGCTTCTACAAAAATTCGACTTCCGCATAAGCATATCTGTCCTTGGTTAGAAAATGAAGATCTCAGCGTGGTGCTTAGCATTTTTTCGTAATCACAATCTGCAAAAATGATATTCGGATTTTTCCCGCCCAATTCGAGTGATAATTTTTTAAACATAGGCGCCGCAGTTTTGGCAATAAACTTACCTGTTTCTGTACCACCCGTAAATGAAATCGCTTTGATTTGAGGGTGTTCTACAATGGCTTTTCCAGTGCTCGTTCCCAGTCCGTGTACAATATTCAAAACCCCTTTAGGAAGTCCTGCTTCGTTACAAATTTCTCCTAATAAAAATGCGGTATAAGGCGTTACTTCACTAGGTTTGGCAACCACACAATTTCCAGCAGCCAGTGCAGGTGCAATTTTCCAAGACAGTAAATATAAAGGTAGATTCCAAGGAGAGATACATCCCACAACCCCTATAGGATGCCGTAAGGTATAGTTGATTGTTTTTTCACTTTTAGTTTCGTGACTTTCACTGAAAAACTGAGTGATCGCATGTCCAAAAAACCGAAAGTTGCTCGCGGCTCTTGGAATATCAACCGCCTTTGCGACAGAAATAGGTTTTCCATTATCTTTACTTTCGGCGGCGGCAAAACGGTCTAAATTGACTTCAATTAAATTGGCTATCTTAAGTAAAATAGCACTTCTTTTTTCAATGGAGGTTTCAGACCAAGGAATGAATGCTTTTTGAGCAGCTTCGTATGCGGCTTGCACATCTTTTGAACTCGAGTTTGGAATTTTACCATATACTAAACCATTAGCAGGACATATATTGTCTATCCATTCATTTTGAATGGGATTTGAAAATACGCCGTCGATATAGTTTTGTATTTGGATCATGCTTGTTTTTTGTAAGCCATTACTTTAATTTCAACAACCAAGTCGGGATGGGGGAGTTGATGTACCGCAACCGTGGTGCGTGCAGGACCTGTTTCTGGACTGAAAAACTCTGCATAGATTTTATTATAGCCAGCAAAATCATTCATATTCACCAAAAAGGTAGTGACGTCTACCACATCATCTAAGCTCGCGCCTTCGTTGATTAAATTGGTGTTAATGTTTTGAAGGACTTCACGAGTTTGAGTTTCAATATTTAGGTGTTTTGTGCCCATTTCATCAATGATGTCCACGCCAGCAATGCTGTTGTCTGCGCGTCGCGAACTTGTGCCCGATACAAAAATAAAATCTCCAACGCGTTTGGTATGCGGATAGGCGCCTCTTGGTTTGACCTTAGTGCTCATAGTGCTTATTTTTATTAGTGCTTTAATGTTTTTGCAATCGTATCTTCCGAAAGGATACTATTTGTTTCTTCTTGTACTTTTTTTAGTTGATCTGTTAAACTATCTTTTGGGTCTATTTTTTGATGAGCTAATAGACTCAGAATCGCTTTATCTTGTGCGCGTCCGACAGTCATGGCTTCGTTATAACCAATCGTTTCTTTGAAAGTTACCAAAGAATATTTTGAATGATATGTTTCTGGAAACTCGGCTTCTAAAGCCATTTCAATTTTTCGTTTTTCTTGAAATATTGGGTTGGCAATATGATCTTTCATCTCGTGAAAATTATCAATTGCTAAATCGGCAATCGCATCGGTATCCACTTTTCTGTGAGTTTGAAAGGCTTTGAATGTAGTTTCCCAATTCCCGTCATGAGCATCTAAAAATGCATCAAATTCAACCACATCCTCAAATGAAGCGTTCATACCTTGTCCGTAAAAGGGAACGATGGCGTGCGCAGAATCGCCCAGAAGGAGGCTATGCCCTTTATAGTTCCATGGAAAACACTTAACTGTTCCTAAAGGCGCTGTTGGGTTTTCAAAAAACTCTTCTACTAAATTAGGCATTAAATCGAGTGCATCTGGAAATTCCTTCTTAAAAAATTCAGTAACAATTTCTGAGGTTGTTAAATTATTGAAATTATAGTCGCCCGTTTCATAACTTAAAAAGAGGGTAACCGTAAAACTGCCATCTAAATTTGGCAATGCAATGATCATAAAATCGCCTCTTGGCCAAATATGAAGGGCATTTTTATAAGCCTTAAAGTCGCCACCTTTTGTAGGTTGAATGGTGAGTTCTTTATAGCCGTGTGTCAAATAGTTCTGAGAGAAACTAAACAAAAATTTCCGTTCTTGGTAATAACTTTTTCTTAGGGAAGAACCCGCGCCATCCGTTCCAAAAATGAGGTCTGCAGACACTTCAAAAGTTTCACCAGAAATAGTGTCTTCAAAAAATCCTACTTTGGATTCGAAATCTACTTTTGTACTGCGTTTATTGAACTCAATAGTCACATTGTCCAAGGCTTCCGCTTCGTCTAATAGGAGGGCGGTCAGTAATTCTCTAGAAATGGAATTTATAGATTCATTTTCACGGCCACTATAATTTGAAAGAAAAGTATTTCCTTGATTGTCGTGTATCATTCTACCGTGCATTGGAATACATAAGGATTCAACTTTTGATTCCAATCCAACCATTTTAATCGCTTTCAATCCACGATTTGAAAATGCCAAATTGATAGAGCGTCCCGCACTGATGTCTACTTTTCTTAAATCTTGACGCATTTCAATAACGCGCACGTTAAATCCGCGTTGACCCAATCGTAAGGCGAGTAAAGATCCACACAGTCCTGCTCCAATAATTAATATGGATTCTTGTTTAGGCATTTAAAATTGTTTTTAAGATTTCTACCATTTTATAAACGTCTTCAAATGAATTGTAAAAAGGGGTAGGAGCACAACGAATCACATCTGGTGTTCTCCAGTCGGTAATTACGTATGCTGCTGTGAGTTTAGTATGTAAAGATTTGTTTGCATTTTTCACTTGTATGGACAGTTGGCATCCCCGTTGCTCAGGGTCTTTTGGAGTAATGATAGAAATATTTTCATTTTCTAACCCCATAACTAGGTATTCCATATAGCCTGTCAGTTGTATGGATTTTTCTCTTAAAGCATTCATTCCAACCTCTTTAAATAATTCTAAAGACGCTTTAATGGCTGCCATAGATAATATAGGTGGATTACTCAATTGCCATCCTTCTGCACCAGGTGTAATGTCCAAGGGTTGACGCATGTCAAAACGAGTGTCTTTATTTTGACTCCACCAGCCTGCAAATCGTTTTAATGTTGTGTCATAGGCATAACGTTCATGAACAAAAATACCACCAAGACTGCCCGGACCTGAATTCATGTATTTATAGGTACACCAAGCCGCAAAATCCACACCTGATTCATGAAGTTTTGGTTGGATATTTCCAGCCCCATGTGCTAAGTCAATTCCAACTTTACAACCTTGCTGGTGACCTAATTCTGCGATTTTTTTTAAATCTAAGTATTGTCCTGTGTAATAATTGACGCCGCCAATTAGTAATAAAACTATTTCATCTCCTTGAGTTTCTAAAATAGATTCTAAATCTTCTATATTTAGGAGTGTTTCGCCATCTCTAGGTGTCCACTCTACAAGTGACTCAGAGGGGTCAAACCCATGAAACCTTAACTGTGTTTCCACGGCATATCGATCGGATGGAAAAGCATCACTTTCAATAACTATTTTATATTTTTTTTTGGTTGGTTGATAAAAGGAAACCATCAATAAATGAAGATTTGTAGTCAGAGTATTCATAATGACCACTTCTATCGGTTTGGCTCCTACAATCTCAGCCATAGTTTCAGTGAGAAATTCGTGGTAAGGCATCCAAGGATTTTTGGCTTCAAAATGTCCTTCTACGCCCAAGTTTGCCCAGTCGTCCAACTCTTGTTGTATGTGGTTTTTTGTTTGTTTAGGTTGAAGTCCTAGGGAGTTTCCGGTGAAGTACAACCACTCCTGACCTTCTGTGTTTTTAGGAATGTGAAACTTTTCACGGTAGTGTGCTAAAGGATCTTTTTGATCTTGTGCTTTAGCATAATCAATTCCGGGCTTGTGACTTGTCAACATTTTATATGTTTGAATTCTCTCAAAAATAAACAATTTTGATTGAAAACAAAGTGGAATTGCAGCTTAAAAATTAATGGTTTGATTTAAGCAAGTGTGGGAATTTCTGTTGAAATTTTCTTAAACGCGGGATAGAAACATTCCGTATGTAGGAATTATTTGGATGAAGACGTTCATAATTTTGATGGTAATCTTCGCCTTTCCAGAATTTTTGAAATGGATATATTTCGGCAGCAATGTTTGCATTTGATGTTTTCGCAAGTGCTTCTTTCTTTTGAACTATAAGTGCTTTTTGTGCCGTATTTTGATAAAAAATGATAGAGCGGTATTGCGATCCTCTATCGGGTCCTTGTCCATTGACTTGCGTTGTGTTTTGAGATCCAAAATACACATCCAACAAGGTTGAGAAGTTCACCACTGTTGGGTCATAAATAACCTCTACAGCTTCTGCATGTCCAGTTCTACCGGTATTACTCGCTTGGTAGGTTGGATTGTCAGTGTAGCCCCCTGCATAGCCGTTGATAACCTCAGAAACGCCTTTGACACTTTCATACACCGCCTCAACACACCAAAAACAACCACTTGCAAAATAGGCACGCGCCATGCCGTCTTTTAGAGGTACTTCAATTGGAGAAGCATTTTCGACTTCAAGTTGCATTTTAGAGTTTTCTTTTTTTGTTTGACAACTTACAAAACTCAAGGTCAAGCAAAGTATAAGCGTGGTGATATTTTTCATGAGTGTATATTTATGATTTAAAATTACAACCCAAATTTTATATTAGTGTGAAAATTATATTAAATAAAAAAGCCTTCATTAAATTTAATGAAGGCTTTGAATGATGTAAAGTAAAAATTAAAGTTTAGAAATTAGTTTTTCCATTTTAATTTTTTGTTCTTCGGCTAAAACAGCATCGACTAAAATTCGACCACTGTGTTCATCCGTAATAATTTTTTTACGAGATGCTATTTCCATTTGTACTTGAGGTGGAATTGTAAAGTAAGATCCCCCTGAAGCACCTCTTTCAATAGGTACAATAGCTAAGCCATTTTTGACATTTGTACGTATTTTAGTGTAGGCTTTTACAAGGCGTTCCTCAATATTCTTTTTGTAATCGTCTGATTTTGCTAATAAAAGTTTTTCTTCTTTTTCAGTTTCAGCAAGGATTGCATCAAGGTCTGCTTTTTTATGCTTTAAATGTGTTTCGCGTTCTTCTAAACGTTCTTTAGTAGATGTGATTACCACATTTTTTTGTTCCATTTGAGCACTAAACTCTTTAATGTGTTTTTCAGCTAACTGGATTTCTAATTCTTGAAATTCAACTTCTTTAGTTAAAGAGTTAAATTCACGATTGTTACGAACATTTTTTTGTTGTTCGGTATATTTTTTAATCAATCCAGTCGCTTCCTCAATAAGAATCTTTTTAGATTTTATTTGATTTTCGATTTCAGTAAGATTTTCTTCAAATTTTTGAACTCTGTTTTTGAATCCTTCAACATCGTCTTCTAAATCTCTAACTTCTAAAGGAAGTTCACCTCTTACATTTCTAATTTCGTCAACTCTTGAGTCGATCAATTGTAAATCATAAAGAGCTCTTAATCGATCCTCTACAGTTAGTTCTTTCATTTTAGCCATGCTTATTTATACGTTACAGGGTTTGTATTTGTCTTTGATAAAAGGACTGCAAAATTAGTAATTTTTTTCTTAAGATGGGCTACTAAAATATTTTTTATATGTTGCTCACTTTCATAGTGTCCGACGTCAACTAATATAAGCTTGTTTTCGGCACTAAAAAAGTCATGATATTTTAAATCTGCCGTGATAAATGCATCAGCACCAGCAGACTTAGCGGCTTCAATTGCAAAGCTTCCAGACCCACCTAAAACAGCTACTTTTTGAATGGAAGTTTCTAACAATGCTGAATGCCGAATAGACGAACAATTTAAACGAGTTTTAATAAAGTTTAAAAAGGATGTTCCATCCATTGGCTGCTCGAGTTGGCCAATCATTCCCATCCCAATAAGTTGATTTTTGTTTTCTAATGTCATCACTTCGTAAGCTAATTCCTCGTAGGGATGGCTGCTAAAAAGTGTTTTCAAAATGTCATTTTCTAGATGTTTTGCAAAGCTAATCGTGATTTTTGTTTCTGTAACTTTTTGTAATATATGTTTTTCGCCGATAACAGGATTTGAATTTTTATTTCCTTTGAATGTGCCTGTACCCGGGCTGTTAAAACTGCAGTTGTCATAATTTCCAATACTTCCAGCTCCAGACTCAAATAAGGCTGTTCGTACGGCATCTGCATTTTTTTCTGGGACATATGTGGATAGTTGTTTGATTGTACCCGCTTGTGGAATTAGTACAGCTTTGTTTTTTAGACCTAAGAGGTCACAAAGACCTGCATTCGCACCTTCAAAAGCATTGTCGAGCGCCGTATGAATGGCATAAATAGCAATTTTATGTTCGATTGCTTTGATCAATACACGTTCTACATATGTTTTACCGGTAATTTTTTTAAGTCCTTTAAAAATAATTGGATGAAAACTCACAATTAAATTACATTGATTTTCAATGGCTTCGTCGACCACCGCTTCTAGGGTGTCAAGAGTGACTAAAACACCTGTTAATTCGGAGTTTTTATCACCAACTAAAAGGCCTACGTTATCAAATTCTTCAGCATACGTAAGTGGTGCTAAAGCTTCTAAATGCGTGATCACATCTTGAACTATCATAAGTTTTTGTTTAAGTTCAAAGATAAAATAATTACTTTCGTTGCAATGAAGCTTTTTAGAAAAATATTATTCCCCTTTGTACCTCTCTATTATGCGGTGGTATTTTTAAGAAATAAATTCTATGATTGGTCGATCTACAAGTCCAAAACCTATGAGTTTCCATTGCTCTGTGTGGGTAATCTATCAGTAGGAGGGACGGGAAAAACTCCCATGATCGAATATTTAATTACACTTCTAGATACTAAATATACGTTGGCAACTTTGAGCCGTGGTTATGGTCGAAAGTCCAAAGGATTTCTTATTGCTGAGCCCAATGTAACATCCAAAGATATTGGAGATGAACCGTTACAGATTTTCAATAAATTTAAAAACATTACAGTTGCGGTGGATGCCGATCGCCAACAAGGGTTGAAACTTCTAAAAGAATACAAGCCTTCGTTGGAAGTTATTTTGCTCGATGATGCCTATCAACATCGCAAAGTCACAGCAGGGTTTAATATTTTATTGACTGCCTATCACCAACTGTATTGTGATGGAATTGTTTTACCAAGTGGAGATTTGAGAGAGCCTAAATCGGGTTCTAAACGGGCACAAGTAATTGTAGTAACCAAATGTCCAGATCATTTGAATAGTACTCAAAAAGATAAAATCAAGAAACGCTTGAAACCAGCCTCCAATCAAACTGTTTTTTTTAGTAGTATTCAGTACAGTCAAAAACTTGTTTCATCAATATCAAGCCGTCCTTTAACAGATTTAAAAGGAATTCATTTTACACTGGTTACAGGGATTGCAAATCCGACTCCTTTGGTGTATTATCTCGCTGAAATGGGGCTTGATTTTGAACATTTGAAATTCAAAGATCATCATGAATTTTCTACATCTGAATTAGATCTTATTCATTCAAAATCACTTGTAGTCACTACCGAAAAGGATTTTTCTAGGTTAAATCCTGACACAAATGATCAGATATATTACTTGCCAATTCAATTGAAAATTGATAAAGCTTCAGAATTTGAAAACCTAGTGGAGACTTATGTTGAGGAGTTTTAGGGCATCAAATTAACAAATTTCATCAAAATTATAGATTCTGAACGATAGACATATAAAAGTTGATTTTAACCCTTATAAACACAATGATCAGAAAATACACAAAAAAGGACAAATCAGTCCTCATCGAATTATTACGCCAGAACACGCCTCAATATTTTGATCCCTCTGAAGAAAGCGAATTTGAATATTATCTTGACAGTGAATTAGAGGATTATTTTGTTTATGAAAATAACACTAAGATTATAGGTGCTGGAGGCATCAACTATTTTCTGGAAGATAAATCGGCACGAATTTCTTGGGATATGGTGGATTCAAAATCACAAGGAAGTGGCATTGGAAAAAAATTAACACAACACAGAATTAATTATTTGAAGGGAAATTCTCAGATAGAAATCATTAGAGTTAGAACAAGTCAACATGCCTATAAGTTCTATGAAAAAATGGGCTTCAAATTAGAAAAAATCAAAAGGAATTATTGGGCAAAAAACTTTGATATGTATATAATGCAAATGAAAAATGAATCAAATACCTAAACCTTCAATCGATAAATTAAATCTACAATACGGCTGGAGTAGCCTGTTTCATTATCATACCATCCAATAATTTTCACCATTGTACCAATGACAGAAGTCATTTGTGCATCAAAAACACAAGAATGGGTATTTCCAACAATATCAATTGAAACAATAGGGTCTTCGGTATATTCTAAAACTCCTTTAAAAGTCGTTTCAGCAGCGTCTTTAAACGCTTTGTTAATCGCTTCTACAGAGGTTTCTTTTTTGACATTAAACGTAATATCCGTCAGCGATCCATTAATAACTGGCACTCGAATTCCACAACCCCCAATACAGTCCGCTAGCTCTGGAAAAACTTTTGTCAATGCTTTTGCTGCTCCTGTTGTTGTAGGTACAATCGACTGTCCAGCAGCGCGAGCACGTCTTAAATCTTTATGCGGTTGATCGTGAAGACTTTGATCTGTGGTATAGGAATGTACGGTTGTAATGTATGCTTGATTAATCCCGCAAAGTTTATTGATAATAGAAAGCATTGGCGCGGCATTATTGGTGGTACATGAAGCATTTGAAATGATAGTATCATCTTGATCTAATAAATTGTCATTAACCCCTAAAACGACAGTTTTCATATCATCGTCGGTAGGAGGTACGCTTAAAATAACTTTAGAAGCTCCATTGTTTACATGGTGAATTAACTCCTTTTTGGTTTTAAATCTTCCCGTAGCTTCAATGATAATATCCACATTATAGGGTCTCCAGTTGAGGTCTTTTGGGTGGCTTTTGTTTAAGACAGGAATTGTTATTTCATCAATGTTGATGTGTGTATCGTCGCAAGAAATAGTTTTTTTTAAAGTGCCATGAATACTGTCGTACTTGAGTAGATGTGCCAAGGTTTTAGTGTCCGCCAAATCGTTGATAGCTACCACTTCAATCGTAGGATGGGATTGTAGGAGTCTAAATACCCGACGCCCAATGCGTCCAAAGCCGTTAATAGCGACCCGTACCATCGTTAGTTGATGTGTTTTTGAGCTTTATAAGAAGATCTTACCAAAGCACTACTTTCCACGTGGCGAAACCCTAAATCTAATCCAATAGTTTCGTATTCCTTGAATTGATCTGGAGTGATGAATTGCTTTACAGGTAAATGTTTTTTACTCGGTTGTAAGTATTGACCAATCGTAACTACATCTACATTGGCATTTTTTATATCGTGAAGTGTTTCAATAACTTCTTCGCGTGTTTCTCCAAGCCCAAGCATTAAGCCTGTTTTGGTACGGCGTTGTCCTTGGTCTTTCAGATATTTTAAAACACCCAAGCTTTTGTCATATTTTGCTTGAATACGGACTTCTCGTGTCAAACGTCTTACCGTTTCCATGTTATGGGAAACGACTTCAGGAGCGACTTCTACAATCCGATCGATGTGTTTTTCAATTCCTTGAAAATCTGGAATTAAAGTTTCCATCGTGATGTTTGGATTCATGCGTCTCACCGCTTTCACGGTTTCTGCCCACATGATACTTCCCATATCTTTCAAGTCGTCTCTATCAACACTTGTTAGAACTGCGTGTTTGATGTTCATTATTTTGATGGAACGTGCTACTTTTTCAGGTTCGTCCCAATCTACAGTTTCTGGTCGTCCTGTTTTGACGCCACAAAACCCACAAGATCTTGTACAGATGTTTCCTAAAATCATAAAAGTTGCTGTGCCTTCTCCCCAGCATTCACCCATATTAGGGCAGCTTCCAGAAGCACATATTGTGTTAAGGTTGTATTTATCAACAAGTCCTCTGAGTTCAGTGTATTTTTTGCCTGTTGGCAATTTGACACGAAGCCATTTCGGTTTAGGTTGTCTTACAATTGGATCTGAAAGTGTTTCTACAGCCATGCGTTCAATTTGAGTTACAAAGATACAAAGTATTCTTATAAATTAATCATAAAATTGTGAGATACCATATGCTAAAACCTATTAAAAAAAGTATTCCAAAACAGCTCATAATGTGGAGGGCTTTTGATGGCCGCCACTCCTTTGGGGTATGTTTGCTAGCAATTAAAATATAGTTGGTGAGTGCGTAAAAGGGGGCTGTTAGGAATGATAATACCGTAGCTACTTTTATGAGTCTTCCCATTTCTGATAGAAAGAAAAAATAAATACTAAGTGTCCCTAAAATCAGGAGAATACTCCATATTAAATAGCCGTTTTTGAACGGCTTTTCAAATATCAATTCAATTGTTTTATGCATTGAACGTGGTGAGGCGTCGAGGGTTGTTAGAGTGGTACTAAACATGGTAGTAAATGCAGTAATTCCAATAATGAGATAAGCCCAGTTTCCGAGGCTTTGAGTGTACATCTCAATCAATTGAATAGAAAATGTACCAGCGCTAGTACTGAAGCTGTTGCCTGTTGGATGCATCACAAGCGCTCCAAGGGCTACAAAACTAATTCCTAAAAGAATCGTTCCTAAATAACCAATATTAAAATCCAGTAAGGCTATTTTTGGATTGTGCTTTTCATTGCAGGTTTTTTGTTTTTCAGTGGTCCATAAAGAATGCCACACCGAAATATCCAAAGGCGCTGGCATCCATCCCATAAAGGCGATTAAAAATGTAATTTCGAGACTGCCTTGAGGAAGAAGTTGTGTAAATGAACCAATTTCATTCGAGTTGCGAATGGCCATTGCGGTGGCAATCAATGTTGTGAGAGTTAAAGTGATTATGATGACTTTCATCATTACATCCAAAAATCGATATTTTCCAATATTTAAAATGATAAAACAAACGCTTAAAATGACCACAGTCCAAAGCTTTACACTTATAAAATCACCAAATAAAGAAGTGGCAATGCCTGCGGTTACAATCGTTACTGCAGCTTGAATGGTAAACATGGTCAATGATGTAAGCAGACCATATAAAATCAACACACTTTTTCCTAATTTCCGATAGCCTTCCAATAAACTTTCGCCTGTTGCACTGGCATAGCGCGGTCCAAATTGAAAAAACGGATATTTTACCAAATGAATGAGTACTAAGGCCCAAAGGAGTCCAAATCCAAAATCGGCTCCTGCTCGTGTGGATTGAACGAGGTGAGAAACGCCAATAGCAGCGCCAGCAAAAAGAAGTCCAGGACCTAGTTTTTGTATAAAGCGTTTCATTTTTTTGTTAAAATAATTTCGGCTAACAGTTTTTTTGCTCTTAAAAGTTTAATTTTCACATTATTGATAGGCGCGTCAATCTCTTTAGAAATCTCGATATAGGACAACTCTTGAAAATACCGCAAATTAATAACCTGTTGGTAATGCGGTTTTAATTTTTTGATATCTTTTAACAACTCCGCTAGATTTTGTTCTGTGATGAGTTTGTCTTCGGGTGATGGTGCTTCATCCTGAATTCGGTACACACGTTCTTCATCTTCTTCAGAGGTGTGATTGCTGAATGATATTTTTTGTTTTCTTAAACTATCAGAGTGGGTGTTTTTTGCAATGGTAATCAGCCATGTTTTGAATTTGAAATTTTCATCAAAAGTTTTGATTTTCTCAAAAGCTTTGGAAAATGTTTCGATGGTAATATCTTCAGCATCATTTTCATTTCGTGTTCGTTTCATCAAAAACCCGTACACATCGTTCCAAAACGTATGCAATAACAAATTGAATGCAATTTGATCGTTTTCTTTAGCTTTTTGAATGGCGTCGTTTACTTCCAATGGCTTGGTATTGATTTAACAGCGTGATGAAATAATAAAGGTTTAAGAATGCTGAGGTTCCGAGCAGTTTTCGTATTCGTCAGGTGTTTTGCCACAAAATCCACAGCTTTCCCCTTCTGTATTAATCATTGGGTTTTGACTGGCACAGGTGCCTGCAAATTTACCGTCTTTTTTAGCCCATATTTTTATTGAAATTCCTCCAACAGCAATTCCTAATAGTGCTAATGTAATTAAAAATAGAGTCATCTTAAATTTTTTACAAAGATACACTTTTCATGAATTTGATTTCGGTATGTGACTTTTTTTAATTCCTGTGTCAAATAATAAAAATCTAACTTCTAAATATTATGAAAAAATTATTTGCAGAATTTTTTGGAACCTTTTGGCTCGTGTTTGGAGGTTGTGGTAGTGCGATTTTTGCTGCCAGTTATCAAGATTTAGGAATTGGGTTTTTTGGGGTAGCCTTAGCGTTTGGTTTAACAGTATTAACAATGGCTTTCGCTGTAGGTCCAATTTCTGGAGCCCATTTTAACCCAGCAGTCACACTTGGTTTTTGGGCCTGTGGAAAGTTTGCTGCCAAAGAGTTAGTTGGCTACGTTATTGTTCAAGTTCTTGGTGCGATTGTGGCAGCTGCGACATTGTTCTTGATTGTTTCAGGAAAATCTGATTTTGTTTCTGTTGGAAGTTTTGCTGCGAATGGATACGATGATCTTTCTCCAGGCGGTTACTCTATGATGTCTGTATTAATTACTGAATTTGTAACTACTGCTTTTTTTGTCATTATTATTTTAGGGAGTACGACTCACAAGGCTTCTAAAAAATTCGCTCCAATTGCAATTGGCTTAGCATTGACTTTGATTCATTTGATTACAATTCCCATCTCAAATACTTCTGTCAATCCAGCACGTTCTACTGGTCAGGTATTTTTTGCTGAAGGAGGCGATTATGTAGGACAGCTCTGGTTGTTTTGGTTGGCCCCCTTAGCCGGAGCCATTGTTGCGGGACTAGTTTGCAGATTAAGTAAAAAAGCTTAGGAACTTAAATTACTGTTTCTTTATAAAATATTGACTTCAGTTTCCAAATCAATATCAAAAATAAATTTCACTGCTTTTTGAATTTGTATAGATAGTTTTAAAATGTCTTTTCCTGAAGCACCTCCATAGTTTACTAAAACCAAAGCTTGTTTTGCATGCACACCATAATTTCCAAAAGTTTTTCCTTTAAAACCTGCTGTATCAATTAGCCAAGCTGCAGGTATTTTAATAGAATCCTCTGAGACTGTATAATGGGGAATTAGTGGAAATTGAGACTTTAAGATTTTAAACTTAGAAGACGAAATCACAGGGTTTTTAAAAAAGCTTCCACTATTTCCAATAAGTTTAGGATCTGGCAGTTTTGAATTTCTAATAGAAATAACCGCTTTTGAAATATCTTGAATTGTAGGGGTTTCTATTCCAATATTTTCGAGCTCTGCTTCAATAGCGCCATAGTTTGTTTTAAGAACATGTTGATGACTGCTCAATTCAAATACAACCGAAGTGATGATGTATTGTCCTTTTAATTCTTGCTTAAAAATGGAGTTCCTATACCCAAACTTACAATCTTCTTTAGTAAAAACTCTCAGTTCTTTAGTTTGAATATCAAGCGCTTCACAACTTATAAAAGAATCTTTTAACTCCACGCCATAAGCTCCTATATTCTGGATGGGTGCAGTTCCTACATTACCCGGGATTAAAGATAAATTCTCAAGCCCTCCAAAGTTTTCTTTGAGACACCAACAGACCAATTCATGCCAGTTTTCCCCTGCTGAAACCTTAACTTGAACACTATTTTCCGTTGATGAAATTACAGAAATGCCTTTAAGATTTATTTGTAAAACTAAGGCGTTTACATCTTTTGTTAGAAGCATATTGCTACCGCCCCCAAGAATTAATAAATCCGATGGATTTGTGTTTAATACATCTTTGAGGTCTTGTATGGAATCGACAGATACAAATTCTGATGCATTCACGTCTATTCCAAAAGTGTTGAACGGTTTAAGAGTTATGTTGTTTTTAATGATCATTAAGCGTTGTACTGAGTGAGGGCTGCTTTTAGAATAGCAACCGATTTTCTAAGATCTTCTTTATTTAGGACATAAGCAATTCTCACTTGATTTTTCCCGAAACCTTCGGTAGAATAAAACCCAGCAGCTGGTGCTACCATAATAGTTTCATTGTGCAGTCTAAAGTCTTCTAGTAACCATTGCGCAAATACATCCGAATCTGTGACAGGTAACTCCACAATGCAGTAAAAAGCTCCTTTAGGTTTGGCGACTTTGACCCCTTTTATTTTTTCAAGTTCTTCTACCAAAACATTTCTTCGTTCTACATATTCAGAAATAACTTCTCTAAAATAACTGTCTGGAGTATCCAAAGCGGCTTCACTTGCTAGAAGCGCATAGGTTGGTGGAGATAATCGTGCTTGTGCGAATTTCAAAGCAGTATCAAGAACCATTTTATTTTTGGTTACAATACATCCAATTCGTGCACCACACATGCTGTACCTTTTTGACACAGAATCAATAATGATGGCATGCGATTCCAAGCCTTCCTCCTGCATAATAGAATAATGCTCGTGTCCATCATAGGTGAATTCACGATATACTTCATCAGAAATTAGAAATAAATCATGTTTTTTAACAAGTGCTGCGAGCTGTTTAATTTCAGTTTTACTGTACAAGTATCCTGTAGGGTTTCCCGGATTGCAAATTAAAATTGCTTTTGTTTTTGGGGTGATTAACGCTTCAAAATCAGCGATGGGAGGCAAAGCAAAATTGGATTCAATATTAGAAACAACGGGAACTACTTTTACACCCTGTGCCGTAGAAAACCCATTGTAATTTGCATAAAATGGCTCTGGAATAATCACTTCGTCCTCGGGATCCATAATGCTGCCAAAAGTAAAAAATAAAGCTTCGCTTCCTCCGGTGGTTATGATGATGTCATTTGGGCTAACAAGAATATCATTTTTCTTGTAATACGCTGCTAATTTTGTTCGGTATGTTTCTGATCCTTCCGAACGACTGTAGGCCAAAATGTCTAATGTGTTGTTTTTGACAGCATTTAATGCCACTTCGGGGGTTTTTATATCAGGCTGACCAATATTTAAATGGTATACATTTACTCCTTCTTTTTTAGCTTGTTCAGCGTAAGGCACCAATTTTCTAATCGGTGATTGTGGCATTTGTACCCCTTTTTGAGAAATTTTTGGCATAGCTGTAATATAAATATTGTCCACAAATTTATATTAAAGTTTGTATAAATTAACGCGCTTTAGCTATTATTTAAAAAATCTATCGTAAATTGTTTATCCCCATGACTACTTTTATGATCCTAAATATAAAATCGCTTTGTGTATTTCTTTTTATTAGCTTTAATTTGAGTGGATTCTCCCAAGGAAAATTTGAACTTCAAAATGGTAAAAGTGATAAAATACATTTTAGGTTTGTCAATAATCTAATAGTCATCCCTGTAACCATAAACGATGTTCCTTTATCTTTTTTGCTAGATACAGGAGTTTCTAAACCAATTATTTTTAATTTTTTTAATTTAAAAGAGGAATTATCTATCCATGAAACTGAATTAATTTTTATTCAAGGGTTGGGAAATGACAAACCAATTGAAGCCTTGCGGTCCTCAAACAATACAGTTATCATTGGAGAAGCCGTAAACCTAAACCAAGATTTATTTGCAATTATTGATGCCTCTATCAACTTTGCGCCTAGTTTAGGGATTCCTATTCACGGGATTATTGGGTATGATATTTTTAAAGATTTTGTAGTTGAAATTAATTACAGTCGAAAATTTATAAAACTGTATAATCCTCTTTTGTACAATTCAAAATTATCTAAGAAATGGAGAACGTTAGATCTCATTTTTTACAATAAAAAACCCATCATTGAAGCCTCTGTGACGGTAGATAATAAAAAAGTCCCCGTCAATCTTTTAATCGATACTGGGGGGAGTGATGCCTTATGGCTTTTTGAAGATTCAAATCCATCTCTTAAAATTCCATCTGCTACTTTTGAGGATTTTTTAGGTAAAGGGCTTAGTGGATCCATTTTCGGGAAACGGGCAGTGCTTGAATCTTTTCGCTTAAAAGACTTTGAATTAAATTCTGTTAATGTGGCTTTTCCAGATTCCTCGTCCATACAAAAAACCAAAATAAACGTGTTTAGAAATGGAAGTTTATTAGGAGATGTGTTGCACCGCTTTAATTGGGTGTTTAATTATAAATCAAAATGGGTTGCTTTTAGAAAAAACAATTTTTTTAATAAGTCTTTTGAGTATAATAAAAGTGGAATTGTGATGCAATATGCAGGAGTTAGATTGGTTAAGACCCGTGCCCTAATTCCTAAAAAATCAGTTGATTCTATTGCTGGTTATGCTATTAAAGGTTCAAATACAATTAATTTTACGTCTACTTATAAATTTGAGATTGTCCCAGAATTAGTTATTTCAGATTTAAGACTTAATTCTCCAGCGCAAGAGGCAGGGCTCAAAGTTGGTGATGTGGTGCTATCAATTAACAGACAAAATCTTAGTTCTTTAACACTTCAAACAGCGATTGATCAATTTCACGGAATACATGGTACACGCATTAGAATGACTATCGAACGCGATGGTATAATCATGAAATATCAGTTTAAACTCCGTGATTTATTGCATAAACAAAGCACCAACTAAGGTGCTTTGTTTATTTAAAAGTTGTAAAGCTTATTGCTCTAGAACACTTTTCTCTTTATCTCCAATGATACTCGCCTTGCTAGAGTCTATGACAGTTCCTTTGATTTTTAAAGCAACTGTAGGTCTAACTGCATTAGAAGTTACTGTAATAGTTTTTCTAATTGGGTTGACACGATTTGTATCATATTTTACTTCAATTTCCCCATTTTCACCAGGTAAAATAGGCGCTGTAGGTTTTTTTGGAACCGTGCAACCACAACTTGATTTTACAGCAGACACAATCAAAGGGGCATCGCCTGTGTTTTTAAATTTAAATACACGAATACCATCAGAACCTTTTTCTATGACTCCGTAATCAATCGTTTCAGATTCAAATACAATTTTCGCAACTTTCTCTTGTGCATAGACTCCTAAACTAAAGATGGAAATAAATAATAATGTAAAAAGATTTTTCATAATTCTGGGTTTGTTATGTAAATTTAGGTACTTTTTTTAAAACTACAAAAATGTACTCATATAAATTCAATTATTAATTCTAAAGAAAATAAAATATAAGTACTTTTGTAAATTAATATTCAAAAACTATTCCAAAGTATGTCTATTCCTTCAAAATATGATGCGTCAACTGTTGAAAACAAATGGTATGACTATTGGATGACTCATAAATATTTCCATTCAACTCCCGATTCTCGTGAGCCTTATACCATTGTGATTCCTCCACCCAACGTTACTGGAATTTTGCACATGGGACACATGCTGAACAATACCATTCAGGATGTTTTGGTTCGTCGTGCACGTTTACAGGGAAAGAATGCGTGTTGGGTTCCAGGTACTGACCACGCCTCAATTGCTACCGAAGCTAAAGTAGTGGCGAAACTAAAAGAGAAAGGAATTAATAAAAATGATCTTTCAAGAGCAGAGTTTATGGACCACGCTTGGGAATGGACTGAAGAATATGGCGGCGTTATTCTTGAACAACTTAAAAAACTAGGGTGCTCTTGTGATTGGGACCGTACAAAATTCACCATGGATGATGATATGAGTGAATCTGTAATCGAAGTATTTATTGATTTATTTAATAAAGGATTGATTTACAGAGGATTTAGAATGGTCAATTGGGATCCTCAAGCTCAAACTACTTTGTCTGATGAAGAAGTGATTTATGAAGAACGTCAAGGAAATTTATACTACCTAAATTATAAAATACAAGATAGTGATGAATTGATTACTATTGCTACGACACGTCCTGAAACTATTTTAGGGGACTCCGCAATTTGTATCAACCCCAATGACGAACGCTATTTGCATCTGAAAGGTAAAAAAGCTATTGTTCCTTTGTGTGGTCGTGTCATTCCTATTATTGAAGATGAATATGTCGATATTGAATTTGGAACAGGCTGTTTAAAAGTAACACCCGCACACGATATAAATGATAAGGCACTTGGTGAAAAACACAAGTTAGAAGTGATTGATATTTTTAATGCTGACGCAACACTGAATAGTTTTGGTCTTCACTATGAAGGCAAAGACCGCTTTGTAGTTCGTAAAGAAATTGTGAAAGAACTAGAAACGAAAGGCTTTCTAACTAAAACCGAACAACATTTACATAAGGTTGGTACTTCAGAACGTACAAAAGAAGTGATTGAACCTCGTCTTTCTGATCAGTGGTTTTTAAAAATGGAAACCCTTGCAAAACCGGCAATCAAAGCGGTTTTAGAAGATAAAACGATCAATCTGTTTCCAAAGAAATTTGAAAACACTTATCGCCATTGGATGGAAAACATCCGTGATTGGAACATTTCTAGACAATTATTCTGGGGACAACAAATTCCCGCTTATTTTTATGGAGATGGCAAAGACGATTTTGTTGTAGCTGCATCTATTGAAAAAGCATTAGAATTAGCGAAAAATAAATCTGGAAACATACAATTAAGTCTAAAAGATTTAAGACAAGACAGTGATGTTTTAGATACTTGGTTCTCTTCTTGGTTGTGGCCAATGTCTGTCTTTGATGGCATTCGAAATCCAGAAAATGAAGACATTAAATATTACTATCCAACTAACGATTTAGTAACAGGGCCAGATATTTTGTTTTTCTGGGTCGCCCGTATGATTGTTGCTGGACATGAATACAAAGATCAAAAGCCATTCAATAATGTATACTTCACAGGACTTGTGAGAGACAAACAACGTCGAAAAATGAGTAAGTCCCTGGGGAACTCTCCCGACGCTTTAAAACTCATTGAAAACTTTGGTGCTGATGGGGTTCGTGTAGGGTTATTATTGAGCTCAGCTGCTGGAAATGATTTAATGTTTGATGAAGCGCTTTGTCAACAAGGAAAAGCGTTTGGAAATAAAATCTGGAATGCCTTCCGACTTATTGAGGGCTGGGAAGTTGCCGAAATTGAACAACCAGTTTATGCCTCCATGGCGATTGATTGGTACCTTGCAAAATTTCAAAAAACACTTCTAGAAATTGAAGATCATTTTAGTAAGTATCGTTTAAGTGATGCTTTGATGACAACGTATAAATTAATCTGGGATGATTTCTGTTCTTGGTTATTAGAAATGATAAAACCCGCTTATGGGGCACCTATTGACAAAAAAACCTATAAAGCAGTCGTAGCGATTTTAGAATCAAATCTGAAAGTTTTACATCCGTTTATGCCATTCCTTACCGAAGAAATCTGGCAATATTTGAAAAAAAGAACACCAGAGCAAGCTTTAATTGTGGCTTCTTGGCCAGAACAAAAGCCTTATGATCAAGCTATGTTAGACGGCTTTGAATTTGCTTCAGACGTTGTATCAGGAATTCGTACAATTCGAAAAGAAAAAAATATTGCATTTAAAAATACCATTGAATTTTTGGTTCTGAATAATGAATCTCAAACTAAAGAATTTGATGCGATTATTTCCAAATTAGGAAATATTTCAAACTTGAATTACACGACTGAAACAGTTGAAAAGGCCTTGTCTTTTAGAGTAAAATCCAATGAATATTTTATTCCAGCTAATGACACCATTGATGTTGCTGCCGAAATATCAAAATTAGAAGACGAACTTAAGTACACAGAAGGATTTTTGAAATCGGTACAAAAGAAGCTATCTAACGAACGTTTTGTTTCAGGAGCTCCAGAACAAGTTGTGGCTAGTGAAAAGAAAAAAGAAGCAGATGCCGTTGCAAAAATTGAGACGCTTAAGGCAAGCTTGAAAAATTTAAAGTAAACTTATTTTCGGTAAATAAGGTAAGTATTAGCCAAATCGATATAGCGTTGTTTAGCTTCATCTTGGGTAATATCTTCGACCTGAAAAAGTGCATTTGTTTTAAAAGCATTTATAATAGCCTTACTGCTACTTGGTCGGCTATAATCGTTCGTCGCTTTTTTATAATAGGCATAGAGTTTTAATAGGATGTCCGCAGGAAACGGCTGTTCATGACTGTTGATGCTATTAACAGCTTCTCTAAATTCTATGTCTAAGTCCTCTGAGCTCATACTCTATACTTCCGCAATGATACACTCACCGCCTTTTACTTTTTGATTGAGTTTGACTTTAAGTTTGGTGTCTAAAGGTAAAAACAAATCAACTCTAGAACCAAATTTTATAAATCCTGCATCAGTACCTTGTGTAACCGTTTGTCCCTCTTTTGCATAATTGACAATTCGTCGCGCTAACGCACCTGCAATCTGTCTGTAAAGTACCTTTCCGTAGGTTTTGTTTTCAACAACAATCGTCGTGCGTTCGTTATCTGTACTCGCCTTTGGATGCCAAGCAACTAAATATTTACCTGGGTGGTATTTACTAAAAAGTACAGAGCCGCTTATAGGGTAGCGTGTCACATGTACATTAATAGGTGACATGAAAATACTGACTTGAAGCCGCTTTTCTTTGAAGTATTCTGTTTCTTCAACTTCTTCTATAACCACAACTTTTCCATCTACGGGAGCAATTACTTGCTGGTCGTTTTGATGGGTGTGACGTTTAGGGTTTCTGAAAAATTGCAGTATAAGTACAAGGACCACCAATAAAGTGAATTGAATGAGTTTAGATACCCAGGGCATCCCCAAATTATCGATTAATAGGGAGGTAGCCACTACAAAAACGAGTGCAATAAAAATTATTTTTTGACCTTCTTTATGAAACATAATTTAATATTCTTAAAAATAAATAGATAAATGGTGCTGCAAATATAGCACTATCTAAGCGATCTAATAGACCTCCATGTCCAGGCATTATTTTGCCACTGTCTTTAACTCCTGCTTGACGTTTGTATTTGGATTCTACCAAGTCGCCAAGAGTTCCAAAAACACTCACAATAACACTGATAATAAGCCAATTAGTAAAAAGTAAGGATTCCGTGTAATTGGCAATAACATAGCTTCCCAATGCTGCAAAAAATACACCACCCAAAAACCCTTCAACTGTTTTTTTAGGAGAAATACTTTCAAAAAGCTTTTGTTTTCCAAAATTCTTACCCACTATGTAAGCAAAACTGTCGTTGATCCAAATCAAAATAAAAATATACATAATAATTTCAGTACTGTAATTTTCAAAATTCAGTGCGATCAACAATAGAAATACTATTCCACTACTTACATAAAAAGTGGTGTTTATAAAATGATTTGAAAGTAAGGTAGGAAGACTTTTAGAAGAAAATAAATCTCGAATCAACAATAAGTTTACCAGTACAGAAATGACGAGTAATATTTGTGAAATGTCCGATAGGCTCTCTCCAGATTTGAAGAGTTCTTCCCAATATGCGACTGCCAGAAATAGTACTATAAAAATGATGTAGGAGGCTATGTTTTTTTGATGAATTAATTTATTGAATTCTGACAAGCAAATTAATCCAAACATAAAAAAAAGGGCAATACAAGCATTCTTTAGTTGGAGTGAACCAATTAAAATAATCGCAAATAATAGGCCTGATAAAGCTCTTGTAGTTAGTTCTTTCAATATTTATGTTATAAATCTTCTAAAAGCAGCAAATATAGGTTTTTTGTACTACTTCCATAACTTAGAAAATCGTTGGTGTCGTTGGCTTTAAAATGTTTGATGGTGGTGATGTTGGAGGGTATTTGAGTTTTACTCTGTGCTTTGATTCCTTGAAGTCCTTCACTAATAGTATTCACAAACTGACTCGTTGTTGCAAATACAATAAAGTTTTTAGGTAATTCAACAAGTTTTTTTTCAGCGATTTGATTGGAAGAAATGAGTAGAGATCCATCATTTGCAATTAAAGATTCACAAGTCGTAAATAGAAAATCTGCGTCTTTTGTTTTTTGAGTTGACTCTAACTTGAAATGTTTAAACTTTTCTTTTAGGCGCTTATTAAGAATGAGAGCCCTTTTTTTATTCCAATTGTTTTCTTCTATAATATCGTTGAGAAAATTTTGAACTTCGTCGTTATTTTCGCAATAAAGAAATTTACCTCCATTTTTATTAAAGTTGATGGTAAAGGCTTCATCTGCAGGTAAACTGCTTGACTCTAAAAACTTACTCTGATCTTTTTTATCAGACTTGTCTTTAGAAGCATCCGTATTTGAACCAAATATTTTACGAAATACACCCATTTTTCATCTTAAACATAAGCTTTGATCTTACGTTATTTCAAAGATAAAAAATAAAGGTTTAATAAAAAGCTATTTTAAACTTATTCTTCCTCTTCCTCTGTTTTGGGAGTGGAATTCACGGCCTCTTCTACTACAAAAGGACGTTTTCCAAAGATTGCTTCCAGATTGTCTTTAAAGATGACCTCTTTTTTCAGAAGTACTTCCGCTAGTTCTGTTAACTTATCTTTATTTTCTTCCAAGAGTTTTAATGCGCGTTCGTATTGCGTTTCAATAATGCTGGATATTTCTTTGTCAATAAGTTCAGCCGTGCGTTCACTGTATGGCTTTGAAAATCCATACTCATTTTCGCCTGAAGAATCATAATATGTTAAGTTGCCTACTTTATCACTCAACCCATAAACAGTCACCATAGCTCTTGCTTGCTTGGTTACTTTTTCTAAATCACTTAAAGCACCTGTAGATATTTTGTCAAAAATGACTTTCTCAGCAGCGCGACCTCCTAAGGCAGCACACATTTCATCCAACATTTGCTCAGGTCGTACAATAAGTCGTTCTTCTGGAAGGTACCATGCGGCACCTAAAGATCTTCCTCTTGGAACAATTGTTACTTTAACCAAAGGAGACGCATGCTCTAGCATCCAACTAATTGTTGCATGGCCAGCTTCATGAAAGGCAACGGCTCTTTTTTCACTAGGTGTAATTATTTTATTTTTCTTTTCAAGTCCACCTATAATACGATCGACTGCATCTAAAAAATCTTGTTTTTCAACTGATTTTTTATTATTACGGGCCGCAATAAGTGCCGCTTCATTACAAACATTCGCAATATCCGCACCCGAAAACCCAGGAGTTTGTTTGGATAAAAAGTCGGTATCTAAATCTTTGGATTTCTTCAAGGGCTTTAAATGCACTTCAAAAATTTCTTTACGTTCTCTAATGTCCGGCAAATCAACATAAATTTGACGGTCAAATCGTCCTGCTCGCATCAGCGCCTTGTCCAGTACATCTGCACGGTTGGTTGCTGCCAAAACAATCACGTTTGTATTGGTTCCAAATCCATCCATTTCAGTCAACAACTGATTGAGGGTGTTTTCTCTTTCGTCATTGGATCCAGAAAAATTGCTTTTCCCACGTGCACGTCCAATCGCATCAATTTCATCAATAAAAATGATAGAAGGCGATTTATCTTTAGCTTGTTTAAATAAATCTCTAACTCTTGAGGCTCCAACTCCAACAAACATTTCAACAAAATCAGATCCCGACAATGAGAAAAAAGGAGCTTTTGCTTCCCCTGCAACTGCTTTTGCTAATAAGGTTTTTCCTGTTCCGGGAGGGCCTACTAGTAAAGCACCTTTTGGAATTTTACCACCTAAAGCAGTATATTTTTCTGGGTGTTTGAGAAAATCTACAATTTCTTGAATTTCTTCTTTCGCACCTTCCAGACCAGCAACATCCTCAAAGGTCGTTTTAGTCTCTAGTTTTTCGTCAAATAACTTCGCTTTTGATTTTCCAATATTAAAAATTTGACCGCCACCACCACCTGGACCGCCACCGCCAGACATACGTCGCATGATAAATATCCAAACTCCAATGATTAAAATAAAAGGAATGAGTGATGATAAAATATCGCCCCAAGCATTTGTTTCAGTTCTAAAGTCAAGAACGGTATCCAATTGTTCTTCCTGAATGGCATCTTCCAATTGTTTTTGAAACAACTGAACATCTCCAAATTCAAATTGATAATTTGGACTTGAAGACCCTGTAGGAAAAAGTTTTTCCTTTTGGTTTTTTTTATGAACTTCTTTATTTGAAGCCTTTGTTGTTAGATATACTAAAGCCTCTCTTTTGTTGACTATTTCAACTTTTTTAACGTCACCATTTTTTAGAAATTTAAAAAACTGAGAAGGGGTTGTAGAGGCTTCTGGAGAGCCTCCTAATCCACCCGAAAACAGATTGAAACCCAAGAAAAGCACAATCGCAATTCCATAGATCCAATAGGCGTTAAATTTTGTATTTTTAGGTTTTTTCTCGTTAGACATGAGTCGTATTTTTTAGTAACTGGTTTCTATTTCGGTGATCTTAGCATCCCCCCAAAGGTTTTCGATATCGTAGTATTCACGAATGTGTTTTTGAAACACATGAACCACTACATGGACATAGTCCATCAGTACCCATTCGCCGTTTTCACTTCCTTCAACATGCCAAGGTTTGTCCTTAGTGTTTTTACTGACCTTTTTTTGTATTGAACTAACAATGGCATTGACTTGAGTATTGGATGTTCCATCACAAATGATGAAATAATCACAAACGGTATTTTCGATAGCTCTTAAGTCTAAAATAGTGATATTCTGACCTTTTACGTCTTCAATTCCATTAATTGTGAAAGTGATGAGTTCGTCTGCGCTAGGTATGTTTTTTGTCATGGATTAATTTTACTGTGCAAATTTATTACTTTTTTGGCTCTAAACGTGTTATATTGTCTTAATTATATTATAATTTAGAGCCACAATTTCAACTATGCAGATAATCAAACTTAATGCCACTGATTCTACTAACAATTATTTAAAACAATTGTTGATGGATACTGCGTTAGAAGATTTTTGTGTGGTCGTTACTAATCACCAGACCAAAGGCAAAGGGCAAATGGGGGCTGAGTGGGTTTCTGAAAAAGGTAAAAACCTTACATTTAGCGTTTTAAAGAAGGAGCCCTCCATTGTTTTGCCTCGCCGATTCCTTTTGAGTATTCTCGTTTCTTTATCCATTATCAAAACATTGGAAGCTTACAGTGTCCCTAAATTAGCCATCAAATGGCCTAACGACATTTTGTCAGACCATCATAAAATTTCAGGAATTTTAATTGAAAATATAATTAAATCTAATAAGATCGATTTTTCTGTGATTGGGATTGGACTTAATGTCAATCAAAAATTATTCAAAGGATTGCCTAAAGTAACCTCTTTAAAGTCTATTTTAGGAATGACACTTGATAAAGATGAATTACTTCATAAACTCATTGAGAATCTTCAAATCTATTTTAAGTTATATACCGAAAAAGGAGAGGGGATTATAAATGCCGAATATGAAACGTATCTGTTTAGAAAAGATAAACCCTCTACATTTGAATTGCCTGATAAAACCTTGATTACAGGCATCATTAGAGGTGTAACAGATGCAGGTAAATTATGCGTGCAAATGGAAGATGCCACAAAAGAGTTTGACTTAAAAGAGTTGAAATTATTGTACTAAATTTCCTTTGGGATATTCAGTGCTAAAGTTTCTATAAATTTTGATATAGGTGCTTTAATCATCATCGCCATCATGGCATTAAAATCTCCTTCAAATGTCAATTGAACTTCACTTTGATTTTCAGCAGGAGATTCAATCTTAGCTGTTAATGAGAAATCTAATTTTCCTCCAGCAGCACCCAACACAATTGTATGCGGGGACTCCATCGATTTTTTCTTTAAAACAATTTCTGGCATTCCACTCAAGGCAAATAAAAACGTATCGCTGTCAATGAGTTTAAACTTACTTGTGTTTTCGGGCATCAATTGTTCAAAATTTTCAACATTTGTTAAAAAATTAAACACTTCTTGAGCTGATTTTTCAAGGCTTACTTTTGTTGATTCTAATTTCATATCTAAATTTATTTACCAGTCCACTCCGCCGGATTTGAATTCCATTTTGATAACACATCGACTTCACTTCGGTTGATGAAGTTTGTGTCTAAAGCTTGTTCCAACAAACTTTCGTAATTACTAAGTGTAAAAAGATTTACATTGTTAGCTTCAAAATTTTCTTTCGAAATATCAAAGCCATAAGTGAAAATAGCAACCATTCCTTTAACATTTACTTCCGCAGCTTTCAATGCATCAACCGCTACTAGGCTGCTTTTTCCAGTACTGATCAAATCTTCTACGACCACCACATTTTGCCCTTTTTCAATAAACCCTTCAATTTGATTTTGACGCCCATGTTTTTTTGCTTCTGGACGTACATAAACAAAAGGAAGCCCAAGATATTCTGCAACCAAAGCCCCAATACCGATTGCACCTGTTGCAACACCTGCTATAACATCTGGTTTTCCAAACTCTAATTCTATGTTTTTAGCAATTTCTTCTTTTATGTAGTTTCTTACTACTGGAAACGACAAAACTAAACGGTTGTCACAATAGATTGGAGACTTCCATCCCGAAGCCCACGTAAAGGGGTTTTTTGGGTTTAATTTTATGGCGTTTATTTGAAGTAATACTTCTGCGGTTTTTTTGGCGGTACTTTTGTTGAAAATCATGTGTCAAAATTACTAAAAATAACTACTTTTACTTTCTATTAATTAGTTTTTAATTAACAATGTATAAAATATTTGTTGGTAATAAACCAATAGTACTCACAACCAAACTAGAAACTGAAACAGATTTCAAGAACATTCTGATTGATTCAGTGGATATTAACAAAGTACTTGCTAAACTTAGAAAAGATAAATATAATTCAGTACGCCTTGTTGGACCCGATAAAGATGTGCTTCTAAAAAAATTCCTTTCCCTATTACCAAATGTGATCGCAGGTGGTGGAAAAGTTTACAATCCAAAAAATGAAATATTGTTTATTTTTAGAAATGGAAAATGGGATTTACCCAAAGGTAAAGCCGAGGCAAAAGAAACGATTAATTTTACCGCTCTTCGTGAGGTCGAAGAAGAAACGGGCATCACAGGGTTAAGTATTACCAAGCCCTTGGAAATCACCTATCATATATTCAAAAGGAATGACCGTAATTATATTAAAGTAACGTACTGGTTTGAAATGTATTCTGAATATGATGGAAAACTAATTCCTCAAGAAAAGGAAGGGATTACTAAAGTTAAATGGATTCCTGAATCCAAACTTCAAAAGGTATTTAATAATTCCTATGCGAACATCAAACTACTCATTTAAAGGGGGTTAAGATGTTGTTGTTATAAAAATCTTTAATTAAACGTGCTTTACAGTTGTTATCATTTTCAATAAGTTTATTTTTGCCAGCAAAATTGACTGAAAATGATGGAGTTTATTAGAAAGCGTTCAAGTAATGTTAAAAATGATATTTTAAGCGGTCTTACCGTAGCATTGGCTTTAGTGCCAGAAGCCGTCGCGTTTGCTTTCGTAGCAGGTGTTGACCCTTTGGTAGGATTGTATGCAGCGTTCATGATTGGTTTGATTACCTCTATTTTTGGAGGGCGTCCCGGAATGATTAGTGGAGCTACAGGTGCTTTAGCAGTTGTGATGGTTACCCTTGTTGCACGTGGTAACGCTATGGGAGCCGAAGGCGACGAATTAGGGCTGTACTATCTTTTTATGACCGTTATTTTAATGGGAATCATCCAAGTTTTAGCAGGTGTTTTTAAGCTCGGAAAATTTGTCCGTTTGATTCCTCATCCTGTAATGATGGGTTTTGTAAATGGATTGGCTATTGTTATTTTTCTCTCCCAATTAAGTATGTTTATGACGTCTGAAAACGGTGAAATGGTATGGATGCAAGGCGCTTCTTTATGGACTATGATTGGTTTGGTTGCTTTGACAATAGGTATAATGTTTGGACTGCCTCAAATTACTAAAAAATTACCCGAAGCACTTGTTGCTATTTTGGTGGTTTCTGCAATTGTAATTTTTGGTAACTTAGATGTTGCAACCGTTGGAAGTTTTATTAGAGATGGTGGTGGAGAAGGCTTAAAAGGTGGGTTGCCACTTCCACAGTGGGCTATTTTTGAAAAGATCCCCCTTAATTTTGAAACCTTAAAGTTTATTGGGCCTTATGCATTGATTCTTGCAGCGATTGGATTGATTGAATCCTTAATGACATTGAACCTTATTGATGAACTTACTGAGACACGTGGAAATTCCAATAAAGAATGTATCGCTCAAGGGGGTGCAAACATCATTACTGGATTGTTTGGTGGTATGGGTGGATGTGCGATGATTGGACAGTCTATTATCAATATTAAAGGAGGTGGTAGAGGACGCCTTTCTGGAATCGTAGCTGCACTCGCGCTTTTAGCATTTATCTTATTTGCATCAGGGCTTATAGAACAAGTTCCTATCGCTGCATTGGTAGGAGTGATGTTTATGGTGGTCATTGGTACTTTTGCATGGTCTAGTTTTAGAATTATTAATAAAATCCCAAAAACCGATGTGTTTGTGTTGATATTAGTGTCTTCGATGACAGTCTTTTTCGACTTAGCAATCGCTGTAATTTCTGGGGTGATTGTAAGTGCACTTGTATTCTCTTGGGAAAATGCGAAACGTATTCGTGCTCGAAAACGGATCAAAGCTGATGGTACTAAAGTATATGAAATTTGGGGCCCTTTGTTCTTTGGAAGTATCAAAACTTTTAATGATAAGTTTGATGTAAAAAATGACCCTCAATCTGTAGAGATTGATTTTGTTGAATCAAGAGTGAGTGACCATTCTGCTATTGAAGCCATTTCAAATCTTGTCAACAAATATAAAGAAGAAGGTAAAACAATTCACCTCAAACACCTAAGTGAAGACTGTAAGGTTTTGTTATACAAATCAAGTCCACTTTTTAAAGATATTATAATTGAGGCAATAGATGACCCACGTTACCACTTAGCTGAAAATCCTGAAGCTTTTACAGAAGGACTTTCAGAATATAAACTCTAGGGTTTTTGAATACGTACGGTATCGGGAACAAGTTTTTTGTAATCGCCCTTAAAACGAATAATCTCTCTCACAATTGAAGAGGATATAAAGGAAGTTTGAGTAGAGGTCAATAAAAAGACGGTTTCTACCTTGGATAATTGTCGGTTGGTATGTGCAATGGCTTTTTCAAACTCAAAATCTGCTGGATTTCTCAAGCCTCTAAGGATAAAATCAACACCAATTTCTTTACAAAATTCTGTAGTTAACCCCTGATAGGAAACAACTTTTACTTTTGGGTTGTCTTTAAACGCATCCACAATAAACCTTTTGCGTTCTTCCAATGAAAACATATAGTCTTTAGAAGAATTTTCGCCAATGGCAATAATCACTTCGTCAAATAAGGTTACTCCTCTATTAACAATGTCTAAGTGCCCTAAAGTAATAGGGTCAAAGGATCCTGGGAAAATTGCTTTCTTCATGCGGTAAAGTTAAGAATTTTTCTGAAGTGCTTGTTGAATTGCGTTCTCAAACAATTCGGGCAATGAAATTCCTGCCTGAGCTGCTTGTTGAGGTAATATGCTTTCCTTAGTAAGTCCTGGAATTGTATTGACTTCTAAGAAATGAGGCTTATTGTCTTTAAAAATAAATTCGCTTCGAGAAAACCCATCTAATTTCAAAACTTCGTAAATATGTTTTGCAGCCTTTCTAACATCTTCTTCTTGCGTTGTGCTCAAACGTGCAGGAGTAATTTCTTGTGATTTCCCTAAGTATTTTGCTTCATAATCAAAAAAGTCATTTTCAGTTACAATCTCGGTAATAGGAAGAACTTTGACTTTCCCTTTATAACGAATTACTCCGACAGAGACTTCAGTGCCGTCTAAAAACGATTCAATAATAAGTTCGTCATCCTCTTTAAAGGCAGTTTCTATAGCATCTGGCAATTCGGTTTTTGAATAGACTTTGGTAATTCCAAAACTACTTCCGGCTTTATTAGCTTTTACAAAACAAGGAAATCCAACAGCCTTTTCAATGGCTGAAGCGTCAATTGCATCCCCAACATTCAAAAAATAGGAATCCGCTGTGAGAACACCATAGGGTTTTAAGGCACTCAAACAATCACGTTTATTGAATGTGAGTGCCGCTTGATACATACCACAACTGGTATGTGGAATGGATAATAACTCAAAATACGATTGAATAATTCCATCTTCTCCGGGACTGCCATGAATGGCATTAAATACACAGTCAAAATTAATTTTTGAACCTCCAATAACGATAGAAAAATCAGCTTTATTAATGGGGTGTTCTGTGGAGTCTTCTGTGACATACACCCATTTATCTTTAAAAATATGGATGCAATACGCATTGTAGCTTGCTTTAGGTAAACTGTCGTAAACCATCTTTCCGCTTTTTAAAGAGATTAAATATTCGCTAGAATATCCACCCATTATAATGGCAATATTTTTTTTCATTTCTACGTTTATACAGTAAAAATATTACTTTTATATTAAATCAAAATCATTTTCAACTAAATATATTAACTTCAAACTAAACAAGCTAAAGATTTTAAGGACACAATTATTTGTTTAGCTTTGTTACATTATAAAAAAAGCTATGAATTTTATTAAATTCTTGTTCAGTAAATCGTTTATAAAGCAATTAATCCTTGCGTTTATAGTTTCAGTCGTTTTTGGGTTTTTAGCTCTTAAGTGGCTCAAATCTTATACCAATCATGGGGCATTTGTGACGGTTCCAGCACTTACAGGAAAAACTTTTGACGCTGCTCAGCTTCTTATTAAAGAGTATGAACTCCGAAGTGAAGTTCAAGATTCCTCAAACTATAATCCTAACTACCCCAAAGGGGCCGTGATCGAACAAGATCCTTTGGAGGGAAGTCAAGTGAAAGAAGGTCGAAAAATATATTTAATTCTCAATCCTTCTGCCTACAGAACAGTAGCAGTTCCAGATGTCATTCGTCGTACGTTCCGACAAGCTAAACCTTCGCTCGAAGCAGTGGGGTTCCAAATTGGTGCCAAGATTTATAGGAATGATTTAGGGAAAAATGAAGTTTTACAATTACGCCACAATGGCCAAATCATCGAAGCAGGTACGATGCTTCCAAAGACCTCGAAAATCGACCTGGTTTTAGGGAACGGAGTTCGAAAGTAATAATTAACCATGGAAGAATCAAATGAATTATTAGTGAATGAAAATGAATTGCATGAGCATTATACATTCACGGTCGAAAAAGGGCAGCAGCCTTTAAGAATCGATAAGTATCTTATGAATTTTGTTGAAAATGCAACTCGAAATAAAATTCAAGCCGCTGCTAAGGATGGAAGTATTTTAGTGAATGAGATTGCAGTAAAATCAAATTATAAAGTGAAACCATTGGATAAAATTCGCGTTTTATTTGAGCATCCCCCTTATGAAAATCTATTAGTTCCAGAAGACCTTCCAATCGATGTTGTCTATGAAGATGAAGATTTATTGGTAGTTAACAAAGCTCCAGGTATGGTTGTCCATCCAGGTCATGGAAATTATTCGGGCACCTTGATTAATGCCTTGTTGTTTCATTTTGACAATTTACCCAATAATAGCAGCAACCGCCCGGGACTGGTACATCGAATTGATAAAGACACAAGTGGGTTGTTGGTAGTTGCTAAAACCGAAATTGCAATGGCTCATTTATCGGCACAGTTTAAAGCCAAAACAAGTGAGCGCGAGTATGTTGCTTTGGTATGGGGGAATGTTGAATTAGACGAAGGTACAATTGAAGGCAATATTGGACGTCACCCAAAAAACAGATTGCAAAATACGGTCTATTTTGGAGACGAAGCTGACAATGGCAAACCGGCTGTGACTCATTATAAAATTCTTCAACGTTTGGGCTATGTAACCCTGTTAAGCTGTCGTTTGGAGACAGGTCGTACGCACCAAATACGGGTACATATGAAATACATTGGACATACGCTTTTTAATGATGAACGGTATGGAGGCGAGCGGATTCTGAAAGGAACAACCTTTACCAAATACAAGCAGTTTGTGGATAATTGTTTTAAAACCCTTCCGCGTCAAGCTTTGCACGCCAAAACCTTAGGGTTTATTCATCCAACTACTGGAAAAAAAATGTCTTTCACAACCAAAATTCCTCAGGATATGCAAAACTGTATAGAAAAATGGGAAAGCTATTCGAATCATCTGGAATAAGACAAAAATTTAGAAGCATCAATTTTGAGTATTGATATATAGAAATTATAAATATAATTTTTTTTAGAGTTCAACCTTAGTGTTTTAACTTTGAATCACAAATATATTTTATAAAACGAGCATGTTAAAAACAGTATCATCCAATATGATGATTAATCGCGAAAACATGTGACCGTTAAAAAGTATTAAAAATAGACACATGAAATTAGTTATCTCACCTGCGAAATCATTAAATTATGAAAGTGCATTGCCGACCACTTCAAGCACCGACAGTTGTTTTTTGAGTGAAGCACAACAGCTGAACACACTTCTTAAAAAGAAATCAGCGAAAGCCCTAACGGAATTGATGCATATTTCATCTAATTTGGGGCAACTAAATTATGAGCGCAATCAAGATTGGGCAGTGCCTTTTACGGCTCAAAATGCCCGACCTGCAATTTATGCGTTTAGCGGGGATGTATATCGTGGATTAGACTCCTACACTATTGAAGAATCAAAAATAGAGACTTTACAAGACTCTGTTCGCATTATTTCAGGATTATACGGACTTTTGAAACCGTTGGATTTAGTGCAGCCATATCGCTTGGAAATGGGAACAAAATTCCCAGTTGGTAAATCTAAAAATCTCTATGAGTTTTGGCGTCAAAAAGTAACCACGGCTTTGAATAATGAGCTCAAAGAAGGAGAGTTATTTGTCAACTTAGCAAGTCAAGAATATTTTAAAGCGATAGATGTCAAAGTTCTTAAAGTCCCTGTGATTCATGTTGATTTTAAAGAATTTAAAAATGGACACTATAAAACCATTGCTATTTTTGCCAAACTAGCCCGTGGCTATATGACGCGTTACATCATTGAGAACGCTGTGGAAACTGCCGAAGATTTAAAAACGTTTACAACAGATGGCTACGCGTTTGATGCGAATTTGTCAACGGATACTAAATTGGTGTTCACACGCTAATTATTTAAAATAAGACGTACCTTTGTGGCACCGTTCGGAATGACCTATCGTATTGCATACTGTCATTTTCAAAACATAACATATGACATTTCAATCTTTAGGCCTCATCGAAGCCTTACTAAAAGCAGTTCGTTTACAGGGCTACGAAACTCCATCTCCTATTCAACAAAAAGCAATCCCTCCAATTCTTGAGGGTCTTGATGTATTAGCATCAGCTCAAACAGGAACAGGAAAAACAGCAGGGTTTACACTGCCAATGCTACAAATTTTATCCAAAAACCCTGTACCACACCGCCGTCCCGTACGTGCGTTGGTTTTGACGCCAACTCGAGAATTAGCGGATCAGGTTTATACAAATGTGAAGCATTACAGCAAATTTTTGGACTTACGTGCCGCTGTTATTTTTGGTGGTGTAAATCAAAACCCGCAAATTAAACAACTCCGCAATGGAGTAGATGTTTTAGTAGCGACTCCAGGACGCTTGATTGATTTGGAAAACCAAGGTCATTTATCGTTATCTAAAGTAGAGATTTTTGTACTCGATGAAGCCGACCGTATGTTGGACATGGGTTTTAAACGTGACATAGATAAAATCAGATCATTGATTCCTTCTAGACGTCAAAATTTAATGTTTTCAGCGACATTTTCAAGAGAAATAAAAAGTTTAGCACAAACTATTTTACAACGTCCTACTCTTGTAGAAGCAACGCCAGAAAACACGACCGTTGAAGCGATAGCTCAACAGATTTATAGAGTTGCAAAAGAGAAAAAAACAAGCCTTCTTATCAAATTAATTCAAGATGGGCAGTGGCAACAAGTGTTGGTGTTTACACGTACTAAACATGGTGCTAATAACCTTTGTAAAAAGCTAGAAAGTGCGCGTATTTCTGCGATGGCAATTCATGGAAATAAGAGTCAGGGAGCACGAACACGTGCCTTGGCAGGTTTTAAAAATCATGACATTCGTGTGTTGGTAGCAACTGATATTGCTGCACGTGGCTTGGACATTCCTTTATTGCCTCATGTAGTTAATTATGAGCTCCCTAACATTCCAGAAGATTATGTACACCGTATTGGTCGTACAGGTCGTGCGGGTGCTAATGGAGTGGCTTTATCGTTAGTGTGTGCAGAAGAAACTTCTTATCTCTCATCTATTGAGAAATTGACCAAACAACGTTTTAATAAAGAAATTGTTGAAGGGTTTGAGCCTGATCCAAATGCCTCTACGGTGCCACCAAAACAAGGGGGTGGTCGTCAAAAACGTGGTGGTGGTCGTCCAAGCAACAACCGTCAGGGGTCTGCACGAGGAGGGAACCGATCGAACAACAACCGACGCCGTTAATTTTATGGAATCCCAACCAAACAATCCCTTACATGGTGTAAAACTGGAACAAATCCTTATTGATCTTGAAGCTCATTATGGCTGGGAAGCAATGGGCGAGAAAATTAATATCCGTTGTTTTACAGATGATCCCACACTAAAATCCAGCTTAAAATTTCTCAGACGTACCCCATGGGCGCGTACCAAAGTGGAGAATCTTTATTTGAAGTTTTTAAAGACGAAGTAGGGTGGTGGTGTTTTAGGTTTTTAAACTTACTCTTTCTAGGATCTTAGGTTTATCTATCAAGTGCAAAAAAAACAATTAATCTCTGTATTTTTTCACATCGTACAAACTGCCAAAACTATGAAAGCTAAAAAGATGACTCCGTTAAGTATGGTTCTTACCAAATGCAGTGTTCCCCATTTTTTGATGTCGTTTGCTGTTTGATCTGATGTTGGATCAACATCTGGGTCCATAAGCCGTCTATTTAGTGGCATCATATAAACGATGGTGTAGGGTCCATTTAAATGCATAAGCATTGAGGTTCCAAACCACCACCAATTCTCCGTTAATATAGAATATGCCAATGCTAAAAGGGTTACAATGATTGATAGTATTAAAACCCATATATGTGTTTTGTCAAAAAAGGGTTTAAAAACTTCAATAGCAGTTGTTTTTTTTGCCATGAGCAAAATTGGATGCACAATGACTGTGGCTGTTAATGCAATTCCAAACTGCGCACCCATTAGCAATAGGATCGATACGATTAAAAGTTCATTCATAGATTAGGTTTTAATTTACTTAAATAGCATCCTTCAAAATAAGATGCATCAAAAACAGGCGCCTGTACAAGCGTCTTACTTACAGTAAAAAATAGTTACTCTTGGTTTTATTGGTTTTGAAGAATCAGATTTGAGGTCTAAGTCTGCCATAAACCTACAATAAAAAATACATTCAACCAAAATGCTTCTATTTTTGTTGCTTTTGGTTGTGAAATAAATGTTAAACTATTTAAAGTTAATAGTATTACTATTATATTTGCCAACTATAATTATGGATAAGCTTCAGTTACATATCACCATTAGTCCAGATCTTTACACAAAAGATCCAGAATCTTCTGTACTGGGACAAAAAATTGTTTCCAAAAGCATTGAAATGATCGATCGCTTAGGTTTTGAAGATTTTACATTCAAAAAGCTGGGTCTCGAAATAGGTTCCAATGAAAGTTCGGTTTATCGTTATTTTGATAGTAAACACGCTCTTTTGGTCTATTTGATTAATTGGTACTGGAGTTGGATCGAATACAGGTTGGTGTTTGCCACACTAAATGTACCTTCCGTTCAAGCACGGCTTACCGAAGCTATTTCTATACTGACCGCTGAAGTAACGGAAGACAATGCCTTTTCATATATCAACGAAGTTCTGCTAAACAAAATTATTATAACGGAGTCTTCTAAGGCCTATCATACAAAAGCGATTGACAGTGAGAATCAAAAAGGGTATTACAAAACTTACAAACGTGTGGTGCAACGCGTCAGTGATTTTGTAACTGAAATCAATCCGAGATATGAGTTTCCACACATGTTAATTTCAACAGTCATTGAAGGTGCTCACCACCAGCGTTATTTTTCAAAACATTTACCCTCTTTAACTGATTTTGAAGAAGGTAAAAATAATATTGTTCGCTTTTACACCGATTTGGTTTTTAATACCCTTTCAAACAAATGAAGCAGTTTTCTATCCTCATAGCACTTGGGTTTAGAGTACTAATGTTTGCATTGGTATTTGGATCTATCATTTTGCAGCCTGTAGTAGAATCGATGCGTGTCTCAGATCCACAAGCTTTTTCATGGCTCGATATAGAAGCTGAAAATGATTCTAGCGAAAAAGAAAAGCAAGAGACAGAAGATGAAAAAAACAAAAAAGTGGAGCTTCGATTTATATATGAAGAACCAACTTCATCGGATGTTATTAAAAAAGCTTCTATTTTTGGAATGCATTTTTTAAAAATGGACATCACCATTGACACCCATGATCCACCACCAGAAATAGCCTAGTCTTTTCACCATTTAGAGGCTCTGCTAGAAGTGGACGCCTTCTTTAAATCATCTCAATTACATTAAAATTATTAAAATCAAACCAGAGTAATACTTCTACGTATTGCTCAAATATCATATACTATATCATAATGAACAGTTCGAACCCATTCAAAAATTTAAAATCAGACCTACCTTCTAGTATTGTTGTATTCTTTGTGGCGTTACCGCTATGTTTAGGAATAGCTTTGGCTAGTGGAGCTCCACTTTTTTCAGGACTTATAGCAGGAATCGTCGGCGGTGTTGTTGTAGGGGCTATCAGTAAATCATCTGTAGGCGTTAGTGGTCCCGCAGCAGGTTTGGCAGCTATTGTCTTAACCGCAATTGGAACTCTTGGGAGTTTCGAAAACTTTTTACTCGCCGTTGTATTAGGGGGTGCAATTCAGTTTCTGTTTGGTATCCTTAGAGCGGGAGTAATAGGTTACTATTTTCCTTCTTCAGTTATCAAGGGAATGCTTACAGGAATCGGAATTATTATCGTTTTAAAGCAAATCCCACATTTCTTTGGATATAACTCCGATCCAGAAGGGAATTTTGCATTTTTTAAAGTGGATGGCGAAAATACATTTTCGGAAATATTAAACGCCATAAACTTCATTAGTCCAGGAGCTACAGTTATAGCGCTTTTAGCGTTGGCCATATTGCTACTATGGAGTGAGGTGTTAAATGATAAAGGGAAATTCTTTAAATTGATTCAAGGGCCCTTGGTCGCTGTTGCTGCGGGGATTATTTATTTTATAAGTACCAAGGGGAGCTCGCAATGGGGAATTTCTCCAGATTTATTGGTGAGCGTTCCTGTTCCAGAAGATGCAGCCTCTTTCTTTGCGCAATTCAGTTTTCCAAACTTTGGAGCTATCAGCAACCCTGAAATATGGATTGTTGCGTTTACCATTGCCTTAGTCGCAAGTTTAGAAACGCTATTATGTGTAGAAGCAACCGATAAAATAGATCCGTTAAAACGTGTGACGCCTACAAATAGAGAGTTGTTAGCTCAGGGTATTGGAAATATACTTTCAGGGATGACAGGTGGGTTACCAGTAACACAAGTGATTGTTCGTAGCTCAGCTAATATCCAGTCGGGTGGAAAAACAAAAATGTCAGCTATTATTCACGGATTTCTATTATTAATATCGGTAATTTTAATTCCAAATTTGTTAAATAAAATTCCACTTTCTGTGTTGGCAGCAGTCTTGTTTATTGTTGGCTACAAATTAGCGAAACCTGCATTGTTTATTGAAATGTATCGATTGGGATGGAAACAGTTTACCCCCTTCATTGTGACGATTTTAGGAATTATATTTACAGACCTTTTAGTTGGAATCGCATTGGGTCTAGCCGTTGGAATTGTTGTGATTTTGATAAAGAGTTTTCAGAACTCACATTTCTTGCATATTGAAGACAAGAGTAATGGTGTGCAAAAAATTAAAATGACCCTGGCAGAAGAAGTTACTTTTTTTAATAAAGGAGCAATTCTTAAAGAGTTAGATAATTTAGCAAGAGAAAGTTATTTAGAACTAGATGTCACTAAAACGCGTTATCTTGACAACGATATCATTGAAATTTTGGAAGATTTTTCTGAAAAAGCACGTCAAAGACACATTGATATCAAATTAATATCTGTCAGAGGAGTTGTGGAAAATCCTGATAGTTTTATACAGTTTTTTCAATTACGTCCACAAATAGTTTAAATAAATAAATAAAAATATTAAAAGTTATGAAAGCACACACTAAAGAAAGCCAAGCGGCAATGACCCCAGAAACGTCCTTACAAGCCTTAAAAGATGGTAACGAACGTTTTATAACTGCAACCCAAGTTGTGAGAGATTTAAACGCACAAGTAGAAGCGACGAGTACTGGGCAATATCCTTTTGCTACTGTTTTACATTGTATTGATTCCCGCGTATCTGCCGAGCATATTTTTGATCAGGGTATTGGTGATTTGTTCAGTATTCGTATTGCTGGAAATTTTGTCAACGAAGATATTTTAGGAAGTATGGAGTTTGCATGTAAACTTGCAGGAACCAAAGTATTGGTAGTATTAGGACATACCGCTTGTGGGGCTGTCAAAGGCGCTTGCGACCACGCACGTATGGGGAATTTAACAGCCCTTATCAATAAAATTGAGCCTGCAGTTGAAGCGGTTGCTCTTCCTGAAGATGAAGCGTCGAGAACATCAGGTAACATCAATTTTGTAAACACTGTAGCGGCAAAAAATGTTGAAATGACCCTAAATGATATTCGTAGCAAAAGTGCTATTCTTAAGGAAATGGAAGCTAATGGCGAATTAATGATTATTGGTGGGATGTATGACATCGCCAATGGAAAAGTGACGTTTTATGCTTAAAAAATCAAATCTCTTTATGGCAGCATTCACCTGTGTGTTAATGCTGCCTTATATTGCAGCCGCCCAGAGCAGTGATTTTGGAAATTGGTTGATTTATATTGGTAACAAAAAAGTGAATAGTAAATGGAATATTCACAACGAAGTTCAATACCGAAATTATGATGCTATTGGCGATTTAGAACAGTTGCTCCTTCGGACAGGAGTGGGCTACAATTTGTCTGAAAACAATCACAATTTATTGTTGGGCTATGGTTATATAATATCACAAAACTATATTGCAAATACTCAAGAAAAAATTGATATTAATGAGCATCGTATTTTTCAGCAATTCACATCAAAACAAAATATTGGGAGTATTTCTTTAAGTCATCGTTACCGATTTGAACAACGCTTCGTTGAGGCAGATTTTAAAATGCGACTGCGTTATTTTTTGGGGCTTAAAATCCCATTGATTAAAAATGAGGACTTACCTTCAAAGCTATATGTATCGGCGTATAACGAAGTGTTTATGAACACCGAAAGTGAGGTATTTGACCGTAACCGTGTGTATTTAGGGTTGGGGTATCAACTTCACAAAAATGCTCGTATAGAAGCAGGGTATATGAATCAGCTTTTTGAAAATTCGAGTCGAGATCAGTTCAATCTGATTACGTTTATTAGTTTTTAAAGTTGATACTTTCGTTAATTCTTTTTTGTTCTTTTTGCCTGTTAATGACATCGCTAAGTGCTTCTTTGCTTATTGGTTTTGAAAGAAAATCATTGAATCCTGCGGCAAATACGCGCTCTTTATCTTCAGTTGATGAAAAGGCTGTTTGCGCAACAATTGGTAATTCTGGGCGAAATTGTTTTATCAATTTTATAGCCTCAAAACCATCCATAACAGGCATTTTTAAGTCCATTAACACAAAATCAATCTCTCTGTTTTTTTGACAAATTTCAACGGCTTCTACTCCGTTTTTTGCATGAATAATATTACAATTTAAATCAATTTGTTTTTTTAATAATATTTCTAGAAACATAAAATTTATTTCTTCATCTTCAGCAATTAAAATGTTGCATTTGTGGTCTTCCTCCTGTTGTTCTTCTAGTTGTTCTTCTTCTTTTAAAATAGGAGTAGATGTTTTTATATCTGAGTTGCCTAGTGTTGGTGTGTATGGAAGTGTCACAAAAAAAGTACTTCCTTTATGTTTTTTGGATTTAAGTGTAATTTTTCCTTCAAGTAAATTTGTATTTTCTCTAGCGATCCATAATCCCAAACCTAATCCACCAATGTTTTTTGTGGATTCTTCTTCTTCTTTTGAAAAACGTTCAAAAACAGACTTTTGACGTTTAGGCTTAATACCATCTCCAGTGTCTTTAACATAAATCTCTAACTTAGAATCTACTAGATTGTAGCCAAATTCTATAAACCCTTCTTTTGTGAATTTAAGGGCATTTTCAAGTAAATTGCCTAGAACATTATTTAATTTACTTTCATCAATTAAAATGGTACTTTGTTTGTCATTTAGCCCTTTTCTCAAATATAAAGGTATTTTATTTTCTCTTGCCTTCACATCAAAAACAGTAAATAATTCCAATAAAAAATCATTCAAGCAAACTTCTTTTTCGATAGCTTTCACTTGTTTTGTTCCTAATTTCGAAAATTCTAAAAGATCATCCATCGTACGCATCAACTGATTTCCGCTGCTCTGAATGATATTTACATAATGTTTTCGTTTAATATCTGATAAATTTGGGTCGTTCAGAAATTTTGTAAATCCTAAAATCCCATTCATTGGGGTTCGGATTTCGTGTGATAGATTGCTTATAAAATCGTTCTTAATTCGATCGCTTTTTTCTGCCCTCTCTTTATCTGCTATAATTTTTAATTTTTCGTTTTCCGTTCTGTATTGTCTGCAAAAATTACAGCGATTAAATTTTTTTCTATTTCCCAAGCAAATATTTCATAATATTTACCATTGTTTGTTTTTTTGTTCTTGTAATTTATCGATGTGCCATTATTTGCTATTTCATTGTAAATTTCCAACCAGTACGTGTCAACAGAACTAAATAGTTCTTTGAAGCGTTTGCCAATCAGCTGTGATTTTGTTTTTCCAACTAATTTCATGAAGCTTGAATTTACATCTCGATAATAATAATCTTCGGCATCTTCGTTATCTTTTTTAATGAGTTCAATGATCTTCATACTTTTAGGGACTGAATCAAAAAACTGCCGAAGCTGTAACTCATCTTGTCTTAGACTTTCAATAGTTGTTTATTGTGCTTTAATTTTAAGGGCTAATTCTTCATACGTAGGCTTACTCATAATCATTATTTGAATTATATTTCTATTTTTCTAAATCTAAATCTAAATCTAAATATATGAATTGTTTAAGTAATATTGCAATTTACTTAACATTATCTACTCACAATTAATTTATAATCAATTATTTGTAGGCTGTATGTTATAGTTTTATTTCAAAAAAACACACCTCTGCATGTCGATAATGTGAGGGTAGATTCGAAGTGTTTTTTAATTTTTTCATTCCCAAATAATCAAACCCACAATTTGTGTAATGGCTGATTAGTTTTTTGTTTTCTCCGCAAGTATCCATTCTAATAAACCGTTTATTTTGCTTTACTGCATAATCTTTAGCCCAATCCACAATGGTTTGTACATAGTTATTACCTCTAAATTTTGGGTTTGTTGCAATGCGGTGTATATAAATTGACAGGTAGTTTTCGCGAGCTTCCCATATTTGCTCATCCGTAAAAGTTACAGCCCAAACACACGCAATTGTATTGTCAATAATTAATTTAAATTGTCTGTCCTCAATGATTTCTGTGCTGATGAGCTTTTGGTCAAACAAAGGCCATTGGTTTTGAGGGAATTTTAGTTTTTGTAAATCCGTTGCCAATTTGTATAATCTGAATATTTCAGAAAGATCCTCTAAACTACTGTTGCTTATAACCATTGTGTGATTTATATAAATGCTATGTTTAGGTGTTTAAACATTTTATCTATAAATCTAACAAAATTTATTTAATGTACAACTGAAGATTAATGATGGTTTTTGACGAAGTGTGTTCTTAGGGTTGCTTAAATAAACCTAGCGAATGTATAAACAAGCTAGAATACACTCCTCCATTAAAGGTAAAATTTTCACACTATTTATTTCTATTGAAATATTGATTGATTCCAGCGGAATCAAATTTAAAAGCGGTATTATTTTCAGATTTATCTAATTTATTGTGAACCGTCAATCCCCATAAAATCAGTTCCATGCAAAAAGCTTGATCTTCCTCACTTAGTTCATGAGTATGTGCTTCAACAATAGCGACTAAGGGTTTTATAGATTTAAGACTGCTAAAAAATTCCTCATCCGTGTCCGTATAGTTCAATTCAATAAAATTAGTATCGAACCATTGAATCAAATCTGTATAAGGCGTTTTAACCCCCTCTTTTTCTAGTTTTGAAATGCGGGGAAATAGCTGACCAAATTGAATCATGACAGCATTGTCTATAAGAATTTTAGCAACCTCGTCGGCTCCTTCTTGCTCCCCTTCATATACCAACTCAATTTTTCCCGTAATGGATGGGATGATCGACATAAAATCAACCAAACGAATGGTTGTTTTTGAAGCCTCCGTTTCAATTAATCTTAATTTTGCGGCAGCCATTAGATTCTCCATAGCACTGATTGTGAGACGCGCACTCACACCGCTTTTGGCATCTACATATTCACTTTTACGAGCCGTAAAGGCCACTTGTTCTAGCAGGTTTTTGGCCAAGTCAGGAACAATGATACTTTCTTTATCTTGTTTGGATACTCTTGCTTCTTGTGCTGTAATTTCCCGAGCCAGTGCAATTGATTTTGGATAGTGCGTAAAAATCTGCGAACCGATTCGATCTTTTAAGGGCGTCACAATACTGCCTCTATTGGTGTAATCTTCTGGGTTGGCTGTAAACACAAATTGAATGTCTAGGGGCATTCTTAGCTGAAACCCTCGTATTTGAATGTCACCTTCCTGTAGAATATTAAATAAAGACACTTGAATACGTGCTTGTAAATCGGGCAGTTCGTTTAACACGAATATACACCTATTGGCACGTGGGATCATCCCGTAATGTAAGACGCGCTCATCGGAATATAGGAGTTTTAAAGTCGCTGCTTTAATCGGGTCAATATCTCCAATCAAATCAGATACGTTTACATCAGGAGTTGCTAATTTTTCAAAGAATCGATTGGACCGATGTACCCAAGTAATAGGGGTTTTGTCACCCATTTCGGCGATCAAATCTCGTGCATATTTTGAGATTGGTTCAAAGGGACTGTCATTGATTTCAGAGCCTTTTACAATTGGCATATATTCATCGAGTAAGTCCACCATGCTTCTAGCAATTTTGGTTTTCGCTTGTCCACGCAATCCCAATAAATTGATATGATGACCAGCAATAATCGCCTTTTTTAATTGCGGTACAACCGTATCTTCATACCCATAAAGCCCTTCAAAAACGGGCTTTTTTGCTTTGATACGCGCAATTAAATTTGCCTGAATTTCTTGGTTAATTGTTTGATTTTTATAGTCCGAATTTTTTAATTCTTTAAAGGTGATTTCTTTACTCATATTCTTTTAATTCTATTTTTTTCGTAATCTTCAAATATCATTTCTCCCAAACCAGATAGCCC